>Ga0255338_1005410_pt1 | contig 11812 bp, 10 predicted proteins | sample MeOH1_35cm_T4_19_FD_203715 | JGI IMG/M metagenome (GOLD analysis project Ga0255338, IMG submission 203715) | Sandy soil microbial communities from University of British Columbia, Vancouver, Canada - MeOH1_35cm_T4_195 | ecosystem: Engineered > Artificial ecosystem > Sand microcosm > Unclassified ... | reverse complement strand
GCACGGCTCTGGGCCGGGAGGATTTCCTCGTCGCGCCGTCGAACGAGGCGGCGGTGGCGCTGGTCGATGCGTGGCCGGACTGGCCCTCGCATGGCATCGCGTTGTCCGGCCCGTCTGGAAGCGGCAAGACGCATCTTGCCGAAGTCTGGCGGGCGGCGAGTGGCGCGGCGCGGATCGATGCAGGCGACCTTGCGACGGCCGATCTGCCGGGGCTCATCGCGTCGCGGGCGGTCATCGTCGAGGATGTCGGGGCACTTTCGGATGCGGCCGAGCGGGCGCTGTTTCACCTGCTCAACCTCGCCAAGGAAGAGAAGGCTTTTTTGCTGCTCACCGGGCGGGAGGCGCCGGCGCGGATGCCTACGCGGCTCCCCGATCTCGCGTCGCGGCTCAAGGCGCTGCCGCATGCCGAACTCGGCGCGCCTGACGACGCGCTGCTCGCGGGCGTTCTGGTGAAGCTCTTCGACGACCGCCAGTTGCGCGTCGCCGAGCCGCTCATCGCCTATCTCGCGTCGCGCATCGAACGCTCCATTGCGGTGGCGCGGGACGTGGTGGACGCCCTCGACCGCGCTTCGCTTTCGGGCAAGCGGCCGATTTCGGTACCGCTGGCCGCCGAAGTGCTGCGCTCGATGGGGCTCGCCTAGGGAGCGCAGGGCGGTGACGCGGGCGATTCATGACACAGTCACATGTTTGACGTAATCTTCGGAGAGAAAAGGCTTTTCCGGCCATAACACCGAGCGCCCCATGACAACGACGCCGCGCCACCTAGCGACCGACGACAACGAGCAGACCGGTGTGACGCCGACCGGTGTGACGCCGCTGCCGCCGCTGGGCGCGACGGTCGAGGCTGTCGCGGAGCCGGGCAAGGATGAGCGGGCGACGCTGCCTGTCGATCTCAGCCCGCCGGAGCGCTTCATCAATCGCGAACTTTCCTGGCTCGCCTTCAACATGCGCGTGCTGGAAGAGACGGCGAATACCAACCACCCGATGCTGGAGCGGTTGCGCTTTCTTTCGATCTCGGCCTCGAACCTCGACGAGTTCTACATGGTCCGTGTGGCGGGTCTGCGCGGGCAGGTGCGCGCTGGCGTCGAGACGCTGAGCCAGGACGGGCTGACGGCGGCGCAGCAGCTCGACCTCGTCAACGAGGCAGCGAACAAGCTGATGCAGGAGCAGCAGCGGCAGTGGTCGCTCATCAGCAAGGAGATGCGCGAGGTTGCGGGCATCTTCGTGCTGGCGCCGCATGAGGTGACGCCGGAGGAATTCTCATGGCTTGAGAACCGCTTTCTCGAGCAGGTCTTCCCGGTGCTGACGCCGCTCGCCATCGACCCGGCGCATCCGTTCCCCTTCATTCCCAATCTCGGCTTCGCGCTGGCGCTCAGGCTGCAGCGCGAGACCGACGGCAAGCTGATGGATGCGCTGCTGCCCATCCCGACGCAGGTCGAGCGCTTCATCCGCCTGCCGGGACGCGAGTCGGGCGAAAGCCAGGGGCAGATCCATTTCGTCACGCTCGAGGACATGATCGGGCTTTTCCTCGACCGGCTTTTCCCCGGCTACAAGGTGGTCGGGCAGGGCGCCTTCCGCCTGCTGCGCGACAGCGACATCGAAATCGAGGAAGAAGCCGAAGACCTGGTGCGCTATTTCGAATCCGCGCTGAAGCGCCGCCGCCGCGGCAGCGTCATCCGGCTGAAGATTCAGGCTGCCACGCCCGAAAAGCTGCGCAATCTGGTGGTGAGCGAACTCGGCGTCACCGAGAAGGAACTCGTCATTGTCGACGGGTTGCTCGGCCTCGCGCAGACGAACCAGCTCATCGTCGACGATCGGCCCGATCTCAAATTCCCGCCCTATGATGCGCGTTTCCCGGAACGCATCCGTGATCATGGTGGCGACTGTCTCGCGGCCATCCGCTCGAAGGACATCATCGTCCATCATCCCTATGAGTCATTCGACGTTGTGGTGCAGTTCCTGCGGCAGGCCGCGGCGGACCCCGATGTCGTGGCCATCAAGCAGACGCTTTACCGCACCTCGAAGGACAGCCCGATCGTGCAGGCGCTGATCGAAGCGGCGGAGGCGGGCAAGTCGGTGACGGCGCTCGTGGAACTCAAGGCGCGTTTCGACGAGGCGGCGAACATCGTCTGGGCACGGAACCTCGAACGCGCTGGCGTGCAGGTGGTCTTCGGTTTCATCGAACTCAAGACGCATGCCAAGCTCTCGCTGGTCGTGCGCCGCGAGGCGGGCGCGCTGCGCTCCTACGTCCATTTCGGCACGGGCAACTACCATCCCGTCACGGCGAAGATCTATACCGATCTTTCCATGTTCACCTGCGATCCGCTGCTCGCGGCGGACGTGTCGCAGATCTTCAATTTCATCACCGGCTATGCGGAACCGAAGCACCTGAATCTGCTCGCGGTCTCGCCGATCAACCTGCGCGCGCGGCTGCTTGGCCATATTCGCGACGAGATGGAACATGCCAAGGCCGGGCGGCCAGGCGCGATCTGGGTCAAGCTCAACTCACTGGTGGACCCGGAAATCATCGATGCGCTCTACGAAGCGAGCGGCGCGGGCGTGAAGATAGACCTCGTCATTCGCGGCATCTGCTGTCTGCGTCCGGGCGTTCCGGGGCTTTCGGAAAATATCCGTGTAAAGAGTATTGTCGGCCGGTTCCTCGAGCATTCGCGAATCATCTGCTTCGGCAAGGGGCATGGGCTGCCGTCCGACAAGGCGAAGGTCTATATCTCCTCGGCCGACTGGATGCCGCGCAACCTCGACCGCCGCGTCGAGGTGCTGGTCCCGATTCTCAACCCGACCGTCCACGATCAGGTGCTCGACCAGATCATGGTCGCGAATCTGCGGGACAATCAGCAGAGCTGGGAACTGCGGCCGGATGGGTCATATGAGCGCATCTCCGTGCCGGAAGGGGGCGAACCCTTCAACGCGCACGCCTATTTCATGAACAATGCGAGCCTTTCAGGCCGGGGAAAATCGTTACGCGGCGATCTACCCCCGAGTTTTCCGGTCAAGACTGGTGACGGCGGACCGAACAAGCTTTAGTTTCCCTTCCAGAGGCCAAATAGCTGTGGGGTTATCTTGAACGGCGGCAGGAAGTCGACCGGCCGGTTCGGCATTGTCGATCTCGGTTCCAATTCCGTGCGTCTCGTCGTTTATGCGGCGGCCGCGCGAAGTCCTGTGCTTGTCTTCAATGAGAAAGTTCTGTGTGGCCTCGGTCGTACGCTTTCGAGCACGGGCAAGCTCGACCCCAAGGGCATTGACCGCGCGCTCGACGCGATCCGGCGCTTCATTGCGCTTCGCGAGCAGATCGGCATCAAGACGCTGATCATCGCGGCCACGGCGGCCGTGCGCGACGCGGAGGACGGGCCCGAATTCATCGCGCAGGTCGAAAAGATTTGCGGCTTCAAGATCGAACTCGTCTCCGGCGCGGAGGAAGCGCGGCTTTCGGCGCAGGGCGTGCTTTCCGGCATTCCCGATGCCGACGGCGTGGTGGGCGATCTGGGCGGGGCGAGCCTCGAACTTGTCGGCGTCTCCGGCGGCAAGCGGCTTGGCATCGGCTCGACGCTGCCGATCGGGCCGCTGCGCATTATCGACCAGTCGAAAAACAACCTCGTCGCAGCGGAAGCCATCGTCGACAAGGCGCTGAAGGGGCTCGACGTTCTCAGGGAGAACCAGGGCAAGCGGCTCTATGTCGTGGGCGGCGTCTGGCGGAACCTGGCGCGCATCCACATGGCGCAGCGCCACTATCCGATCCACGTGCTTCATCAATATGTGATCCCGGCGCGGGACGCGGCCGACCTTGCGAAGCTCATCGAGAAACTCGGGCCGAAGACGCTGGCGCAGATACCGGATATTTCCGAACGCCGCATCGACACGCTGCCCATCGGCGCACTGGTGCTGGAGCGCGTCATCGCCGCGATGAAGGCGAAGGAGATTGTCGTCTCGGCTTATGGGCTGCGCGAGGGCATTCTTTTCGACCGGCTCGACAAGCGCACACAGGCCAAGGATCCGCTGATCGAGGGATGCCGCGATCTGGCCTCGCGACTGTCGCGTTTTCCCGAGCATGGCGACGAGCTGACGCCCTGGACTGCGCCGCTCTTCCGCGACGAAGTGCTGGGCGAGACGCTGGAACAGGCGCGCCTTCGCCATGCCGCCTGCATCCTCGCCGATATCGGCTGGTATGTGCATCCCGACTACAGAGCGCATCATTCGCTGACTCAGATTCTGCTCGCGCCGTTTTCGGGCGTCGATCACTCCGGGCGGCTCTTCCTTGCGCGGGTCGGCTATCACCGGCATGAGGGCAAGGGCGAGCCGGAACTCATCGGCAACCTCGCCGGTATTCTGACGGAGACGGAGAATTACCGCGCCATGGTTCTGGGGCTCGCACTCAGGCTTGCCTTCACGCTCTGCGCCGCGACCACCGGGATGCTCCCCAAGACCAAGCTTGAAGTGACGAGAAGCACGGTGACGCTTGTCGTGCCTCGCCGCTATGAGCCTCTGCTCGGCGAAGTCGTGCAGCGCCGTCTCGCGGCGCTTGCCCGCGCGGTGGACCGCAAGGGCGAGATGCGGGTGGGGCGGTAGAAAGCCGCATGGCGGCATCCTGCGCGGCAATGCGGCCGAGGGGAGTGCTAGCGCGTCTTTCCCGACTCGATCAGGATGATGCGCTTGCCCTTGGCGCCGATGGCGAGTTCGCCGCGCTTGAGGCGCAGCGCGTCGGCGCCGAAGACTTCGCGCCGCCAGCCCTTGAGCGCGGCAACGTCCGCTTCATCATGGGCGGCGATGTGCTCGAGGTCGGAGATCTTGGCGATGAGCTTCTGGGCGACTTCGTGCTCCTCGCAACGCATGGCCAGCAGCACCTTCAGCAACTCGACCAGCGGGCCGATACCGGGCGGCAGCGGCTCGGCGTCCTTCACCACCGGGATCTGATCTTCCGGCATGTTGAGGCCGCGCTCGATCGCCTCCATCAGGGCGGCGGCGGAGCGGCTGTTCGACAGGCCCTTGGGGACGGCGCGGAGGCGGTCCAGCTCTTCGAGAGAGCGGGGAATCTGGGTCGCGATCTCGGCCAGCGCGTCGTCCTTGAGTACCCGGGAGCGGGGCAGGTCGCGGTCCTGTGCCTGACGTTCGCGCCAGGCGGCGACCTCAACCAGCACGGCGAGGCCCTTGCTGCCCTTGAAGCGAACCTTGAGCCGCTTCCACGCATCTTCGGGGCGGGTCGTATAGGTCTCGGGGTCCTGAAGGATTGCCATTTCCTCGGCGACCCAGCGGGCGCGGCCCGTCTGGGTCAGGCGGCGGGCGAGAACCTCGTAGATCTTGCGCAGATGCGTGACGTCGCCCGATGCATATTGGAGCTGCTTGTCGGAAAGCGGCCGGCGCGCCCAGTCCGTGAAGCGCGAGGACTTGTCCACGCTGCCGCCGGTGAGGCGCTTCACCAGCGTCTCGTAGCCCACAGAGTCGCCGAAGCCGCAGACCATGGCCGCGACCTGAGTGTCGAACAGGGGGTCGGGGATCGTCTCGGCTTCGTGCCAGAAGATTTCGATGTCCTGCCGCGCGGCATGAAAGACCTTCACGACCTGCTTGTTGCGCATCAGTTCGTAGAAGGGCGCAAGGTCGAGGCCGGGAGCCAGCGGGTCGATGATGAAGTCTTCCTGCGGACCGGCCAGCTGGATCAGGCAGAGCTTCGACCAGAAGGTCGAGTCGCGCATGAATTCGGTGTCGACGGTGACGTAACCGGCCGTCGAGAGACGCGCGCAGACAGCTGCGAGGGTGTCGGTATCTGTAATGGTGTTCATGGACGCCTCTATAACCCATCGCCACGGCCATGTCGCGGCGCGAGAGCGGCGCTACCATCAAGCCTTGAAAGAGCGCCCGCGAGAGGGCGCCATACGTGACAAAACCCAGTAAAAGCGCCCGACTCTTGACAAGCCGTGCCCTTCCATGCGCTTTTCGCCCGTCCGGGCGTTGCTCTATGCTACGTTGCGGCGATTCGTTCTGGATTATCAAGGCCTTGCAGCTATGAACCTCTACCGCAGCCATACCGCTGGCGAGCTCCGTAAGTCTCACGTCGGCGAGAGCGTCCGGCTCTCCGGTTGGGTCCACAGAAAGCGGGACCATGGCGGGCTGCTTTTCATCGATCTGCGCGACAATTACGGGCTGACCCAGCTCGTCTTCGACCCCGACCATGCGGCGGCATTCGCCATGGCCGAGAAGGTCCGCGCGGAATATGTGATCAAGGTCGAGGGTAAGGTCGTCGCCCGTTCGGACGAGACGGTGAATGCCGGCCTCGCGACAGGCGAGATCGAGGTTCAGGTGACCTCTCTCGAAGTGCTCTCCGAAGCGCTGGAACTGCCCCTGCCGATCTTCGGCGAGCCGGACTACCCCGAAGACATCCGCCTGACCTACCGCTTCCTCGATCTGCGCCGCGAGACGCTGCACAAGAACATCCTGCTGCGTTCCAAGATCATTGCCTCGGCGCGCCGCCGCATGACGGAAGCGGGCTTCAACGAGTTCCAGACGCCGATCCTGACGGCTTCGAGCCCGGAAGGCGCGCGCGACTTCCTCGTGCCGAGCCGCATCCATCCCGGCAAGTTCTATGCGCTTCCGCAGGCGCCGCAGCAGTTCAAGCAGCTCATCATGGTGGCGGGCTTCGACCGCTACTTCCAGATCGCGCCCTGCTTCCGCGACGAGGACGGACGCGCCGACCGCTCGCCGGGCGAGTTCTATCAGCTCGATGTCGAGATGAGCTTCGTTAGCCAAGATGATGTTTTTGCTGCGATCGAGCCCATTCTTCATGGATTGTTTGAAGAGTTCGCCGACGGCAAGGTGGTGACGCCTTATCCGTTCCCGCGCATTCCCTATGCGACCTCGATGCGGAAATACGGTTCGGACAAACCGGACCTTCGCAACCCGATCGAGATGTCGGATGCGACGCATATCTTCCGCGGCTCTGGCTTCAAGGTCTTCGCGGGGATGATCGAGAAGGATCCGAAGGTCGAGGTCTGGGCGATCCCGGCGCCGGGTGGCGGCAACCGCGCCTTCTGCGACCGCATGAACGGCTGGGCGCAGGGTGAAGGCCAGCCGGGCTTGGGCTATATCTTCTACCGCTCCGAGAACGGAACGCTGGAAGGTGCAGGCCCGCTTGCGAAAAACATCGGTCCTGAGAGAACGGAACAGCTCCGCGTCGATCTCGGCCTGAAGGAAGGCGACGCCGTCTTCTTCGTCGCGGGTCTGCCGAAGAATTTCACGGCATTTGCGGGCGCGGCGCGTACGCGCATCGGCAAGGAGCTGAACCTCATCGAAGAGGGCATCTTCAAGTTCTGCTGGATCGTCGACTTCCCGATGTTCGAATGGAACGAGGATGAGAAGCGCGTCGACTTCTCGCACAATCCGTTCTCGATGCCGCAGGGTGGCCTCGAGGCGCTGGAAAATCAGGACCCGCTGACGATCAATGCCTATCAGTACGACATCGTCTGCAATGGCGTGGAGCTTTCCTCGGGCGCCATCCGGAACCACAAGCCGGAGATCATGTACAAGGCCTTCGCCATCGCCGGTTACGAGAAGGAAACGGTGGAGACGAAGTTCGGCGGCATGCTCAATGCCTTCAAGTATGGCGCGCCGCCCCACGGTGGCCTCGCGCCGGGCATCGACCGTATGGTCATGCTGCTTGCAGGCGTCGAGAACCTGCGCGAAGTGACCATGTTCCCGATGAACCAGCAGGCGCAGGATCTGCTGATGCAGGCCCCTTCGGAAGTGACGCCGAAGCAGCTGAAGGAACTTTCCATCCGCGTGGTGCCGCCGCTCGAAAAGAAGGGCTGAGAGCTTCACGGAGAAGAACAGGGGCCGGAGCCGCAAGCTCCGGCCTTTTTCTTAAGGGGAATGCAATGCTGCGGAGCACGAAGGAGCGGTTCTTTCAGGCCGCGCTCTATGAGGTCATAGGGCTCGCGATCCTGACGCCTGCCTACAGCTTCGCCCTGGGCCTGCCGCTCGACAATTCCTTCGTGACGATGGCGTGGATTTCGGCTGTCGTCGTCGTCTGGTCGGCGATCTACAACACGATCTTCGACCGGCTGCTCCTCAAATGGACCGGGCTTGCTGCGCATCAGAAAACGCTTCCGCTGCGCCTCTTTCACGCCTCGCTCTATGAGGTCACAATCTCGATCTTCGCCGTGCCGATCATCGCCTTCATGAGCGGCAAGGGCTGGCTTGTCGCGTTTCTGGCGGACCTTGCCTTCACGGCGGTCTACTTCGTCTACACCTATGTCTTTTACCTTGTGTATGACTGGGCGAGACCCGTTCGACAGCGCGGGGCCGATTGATCGGGCTTGTTTGATTCCGATCAAGTTTTCAGCCGGAAAAGCGTGCAAGCCTTTTTCGGTCGCCATGACAAGGCGGCATCTGTTTTCTCGAACTGAGTGGAAACAAGGAGCCGGCCATGCTCAAGGTCATCGAAGTTCTTGCTGAATCAGACAAGAGCTGGGAAGACGCAGCCGCGAGCGCTGTGAAGAAGGCCGCGAAGACCGTTCACGGCATCAAGTCCATCTATATCCAGGACATGGAAGCGTCGGTGAAGGACAACAAGATCGTGTCCTATCGCATCAACGCGAAAATTTCCTTTCTCCTCGACGGGAAATGACCGGGGCGCCTATCGCCCGTTCGGCTTCTGGGTACTCCTGCAAAGGAAGACGGCATGAAATCTCCGCATATCTGGATCGTCGTTGCCGATGGTGAGACGGCGCGCTTTTTCTCGGCCCACGGACGAACCGCGAAGCTCGAACCGGGCCTTCCTTATGAGCTGAGGATGGTCAATCCGCCCTCCCGCGAGCAGGGAACGGAGAGGCCCGGACGCGGCCATGAAAGCATCGGACAATTGAGACACAGCGTTCAGCCGCGCGTCGATCCGCACCGCGAGGCAAAGCGGACATTCGCTGAGGAAATCGCGGAGCTTCTCTATGGGAAGACGCGCGAAGACGCCTATGACGAGCTCATCATCGCCGCGCCGCCAAAAATGCTCGGCGATCTGCGCGACGCGCTCGACGAGAAGACGAAGGAGCGTGTGAAGGCCGAACTTCACAAGGACCTGACGAAGCTCTCACCGACGGAACTCCACGCCTATCTGACGGCGGAACTCTGGCGCTGATTTTTTGCGGCGGGCATTTGTTCGCGCGAGCGCAGCTCGACGTCGATGGTGGCAAGCTGCAGGTAGATGTGCGCGAGGCGCCGCACCGGCCACCAGTCGTAAAGCAGCGTCTCCACGGGCCGCCACATGGCCACCCAGCCGAGGATCAGAAGACCCTCGTTCAGGATGCCGCCAAAGGTGGTCAGCGGCGCGTGCAGAAAGATTTGCCGAAGCGCGATGCAGGAAAAGAGGAACACAAGGCCGAGCAGGAGCGTGGTGCGGCCTTCGCGCAGCAGCAGCCGGAGCCGCCTCACGGTCGCTGCATGGCAATAGGCGAAATAATGGCGGATGGCATCCGGCGCCGCCTTGGCTTCGGGCTCGATCATGGTTTCGGCAGGCAGGTAGACGACGAGCTTCACCGGCGTCCGTGGCTGCAGGTCGCGCAGCGAGTCGACGATATAGGCCTCGGCTTCACGGTCGAGGTCTTTTTCATGAAAGGGCGAGGGGTCGAGTGAGTTGAAGAGCTGTTCGACCCTGAGGAGCTTCAGTTCGATCAGCGTAACGTCGCCCTCCCGCCGATAGCGAAACCAGGTAGCGGACTCGGAAGCTTTGTCGGTCAAAGGCATGCACCGGGCGGGGTCGCAGGGGATCGTGACGACGGGCTCCGCCCCTCCACGAGGGAGGGGCGGACCGACAAGCTGTTTACTGACCGGGGGCTTTCAACGTGCCGCCGGAGGGCGGTGTCTCGCCGGAAGGCGGCAATGCGCTCGAGTCCTCGCTCTGTGAGAAGACGGGCGTCGGCAGCGTGCCGACGGGTACGACGATGCCATTCGATGCCTCGATCGCGGGGCCGGACTGGTCGGCGCCGAACTCGCCGCCGAAATGCAGGCCATTGGCGCCGGATGTGATGGTTACCGGGTCTTTCTGGAAGGTGTTGATCGTAACGCCACTGCCGACGCTGGCGGGTGTGATGCGGCCGGGCACGATCTCATAGAGCATCAGCGCCTGCACATTGTTGCGGTCGCTCGCCGCCGGATGGATGAGGTCGTCATAGCCGCCCTTGATCGCCTCGAATGCGGCGTTGGTGGGGGCGAAGACCGTGCGCGGGCTTTTCGCCGTGTACTGATATTTGACGCCGTTGGCGTCGATGACCTGAACGAGCGTCGAGAACTGCGGATCGGCCTTCAGCGCGTCGTAAATCGTGCCGGCGAAAGCGGGCACGGCGCCCACCGCGACGAAGGCGGCGGCAGCAAGGAGCGTCTTGAATTTGGCGGACATTTTTCTTGTGCCTCGGGTTCTGGTTTCATGGATCAGGTGAACCTGGACGGTGGCAGGATGGCGGGAAGGAAACCGCCGGGAGCAATTAAACGCCTTTCACGCGGGCTGCGCAATTAAACCAATATGAGACAATGAGTAGACCTTGGGTAAGGCACAGTGGGTTCTCGCGGACGCAAACATCAACGGGCGGTACCGAGCTCATGGAAGCAGCTTCTAATCTTTCTATTGTTAGAGAAGGCGCCGAGAACAGTCAGGCGGAAGGGACGACACTGGAGTTCTTGTTCCAGGTCAAATGTTGTACCGTGAGCGCCTAATTAGCACTTGCGCGGAATGGCTGTGCCAACAGACCGGCGGGGGGAATATGACGCTGAGCCCGGATGAAATGTCCCAGTTGGATATCCTAAGACATAGAAGGGAGGAACGGCATCTCTTTCTTGAAGAGTGGCGCTTGAATGTTTCTCCCGTGCAGGAGGAGTTCCATCACTGGACGGAGATATCTGTTCAATATGCACAGATCGCGCTCCGGTCGGCATTTCTATTGAACGGTGGCGCATTAGTAGGACTGCCGCCTCTAATGCAATGGCTCAATAGCGAACAACGCGCGAATGTCGGCATGAGTGCAGGAGTTTTTGTTTTTGGCCTCATCGCTGCCGCTCTCAGTGCGATCGCTGCGTATGCAAACTTCATGTTCTTAGCTCAGTTGAGCGACGCGCGAGTTATGCGACGTTCGATTGAGGTAAATAACAACTACGCGCCGGTGCCAAAAGCCTTGGACGATGATGCCGAGTATCAGAAGTTTTCTGCACGGGAGAAAAGCTTTGCACGCGAAGTTCGCGACACAATGTATTTGTCGCTGGCTTTAGGGGTGTGCTCCTACGGCGCCTTTGTGTTCGGAACATTTGAATTTCGACAGCTTGTGTTGAGGTAGGTTGGGTTAGACGACCTGTTCATCGAGTTTCTGTCTCGGCAACTGTGGACGATGAATTTACAGTCTCTTCCGATAGATGCTGGCGATGTTTTCGCGCAAGGTCGGGATGCCGAGCGCTTCGGCCATCATGCCGTCGCGCCGCTTGCGGGTGGCCGGATCTTGCGCGGACGCGGCGCCCTTGTCGGCGTCGTAATATTCGCAGAGTCCATAGCTATCGCAGACGAGGCGCTCGCGGCCGCGCATGAGGGCGACGCCCGTGCGATGCCAGGAGCGCCACTCATTGGTGCTGGTGGCGATGGCGAGCCGGTCGGCCGGGATTTCCTCGAAAAGGCTGTGGCCGGCATAGGCGAGGTCTCCCTCAAGCGACACGCCAAGAAGATGGGCAAGCGTCGGCGCGATGTCGATATTGGCGACGAGGGCGTCCACATTCCGGTGCAAGGCGCGAAGCATGGCGGGCGAAAGATCGCGCGGCGGCTTCAGCATGAAAAGCG
>Ga0255338_1005407_pt1 | contig 11814 bp, 10 predicted proteins | sample MeOH1_35cm_T4_19_FD_203715 | JGI IMG/M metagenome (GOLD analysis project Ga0255338, IMG submission 203715) | Sandy soil microbial communities from University of British Columbia, Vancouver, Canada - MeOH1_35cm_T4_195 | ecosystem: Engineered > Artificial ecosystem > Sand microcosm > Unclassified ... | reverse complement strand
AAGCCGGCAGCGACGGTCACTGCAATACCGGTGCGCGCAAAGCGGCCGGCGGGCGAAAGCCATCCCGCGGCAGCGGCGCCCGAACTGAAGAAAGTGGTGAACGGCAGCGTCGCCGACGGCGATTGGCTCGAGTTCTGAGCGACGCCGGCCACGACCACCGTCTGGGGAAAGGAACAGCATGCAATGGGCTATCGAGAGCATGAGCCGCGAGACATGGCGTTGGTCCATCATCACGCCGTTCATTGATTCGGCGAGCTCGGGCGCCGCGACCGGTTGCCGCGCTCGACCGCGCGGCGGGCGTGCCCGGCGCTAGGGGTAATCGACGTTCGGGGGCGGCGGCTCGGGCAGCGGGATGAACTCCGGATCGCCGGGCACCACGGCGAAGCGGCCGCTCTTCCAGTCGGCTTTGGCCTGCTCGATGCGCTCGCGCGAGCTCGACACGAAATTCCACCAGATGTAGCGCGGCTCTTCCATCGGCGCGCCGCCCAGCAGCATGAAGCGCACCGGCCCCGATTGCGGGGCGGCGAGCGTGATGGCTGCGCCGGGCTTCAACACGAGCAGTTGTTCCGCGCCGTACAGATCGTTGCCCGGGTGCACTTCCAACGCGCCTTCGGCGACATAGGCTGCGCGCTCCTCGTACAAGGTCTCGACCTCCATGCGCGCTCCGGGATCGAGCGTCACGTCGGCGTAGAAGAGCTCGGCAGGAATGCTCGCGTGCGCACGCGCGCCATGCATGGTGCCGGCGATGATGCGCGCGTCCATGCCCTCGCCATTCAGGCGCGGCAGCTCGTCGGCGCCGACATGGGCAAAGGCAGGCTCGCTCTCCTCGGCGTGCTTCGGCAGCGCGACCCAGGCCTGGATGCCGAACAGGTCTTTTGCGCGCGGCCGCAGCCCGGGCGCCGTGCGCTCCGAGTGCGCGATGCCGCGGCCGGCCGTCATCCAGTTCACTTCGCCGGGACGTATGGGTTGCACGTTGCCCAGGCTGTCGCGATGGAGAATCTCGCCGCTGAAGAGATACGTCACCGTCGCGAGCCCGATATGCGGGTGAGGGCGGACGTCGAGGCCGTTGCCGGGGCCGAGCAGCGCGGGGCCCATCTGATCGAAGAAGATGAAGGGCCCCACCATCTGCCGGCGCGGCGCCGGCAGCGCGCGGCGAACCTGGAAACCGTCCCCGAGATCGCGCACCGGTGGAACGATCACTGCGTCTATGGCGCCGCTCTGGGACATGTCGGATTTACCTTCAATCGAGAAACGTCGCGTATTCCTCGAGCGCGATGCGGGGCGGCTGAAACGTATTGACGATCGCCTCGGGGTCGGCGTACCCGAGCGCCATGCCGCAGATCACCACCCAGTCGCTCGTGATGCCGAGCTCGCGCCGCACGACGTCGGGGTAGCTCGCGATCGCCGCTTCGGCACACGTGTGCAATCCGCGTGCGCGGGCAGCGAGCATGATGGTCTGCAGAAACATGCCGTAGTCGAGCCAGCTGCCTTTCTCCAGCTTGCGGTCTATGGTGTAGATGAGACCGACCGGCGCACCGAAGAACGTGTAGTTCGTTGCGCGGTAGGCTTTCGATTTCTCGCGCTCGCCGCGCCCTATGCCGAGCGTCGTATAAAGACCCCAGCCGCATTGCCGACGCCGCGCGAGATACGGCTCGTAGACGGGATCGGTGTAATAGTCGTAGTCGCGCTTGTGCCCCGGCTCGTCGCTGACGAAAGCGTGGCGGATCGCATTGCCGACCCGCCGCAGCGTTTCGCCCGTCATGACGTGCACCCGCCACGGCTGGATGTTGGAGCCGCTCGGCGCATGGCGCGCGAGCGCAACGATCTCGCGCAACGTCTCCATGGGCACAGCGTCGGGCTTGTATGCTCGGATGGAACGGCGTGTGCGAGCCGCTTCGAACACATCGGCGGCGGGTCGATCGATGTCGTGCATGGAACCTCCCTCTGTCGTCATCTTAACAGGGCGGCTGCCCTGTCAAGGAACGGGCCGTGGCTGCGTTGGCTGCCCGGACCTCGGCGGCCGGCCGGGCACTGCAACACGCTGACGGCATCTCGCCGTCACCCGGCCCGCGGATTGCAGCGCGATGACGTCGGTCATACATCGGAGGAGGTGCCGCCATGCCTGCAGGAGCGGGTCAGAAACGAGAGCGCGAGTACAAGGAGCTCAAGAAGGAGTTCAAGCAGGAAGGACGCTACAAGGGCCGCGAGGAGGAAGTCGCCTCGCGCATCGTCAACAAGCAGCGCGCGAAGTACGGCGAGACGAAGAAGGCGAAGGAGAAGGATCGCGAGAGCACATCACCCGACCGCGGGCTGCCGCTGCGCGACTACGAGCACCTCACCGTGAAGCAGGTGATGGGCAAGCTGGGATCGCTGTCGGGCAGGCAGATCCAGCAGATCGAGCGCTACGAGAAGCAGCACAAGAACCGCTCCACGCTGATCGACAAGCTCGAGCGGGCGCGCGCGCATTGAGCGTTCGTGAATCGTGAGTCGTGAATCGTGAGTGGTGAGTGGTGAATCGTAAGTGGTGGCGGGTGCGCGGCTCGCCGCTCACCGCTTTTCCCGTATTGCGGCCCACAGTTTCGCCGGCGTGAGCGGCATGTCGAGATGCGCGATGCCGAGCGGATGCAGGGCATCCATCACCGCGTTGACGAGTGCCGGCAATGAGCCGCTGCAGCCGGATTCGCCGACCCCCTTGGCGCCGAGCGCGTTGGTCGGCGTCGGCACGGGGTGGTCGTGCACCTCGATGTTTCCGAGCCAGCCGGCGCGCGGCATGACGTAGTCGGCGAAGCTGCCCGTCAGCAGCTGGGCCGTCTCGGGATCGTATACCGCGTGTTCGCCGAACACCTGTCCCGCTCCCTGCATCACGCCGCCGTGCACCTGTCCTTCCACGAGCGTGGGATTGATGACGTTGCCCAGATCGTCGACTGCGGTGTAGCGAACGATCGCGGCCGCGCCGGTCTCCGGATCGATTTCGACCTCGGCGACATGGCAGCCGTTAGGGTAAGTGGCGCCGAAGCTGCCTTCGGCGATGGAGTTCAGCGGATGCGGCGCGGCCGCTGCGAGCTCGCGGGCGAGCTCGATGTAGCCGATGGAGCGGTCGCCTGCATGGAAGCGGCCGCTGCCGTAGCGCAGGGCGGTTTCGGGAACGCCGAGACGCAGCGCGGCGTGAGGTCGCGCGATATCGATGAGCTTCAGGCCGAGCACTTTGAAAGCGCTGCCCGTGCCCAGCACGCCGCGCGAGCCGCCGGTGCCGCTCCCGGTGAGCTCCGCTGCCGGCGGGCTCGGATGGAAGCGCACGTGCGAGGTGTCGATGGCCAGCGTCTGCGCGACGATTTGCGGGAACACCGTTTCGTGGCCCTGTCCCGAGGATTGCGTGACCGCGTACAAGGTGATGTCGCCGTTCGCGTCGAATTCCGCGGCGACCTGGTCCTTGGGCGCGCTGCCGTCGCCGCCCGCTTCGAGGTAGGTGGCGATGCCGATGCCGCGGAGCTTCCCCGCGCGGGCGGCGCTTGCGCGTCGCGCCGGAAAGCCGGCCCAGTCCGCTCGCGTCAATGCGTCGTCCATTACCGCCTCGAAATCTCCGGAATCGTATGTGCCGGCATTCGGCGTCTTGTATGGCATCGCCTCGCACGCGATGAAGTTCCTGCGTCTTAACGCCACGGGATCGAAACCGTGCTCGCGCGCCGTGTAATCCACGAGCCGCTCTATGGCGTACGCAATGTCCGGCCTCCCGGCGCCGCGATAGGCCGAGACGGGCACAGTGTTGGTGTAGGCGAGGCGTGTGCGCACGTGGATGGCGGGTATGCGATAGACGCCGCCCGCGGTGACGCTCAAATTCTTCGTCGCGATGAAAGCGCCGAATGCGGCGGCGTACGCGCCGAGATCCGCGCGATCGTCGAAACGGATGGCGAGAAAGCGTCCGTCGGCGTCGAGCGCCAGCTCGGCGGTCAGTGAAAGTCCGCGACCCTGGAAGTCGCTCATGAACACTTCGCTGCGCGTTCCCACCCATTTCACCGGGCGGCCCAGCCTGCGCGCTGCGATCATCGCCGCGAAGTACTCGGGATACGCGGCGCCGCGCACCCCGAAGCTGCCGCCGACGTCCTGGGCGACGAGCATGATCCGGCTCTTGTCCAGGCCGGTGACGTATGCGATCTGGCCGCGCATGCCGCCTGCGCCTTGCAGCGGGACGTGGAATGCATAGCGATCGCTCGCAGCATCGTAGGCGACGAGGCAGGCGCGCGGCTCCAGCGCATTGCCGACGAGACGGTGGCTCTCCACCGTGAGGCGGCTCACGCGCCGGGCTTGCGCGAACGCGGCGTCCACGGCTGCCGCGTCACCCGACTCGAACTCGAACGCGAGATTGCCGGGAATGTCGTCATGCAGCAGCGGCGCGCCGCTCGCCACGGCCGCGTCGAAGCTTGCGACCGCGGACCGGTCGCGATATTCGAGGTCGATCAGCTCGCGCGCATCCTCGGCGATTTCCGCCGTTTCGGCGACGACCATCGCCACCGCTTCGCCAACGTGCCGCACGCGGCCGATCGCCAGCACGGGGTAGTGCGGCTTGCGCATCGTCTGCCCGTCCCGGCCCGGAAAGTTGACCACGTTGGGCAACGATTTGAAGCCTGCGGCGCGCGCGTCCTCGCCCGTGATGACGGCATGCACGCCGGGATGCGCGCGAGCGCGCGACGCATCGAGCCGCACGATGTCCGCATGCGCGCGGTCGGCGCGCAGGAACACCGCATGGAGTTGACCGGGTAGATTCCAGTCGGCGGTATATCGGCCGCTGCCGGAAACGAGGCGCAGATCTTCGCGTCGGGACATGAGACTCGGCACTCGAGGGGATGATGATCGATTTTCGCATGCTTCCGCGCGGCAGGCGCATATCGGGGCGCGCGCGACCGTCTTTTCGCTACTCTTCAGGAACACTGCCTGCTTCCACCGCGCATGGGACGTCGGCAGCGCGCCACCCTGTGCAGCCGGTGCGTCCAGAGTGCAGGAGGTTCCCATGCAACTCGCCGACAGCGTCTTCAGAATCTCGTCGAAACACTTGTTCAAGCGGCTCGAGGAGCACCTCGCCGAGAAGCGGCTGCCGGTTCGAGTCAAGCTCTGGACCGGCGAGGAATACGGCCCGGCGGCGAGTGTCGACACCGAGGTCGTGCTGCGCACCCCGCATGCCTTGCTCGCGCTGGCGAATCCCAACCTGGGCAACCTCGCGCGGAGCTACGTCGAGCAGGAGATCGATCTCCACGGCGATACGCGCCGCATCGTCGAGCTCGGTGAGCTCTTGTGCGGGAGCGCGGCGGGCGACGCGGCGCTCCCGCACCGACCGCTCAGGTGGCGGCGTCATACGAAGCCGGCGGATCGGCGGGCGATCAGCTATCACTACGACGTGTCGAACGAGTTCTACCGCCTCTGGCTGGACGAGCGGCTCGTCTACTCGTGCGCATACTTCAAGTCGGACCACGACACGCTGGATACGGCGCAGCGCCAGAAGCTCGATCTCATCTGCCGCAAGCTCGGCCTGCAGCCGGGAGAGCGCCTGCTCGACGTCGGCTGCGGTTGGGGCGCGCTCGTCATGCACGCCGCGCAGCGCTACGGCGTGCGCGCGGTCGGCGTGACCTTGAGCCGCAACCAGCACGAGTACGCTGTGGCGCAGATCCGCGACTGCGGCCTGGAAGACCGGTGCGACGTGCGGCTCATGGACTATCGCGATGTCCCGGAGTCCGAGCCGTACGACAAGATCGCGAGCGTCGGCATGTTCGAGCACGTCGGCATCGACCACTTTCCGGCCTACTTCGGAAAGATCCGCCGCTTGCTGAAGCCCGGCGGTCTCTTCATGAACCATGGCATCACGTCGATGGGCATAGGCAGCGCCGGCGCAGGACCCGACCTGGGCGGCTTCATCGACGAGTACGTGTTTCCCGACGGCGAGCTTGCGCACGTGTCGCGGGCGATTGCTGCCATGGCGGAGCAGGGACTCGAATGCTGTGACGCGGAATCGCTGCGCCCGCACTACGCGAAGACGCTGTGGCAATGGGTGAGCCGGCTCGAAGCGCGCAAGGCCGAAGCCATTGCCCTGGTCGGAGAGAAGAAGTACCGCATCTGGCAGATCTACATGGCAGGCTCGGCGTGGGCCTTCGAGCGCGGCTGGCTCTCGATCTATCAGCTGCTCGCGGGACGCCCCGACGACACCGGCCGTGTGCTGCGGCCGTGGACCCGCGAGCATGTGTACGCTGCAGACGACGTCGCGCAGGCGGCCGCCTGATCCATGCTGCCTGGAAAAATTCATTCTGCGCGGGAAACCGCTTCGGTGCAGTCCCTCTGATCCAAGTCTTCCGTGATCGTCATCGAGCGCATCGCAGCGCCTGCCGGTTGACGAAAGAAAATCACGGGATGCGCAAAATGGACACGCCGATCGGCGGGCTCGCGCGTTTCCGTCGACTTGTGGCGAACCTCCGGCGCATCTTCCGCACTAACCCCTGACAGGATGTGGGGCGACGCCCCCTTTTATATCCCCCAGGCATGGGGCTGTTGAGAGCATCCTTCTGGCGAGGATCGCACAACAGCGATACGAGAGAATTTCAACAGCCTGCCAACAGACAAGATGGGAGGAAAGATGCAGCTGGCCGATTTCTGGGACGGTAATGCCTATCCGTGGCTGACGACGGCGCTCATCGGCGTAGCTGCCGTGGTGGTCGCGCTGATCGCGTACACGATACTGTTTGCCGTGCTGCGCCGGATCACGCGCTTCAGCGTCATGGCAAGCACCGTCGTCCTTTACACGGCGCATCCCGCGAAGCTCGTGCTGCCCGTGCTCGCGCTGCAATTCGTGGTGGCTGCGGCACCCGGGGGATGGGGCTACGAGGGCTTCGTGAGCGATGTCATATCGATACTGCTGACGCTCGCGATCACGTGGCTTGCGATGCGCGCCGTGGCCGGCGTCGGCGAGGCGGTGATCAGGCTCAATCCGGCGAACGTCGGCGACAATCTCCATGCCCGGCGCATACAGACGCAGACGCACGTGCTCGCGCGCACGGTGATGTTTTTCGTGCTGCTGATCGGCGCCGCATCCGCGCTCATGACGTTTCCCGGCATGCGCCAGATCGGCACGAGCCTGCTCGCTTCGGCCGGTGTCGCGGGGCTGGTCGCCGGTATCGCTGCGCGCCCGGTGCTGGGCAATCTGATAGCGGGACTGCAGATCGCATTGACGCAGCCCATCCGCCTCGACGACGTCGTCATCATGGAGAACGAATGGGGCCGCATCGAGGAGATTACTGCGACCTACGTCGTCGTCAAGATCTGGGACGAGCGGCGGCTCATCGTGCCGCTGCAATGGGTGATCGAGCATCCGTTCCAGAACTGGACGCGCACGGGATCGCAGCTGCTCGGCACCGTCTTCCTGTGGGTCGATTACCGGGTGCCGCTCGCGCCGCTGCGCGCGGAGCTCCAGCGCGTCTGCGATGCCGCGCCCGAGTGGGACCGGCGCGTCGCCCTGATACAGGTGGTCGAGACGAGCGAGCGGTGCGTGCAATTGCGCGTGCTGGTGAGCACTGCCGACGCGCCGAAAGGCTGGGACCTGCGCTGCCGCGTGCGCGAGGCGCTCGTCGATTTTCTCCAGCGCGAATATCCGGACGCGCTGCCGCGGCTGCGCGCCGAAGTCGATCGCGCGGAGAGGCATCCGCCCTCCACCGAGCCGGCGCCGCCGCCGGAGCGGGCCGGCTGGGGCGATTCCAGCGCGATCAAGGAGCCGACGAATCCCGAGGTGCGGGCGGCGGGTGACGACCGGGCGCCGGCGGAAGCGCAGGAGGGGGCGGTAAAAATGAGGGGAAAAGGTGATGGAAGAAGGTGATGAACACCGGCGTCACCGCGACGAAGGCGCCGGCCACACGCAACGGCCGGCGCCCCGTGGGCGATCACATCGGCTGCATCGAGGGATTACGCGCGAGCGCGCCGGACTCGAGAAATGCTTTCATGCGCAGCATGTCCGCGCCGAGCTCGCTCTTTGGATTGGCGCCGAGCAGAATCGCTGCGAGGTGACCCACGGCGCCGGCGATCGGCGTGTATGTCATCGTGACATGGACCTGGGTTTTTCCGTCGTAGGGGGCGATGCGGATCGCGCCCTCGTGATTCACGCTGCTGCCTTCGACCGTGGCCCACGCGATCAGGCGGTTCTCTTCCCTGCGCGTGGTGAGGGCGTCCCACTCGACGCTGATCCCGGCGGGTCCTGCAACGGTCCAGTGCGAAGTGCCGTCGGCGCGCACTGCCACGCGGCGCACGTTGCGCATGAACCGCGGGAAGTTGTCATAGTTGCACAGCACCTCGTAGACGTGATCGATCGGCGCATCGACCAGCATCGTCTTCTGCATGCGTATCGCGCCCGGCCCTCGCGCAGCGGCGATATCGCGCAAGGGGCGGTTCGCTGTGCTGCGCACGAGCATGAGCGAGCCGGCGACCGTCGCGAGCGGACGGCTGCGCGCGAGACCGTACGCAGCGGCGACGATGCCGGCGGCGCCGACGAGCGCGCGCGTGGCCGGCGCCCAGTTGTCCTGCAGGAGCTCGGGGCGACGTCCGTGCCGCGGACGCCCGCCCTGGAGCGCGGAGACGCGCCCCGCGCTGGGGTGGACATGCAGCCGGTCATCGACTTCCGTTACGCCGCTCACGCCACGCACTGCGCGCAACAGCGCCTCGTGCTCGCGCTGCAGGATATCGCCGCTCAGCACCACCCGGCTGCCGCTCACCGTCACGCCGATCGCACCCGGATGCGCAACGTAGCGCCCCAGCGTGGAGCGCACGCGCGCCATCAGCACGTCGTCTCCCGCGGTGCCGCGCGAGAACGATGAGGTGGCCCGCGCGCTCCATCCCTGCAGCCGGTTGGCGGAATCACGTGCGACGGGGCCCATCCCGCGGGTCAACCGTGTCCGCGCGCTGGTAACGCGGTCGCGGACGAGCGCGCGGCGTCGTCTCCCGCGCTGAGGGTCCAGCAGATACATGCAGGCCGCGCCCAGCGCGGCGACGGCGATAGCGGATAGCGCCCGGGCCATGAACGTGTCCTCGATGTCGGCGGTGAGCATTCCGTGGCGCAAGGATTGTTCCCGCGCCGAAGCCGACGCTCGCCCCGCTAGGGTGTCATGCGCTGCCAGCCTCCCGGACAATCCATATAACCCAGCTCGTTCGTGTATGCATGCAGCTCGGCGCAGTAGTACATGGGAGTGGGGGCTGTTGCCTGCGGCTGTTCGACGTACGCGGGCGGTGTATAGATGATGGGAGAGGGCGGCGCATAAGTGATCGGCGCCGGCGGGTAATAATAGCCCGGTGGTGGATAGTAATAGTTGGGCACGACGATAGGCGCGGCGACGATGATGCCGCGGCGCACGAAAGGCCGGCCAAAGCCCGGATGAACGGAGCGCTCATGGCGAAAATGCGCGCCACCCGCGAACTTGCCACGGCCGAAGTGCGCTCCGCCGGCAAAGCTGCTCCCGGCATGCCTGCTCCCGGCATGCGCGCCGCTGTGCGCTCCGCCATGACCGCCCTTGCCGCCGTTACCGTGCGCGTGAGCCGGCACGCCGGCGAGCAGACCGCCGAGCGCCAATGCCAGCACGCAAATCGCATGTCCCTGGTTCATGATGTCCTCCGCAGCGGCGCATTGCCCATTCGACTGCGGACGGCGCGGGGAAAATCCCGTATCGAATGTAACAGTCTGTGCGGCCGCGCGCGAAAGTCACCGGTCGCTGCGCACTACGAGAGCGATCGTTACAACAGCGCGCCCTGCGGAAACGGCACCTGCAGCACGTAGGCGAACAGCGCATACAGGCTGCCCACCACGGCGACGCCCGTCGCGGTGTAAATCACGGCCATCCGCGGCGTCCAGCGATCGTAGTTCGCGATGAACAGCATGGCGGCGTAGCACAGGACGCTAGTGGTCAGGAAGCCCAGGGGCTGGAGCAGCAGCGCCCAGGCGAACATGACGGCCGCGAGCAATGCGCGCCGCGGCGTCGAGCCGCGCTTCGGGTCGCTGGGCGCAGTCCCCGGCCGCAGCATCGCCACTCCCACGTACACGAGAGACAGCACGATCATGAGCACGGCGATCACGCGCGGGAAGACCGACCCCAGAGGGGAGAAATAAGCGGAGTAGTAGAGCGCAAGCGCGCCCACCATGATGAAGCCGAGTGCGGCGGCTATGCTGCGCACGTCGCGTTTGACCACGTCGTTCATGCACCGACCTCCTTAGGCAGCGGGCTTCGTCCGCGCAGCAGCGGGTATAGCAGCGTGGCGAGTATCAACGCGATGATACCCATGGACAGCGGCCGCGTGAAAAACTCGGCGAGCGCGTTGCCTCTCGCGTTGCCGATGAGATAGCCCTGCACGAAGCCCGATTCCGCTATCGTCCCGAGTATGAGTCCCAGCACGATGGGCGAGGCCGTGAAGCCGAAACGCGAGAGCCCCCACGCGATGCAGCCGAGGACCACCATCTGCAGCGTGTCGTTGGGATTGTTGTTCACGGCGTAGCTGCCGATGATGGTGAGAAACGCGACGGCCGGGACCAGCACCGCCTTCGGTATCGAGACGATGAACTTGAACGCATGGCGCCCGATCAGGAGCCCCAGCGGCAGCATGAGCGCCGTCGCGATCATCAGCCCGTAGATGAAGATGTACACGATCTGGCTTTGCTGGCTGAAGAGCGCGGGGCCGGTGCGCACGCCGTGCACCATGAGTGCGCCGAGTATGACCGCGTCGGGCGGCGTGCCTGGTATGCCGAGCACGAGCGTCGGCACGAGACCGCCGCCGACGGTCGCATTGCTCGCCGATGCCGTCGCCAGCACGCCGTTGGCCTCACCCTTGCCGTAGCGCTCCGGCGTCTTCGACGCCCGGCGCGCTTCCGCGTATGCGACGAGCGAAGCGATGGAGCTGCCGGCACCGGGCAGTATCCCGACGATCGTGCCGATGACAGCGCTGCGCATGAGATTGACTTTGTTGCGCCAGGCGATGCTCGCGGCCTCCTTGAAGCGGAAGCCGGCGACCTCGTGCGTGAGCTTGAGGCGAGGGTCGGGTGTGGCGACGAGGTCGACCAGCACCGGCACGCAGTAGAGTCCGATCAGCGCCGAGACGATGTCGATGCCGCCGAGCAGCGACTTGAAGTCGCCGGCGTAGCGGATGTCCCCGCCGACTTCCGCGGCCCCGACCGTCGAGAGCAGCAGCCCGATACAGCCGCCGATCAACCCGCGCAGTATGCTGCCCTCGGAGACCGCGGCGATCAGCGTGAGGCCGAACACCGCGAGCCAGAAATATTCCACGGGACCGAATTTCAGGGCGAACTTCGCGAGCGGCGGCGCGAGCAGCACCAGCAAGAACGCGCCCACCAGTCCCCCGAAGACGGACGCGAGGCAGGCGATGGTGATGGCGAGATCGCCGTCTCCGCGCTTCGCCATCGGGTAGCCATCGGACGTCGTCGCAATCGCCGAGCGCGTCCCCGGCGTATCGAGCAGCACCGCCGAATACGAAGCGCCGTATATGGCGCCGGTATAGATCGCACCCAGCGCGATGAGCGCGGAGGCCGGGTCCATCCCGAACGTGAGCGGCACCAGCAGTGCGACCGCCATCGTGGCGGTGAGGCCGGGCAGCGCGCCGATGACGGTGCCCGACACGATGCCTGCTACGGCGAGTAGCAGGTTGAGCGGCGTTAGGGCCTCGATCAGAAATTCTACGCCGGGCACGGAAACGACCTGGAACGCATGCTGTTATGAAAAAAGGCGCGGGCCGAATGGGGTCTCCGTTCGACGCCGCGCCATAACGCTCACTGCCTGGTGATGCCCATGT
>Ga0255338_1005406_pt1 | contig 11817 bp, 10 predicted proteins | sample MeOH1_35cm_T4_19_FD_203715 | JGI IMG/M metagenome (GOLD analysis project Ga0255338, IMG submission 203715) | Sandy soil microbial communities from University of British Columbia, Vancouver, Canada - MeOH1_35cm_T4_195 | ecosystem: Engineered > Artificial ecosystem > Sand microcosm > Unclassified ... | reverse complement strand
ACCTCCGGGCCGAAGAGCCGGCCGCGGGTCAGGAGGTAGTTCTCGAGGACGTCGTCGAGCCCGAGGCGAGGACCGTACCGGATGCCGTCATAGCGGGCGAGGTTGGCCGACGCCTCCGCGGGCGCCACGATGTAGTACGTCGCGAGCCCGTAGTCCGTGTGCGGGAGCGAGACCTCCTCGACCGTCGCCCCGGCCGCCTCGAGCGCCGCCACGGCGTCGCGGATCCGCGCCTCGACGCCCGGCTCCATCCCGGCCACGAAATACTCGCGCGGCAGCCCGATCCGTCGGCCGCGCAGCCCCGCCGCCGCCTCATCGTCGCCGGGCAGGCGGAGCAGCTCATCCGGGATGGGGATCGGCGCCGACGTCGAGTCGCGATCGTCGCGGCCGGAGACCGCGTGGAGCAATGCCGCGGCGTCGCGGGTGTCGCGCGCGAACGGCCCGATCTGGTCGAGGCTGCTCGCGAAGGCGACGATCCCGTAGCGGCTGACGCGGCCATAGGTCGGCTTCATCCCGACGATCCCCGTCAGCGCGGCCGGCTGACGGATCGAGCCACCGGTGTCAGTACCGATCGAGAACGGGACGTGGTACGCGGCCACGGCCGTCGCCGAGCCCCCGGACGAGCCGCCGGGGACGCGGTCGAGGGCCCACGGGTTGGCGGTCGGGCCGTAGGCCGAGTGCTCGGTCGAGGAGCCCATGGCGAACTCGTCCATGTTCGTCTTGCCGATGACGATCGCGCCGGCAGCGCGAAGCCGCTCCGTGATGTGGGCGTCGTACGGGGCGCGGTAGCCCTCGAGGATTCGCGAGCCGGCCGTGCACTGGCCCCCGGCGACCGACACGAGGTCCTTGAGGCCGACCGGGAGACCGTGGAGCGGATGGAGGTCGTCGAGCGCCTGCTCACCATCGCGGCGGGCCGCGGCGAGGGTCGCATCGGCCTCGTCGGCGGCGGCCAGCGCGCCGTCGCGGTCGAGGTCGAGCCACGCGTTCAGCACGCGGTTCTGGCGCTCCGCGGCATCGAGGTGGGCTGCGACGATCTCGCGCGATGACAGCTCACCCGAACGAAGCGCGGCGGCGAGCTCGTGGCCCGACCGGCGGGTCAGCTCGCTCATTCGTCCACGTCGTCGCGGCCGAGGATGGGCGGAACGACGATGAACGGGCCGTCGGTCGCGGCGGCGTTGCCCAGGACGGCCTCGACCGGCAGCGAGGGCCGGACGACGTCGTCGCGGAGGATGTTCTCGAGCTCGATCGTCTGGGCCGTCGGCGGGATCGCGTCGGTGTCGAGCCGGGCGAGGATCGCGTACTGGTCGAGGATGTGGTTGAGCTGCCCCTCGAGGCGATCGAGCTCCTCCTGGGTCAGTCCGAGGCGTGCGAGGTGGGCGACGTGCTCGACGTCGCTCCGGGAGAGGGTGGCCATCGCGGCCGATGATAGCCGACGCCCGGCCGGAGCCCGGCCGCGGGCGCGGTCAGTCCGAGGTCACGACCTCACGGAACGCGAGGACCACCCGGTCCTCGACGGCCCGGCGGAGCAGGAGGCCGGACGCGTCGATGACGCTCCCGCCATCGGCGGTGACGCGCCACGGGCCGATCGGCGTCGCGCAGCGGACCTCGAGATGGACGCCGGCGGGGCCGAGCGAACGCTCGACCGCCTCGATCCGAATCCGTGGCCCGAGGATCCGCTCGAGCTCCAGTCGCAGTCGCTCCAGGTACTCAACGTCGGCATTGGCCGTTGTCGCCATGCGCTCACCTCCGTCCCGCGGTGAGGCTAGCATCCGGGAGTGCCACTGACCATCCGTCCGATGACCCCCGCGGACGTTGATGCCGCAGCCGCGATGATCCGCGGTGCGAACTGGGGCGACCCGCACGCCTTCTTCACGTTCGCGGCGGACCATTCGGGCTGCCTGCCGTTCGTCGCGGAAGCCGGCGGCGAGGTCGTCGGCACGGGGATCGCCACGGTCAACGGCCCGGCGGGATGGGTCGGCAGGATCTTCGTCTCGCCGCAGCACCGCGGTCGCGGCCTGGGGCGCGCCCTGACCGAGACCGTGACCGAGGCGCTCGAGGCCGCCGGCTGCCGGACGCTGGTGCTCGTCGCGACGGCGGCCGGCCGGCCGATCTACGAGAAGCTCGGGTTCCGCCTGGATCCCGCGTATCGCGTCATCGAAGCACCCGGGACCGCGGGTCGGCAGGATCCCGCGGTGCGCGCGTTCGACCCCGTCCATCTCGACGCGATCCTCGCGCTCGACCGCGCCGCGACCGGTGAGGATCGGGCGCACCTGCTCCGCCGGCTCGCGACCCCGGCCACGGCACGCGTCCTGTGTGGCACCGATGGCTCCGTTCGCGGTTTCATCGTCGACGCCATCGACAAGGGCCGTGCCGCAACCGTCGCGCCCGACCTCGACGACGGGTTGCGACTCCTGGCCGCGCGGCGCGCCGCTGCCGCGGTCGACGAACGGGTCCGAGCCGGCGTCGTCGAGACGAACACCGACGCGCTTGCGCGGCTCGCCGACCTCGGGTGGACGGACGCCTGGACGGCGACGCGGATGATCCGGGGCGAACCACTCGCGTGGAACCCCAACGCGCTCTGGGGGCAGCTGAACTTCGCGCTGGGCTGACAGCCCCGCGACGGGGCCCGCCGCGTCGGCCCTTCGTCGTAGACCGAACCTGCCGGTCGTACCCCCGGACTCCCGGCGGATCGGGGGATGGTCGCCTACCGTTCGTCGCGACATCCTCCCTGTGTCCCTCACATCAGTCCTCCATCCGTCCGTACCGGAGCATCACCCCGATGTGGGTCACCAGGAGCCTCGACCGCGCCCGTCGCCGCCTCCGTTCCAGCCCTCCGCCGCGCGAGGTGCGCGAACCGACGGCGCCACCCGATCCGGATCCGACCGACAACGTCGTCGTCGCCCTCGGCCGCCCCGAGCTCGATCGGTTCGTCGCCGCCCTGACAACCTACCTCGACCCGACGATGCCCCGCCCCGACTCCCCTGCCCGACTCGCGGGCGCGCTCGTCTCCGCGATCGAGCGGGTCGGCGGACGCGGCCGACCGACCGTCACCCGGAGCCCGGCCGGGCTCTACACGCCCGAGTACTGGCACGTCCGGATCGAGGGCGCCAACCCCACCACCCGTGCCGCGGTCGAACGCCTGGCCGCCGGAAGGAGCCTCGCCTGATGGTCGCGACCGCCTGCCTCCAGTGCGGCACCCCCGCCGGCGCCGCCGCCTTCTGCCGGCGCTGCGGCCTGCCGTACGGCGCCCCGCCGCGCGCCGAGGCAACCCTCCCGTCGTGCCCGGTCTGCTACAGGACGGTCGACGATGACGGCCGGATCGCGAGCCAGGCCCTTCCGGGCCTGCGGGTCGATCTCCAGCACCACCTCGTCGAGCACGAGCGCTTCCCGGTCGGCGACGACGAGTACCTCGAGTCGCTCCGCGAGGGCGACCGGATCCGGATCGGCCGCTGGACGGCATCGTTCGAGGTCGTCCGGCGCTATCTCGTGAGCGGGAACGTCGAGGCCGGTCGGCAGCGCGCGTTCGAGCACAACGCGATCGTCAACGCGATGACCCAGCTCAAGCGCTGGGGCCCGGATGCCGGGATGCAGATCTTCGGCGACCAGCCCGAGTGGCAGGCGGCGCGGGCCGCGGTCAGCGAGCTGATGGAGCGCTATCACCGGGGGGCTCCAGCGCGCCGCTCGTCCTGAGCGGCGGTCGCCGTCATCCGGAGTCTCGCCCCTCCAGCAGCCGCCGGAACGCGTCCACGTCGAGCACCGGCACGCCCAGCTCCTGTGCCTTCGTCAGCTTCGACCCGGCTGCTTCGCCGGCGACGACGTAATCGGTCTTCTTCGACACCGAGCCACCCGGCTTGCCGCCGGCCGCACGAATCGCCTCCTCGGCCTCCTGCCGGCTCATCCCTTCGAGGGTGCCTGTCACGACGACCGTCTTTCCCGAGAGCGCGCTGCCGCCGGCGGGCGCGGGCCTCGCTGGGGGCCGCTCCGCCTCGACGCCCGCCTCGACCAGATCGTCGAGCACGCCGGCGGTCGCCTCATCGGTGAAGTACCGCCGGAGGCTCTCGCGGACGGTCGGGCCGACCCCCTCGACCTCCTCGAACCGGTCCGGCTCGGTCGCTGCCGTCTCCTTGAGGAATGCCGACACGCGTCGCAGCCAGTCGTCGCCGGGCGCGGTCTGCTCCGCCAGCCACCGCGCAAGGTCGATGGCGGTCGTCTCGCCGACCTGCGGGATTCCGAGCGCGTTCAGGATCCGCCCGAGCGGCCGCCGCCGCGCCCGCTGGATCCGGTCGTAGAGGTTTTCCGCGCTCTTCCTCGCGAACCGGTCGAGCGTGAGGAGATCGTCGACGGACAGCCGGAAGAAGTCGCCACGGGTCTTGACGAGGCCCCGTTGGAGGAGCTGGCTCAGCACCGCCCAGCCCGCGCCCTCGATGTCCATCCCGCCGCGCCCGACAAAATGACCGAGCTCCTGGCCGACGCGGGCGGGACAGAGCGGGTTCGGGCAATAGTGGCGAACGGCTCCCTCGTCGCGGACGACCGGCGTGTCACAGACCGGGCAGCGCTCGGGCATCTCGAACTCGCGCTCGGCGCCCGTCCGGCTGTCGAGGACGGGGCGGACGACCTCCGGGATGACGTCGCCGGCCTTCTGGAGGACGATCGTGTCGCCGATCCGGATGTCCTTGCGCCGGACCTCGTCGAGGTTGTGGAGCGTCGCGCGGGCGACCGTGCTCCCGGCCACTTTCGCCGGTCTCAGGTGCGCGACCGGCGTCAGCGTCCCGGTCCGCCCGACGTACGGGACGATGTCCTCGACGACCGTCTCGACCTGCTCCGGCGGGAACTTGTACGCGATCGCCCAGCGCGGGGCCCGGCTGACCATGCCGAGGCGCTCCTGCTGGTCGAACCGGTCGACCTTGACGACCACGCCGTCGGTCTCGAACGGAAGGTGGTGGCGGGGCTCCTGCCAGCGTTCGGCGAAGGCGATGACGCCCTCGATGTCGAGCCCGGCCTGGCGGTCGGGGTTGACCGGGAAGCCGATCTGCTCGAGGCGGTCGAGGGCCCCCGACTGGCTCGTCAAGGTCGGCGCGGCGCCATCGTCCTCGACGAGCTGGTAGACCCACGATGACAGCAGGCGGCTTGCCGTCACCTGGGGGTCCTTCTGGCGGAGCGAGCCCGCGCCGCTGTTCCGCGGGTTGGCATAGAGGGGCAGGCCCGCCTCCTCGCGCTCGGCGTTGATCCGGGCGAACTCCGCCTTCGGCATGTAGACCTCGCCGCGCGCGTCGAGCGTCGCTGGCTCGGTCAGCCGCTCGGGGATCGCGCCGATCGTCCGGAGGTTGGGCGTGACGTCCTCGCCGGTCGTGCCGTCGCCGCGGGTCGCGCCCTGGACGAACCGGCCGCGTTCGTAGCGCAGCGTGATCGCGAGACCGTCGATCTTGAGCTCGGCGACATACCGGAGTTCCGGGGCCGGCTCGGGTGCCGGCGGCAGGCCGAGACCGCGGCGCACGCGGGCATCGAACGCCCGGAGCTCGTCGTGCGAGAAGGCGTTCGCGAGCGAGAGCATCGGCCGCCGATGGCGGACCTCGGCAAACTGGCCGGTCGGCGCGCCGCCGACCCGTTGCGTCGGCGAGTCCGGGGTCACGAGCTCCGGATGGGCGGTCTCGAGCGCGACGAGCTCGCGGAAGAGCTCGTCGTACTCCGCATCGCTGATCTCCGGCGCGTCCTCGACGTAGTAGAGCCGGTTCGCGCGGGCGACCTGCGCTGCCACGTCGGCGTGGCGGGCCGCCGCGGACTCGATGTCGAGGGCCGCCATCTGCTCGACGAGGGCGGGGTCGACGGGCAGGCGCTCGGCGGTCTCGGTCATGCCGGACAGGATAGGGCGGGCGATCCGGGGAGAGTTGCTCCCTGGGCTGCCGGGATCCGTGCTGCGGCCTCAGTGCCGAATACGCGCCTGGGCGGGCGCCGTTCACGGCACCTCATCCGGCGCTTACGCCACGGTCCTTAGCCCGTGATCTCGAGGTTGGCGAGGCTCACGAGCATCTGCTTCCGCCCCACGGCCGGGTCCTTGAACGCGACCGTGACCTCCTCGTCGCTCCGGGTCAGCTTCGAGGTCACGACGATCCCCTCGCCCCACCGCGCATGCCGGACGCGGTCGCCGTCGCGGAACTGGCGCTCGCCGGGGATGACCGGCCGCGGAGCCGGGGCCGGTCGCGCGGCCGCAGCCGCCGCCGACGGCGATGCGCCCGAAGCGACATCGTCATCCCACGCCTCGATCGGCTGTCCGAGCGCCCCCGACCGCGCGCCGCCGGCGAACGCCTCCCGCCGCGCCGCAAGGTCGCGGGTCGGGCGGAACGACTCGCCGGATGCGGGCGCGCCCGGCCGGCCGCTCCCCTGGCGGTACGCGCCGCCGCCCGACCGGATCGGCGTGTTGAACCGGTTCGCGCGCCGGGCACCGAAGACGAGATCGAGATCGAGCGGTCCGTCCGCCTCCCACTCCCCTCCCCGGTCGAGCTGCGGCCCGACCATCAGCTCGGGTGGGATCTCAAGCAGGAACCGCGACGGGACCGACGCCTGGCCCATCCCCCACGTCGCGCGACGCCAGGCGTGCGACAGGTAGAGCCGGCGCTTCGCCCGGGTCATCCCGACGTACGCGAGCCGACGCTCCTCCTCGAGCTCCTTCTCGTCGTCGAGCGCCCGGTTGTGGGGGAACAGCCCCTCCTCGAGGCCGGCGATGAAGACGGCCGGGAACTCGAGGCCCTTCGCCGCGTGAAGGGTGATGAGCGTCACCGCGTCGGCTCCGCCCTCGTACGAATCCTGGTCGGCGACCAGTGCCGTCTCCTCGAGCAGCCGGTCGAGCGCGTCCTCGGGCGACAGGTCGTCGTAGCGCGTCGTCACCGACCGCAGCTCGAGCAGGTTCGCCCAGCGCTCCTCACCGTCCTCCGAGCCGTCGGCGAGCATCGCCCGGTAGCCGGACGCCTCGAGGACGTCGTCGAGCAGCTCGGGGAGCGGCAGGACGCCGACCCGTGACCGGAGCCGCCGGACGAGCGCCGCGAAGTCGGCGAGCGCGTTCCGCGTCCGCGGCGCCATCCCCGCGATCTCGCCACGTGCGCCGCGCTCGATCGCCTCCCACGTCGAGATCCCCTCGCGTGCCGCGACCGCCCGGAGCGTCTCGATCGTCTTGTCGCCGATCGCCCGCGCCGGGACGTTGATGATCCGCTCGAAGCTCACCGCGTCGACGTCGGAGCGGAGGATCCGCAGGTAGGCGAGGGCATCCTTGACCTCGCGCCGCGCGTAGAACCGCGTCCCGCCGACGAGCTGGTAGCGCAGGCCGTAGCGGAGGAACGCCTCCTCGATCGCTCGGGATTGCGCGTTCATCCGGTACATCACGGCGATGTCCTGCGGACGGAAGCCAGGCTCGTCCTCGTCCGCCCGCCGGATGAGCGCCGAGCCGCGGCCGCCAATCAGGGTCTCGACCTGGCGGGCGATCCACTCGGCCTCCTCCTCCTCGTTGTAGGCCTCGAAACGCTGGATCGGCTTCCCGCCGACGTTCTCCGTCCACAGCTTCTTGTCGGTCCGCTCGACGTTGCGGGACACGACCGCGTGGGCCGCGTCGAGGATCAGCTGAGTCGACCGGTAGTTCCGCTCGAGCTTGACCACCGTCGCCTGTGGCCAGTCCCGCTCGAAGTCCAGGATGTTCCGGAGGTCGGCGCCGCGCCACCGGTAGATCGACTGGTCGTCGTCGCCGACGACGGCGAGGTTGCCGTAGCGCTGGGCGAGCGCGCGGATCCACAGATACTGCGGCCGGTTCGTGTCCTGGTACTCGTCGACGTGGAGGTAGCGCCAGCGCTCCTGGTAGCGGCCAAGGACCTCGGGCGCCTCCTCGAACAGCCGGACGGCCTCGAGCAGGAGATCGTCGAAGTCGAGCGCCCCCGCCTTCCGGAGGCGCTCCTGGTAGCGGGCCGCGAGCCGCGCGATGACCTTCTCGTGACGGTTGACGGCATTCTCGGCGAGGAACGCCGGGTCGAGCATCTCGTTCTTGGCCCGGCTGATCGCGCCGAGAACGGCCGACGGCCGGAACTCACCGGTCAGCGGCAGGTCCTCCTCGCGGAGGATCTGCTTCATCAGCGCCTGCTGGTCGTCGGTGTCGTAGATGACGAACCGGCGGTCGATCCCGATCGCGTCGCCGTCGCGGCGGAGGACCCGCGCGTTCAGGGCGTGGAACGTCCCCGCCTGGACGTCACGACCGGCCTCGCCGACGAGGCTGATGATCCGGTCGCGGAGCTCGGCCGCGGCCCGGTTCGTGAACGTGACGGCGAGGATCTGCCACGGCCGGACGCCCCTGACCCCGATGAGGTACGCGATCCGGTGGGCAAGGACGCGCGTCTTGCCGCTGCCCGCGCCGGCGAGGATGAGGAGGGCACCCTCGGTCGTCGTGACCGCCCGCGCCTGCTCGGGGTTGAGCTGGCCGACGATCTCGGCGCCGCGCCGCTCGGCAGCGTCGCGACGGGCGGCCTCGGCCGCGGCAACGGTCGCCGGATCCGGCGGCGTTGGCGGCGCGTCGCCGCCCGAGAGCTCCCGCAGCCAGTCTGGCTCGTCAGGCGGCGCGGAGGGGCCGGTGGAGGCGTCCGCGAACGTCGTGCCGCTCGGCTCGGGGGTGTCGAGGGCGCGGCCGTTCCGGGACCGGCGACGAGTGGGACTCACCCCCTCATTGTACGGCCGGGATGCTCATCTCCCGGTTCATCGGCGGCTCGGCGCCGGGTAGCCGAACGAGGCAAGGCCGGCGAGCGGTCAGCCGCCGGCGATCTGGTCCGCAGGCGGCGCCGAGATGTTGACCGCCTGGTCGTAGGTGAGCTCGAACGTGCCCGTGACGGTGCCACTGGTCCCACCGTCGAAGGTGAAGGCGATCCGCGCCGGGCGCAGGTCGTTCTTCCGGGTGAGGACGTCGAGGGTCACGGACCCGGCCGCGTCCGCCGAGCCGCCCGAGACCGCCGCCAGCTCGTCCGCGCTCAAGGCGAGCTGGACGTGGTAGCAGTCGGTGTCGCCGCACTTCTCATCGGCGAGCTTCTGGGGCGGCTTCGGCAGCTTCGCGAGCTCCTGCTCGAGCTCCGCGATCGCCTTGGCCGGGTCGGTCGCCTCCTGTGGGACGTCGCCGGACCCGGCGTCCATCTTCGTGTACTTCCCGGACGCGTTCGCCCCAGCCATCGCGGCCAGCGGCCCGACGATCTTCAGGTACGCGCTGTTGTCGACGGCAATGACGTCGACCGCCGTGCCGAGGAGCGTCGGCGCGTCGAGGTTGAGCCGGACCTTCTTGCCGGCCACGTCGGCCGATGCATCGAGCTTGACCGACGAGAGGTCGAAGTTGCCCATCGAGCCGGCCGCGACCGAGCCACCGAACGTGCCGGTCAGATGGATCGTCTTCACGTTCGTCAGCGACGTGACCGTCTTCGTCAGGATCTCCTTCGGATCGGTCAGGGCCGGGGCGGCCGGGGCGCTGTTGCAGGCGACGATCGCGAGCGACGCGAACGCCGCGAGCAGGAGGACGAGACGGCGGGGCATGATCACTCCGGTGTGAGGAAATGGCAGGAGAACAGCGTGGCGCGACAGCGCCTGCCGTGTCAACAGCTCCATCGTCCTGATTGGGGGTGGGAGCGAATCCCGGCGGGAATCGCGGAGCCCGGGCCGATGGCCCGGGCTCCGCTTGGGTGTCTGGGAGTGGCGCCGGACTAGAAGTCCATCTCGCCCGGGTGACCGTGGCCACCCGCAGCCGCCTTCTCCTTCTCGGGGATGTCGCTGATGAGCGTCTCCGTCGTCAGGACCATCGCCGCGATCGAGGCCGCGTTCTGGAGGGCGGAGCGGGTCACCTTGGCCGCGTCGACGATGCCCTTCTCGAACATGTCGCCGTACTCGCCGCGGTAGGCGTCGTACCCCTGGCCCTTCGGCAGGCCCTTGATCCGCTCCACGACGACCTCGCCGGGCGCACCGGCGTTGTCGGCGATCTGGCGGGCCGGAGCCTCGAGCGCCTTGCGGACGATGTCGACCCCGACCTGGGAGTCACCATCGAGCTTGACGCCGTCGAGCTTCGCGATCGACTGGACGAGGGTCGTGCCACCGCCGGCGACGAGGCCCTCCTCGACGGCCGCGCGGGTCGTCGAGAGCGCATCCTCGATGCGGTGCTTCTTCTCCTTCAGCTCGACCTCGGTGGCCGCGCCGACCTTGATCACCGCGACGCCGCCGGACAGCTTGGCCAGCCGCTCCTGGAGCTTCTCCCGGTCGTAGTCCGAGGTCGTCTCCTCGATCTGGGCCTTGATCTGCTGCATCCGGGCCTTGATCTGGTCCTGCGAGCCCTCGCCGTCGACGATCGTCGTGGTGTCCTTCGTCGCGACGACGCGGCGGGCGCGGCCGAGGTCCTCGGCCGTGACCGAGTCGAGCTTGCGCCCGATCTCCTCGCTGATGACCGTGCCGCCGGTCAGGACGGCGATGTCGCGGAGCATCTCCTTGCGGCGATCGCCGAAGCCCGGCGCCTTGACGGCGAGGACCTGGACGGTGCCGCGGAGCTTGTTCACGACCAGCGTGGCGAGCGCCTCACCGTCGACGTCCTCGGCGATGATGAGCATCGGCTTGCCCTGCTGGACCGCCTTCTCGAGGGCCGGGAGCATGTCCGGGACGCTCGAGATCTTCTTGTCCGTGATGAGGATGAGCGGGTTCTCGAGGACCGCCTCCATCCGATCCGGGTTCGTGACGAAGTACGCCGAGATGTAGCCCCGGTCGAACTGCATGCCCTCGGTGTATTCCTTCTCAAGGCCGAGGCTCTGGCCCTCCTCGACGGTGATGACGCCGTCCTTGCCGACCTTGTCCATCACCTCGGCGATGATCTCGCCGACCTCGGGATCCGCCGCGCTGATCGCCGCGACCGCCGCGATCTGCTCGCGCGTCTCGACCGGCCGCGCCGTCGACTTGATCTCCTCGACGACCGCCTCGACGGCCTGGTCGATGCCGCGCTTGACGACCATCGGGTTGGCGCCGGCCGAGACCACCCGGAGGCCCTCGGTGACCATCGCCTGGCCGAGGACGACCGCGGTCGTCGTGCCGTCACCGGCGACGTCGTCCGTCTTGGTCGCGACCTCCTTGAGGAGCTGGGCGCCCATGTTCTCGAACGGATCGTCGAGCTCGATGTCGCGGGCGATCGTGACGCCGTCGTTCGTGATGGTCGGCGAACCGAACTTCTTGTCAAGGACGACGTTGCGACCCTTCGGGCCGATCGTGACCTTGACCGCGTCGGCGAGGCGATCGATGCCCCGCTTGAGCGACCGGCGCGCGGTCTCTTCGAAGATGAGCTGCTTAGCCAATTCGGAAGTCCCTCCTGGAACGACTGGGATCGTGGCAACTGTGCCGCGAACTGACTTGTTGCTCTCCGAGCGCCGAGCAGACCCTCCTGCGAGCCATCGGCGCGAGGATTTCAGTCCTCGACGACTGCGAGGATGTCCTTCTGGCTGACGATCAGGAGGTCTTCGCCGTCGACCACGAACTCGGTCCCGGCGTACCGCCCGTACAGGACCTTCTGGCCCTCCTTGACGTCCATCGGCTCACGGTTGCCGTCGTCGAGGATGCGGCCCGGACCGACGGCGATGACGCTCCCCTCCTGCGGCTTCTCCTTCGCGGTGTCCGGGAGCACGATGCCGCTCTTCGTCATCTCCTCGCGCGGCGTGGGCTTGATGACGACGCGGTCGCCGAGTGGGCGAAGCTTGGTCGCATCGACAATCGCGGTAGCCAAGATCCGTACCTCCTGTGACGGCGGTGGGCCGTCGACTCGCCTGGATCCGGAGCGCGACCGGC
>Ga0255338_1005405_pt1 | contig 11818 bp, 6 predicted proteins | sample MeOH1_35cm_T4_19_FD_203715 | JGI IMG/M metagenome (GOLD analysis project Ga0255338, IMG submission 203715) | Sandy soil microbial communities from University of British Columbia, Vancouver, Canada - MeOH1_35cm_T4_195 | ecosystem: Engineered > Artificial ecosystem > Sand microcosm > Unclassified ... | reverse complement strand
TCACGTTTGTATCGCGCACGTATCCAGAGCGGGGCATGTGCGGTTCAATATTCGGCAGTTGCGGCAGTAAACGTGGGTGCTTCTTCAGCAGGTGGAAGCGTTACCAGCTCCGCTACAGTGTGCAGCGGAGCCAATAGCGGAACACTTACATTATCAGGTCACACAGGGTCTGTACTTCAGTGGGAATTTTCCACTGATGGCGGTGTTACCTGGACGGTAATTGCTAATACAACTACCACTGAGAATTATCTGAATCTTGTGACCACAACCATGTACCGTGCCTATGTACAGAATGGAGGATGTCTTCCTGCATACTCTACAGCGGCAACGATTACTGTAGATCCGGTAAGTGTGGGTGGAACAGTTTCAGGGGGTGTCACAGTCTGTTCCGGAAGCAACGGAGGAACGCTGGCACTTGCAGGACAAACAGGAACGATTCTGGGTTGGGAATCTTCAAACGATTCGGTTACATGGGTGAGCACCGGGAACACAACTACCAGTCAGAACTTCACAAACCTGGTTGATACAACTTATTACCGGGTGATCATCCAGAGCGGAGTCTGCCCTTCGGATACTTCTTCAGTGGATTCAGTTATCGTGGATCCGGTTACTGTTGGCGGAACAATCACTCCTGCCATGGATACGGTCTGCAGCGGAGCGAACAGTGGTGTACTTACAATTGCAGGTTCTACAGGCAGCGTAGTTCAGTGGGAATATTCAACGGACGGAGGTGTTACATGGATCACTATTATTAACACCGCTTCTACCCAGGCCTATAATAACCTTACAACCGCTACCATTTATCGTGCGTTACTGCAAAGCGGAGTTTGTTCGCAGCAGTATTCTGCACAGGCGGTTGTGTCTATTGATGCCCAGCCGGTAGGCGGAACCTTGTATTCAGATGTTACCGTTTGCGGTGGAGCCAACAGCGGAACACTTACGTTAGTGGGGCAGGCAGGAAACATTTCCAACTGGGAATCTTCTACCGACGGAGGCGTAACATGGAACAACATTGTAAACAACACTTACACCGAGAATTATCTCAACGTAATGATGACTACCATGTATCGTGTAATTGTGGCAAGCGGAGTTTGTCCGATGGATACTTCAAATGCCATTACGATCACAGTGGATGCACCTTCAGTTGGCGGACTGGTTTCGATGGACGACACTGTTTGTGCAGGTGCGAACGGTGCAACGCTTACACTCTCGGGACAGACCGGATCGGTTAATGGTTGGGAATATTCTCAGGACGGAGGAGTAACGTGGGTTAACGTTGCGAATACCGGAACCTCTCAGGGGTATGCCAACCTGATGTCAACCACTCAGTACAGGGTTCGCGTCCAGAACGGCGTTTGCCCTTCAACGACTTCAGATACCGCAGTAATCACAGTTGATCCGGTTGTCAATGCAGGCACACTCAGCGGACAAACAACGGTATGCGCAAACACCAACAGTGGTCAACTTGATCTCACCGGTTATTCCGGATCAATTGTACAATGGGAACTTTCCAATGATGGTGGAGTGATATGGGTTCCGAACGGAAATACAACCGCTTCTGAATCTTATACAAATCTTACAGATACAATGTGGTATCGTGTTGTTCTGTCGAGCGGTGTTTGCGGAATGGACACGTCGAATGTGCAGGCTATATATGTTGATCAGAATACGGTTCCCGGAGTTACTTCAGTGGATGATACAGTTTGTGCCGGATTGAACAGCGGAACTATCTACCTGAACGGTCAGGTAGGAAACGTTTTGAATTGGGAAATTTCTACCGATGGCGGTAATAACTGGATCTCGATTGCATCGACAGCTGATTCAATCAATTATCTGAATCTCACAACCACCACCTGGTACCGTGCATTGGTGCTGAGCGGTGTTTGTTCGCCGGCGATGTATTCCAATGCTACGTTCATCATGGTTAACCCGGTATCTGTGGCTGGAACAATTTCCGGCAGTACCAGTGTTTGTGAAGGTACAGGAAGCGGAACACTCACTCTGTCCGGAACAACAGGTTCAGTTGTTGACTGGAATTCTTCTACGGATGGTGGTGTTACCTGGAATGCAATCGGTAACGTAACCAGCTCGCAAGCCTGGAGCAATCCTCTGGATACAACGTGGTATCGGGTGATCGTACAAAGCGGTGTTTGTTCTCCTGATACAACAATGAATGCGACGATCATTGTGTTCCCGAAACCGGTTGCTGCATTTACTGCAGATACGGTGTGTTGGGGCGCTTCAACCACATTCACTAACAACACTACAATTGCTGCCGGCGGTATCCAGTTCCAGAACTGGGATTTCGGCGATAATGATGCTTCTGTGGCGACCAACCCGATGCACATGTATATGAGTGCAGATACATTCAACGTAGTGCTGATCACCGTTTCGAATCTCGGATGTTCAGATACTGCTATGCAGGGTGTGGTGGTTCACGGCCTGCCGGATGCTGCAATTACTGTTGGTGGTACTTCAACACTTTGCCAGGGCGACAGTGTAATGCTTTCTGTTCCTTCATTCCCGCAGAACTGGTATGACTGGAGTAACGGCGATACCCTCAGCACTATTTTCGCTGATACCACATCGAACTATGTGATCCAGGTTACTGATTCGATCACCGGTTGCATGGCATGGGATTCTGTTATGATCACTGTGCTTCCGCGCCCGATTGCAGATGCAGGTCTTGACACGAACGTGAGTGCAGGATCTTCGGTTGTGCTTCTCGGTTCCGGGGGATCAACCTTCAACTGGATTCCTTCGGTAGGTCTTGATGATCCTGCAAGTGCGAACCCTGTTTGTACTCCGGCCTACACAGTAACTTATACTTTGACTGTTACTGATGCAAACGGCTGTACAGACACCGACGCCGTGGTGGTAACACTGAAGAAAGATCTTAACCTGATCATCTCCAACATGATTACGGCAAACGGCGACGGCTACAACGATGTATGGAACATACAGAACATTGAGTTCTACCCGAACAACCACGTAACCATCTACAACCGTAACGGTATGGAAGTGTACGAAATGAACGGATACAATAACAGCTGGAACGGATCATACAACGATGGTATGCTTCCTGACGGTACGTACTATTATGTGCTTGAGTTCCCTGATGAAGACGTAACATTCAACGGGGCGATTACAATTGTAAGTGAGAAAAAATAATCGGGAACTCAAAAAACGAAGACCATATGAAAAAGATATATATATCCCTGGTACTGGTTGCAGCAACAATGCTCACCGCAGAAGCACAACAGCTTCCATTGTACAGTCAGTCGTATTTCAATCCGTTCCTGTATAATCCGGCTACCACTGGTGTTAACGAAGGCACGAATGCATATCTCATTCACCGCCGCCAGTGGACAGGCATACCGGGTTCACCGGTTACGAATGCGTTTACGGTCGACGGATTCTTCGAAGACAAAAACGTAGGGCTCGGGCTTGCTATTTTCAATGACGTTCAGGATATCACTGAGCGCCTTGGAATCTACACCAGCTACGCGTATCGCCTCAAGCTCAATGAAGATATGCAGTTGCGCTTCGGTGTAACGGTTGGATTCCTGGATAACCGCATTGATTATTCCCGTGCTATCGTTAAGGATGGAGATGATCCGATGATTTTTGGGCAAATGCAGCGCAAGAGTGCTCTGGATGCAAACATCGGTGTCAGCTACAACTGGAAAGACCTCCGCATTGGCTTCTCCGTACCTCAACTGATCGGTCAGCGCCAGGAAATCCAGAGCTACGACCAGGTTTCTTATTACCAGTTGAACCGTCATTACCTGGCTACCGTAAGTTACAAGTGGATGTTCAACGAAACACAGCAACTGGCACTTGAGCCTATGGCTATGATCCGTTTCATGCCGAACACACCTGCGCAATACGACATTCTTGCGCAGGCAAGCTGGAAAGATATGGTTTGGCTGGGTGTGAGTTACCGCAGCAATTACGCAGTAGGTATCAACACCCGTGTGAAACTGTTCGGAAACCTGAGCGCAGGTTATGCTTATGACATTATCATTTCCGACCTGAAGACATCTGCCGGAGTTAGTCACGAGTTTATGCTTGGCTACAAGTTCGGCCAGCTTGGTGGTGGCAGCGAGGGCGGCGGTCACGAGCGCGCGAAATACGATTAATACCTTAAACTGATTTTGTGAAGAAGCTGAACTTCATATTTGCACTTACTGTTGCACTGCTGGTTGCTGCTGCACCTGCCTCGATAGCGCAGACGGGAAATCCGAAAACGATGACTACTCGTGCTGATGCATTATTTGCGCAGCGGGAGTACGAACAGGCTGCGGGCTATTACACGAAGTTGTATCAGCAGTTTCCGGATAATGTTGTGTACCAGTTCCGGTGCGGTGTTTGTGCAATCTATACCGGCGATCCCCAGTTGGCATTGAAGAACATCAAAGGAGCGTATGAAAAAGATCCGACTATTCCGGATATTAATTTTTTCCTTGGCCGTGCATACCTGCTCAACGGTCTGTATGACGATGCATTGATGCAATTCAATCTTCAGCTTGCAAAAGAACCGGATGAAGTGCTTCGTTTGCGCCTGGATCAATACGTGATCAACTGTGGTGCTGCAAAAGACCTCACTTCAAAACCAACGAATAACAAGGTGGAGAATGCGGGGCGTCCGATCAATACTCCGGGCGACGAATACGCACCTGTCATGATCAAAGGCGATTCTGTCATGTTCTTCACATACAAAGGGCCGAATTCCAAAGGAGGAAAGAATTATACCTACGGACGCGGTGATTCGGCAGGAGTTTATTACGAAGATGTTTTTGTTACGACCAAAACTTCTACCGGTTGGTTTTACCCGGGAAGTGCGAGCGACAATATCAATTCAAACCGCCACGATGCAACGTCTACCATTTCGCCCGACGGACGGCAATTGTTTATTTATAAATGCACCGCAGAGAACATGGGTGATATTTATGTATCGAACAAAGCCGGAAACGACTGGACTGTTCCCACACGAATTCCCGGAGAAATAAACAAACCTGATTCCTGGGAAGGCAGTGTGGCGATTACACCGGATGGACGCACCATGTATTTCGCCAGCGATCGCCAGGGCGGTTTCGGCGGGAAAGACATTTACCGCGCAACACTGCTCGGCGATTCGGCATGGGGAAATATTCAGAACCTTGGAGCGAATATTAATACCAGCCAGGATGATGATGGTCCGTACCTCACAGAGAATGCTTACAAAATGTATTTTGCATCACGTGGCCACAATTCAATGGGTGGTTATGATATTTTCTGGAGTGAATTAGGTCCCGACGGAACATCCTGGCAACTGGCCCAGAATATGGGTGTGCCGGTGAACAGTACAGCTGATGATATCTACTACCAGCCCATGAAAGACGGAAGCCAGGCGGTTTTCTCTTCGAACCGTGAAGGTGGAAGCGGATTGATGGATATCTATTTTGCATCACCGGGTGTTCCGGCTCCCGAGCTTGTAACAGTGCATGGAACAGTTACGCTGGATGATCAGCCGATCAACGCGATGATCACGGTTACTTACACCAACAAAGATGGTGTGGTTGGTGATTACGGGACAGCTTCTGAGAACGGAAAGTATACCCTGAATCTTCCGGCAGGAGATAATTACAAAATCTATTATCTCGTGAATGAGGTGGAAGAATATGCGAAGGTCCTGGACGCAACAGAGGTAACGACGTATCAGAATAACGAGATCAACGTGGAGTTTTATTCGGATGCCTTCAAACTGGCTCACCCGGAGAAATTCGGAAAGATGGCGCCGGTTGACTCTGCAAAAGTTCAACAGACTATCGCGGGCCAGCAAATGGTAGACAAAGACATCAAGCTGAAAACCGATTCAAGTAAAAACTGGACAGGTGATGACGAGCTTACTGCTGCCGATCCGGGATTCTATATTGTGATCGGTGCATTCAAGAATAAGGAAAATGCGAAGCGCATGGAAGAGAAGGTGAAGGCGCAGAATAAGTGGGATAAAGTGCAGCGTGTTTACAATAAGAACAACGGATTCATGTACGTAACGCTGGCTCATCCCGGTACTCAGGCAGAATCTGTTGCGATTGTCCGCCAGGCGCGTAAAGAATATCCGGATGCCTGGATTCAGTTTCTGAAATAGACGGGTAACTCAAGCCGGGGGAGGGGAGTGAACCGAAAAGAACCAATAAGGCACTGCAGAAATGCGGTGCTTTTTCTTTAGGATACTCCCTGCATTACTTCTGCGGCCCTGCGTCTTTGAGGTAAAATTATCGACTGAACTTCCGGACAAATCTGGTTTCATTCCCAACTGCATCTGTCACCAGCATCACCAATTCGTGATTTCCTTTTCCCACGTGTTCATCAAACGTGTATTGCAAACGATCCTTCTTCGGTTCGTATTCAAACAGCACCCACTTACCGTCTATTGTTCCTCGGAAAGTTTCAATGCCGGCGAGATTGTCATCGATCCTGAACTGAATCGATTTCATAGCCGTGAAGTTGGTATCCGTTTTTCCTTTCGTCGCGTCGAAATTCATCGGACGTACTGTTGGCGCCGTGGTATCGCGCATCACGAAATATTTCCCGAAGTCGCTGATTTCCGCAGTCATCCCTTTTCCGTTCCACGTTCCGCCAACTGCGCTTACGCCACCTTTGGTTTTCTCCCGGCACATTACAAGCCTGCCCGGCAATTTTGTGTCCGACGGCATGTTAATCGACAGCGTACATGCTTTGTGCATGGAAGTATAAGTATCGTTCAGCGTAATGGTAGGTGAAACGCGATTCCCCGTTGCTTTGGATGAAGTCCACGTGAACACTGTATTACGATAAACACTCTTCGCAGGGGTTTCAAAAGTAAATTCCTGCTCCTCGAATTTATTCTCCGCGCTCCACATCATCACCTGGATAAACGGAACATAGTTTTGTGAAATCATTATCTCCGGATTCTTCATTAAAGCCTTCACCTTAAATTCCACAGTTGCTTTGTTGCCAAAAGCGTCGGTGAGTTCGTAGGTGTACCAGTGAAATTTGCCATCGTTGTGGGTAATGAATCCGTTATTTACAACTGTGTCATAAACGGGGAGTTCGTTGTTCGGTGCGAGATAGCTCAACTGGAAATATTTACCCGTGCGTTCATGTTCTTCATAATCAACAAAGCAGTTCACATACCGCGATTTATCGAACGGAATCCGCCCGAGGTGATGTTTGTAGATCAGCTTCCCCCCGGAGAGAAGTGCAATTCCGTAAACACCGTTCTTACCATGCTCAATGCTTTCCTTGTCATAACATTCGATCCCGAAACCAATATCCCCAAACGCCAGGATGGAATCGGCGGCATTCTGAATGACATACTTCGAGCCTGATTTCACGAGCGCGATTTTTTTCATGCGTCCCCTGGTGTTTACGTATGAACCTTCACCTGCAGCATATACAGCCAGGGTTACCGCTACAGGTGCTACATTATCTTTCACCGGCAATCCGAACAACAGCGGATTCAATGCATCTTCTGTTTTCGTATCGCGGATCTCAAAGTGCAGATGGGGGCCACCTGATCCGCCGGTATTACCCGATAAAGCAATCTGTTGTCCTTTCGTCACCGGTAGTTCACCGGGCTTCGGGTAGAGATCCACTTCAAAACTTTCCGCCAGGTATTGCTGTTTCTCTGCCCATTCTCCGATTGCGCCTGTCAACGAATTCAGGTGTCCGTAAACCGTCGTATATCCGTTAGGGTGAGTGATGTAAATCGCTTTTCCATAGCCCCACGGTGCAATCTTGATTCGGGATACATATCCTTCTGCAGCTGCACGCACCGGCAGATTTTCAACACCTGAAGTAGTGATGTCAATCCCCGCATGAAAGTGATTCGGACGCAACTCACCGAAATTTCCGGCCAGCTTCAGTGTAATGTCCATCGGCGACTGGAAATAATCCTGGGGATAAGGTTGAGCCCGCAAAGTGAATCCGGGAAAAACAGCACAGATGAAAATCAGCAGCTTCTTCATTGGTCTAAAAATAGGTAACATCGGCGGAATGGTCGACGGATTCTGAATAAGTGTGTGCAAATACTGTTCCGCTTCCGCCGTTGTGTATAGCGAAGCAACGAGCCTGGGTCTGTGAAATGCAGAAGGCTGGAATAAAGATTGTATTTTTAGAATACAATATCAGCATGGATTTATGCACTTTCTGACCCGTTTTATTATTATCGCTTTTGCGCTGTGCAGCGTTACAGCTGTTTCTGCCCAGGAAATCACGAAGAAACGCGGTAAGTACAAAATTTATTTCGACAGCGGAAAAGTCAAGGCGAAAGGGAAGGTGAAGAACTATCACAAAAACGGGGAGTGGAAGTATTACGATGAGGAAGGACATGTGGTAACCGTTGCGCATTATCAGATGGATACAATTGACGGTGCGTACACTGATTATTTTCCCGACGGAAAAATTTCAGTTTCCGGAACGTACTGCAAAAACCGGAAGTGCGGAAACTGGAGAATGTACGATTCCGAAGGACACCGGATGAGCGATGAAAATATGAATTACGGTTTGCAGGACGGCCCGCAAAGATTCTGGTATCCGAATGGACGGCTCCGCGACTCCCTGCAATTCAGCAATGGAGTAATACAATACCGTAAAGCGTGGTTCAGTAATGGAAAGGTCAAGGCGATAGAGACATACAGGGATGGACTTGCAGAAGGAAAATGGGTGGTGTACAAAGATCCCGGCTTGTTTCAGGACACATTACCGGAATACACAGACGAATATCATCTCGGGAAGAAACACGGGTGGCATTACTTGTGGAACGGAGCTTCCCTCATTGAAGCATACCACTACCAGGATGGACTTCCCGACGGAACCTTCACGCGATATGCATACGACGGTAAACCGGTGCTGATTCAGAATTACTCGAAAGGAAAGCTGAACGGAACAACTACATTTTACAAAGACGGAAAGAAGCTGAAAGAAGAAAATTATTCCGACGATGTAAAAGAAGGAATGCAATTGGAGTATGACCGCAATGAAACCGTTTCAAAATGTTCCTGGTACGACAACGGATTCCTGGATAGTATGAATGTTTATCACGCGAACGGAAAGGTGGCAATTAACCGTATTTATGGCCGGACAAATGATAAGTCTTATTACATGGAGTATGATTCCAGCGGAGTTCTGTTGATGAAAGGGCTTATGCACAATGAGCTTCGCATCGGTGAATGGAAAACGTATTATCCCAACGGACAAGTCCGGTCTACTACAAATTATGAAGAGGGAAAAATAGTTGGGTTGTACACGAAGTATTATCCGAACGGAAAGAAAATGATACAGTACACTTTCCTGCCGATCGGAACGAACACGATGCCGGATGTGTGGGATGAGAAAGGGAAACCGATCAGAATGGGAACGAAGGCGTATGAAGAAATTGTGGAAGGAAATAAGGCGGGAGAAATATTCAGTGATCCTTCGGAATACCATCGCGAAATTATTGACCACCGGATTAATGAGTAGAATCCTCCGCCGGATCTGCCGGAGGATACAGGGCGCAAAAAAATCTGCCTGGTTCCCGATGCCGATGTGCAAGTTGTCCCGGGATTTCAGAGTCGGAATCTGAAGTAGTTTATGACAGCCCGAATTTTATTGTGTTACCGAAAATTGCAATTGCAGATGTCAAACCGGTCCGATACAGAATGGTGGCTCCTGTCAGATTTCCTATGAAATAGTTTGTGTATTCCCTTTCCCGATTTTCAACACTGAGAATTGAATTTCGTTTCAATTTCCTGCAATTTTTATTGATTCCGGGGCTTTATTGTCTGGCATAGATTTTTACGCTGGTCAGTAAAACCTATCGCTATGAAAAGTGACATCAAAGGACACACAAAGGTGAAAATTGACGCTCCCGTTTCAAAAGTCTGGGATGCTCTCACCAAACCTGAAATTGTAAAACAGTATTTCTTCGGCACGGATCTTCACACGAACTGGAAAGAAGGTGGGGAAATCCGCTTTACCGGTGAATGGGAAGGCAAGACCTACGAAGACAAGGGAACAATTCTCACTGTTATTCCGAATCAATTGATCCGTTACACGTATTGGAGTTCAATGTCGGGTATTGAAGACAAACCAGAGAATTATGTGAACATCACGTACGGGCTCGAGGGTGATGGTGAAACAACAACACTTGAAATCACCCAGGAAAATATTCCGGATGAAAAGATGAAGGAACATTCGGAGGAGAATTGGAATAAAGTATTGCATAGCCTGAAGGACCTCCTGGAGAAGGACAAACCGGTTCCGGTCAGTCGTTGACTGCATAGATCCTGGTGGTCGCGTGTAGCATTCGGAAAACACGATAAAGAAATCAGCACAAAATCACTCAGAGGGGAAATTGTGTTCAGCAGTATTTGTACTGAATACGGAGATGCATTCCTTGCCCTTTATTACTACGAAGGATGAAACAGTATTTACTGCGGCCGTATTTTATCAGTAATCACTTTTTAAGCGTACGCAGCGGATGACCCGGTGATGCAACGTAATATTCACGATCCGGAAGCTGAACGTGTGACAGAACAAAAGGGAAGATGTTGCAGTGTACGTTCTCCAAAAACAGAAAGTCCCGGCAGCCTTCAGGGCGCGGGACTTTTCAAAAGGAAAGGGAACATTATTTCTTCTTTACTTCTTTCACATCATTCGGATCAAACGTTGCGCCTTTTACGTCGCAGGTGGCAATGATGTTGAACGTAGATTTTTCTCCGTCAGCAAATTTTGAAAGTTTGCCGAGTCCGCCAACAACGCCACCTTTTTCAGCCATCCGGTCGTTACCTGATTTCGAGTAACTGAACGGGACGCTGTAATCAATTTTCTTTGTTTCACCTGCTTTCATTGTAAAGCCGGGAAATTTCTGCGTGCCGAGCGTAAATGTTTTTTCAGTTTTACTGTCGCCGCGCCCTGTACTCCACTTCTCGTCGAATTTCACCTCTACGGATTCAACGACCTGGTCGCTTTTTGCGAGGAGTTCAACCGTTCCGTTGATGTGACTGTCATCTACAGAGAACGCAGGTGGTACGGTTGCTGTTACTTTTACTGTTCCTATTCCGAGGAACTGCTTGATTTTTCCGAAAAATCCCATTTAAATTTTGTGTTAGTTGATGATTGGTTTTATCCGAATGACTGCTACGGAGTAGTGCGAAGATACCCGAAGTGTACTATTCGTCAAATACAAATTTTCCATGGAGGGTTTTTGTCCGGTTAAAGGGATGTACTTCAAACAGGTGGATTGTTTATCTTAGTGTTATGAGATTATTCGCGCTGATGTTGTTGCTGCTTTTCGTATCAAACCCGGTAGGTGCTCAGGAGAATCTACAACCCGAATTCGTTGAAGAATTCCCTCATTTTCCTGGTGGTGATTCTCTTTTCGCTAAATATCTTCAGGATAGTATCCGATATCCGAAATATGAAAAGGAACTTCGGATACAAGGAACCGTCTACGTTTACTTTGAAATTGCGAAAACGGGTGCAGTCGAAAACGTACAGGTAAAGCGAGGCATATCACATGGACCTGGCCTGGATGCTGAAGCTAAACGGGTAATTGAATCGATGCCGGATTGGACACCGGGCAGAATAAATGGACGTGCAATTAAAGTCGCTCTTACTCAACCTGTTCATTTTACTTTACCTGATCTTCCGGATTCATCATCATCTGTCCATTCCGCAGACACAATTCCCGCTTCGTTTCCCGGAGGTCAAGCCGGTCAACAGAAGTTCATCAGCAATAACGTGCGCTATCCGAACATTGCAAAAGAACAAGGACACATGGGGACGGTTTACATTCAATATACAGTCG
>Ga0255338_1005404_pt1 | contig 11821 bp, 13 predicted proteins | sample MeOH1_35cm_T4_19_FD_203715 | JGI IMG/M metagenome (GOLD analysis project Ga0255338, IMG submission 203715) | Sandy soil microbial communities from University of British Columbia, Vancouver, Canada - MeOH1_35cm_T4_195 | ecosystem: Engineered > Artificial ecosystem > Sand microcosm > Unclassified ... | reverse complement strand
GGTCAGATCCTTGTCGCGCGAGATGGATTCGCCAATGGCGCTGGTGCGGTCGGTCTCGGCGGTCCAGATGCGGCGCTGGCGCGCCCCGTAGCCGAGTTGAACCAGATTGCCGTCGGAGAGCCGGAGGGACGGGATGTCACGGTCATCGGCGGCATCGACGATGCAGGCGGTGCTGGGCCCCAGGCAGTGCTCGTCCACCAGGCGGCGCAGGTTGTCCACGGCCTCGGGCACGTCGAACGGGCGGTCCTCGATGGCGGCCATGACCAGGTCGCGCGCGGTAAACAGCGCGGCGCGCGTGACTTCCTCATGCCAGGCGCGCACGATGACCTTGTAGACGCCGCGCACCGGGGTCTCGCGGGCCTTGCCGAAGCCGCCGGGCATGCCAGCCAGGTTCTGCAACTCGAGCGTGACGTGCTCGAGGATGTGGCCGGGCCAGGTGCCTTCCTTCAGCCGTTGCAGGAAGCCGCCGCGCTCGCCGATGCTGCAGCGGTGCTCGACCAGCGAGGGCAGCCACGCAGACAGGCGCTCGTAGAAGCCCGGGATCGTGTTGGAGGGAAAATCCTCCAGTTCGCCGATATCAACCCATGCCTCCAACACCGGCCGATATGTCCACATATTCGGGCCGCGCAGCGACATGACATCGAAAATCTCAATGTCCTTCTTTTTCATCGATTTAGCTTGAGGCAGTGGGCGAATGCCCGAGAAATGGAAGCCTAACCTTTCAATAACGTTTCAACGGCATCAGGGTTGACCCCTGTAGGCCGGAACGTGTTGTGCAGTGCATCAGACGCCCCGCTTGTTTGCGTTATGTATACTTGCGGGCAAAATCGCGGGCCGCCAGCAGGCTTTCCGCCTAAATTGTTTCAAGTTATGTCCGTGTCTGACCCTTTGTGGACGCACTGCGGACGCATTTCGCGCCAATAATGACCCAATCTTCCCCGTCCGTCCCTATCCCTGCCGGCCCTCAAGCCCGCTGGGGCGCCGAAATCGGCACAAGCCTGCAGCCGGGAGAATCCGTGCTGGCCGGCCTGGACCTGGATCTGGACGAAAGGCTGCATTTTACCCAAGGGTGGCTGGTTGTGACCGACCGCCGCGTGATTGCGCGGGCTCCCGACGAAAAAAATTCCGGCAACTGGGACATCGCCCCCGGCCTGACGCTGATCCATGGCGATCACGCCGGCGTTGGCACGCTGGAGTTGAGCGATGGCAAGCGGCGCCTGGCCTGCTGGCGCTACACGCTTGGTTACAATCCCGAGGCATTGCGGCTGGCCGACCAGTTCGAGGCGAGGCGCGCGCTGCTGGCCACGGGCGAGGCGGCCGTGGCGGACGATGAGGATGTCTGCCCCACGTGCAAGGCACCGCTGCCGCCGGGCGAGGATGTCTGCCCGCAATGCAACCGCGACCTGGAGACCCCGCCGTCCACCTGGGCGCTGCTGCGCCTGTGGCGCTTCACCCGGCCGTACCGCTGGGAGTTGCTGGCCGGCTTTGTGCTCACGCTCGTGGGCACGGCCGCCACGCTGGTGCCGCCGTACCTGACCATGCCGCTGATGGACAAGGTGCTGATTCCCTACCAGAACGGCGTGCCGATCGACTATGGCCTGGTCCGGCTGTACCTGGCCGGATTGCTGGGCGCGGCATTAATCGCCTGGGCGCTCGGATGGGCGCGCACCTATCTGCTGGCCCGCGTTTCTGAGCGCATCGGCGCCGATCTTCGCACTACGACATATGAACATCTGCTAAAGCTGTCGTTGGAGTATTTCGGCGGCAAGCGCACGGGCGACCTGATGGCGCGCATCGGCTCCGAAAGCGACCGTATCTGCGTGTTCCTGTCGCTGCATCTGCTTGATTTCGCCACCGACGTGCTGATGATTGCCATGACGGCCATCATCCTGATTTCGATCAATCCGTGGCTGGCGCTGGTCACGCTGGTGCCGCTGCCGTTCATCGCGTGGATGATCCACCTGGTGCGCGACCGCCTGCGGCACGGCTTCGAGAAGATCGACCGGATCTGGTCCGAGATCACCAATGTGCTTGCCGATACGATTCCGGGCATCCGCGTGGTCAAGGCGTTCGCGCAGGAAAAGCGTGAAGTCGAGCGGTTCCGTGAAGCCAACAAGCACAATCTGGCCATCAACGACCGTGTCAACGCGGTCTGGTCGCTGTTTACACCCACGGTGACGCTGCTGACCGAGGTGGGCCTGCTGGTGGTCTGGATCTTCGGCATCTGGCAGGTGAGCCACAACGCCATCACGGTGGGCGTGCTGGTGGCCTTCCTGACCTATATCAGCCGGTTCTATACGCGGCTCGATTCGATGAGCCGCATTGTGTCGGTGACGCAGAAGGCCGCGGCTGGCGCCAAGCGGATCTTCGACATCCTGGACCATGTGTCGAGCGTGCCCGAGCCGCAGCGCCCGGTCCATCTGGAAAAGGTGGAGGGCGCCATCGAACTGCGCGACCTTGGCTTCCGCTATGGCAACCGGGCCGTGATCCGGGGCCTGAACCTGTCGATCCGGCCGGGCGAGATGATCGGCCTGGTGGGGCATAGCGGCTCGGGCAAGAGCACGCTGGTCAACCTGATCTGCCGTTTCTACGATGTGTCCGAGGGCGCGATCCGCGTGGACGGCACCGACATCCGCTCGCTGCCGGTGTCCGAGTTCCGCCGCAATATCGGACTCGTACTACAGGAGCCGTTCCTGTTCTTCGGCACGATTGCCGACAACATCGCCTATGGCAAGCCCGGCGCCACGCGCGAGGAAATCGTGGCGGCCGCGCGCGCCGCGCATGCGCACGAGTTCATCCTGCGCCTGCCGCACGGCTACGACTCGCTGGTGGGCGAGCGCGGCCAGGCGCTGTCCGGCGGCGAGCGCCAGCGCATCTCCATTGCGCGCGCGCTGCTGATCAATCCGCGCATCCTGATCATGGACGAGGCCACGTCGTCGGTGGACACCACCACGGAGAAGGAAATCCAGAAGGCACTGGACAACCTCGTGCAGGGCCGGACCACGATTGCCATTGCGCACCGCCTTTCCACGCTGCGCAAGGCTGACCGGCTCGTGGTCATGGATCGCGGGCAGATCGTGGAAGTGGGCAACCACGACGAACTGCTGGCGCGCGAAGGCGCGTACTACAAGCTCTACCAGGCGCAGGCGCGCAACGTGGATGCCGATCCCGATGCGGCCAGCGCCGCCGAGCGCCTGGATGCGCCGGAGGCCGTCAATGCGCAGTGATCTCTCTTTTCAACAAACGGCTATGCAGACGCCCGACTATTCCTTGTCCCGCAACCCATTCGGCAGGCTGGTGCTGACGCAGGCCGACGGCACGTCGCACGAGGGCGTGGTGCCCGTGCGCGCGTTTCCGATTGCCGCGCCCGACGACGGTGTGGGCATGATGAGCACCGATGGCCGCGAGTTGGCGTGGATTCCGCGCCTCGATGCGTTGCCGGCGGCCATGCGCGAACTGATCGAGGCGGAACTGGCTGCGCGCGAGTTCATGCCCGAAATTCGTGGAATTGTGAGGGTGTCCACGTACGCCACGCCGAGCGTGTGGACCGTGCAGACCGATCGCGGCCAGACCGACCTGGTGCTGCGCGGCGAGGAAGACATCCGCCGGCTGACCGGCAGCACGTTGCTGATTTCCGACAGCCACGGCATTCACTACCTGATCCGCGACCTGTCTGCGCTGGACAAGGTAAGCCGCAAAATACTCGATCGTTTCCTTTGACGTTCCTGGATTGGACGCGGGACGGAAGCAAAACGGCACGCCACAGGGCGTGCCGTTTCCATTCCGGGAGGTGGATTTAGTGCAGCATGGACGGCATATCGTCGTCCTCGTCGTCGTCCCAGTCCTCGTGCACGACCGGGGATTCAGGCGCCATATCCCACACCATCGAGTGAAAACGCGGCGTGAACCATTCGCGGAACATGGCCAGGGACATCGTCTCGGGCCACATGGAATCATCGAACCATTCGCCCAACATGAATTCAAAGAACGCCTGCCAGCGATTTTCGACCCAGCGCAGCGCGGCTTCGGGGGAATCCGCCACTTCTGATGGCAGCAGGAAGACGCTGGCGTCGTCGCGGACGTCCTCGAGGGACAGGGTCGGCACCGGCTCGGGGTCGACCGCCTTGATCCAGTCCAGGAACGGCTGCTCGGGCAGCAGCATGACCATGGAACGGTTGAGGGTGAAGCGGGGATGGTCGGTCATGGGAAGGTGCAGGAAGCGGCGGTTGCCTATTGTAGCCCCGCACGGGCGAGTGTCCTATTGGTTATCGGATGTCTTACAGGTTCTCTTCAGGGTAGGGGTGTCTTTGCCGTTAGCCATGGAATCTGGCATTGGAGACTCGCAATGAGCCTGACGTTCCATATGCCCGGTGAAGCGGATGTCCAGAGGGCGACGGAACGCTTTGCCGAGGCGGAGAAGCTTGAAGACCGGCCGGCGCGCTGGGCTGCCCAGGCGGCCATCGCACTGGATACCGGCGATATGTACCTGGTGGGGCTGGTGCTGTTCAAGGCCATCCAGGAATTCGGGCTGGACGCCTTCGCCGAGGCGAGCGGCCAGCCCCCGGCACGGCTGCAACGGCTCTGGATGCCGGGCGTGCTGGTATCGGTCAATGAAGCCGCGCAGCTGTTCGAGGCGCTTGGCGTAAAGGTGGTGCTGGACCGTTTCTACGCGGCCAGGCTGGCGGCCAGCCAACCGGCGGAATCGTCGGTGCACTGAGCGGATGTCCAGGCGCCCGGGGCGGCGGCGGATGCGCTATTTCTTGTGGTGAACCACGCGGTCCCACCAGTAGTGAAGCGGGTGGGCATGTTCCGGATAGAGCGGGGACTTGTGAAAGAAGCCGGCCCGCAGCGCGAATGCGTACAGCAGCACAATGGCGGCTAGGAAGACGATGGTGGCTGTCATGGCGCGCTCCTGATATGACTGCTATCAGTATAGGTCTGAAGACGTATGTGGTGACCCAGGCATATCCGGCTTGGCCGTTGCCGAGTGAATGGCGAACAGCGCACCCGTAGCCGCCAGCCCCAACCCGCCCGACACCCACAGCGCCTGCGCGCCCCAGAGGTCGATGCAGATGCCGAACAGCCATGGCGCCAGCGCCTGCGCAATACGCGCGGGCACCATCAGTAAGCCCTGGCGATGCCCATACCCTTGCGGGCCGAAGATGACCAGCGGCAGGGTGCCTTTGGCGATGGTCAGGATGCCATTGCCGGCACCGTGCAACACGCCGAACAGCGTGGCGGCCGGCGCACCGATGATCACGAAGGCCGCCGCGCCGAGCGGATGCAGCAATGCGGCGAGACGTGCCGAGAGCAGCGGGTGGACCTTGCGCAGCAATCCGAATTCGAGCAGGCGCGCCCCGACCTGAGACGGACCGATCAGCGCGCCGACCAGCACGGCGGTCGCCAGCGTGGCGCCGCCGGCCTGCAGCAGCCGCGGCAGATGGGCAGCCATGGCGGTGCTGATGAACCATGTCGCGGCGAACACGAAGGCCAGCGCATAGGTCGCCGTCGGCCCTGGTGCGGGGGCAGCCGAAACGGCACGCCCTGATTTTGCGGTCGGCCTGGCGGCTTGAGGGGCCGGCTCTTCGCCAGCGCGCGGCAGGCTGGCATTGAGCGCCAGACCCATCGTCAGGTGCAGCGCGGCCCACACGAAGCATGCAACCCGCCAGCCGTAGTGACTCTCCAGGAATGAGGAGAGCGGCCAGCCGACCGTGCTCGCAAAGCCGGCAATCAGCGTGATGCCGGTGATCGCATTGCGTGAGCGCGTGCCGTACAGGCGCACCAGCGTCGCAAACGCGGCTTCGTAGAGGCCGCTGCCCATGCCGATGCCGAGAACGAGCCACGCAACGAACAGTCCGATGACCTCGCGCGCCAGGCCGAGGCCGGCGAGCCCTGCCGCGAACACGAGGCTGGTGCCGATCAGCACCGGCCGCCCCCCAAGGCGGTCGATCAGACGCCCGGCGTATGGCCCGAGCAGGGCGGAGACGACCAGCGCCGCGCTGAATGCCGCGAAGACCGTGGGGACGGACACGCCGGTGTCGCGCGCCATCGGCACCGCCAGCATGGCCACGAGATAGTAGGAGGATGCCCATGCGAGCGTCTGCGCGGTCCCGAGTCGGGCCACGATACCGCCATTCGGCTCATTCGCCATGTCCTGTCCTACTCGACTTGCGCCTTCGCTTCGTACCACTTTTCCGAGCGGTTCACGATATTGACGACAAGCAGCATGACGGGCACTTCGATCAGCACGCCGACCACGGTTGCCAGCGCGGCGCCGGACTGGAACCCGAACAGGCTGATTGCCGTGGCCACGGCCAGTTCGAAGAAGTTGCTGGCACCGATCAGGCTGGACGGCCCCGCCACGCAATGCGCGACGCCGAGCTTGCGGTTCAGCAGATAGGCGAGGCCCGAATTGAAGAAGACCTGGATCAGGATCGGCACGGCCAGCAGCGCGATCACGAGCGGCTGGTCGATGATCGCCTTGCCCTGGAACGCGAAGAGCAGGACCAGCGTGAGCAGCAGCGCGGCAATGGAATAGGGGCCCAGCGCGTGGGCGACTCGCTGGAAATGCCCAACGCCACGCGCCAGCAGCATCTTGCGGACCCACTGCGAAATGATGACCGGCACGACGATGTAAAGGCCAACCGAGGTGAGGAGCGTGTCCCACGGCACCGTGATCGACGACAGGCCAAGCAGCAGCGCCACGATCGGCGCGAACGCGACGACCATGATGGCATCGTTCAGCGCCACCTGTGACAGCGTGAAATACGGGTCCCCCTTGCAGAGCTGGCTCCAGACGAAGACCATTGCCGTGCACGGCGCGGCCGCCAGCAGGATCAGCCCGGCGACGTAGCTGTCGAGCTGGTCCGCCGGCAGCAGGGGCGCAAACAAGTGACGGATGAACAGCCAGCCCAGCAGTGCCATCGAGAACGGCTTGACGGCCCAGTTGATGAACAGCGTCACGCCGATGCCGCGCCAGTGCGACTTGACCTGTCCGAGCGCGCCAAAATCGATCTTCAGCAGCATCGGGATGATCATCACCCAGATCAGGAAGCCAACGGGCAGGTTGACCCGCGCATATTCCATGCGGCCGATGGCCTGGAACACGCCGGGCATGACTTGCCCAAGCGCAATCCCGACGACAATGCACAGTGCCACCCAGACCGTGAGATAGCGTTCGAAAAATCCGATGGCCGGCCTGGCGGCGACCGGGCCGGAGGCGGCGACGTCCTGACTGCTCATCGTTCAGCTCCCCGCCAGACGCTGCAGCGTCTCTTGCAATTCCGCATCGGTCATCTGGTCGATCGGCAGCAGCAGCAATTGCAGCATCCGATAGGCGATGGCTTGTCGCGTCAGCTCGAACGCGAGCCGCTTCTTGTCGTCTCCGCCTTCGGTGTTCGATGGGTCCGGATAGCCCCAGTGAACCTTCACCGGGCTGCCGGGCCAGTAGGGGCATTCCTCCTCGGCGGCGCTATCGCAGACCGTGATGACGATGCGCATCTCGGGCGCCCCGTCGGCGACGAACTCGTCCCAGTTCTTGCTGCGGAAGTTGTCCACGTCGACACCCGCTTCGCGCAGGACGTCGATGGCGAACGGGTTGATACGGCCGCTTGGCGAACTACCGGCGCTGTAGGCGTGCACATCGCGGCCGAATTGCCTGGCCAGATGGTTCAGCATGCCTTCGGCGAGCACGCTGCGGGCGGAATTGTGAGTACAGAGAATCAGGACGTTGGTCGTCATGGGGGCGGGGGGCAAAAGAGGTCTGGTGTCTGGTAAAAGAAGAGAGCGCGCGGCGGTCAACTCTTCCCGATATCCCGCACGGCCTTCTGGAGCGCGACGGCATCAAGTTTCGGCAGCGGCAGGGACAGGAACAGTTCAATGCGGCGCTTCAGCGTGATGGTGGCGTCGTTCATGGCCTGCTGCTTTTGCGCATCGGTACCGTCGCTGGCGGCGGGATCGGGCACGCCCCAGTGCGCGGTCATCGGCTGGCCGGGCCAGACCGGGCACATTTCCCCGGCGGCCTTGTCGCACACCGTGAAGACGAAATCGAGCCGCGGGGCGCCGTCCTGGGAAAACTCGTCCCAGCTCTTGCTGCGGAATCCATCCGTCTCCAGACCATGGCGCGCCAGCGCGGCCAGCGCCAGGGGATTGACCGCGCCCGTCGGGTGACTGCCTGCCGAGTAGGCGCGGAAGTGTCCCTTGCCGAGGTGATTCATCAGTCCTTCGGATAGGATCGACCTTGCTGAATTACCGGTACAGATGAACAGCACGTTGTAGATCTTCTCGCTCATGATCGGCGCTCAGCAGCAGGACGTTTTGGTCGCCACGGGAATGCCGACTGGCTTGCCCTTGGGCGCTCGCGGCGCGCAGCACGCGGATTCCGGCTGTGCGCCGTCTGTCTGCCGGGATTCGCCATATACCGGCACGCTGCCAAGCGTGTGGAAGTGTTCCCACGCGATGCCTTGCGGATCGGTGAGCCAGTACTTGTCGCTGCGGGCGTAGCAGCAGGTGGTTTCGCCTTCGTCGAGGCGCGCCATGTCCGCGGCCTCGGCGCGCGACCTCAGTTCCGCGAGTTCGTTGGCGTCGTCGGTCTGGAACCCGAGGTGGTCCATGCCGGGCTCGGCGCCGCGCGCGGAAATGGCGAAGTTGACGCGCGGATCTTCAAGCATCCATTTTGCGTAGTCGTCCTTGACGACGCTCGGCTCGGCGGCGAAGAGCGCCGAGTAGTAGCGGATGCTGGCCGAGAGATCGGCCACGCTGACGTGTACGTGAAAACGTTTCATTCCTGATGCTCCAAAGGGGTAGTGCAGATAGCTTCCGGTCCGCACGGATTGCCGCCGCAACAATTCGCGGTCAGGAACCCGACGAGATCGTTCATGGTTTCGTAGCGCGCGGTGTAGATCACCGAACGTCCAACTTGCCGACTATTGACCAGGCCCGCCCGATGCAACTCTTTCAGATGAAAGGACAACGAGGAGGCGGGAACCTCGAGCAGCGCGGCGATTTGCCCGGCGGGCATGCCTTCCGGCCCGGCCTGGACGAGGGCTCTGAACACTGCCAGACGCGATCCGTGGGCTAATGCGGCAAGCGCTTCGATGACTTTTGATGATTCCATTTTTCGAAGATAGTCGAAATATGGAAGAAAGGCAATCCTTGGCAGGTCAAAGTGATGCGTAGGTGGCCCGAAAACTACCCAATGGCTCGTGGATTGATGCTATGGGACGGGCATGGACGAAAAAAATCCCCAAGGTGTTTGATTTCCTTGAGGATTCTAGACGTCCGGCGGACATCGCTGGACAGTGTGCTGGTGGAGCCGGCGGGAATCGAACCCGCGTCCGCAAGCCCTCCACAGAGAGTTCTACATACTTAGTTCTGTCATTTGTTTTAACCGCCGCATCGCGGACGAACACGCTCTACGACGGCGAGTCACTAAATTTTCGTCTTCGGGCCCGTGACACTCCCAAAGCTTATCTGACGTGAATAACCTCGCCAGTTCTTGCGAACCCTAGCCCGTCAGCGAGCCAGTGCGAGGACGGCTAGCCCTTAGGCTGCCAGTGCGTAACGTTCGTCGTTAGCAGTTATTACATTCCCATTGATTAACGAGGTGACGGGTCCTCGGTATGCCCTCCACTGCTTCGCAACCCACGTCGAAACCAAGTCGGCCCCAATGTGAAGATGTAGCAAGTACATTGTACCCGGTTTGGGTATCTCCCGGGGACTTCAGTTCCCGATCGCCCCGATCAGGTCCAGCAACTCGGCCGGATGCCGGATCAGATAGTCGGCGCCCCAGTTCTCGGGCGGCTCGCCATCGCCGCAGTAGCCGTATGCGGCCGTGACGGTGGCCATGCCGGCCGCCTTGCCCGCCTGGATGTCGCGCAGGTCGTCGCCCACGTACAGGCAGCGCGCGGGCGCCACGCCGCTTACCTCGGCCGCGTGCAGCAGCGGGGCAGGGTGAGGCTTGGCATGCGCCGTGGTGTCACCGCTGACCACTGCTGACGCGCGCGGCGCCAGTCCGATCGCCGCCACCAGCGGCACCGTGAACCGCGCGATCTTGTTCGTCACGATGCCCCAGCGGATGCCGGCCGCCTCCAGGCTGGCCAGCACTTCGTCCATGCCGTCGAACAGGCGCGTGTGCACCGCGATATCGGCCTCGTAGTAGTCGAGGAAGGTATCGCGCAGCGCAGGGAATTCGGGATCCTCGGGCGTCTTGCCAAGCGCCGCGCCAATCAGGCCGCGCGCGCCATGCGAGGCCACCGGCCGGAGCTTGTCGTAGGCCACGGGCGGCATGCCATGCGCCACCACCAGTCGGTTGGCGGCCGCGGCGAGATCGGGGGCGGTGTCGGCCAGCGTGCCGTCGAGATCGAAAAATACAGCGTCGAAGCTTCGCATGGCTCAGGCCGCCGGTCCTGTTTCCGCCGCCTTGCAGAAGGCCATCATGTAGTTGACGCCGGTGTCGCGCGCGAGCGCATAGGTCTGCGACAGCGGGTTGTAGGTCATGCCGCGCATTTCGATCAGATCCAGCCCGGCCTGCCGCGCAAAGCGGGCCAGTTCCGATGGCATGATGAACTTCTCGTAGTCATGCGTGCCGCGCGGCAGCATGTTCAGCACGTACTCGGCCCCGACGATGGCCAGCAGGTACGCCTTCAGGTTGCGATTGATCGTGGAGAAGAACACGTAACCGCCCGGGCGGACCAGCGCCGTGCAGGCGCGCACGACGGAGGCCGGGTCCGGCACGTGCTCGAGCATTTCCATGCACGTGACCACATCCACGCTGGCGGGCATGCGCGCGGCCAGATCCTCGACCGCGATTTCCTCGTAGGTGACGGGAACGCCCGTTTCCAGGCTGTGCAGGTCCGCCACCTTGAGCGCCTTGGTGGACAGGTCGATGCCGCGCACCGTGGCGCCGAGGCGCGCCATGCTCTCGGACAGGATGCCGCCGCCGCAGCCCACGTCCACCACCTGCCTGCCGGGCAGGCGCGCGATGCCGTCGATCCAGTCCAGCCGCAGCGGGTTCAGGTCGTGCAGCGGCTTGAACTCGCTGTTCGGGTCCCACCAGCGGTGGGCCAGTTCGCTGAACTTGTCGATCTCTTTCGGATCGGCGTTGCGGCCATTGGCGGTATTGGTGGGGGAGAGAGTGGAAGATTGCGACATCGTGATGGGAGTGTGGCCCGGCGTGCGGCCTGAGAGAGGCATCCGGCAACTTTACCAAAAAAAAAGCCCAGCTTGCGCTGGGCTTTCTTCATCGGAGAGGATCCGATTAACGTGCGCTGCGGGTGCCGACCACTTCGACTTCCACGCGGCGGTTCGGCTGCTGGCAGGCGATCTGAGCGGTGCGGTTGCCCTTGCACGACTTCGGATCGACCTTCAGCTGGCGCTTGCCCTTGCCTTCGGTGTACACGCGGTTGGCTTCCACGCCCTTGCTCACCAGGTAAGCCTTGACGGATTCGGCACGGCGGATCGACAGGCGATCGTTGTACTTGTCCGAACCGAACGCGTCGGTGTGGCCAACGGCAATGATCACTTCGAGGGTGATGCCTTGCAGCTTCGAGACCAGATCGTCCAGCTTGGCCTTGCCTTCGGGCTTCAGGACAGCCTTGTCGAAATCGAACAGGGTGTCAGCCGCGAAAGTGACCTTCTCGCTCGACACAACCGGCGGAGCCACCGGGGTCGGTGCCGGAGCCGGTGCAGCAGCCGGAGCCAGTGCGCCATCGCACAGGGCATTGGCCGTTGCCGGGGTCCAGGAGCTGTCGCGCCAGCAGAGCTCGTTCGTGCCATTCTTCCACACGTACTCGCTCGTACCGTTGCCCCAGTTGTCGTTCAC
>Ga0255338_1005403_pt1 | contig 11824 bp, 9 predicted proteins | sample MeOH1_35cm_T4_19_FD_203715 | JGI IMG/M metagenome (GOLD analysis project Ga0255338, IMG submission 203715) | Sandy soil microbial communities from University of British Columbia, Vancouver, Canada - MeOH1_35cm_T4_195 | ecosystem: Engineered > Artificial ecosystem > Sand microcosm > Unclassified ... | reverse complement strand
CTCGCCGCTCTGGACTCGGTGGAGCGCCAGGTGCACCAGCTCGCCGGGAAGCTGGCGCCGCAGCGGCTGACCCGGGCAGGTGTGTCGCGGGTGTCCCGGGGGACCGAGCGGGCCGGGGTCGGTGCGGTCGACGAGCTCGCGCCGGCCGGGCCCGCGGCGACCGACGCGCTCGGGCCGGCCGGGCCCGCGGCGACCGCGACCGAGACGGCCGGGCCCGCGGCGACCGACGCGCTCGGGCCGGCCGGGCCCGCGGCGACCGAGACCGCGACGGCCGCCACGTCGACGGCCGTCGGCCCCGAGGTGCCTGACGCGTCGGCCGACTCCGACCCGCTGCCCGGCGGGGCCGGTCAGGCGTCGACCGCGACGGCCGGTGCGGGGGCTGCCCAGGCGGCCGGGACGGCCGCCGCCCACGGTGCCACCGACGCGGCAGCCGCGGGATCGTCGTCCGCCACCGGCTCGCCGGCTGGGACCCGCCCCGGGCTGGACATCACGGACGCGGCCACGCTGACCGCGGTGCTCCCCCGGGTGGCGGTGTCCGACGACCGGGCCGCTCTCGCGCTGCGGCACTCGCTGCTCGCCCTGGTGCGAACGGCGGCGGACGTCGACGCCGCCGCCGACCGGGCGCAGGCCGCGGCGGCGCAGGCCGCCGCCGAGCAGGCCGCAGCCGCCGCGGCGCAGGCCGCCGCCGATGCGGCCGCCGCAGCGCAGGAGCAGCAGCGCCGGCAGTGGGCGGACTCGCTGGACGGTTACCCGAACGGCCGGATCCCGGCGTCGGCGCTGTGTGCGCCGTCGTTCGACCCGCAGGCGCTGCTGCGGTGCGACGCCGCCCAGGCGCTCGATCGCCTCGACGCCGCATACGCGACGGTGTTCGGCGCGAACCTGCAGGTGACCGACTCGTACCGCTCGTACGCCGCCCAGGTGACGTGCCGGCGGACCAAGGGATCGCTGTGCGCGCGCCCCGGCACGTCCAACCACGGCTGGGGCCTGGCGGTCGACCTCGGCGGCGCCGCGCACTCCGCGGGGACCGAGGCGCACGACTGGCTCCTGGCCAACGCCCGGACCTACGGCTGGGACCTGCCCGGGTGGGCGCGCGCCAACGGCTCCAAGCCCGAGCCGTGGCACTGGGAGTACGTCGCCTGACGGCGATTTCGGGGTCGCGCGCCGTACGATGCGCGACGTGGACGAATCGGGCAAGTCGGCTTCGCCGGTGCCGCTCGTCGGGCGCAGTGCGGAGCTCGACGACCTCGACGGGCTGCTCGCGGCGGTCGGGTCCGGCGAGGGCGCCGTGGTGCTGCTCGAGGGCGAGGCCGGTATCGGCCGCAGCCGGCTGGTGCAGGGCCTCGCAGCCGGCGGCGAGCTGCTCGGCGTCGGGCTGTCCCTCATCGGCTTCCCCGGCCCTACGGCCGACGAGCTCGACGACCTGCTGGCGGCGGGGTCCGGCCGACCCCGGGCGCTGGTGCTCGACGACATCCACCTCGCGGGCGACGACGTGCTGGCCGTGCTGACCCGCCACGCGCACGCCGGCCCGCTCGCCGGCACCCTGGTGGTGCTGACGCTCCGCCCGGTGCCCTACCGCGAGGCCCTGCAGGCGATGGTGGTGGCATGGGTGCGCGCCGGCGCGTGCAACCTCGAGCTGCGGCCGCTGTCGGCGGCGGCGGTGGTGGAGCTCGCGGAGAGCCTGACGGGCTGTCATGTCGGCCCGATGCTGCGCGGCGTGCTGGCGACCGCGGGGGGCAACCCGCGCCTCGCCACCGCGGTGATCACCGCGGCCCAGCGCGCGGGGTCCCTGCGGCTGTGCGACGACGGCGTCGCCGACATCGAGGGCTTCGGCTGGCAGGACGAGCTGGACGAGGTCGCGCGGGACCACATCGCGTACCTCGACCCGGAGGTGCTGCGCCTGCTCGCACAGGCGGCGGTGCTCGGGCCGTCGTTCGTCGTGCCGGACCTGGCGGCGCTGGCCGACCTGCCACTGACCACGTGCTGGCGCACGCTGCGCCACGCCCTGGCGGCCGGGGTGGTCGCGGCGCGCGGCGACCGGCTGGTGTTCCGGCACGACCTGGTGCGCACCGCGCTCTACGCCGGGCTGGAGCACGACCTGCGTCGCGCGCTGCATGCCCGCGCCGCGAGCACGCTGGGCGAGGCCGGAGCGCCGCCGCACGTCGTGGCCTCGCACCTCGAGCGAGCGCGGGCGGTCCGACGCGCCTAGCGTGGGAGGGGCAACCAACCACTTACTTCGAGGGAGACGTCATGGCCACGCGCACCGCACGTACCGACTGGACCGGCTCGCTCAACGAGGGCGGCGGCGAGGTCGACCTGATCAGCTCGCGCGCGGGCCGGTTCCCGGTGTCGTTCCCCCGGCGCACGTCCGACGACGCGGCCGGCGTGACCAGCCCCGAGGAGCTGATCGCCGCGGCGCACTCGTCGTGCTTCGCGATGGCGCTGTCCGGGGAGATCGCGACGGCCGGCGGGACGCCGCGCTCGCTCGAGGTGACGGCCGACGTCACGCTGCGGCCTGCGGCCGGCGGCGGGCTGGAGATCACCACGTCGGCGTTGACCGTCCGCGGCGAGGTGGACGGGCTCGACGAGGCCGCCTTCACCGCGGCAGCGGAGAAGGCGAAGGCGGGCTGCCCCGTGAGCAAGGCCCTGGCGGGCGTGACGATCACCCTCGACGCCACCCTGCTCACCGCCTGAGTCGTCACCCGACCCACCCCGCACGGCCCCTCCGTAGCGTCCGAGGAAGTGGGGCCTCTACCCCACACTTCCTCGGACGTTGCGATTCTCGGCAGTGGCGGAGGGGGTGGGCCGGGGGGTGGGACGAAGACGAGGGGGCGGGATCGGCAAGGGGGGCGTTGCGGAAAGGGGGACCTTGGTCCGGCAAAGGAAGGCAAGCCTTTCCATAGCGTCATGAGCCATGAACCTGGCTCGCTGCGGTGAAGGCACCGCCGCCCGCATCGTCGAGGTCGACGTCGAGCCGGGCATGTGCCTGCGGCTCGGTGAGCTGGGCCTCCGGCCCGGCGCGCTCGTCGAGGTCACCCACGACGGCGGCCGTCAGGGCCGGGTGCTGGCCGTCGGCGCCGAGCGGTTCGCCCTCGACGCCCGCACCTGCGCGCTCATCGCCGTGGAACCGGTGCTCGTGTGAGCTGCCACGACCCGGCGGGCGCCGGTCCCGCGCCCGCCGCGACCCTGGACCGGCGCGCCACCGTGGCCCTCGTCGGCCCGCCCAACGTCGGCAAGTCCACGCTGTTCAACGCAGCGACCGGCGCCCGTCAGCACGTGGTCAACGCCCCTGGCACCACCGTCGAGCTGGCCACCGGGACGTGGCGTGCCGCCGACGTCGGGCTCGTCGACCTGCCCGGCGCGTACTCCCTCCTGGCGCGCACGCCCGACGAGCAGGTGACCGCGGACGCCGTGGCGGGCGTGGGTCGCGCGGGCGACGTGGACCTGGTGGTCGCGCTCGTCGACGCCACGGCGGCGGCCCGCTCCCTGTACCTCGTCGGCCAGGTGGCCCGGGCCGGCAAGCCCGTGGTGGTGGGCCTGACCATGCGGGACGTCGCCGCCTCGCGCGGCGTCGGGGTGGACCCGGACGCCCTGGCTGCCGCCCTCGGCGTCCCGGTGGTGGGCCTGGACCCGCGCTCCGGGCGGGGGCTCGACGAGCTGGCGGCGCACGTCGGCGCCGCGGTGGCAGACCCGGACGCCGCGCGAGTGCGCGGCCCCCGGGCGCCCGCAGCGGGCGACGACCCGCGCCTGGCCGAGGCGGAGGCGCTGTTCGGCTGGGTGACGGGTGTGCTGGAGGCCGTGGAGCACCGCCCGGCCGGCCGGGCGGGCCGCGCCGTCCGCACACGGTCGGACCGGGTGGACTCGGTGCTGCTGCGCCCGTGGGTGGGCATCCCGGTGCTGCTCGCCGTCATGTGGGCGCTGTTCCAGCTGGTCACCGTCGCTGCCGTGCCGCTGATGGACTGGGTGGGCCGCGCGGTCAACGGCTGGTTCGGCGGGCTGCTCGCCGGCTGGCTGTCCGCGGCACCGGCCTGGGTGGGCGGCTTCCTGGTGGACGGCGTGCTGGCCGGCGCCGCGACGGTGCTCTCCTTCGCGCCGCTGATGGGCATCATGTTCGTCGCGGTCGCCGTGCTCGAGGACTCGGGCTACCTGGCGCGGGCGGCGTTCGTCGCCGACCGCGCGATGCGCGGCATCGGCCTCGACGGGCGCGCGGTGCTGCCGCTCGTCGTCGGGTTCGGGTGCAACGTGCCCGCGCTCGCGGCCACCCGCACGCTGCCCCACGCGCGCCAGCGCCTGCTGACCGGGCTGCTGATCCCGCTGACCAGCTGCACCGCGCGGCTCACCGTGTACCTGATGCTCGCGGCGGTGTTCTTCCCGTCGAACCCGGGCACTGCGGTGTTCGCGATGTACCTGCTGTCCGCGCTGCTCGTCGTCGGCGCCGGCCTGCTGCTGCGCCGCACCACGTTCCGCGACCTGGTGCGCGAGCCGTTCGTGCTCGCCCTGCCGGCCTACCAGCGCCCGCGGCTGCGGGCGATCGCCACGTCGACGGGTGTGCGCGTCTGGGCGTTCGTCCACAAGGCCGGAACCATCATCGTGCTGACGCTCTCGGCCGTCTGGGTGCTCATGGCCGTACCCGCCGCGCCGGGCCACGCAGTCACCGACGTGCCGATCGAGGACTCGGTGTACGGCAGGGTGGCCGAGGGCATCGCCCCGGTGTTCGGGCCGGCCGGGTTCGCCGACTGGCACGCGTCGTCGGCGCTGATGACGGGTTTCGTCGCCAAGGAGGTCGTCGTCGGCTCGATGGCCCAGGGCTACGCCGTCGCCGAGCCCGAGGACCCGAGCCTGCCGGGCGACCTGGGCACGCAGCTGCGCGCGACCTTCGACCGGACCTCGGGCGGCGCCGGTGGGGCGGCGGCATTCGCCTTCATGGTGTTCGTCCTCGCGTACACGCCGTGCCTGGCGACACTGGCCGAGCAGGCGCGGCTGTTCGGCCGCCGGTGGACCGCCATCGCGGTGGCGGCGCAGCTGGTGCTCGCCTGGCTGCTCTCGGTGGCGGTGTTCCAGGTGGGACGGCTGCTGTGAGCATGCTGGCGGACGTGCTCCGCGAGACCGACCGCGGGTTGCGGCCCGAGCTGGTCGCGGAGGCGCTGGGCCTGCCCGACGAGGTCGTCGCGCTCGCGCTCGACCACGCCGAGCGGCTGGGGCTCGTCGTGCGCTCGTGCGGCCCGGCGTCGGGCCGGCCGTGCCCCACGGGACCCGACCGGCCCGTCGCCTGCGCGGGGTGCCCGCTGGCGCGCTGAGGCGGGGCTCGCTCACCGGCGAGCCGAGGCGAGCCGCGCCGGACGCCCCCGCACCCTGTTCGTACCGGGTGGCAGACTGCCCGGCATGGCGCCGCAGACGGCAACCACCCTGGCCACCGACCTCCTCGCCGAGCTGCGGGCGGCCGTGCGCGGGGAGGTGGACGCCTCGACGCGGCGGCGCGCCGAGTACTCGACCGACGCGTCGAACTACCGGGTGGTGCCGCAGGTGGTGGTGTTCCCGCGGGACGTCGAGGACACCTTGGCGGCGCTCGACGTGACGCGCCGCCTCGGCGTCCCGCTGACCGCGCGCGGCGCGGGTACGTCGGTCGCCGGCAACGCCGTGGGGCCGGGCGTGGTGCTGGACCTCTCGCGGCACGTCAACCGGATCCTCGCCGTGGACCCCGACGCCCGCACCGCCACCGTGGAGCCCGGCGTGGTGATGGCGGCCCTCCAGCGCGCGGCGGCGCCGCACGCCCTGCGGTTCGGCCCCGACCCCTCGACGTGGACCCGCGCCACCCTCGGCGGGATGATCGGCAACGACGCCTGCGGCCCGCACGCGGTGGCCTACGGGCGCACCTCGGCGAACGTCATCGAGCTGGACGTGGTGGACGGCACCGGTCGCCGGTTCACCGCCGGCGCCGGTTCGCTCGCCGCGGTCCCCGGGCTCGACGAGCTGGTGCGGGCCAACCTGGGGACCATCCGCACCGAGCTGGGCCGGTTCGGCCGGCAGGTGTCCGGCTACCAGCTGGAGCACCTGCTGCCCGAGCGCGGGGTGGACCTCGCCAAGGCGCTGGTGGGCACCGAGGGCACCGTGGTGACGGTGCTCGGCGCCACCGTGCGGCTGGTGCCGCAGGCGGCGGCGCCCGTGCTCGTCGTCCTGGGGTACCCGGACATGGCCACGGCGGCCGACGCCGTGCCCGCGCTGCTGGCGCACCGGCCGCTGGCGATCGAGGGGATGGACGCGCGGCTGGTGGACGTGGTGCGGCGCGCGCAGGGCGCGGCCGCCGTGCCGCCGCTGCCCGAGGGTGCCGGCTGGCTCTTCGTCGAGGTGGGGGGCGAGTCGCCCGACGAGGCCATGGCCCGCGCCCACGCGCTCGCCGCCGACGCCGCGACCTCCGCCGTGGGCCTGTTCCCGCCCGGCCCGGACGCCACGCGGATGTGGAAGATCAGGGCCGACGGCGCCGGCCTCGCCGGCCGCACCTCGTCGGGCGAGCAGGCGTGGCCGGGGTTCGAGGACTCGGCGGTGCCGCCGGAGCGGCTGGGCGCCTACCTGCGTGACCTCGACGCGCTGATGGCCCGGCACGGCGTCGACGGCATGCCGTACGGGCACTTCGGCGACGGCTGCGTGCACCTGCGCCTCGACGTCCCGCTGGAGCGCGACGGCTCGGCCCTGCGGGCGTTCATGACGGACGCCGCGCACCTGGTCGCCGCGCACGGCGGGTCGCTGTCCGGGGAGCACGGCGACGGCCGGGCGCGCAGCGAGCTGCTGCCGGTGATGTACCGGCCCGAGGCGCTGCGGCTGTTCGAGGCGTTCAAGGACCTGCTGGACCCGGCGGACCTGCTCAACCCGGGCGTCCTGGTGCGGCCCCGGCCGCTCGACGCCGACCTGCGGCGCCCGGCGGCCCACCGGCTGGGTCGCTCCGGTTTCGCGTTCATCGAGGACCACGGTGACCTGACCACCGCGGTCCACCGCTGCGTCGGGGTGGGCAAGTGCCGGTCCGACGAGACCGCGTCGGGCGGCTTCATGTGCCCCTCCTACCTGGCGACGGGCGACGAGAAGGACGTCACCCGTGGCCGGGCGCGGGTGCTCCAGGAGATGGCGAACGGCCGCCTCGTGTCCCGCGGCTGGTCGGCGCCGGAGGTGCGCGAGTCGCTCGACCTCTGTCTGGCCTGCAAGGCGTGCTCGTCGGACTGCCCTGCGGGCGTGGACATGGCTCGGTACAAGTCCGAGGTACTGCACCGTACATATCGAGGCAGGCTGCGCCCGGTGGCCCACTACGCCCTGGGGTGGCTGCCGCGCTGGACCCGTCTGATCACCGCCGTACCGGGCATCGCCCCGCTGGCGAACGCCGTGCTCTCGGTGCGGCCGCTGAGCCGGCTGGTGCTGCGCCTGGGCGGCATGGACCCGCGCCGCGGCATGGTGACGTTCGCGGCGCGCCCGTTCCGCGCGTGGGCGCGCTCGCACGACGAGGTGGTGGTGGCCGGTGCGGCGCCCGCCACCTCGTCGTCCCGGCCCCCGGTGCTGCTGTGGACCGACTCGTTCAACGACGCCCTCTCCCCGGAGGTCGCCGTGGCGGCCGTCACCGTGCTGCGCGCGGCCGGGTACCAGGTGCTGGTGCCCGACCAGGGCGCCTGCTGCGGCCTGACCTGGATCACCACCGGCCAGCTGGACGGCGCCAAGGACCGCCTGCGCCACCTGCTGGACGTGCTGGCGCCGTTCGCGGTGAACGACGTCCCGATCGTCGGGCTGGAGCCCAGCTGTACCGCCGTGCTGCGCTCGGACCTGCTCGACCTGCTGCCCGACGACCCGCGCACCGCCGCCGTCGCATCGGCCACCCGCACGCTCGCCGAGCTGCTGACCGCCCCGGAGCCCGTCGGCCCCGGGGACCGCTGGACGCTGCCGGACCTGTCCGACGTCACCGCTGTGGTGCAACCGCACTGCCACCACCACTCGGTGATGGGCTTCGCCCCGGACCGCGCACTGCTGGCCGCGGCCGGTGCGAAGTTCTCCACGCTCGCGGGCTGCTGCGGGCTCGCCGGGTCGTTCGGCATGGAGGCCGGGCACTACGAGGTCTCGGTGGCGGTCGCCGAGCACCAGCTGCTGCCCGCGCTGCGGGACGCCGCGCCGGGCGACGTGTACCTGGCGGACGGCTACTCCTGCCGCACCCAGGCGGAGCAGCTCGCCGGCGTGTCGGGCGTGCACCTGGCGCAGCTCCTCGCCTCGCACCTGCCCGCCGCGTGACCCTCGTCGGCGGGCGCGCGTTCGAGGGACACGCCGACAACCGGAGGACGTTGCACGGGGCTGCGTGTCCGATATGGGAAGGTATGGGCGGCGCGGCAGGGGACGCGTGAGCCTGGAGGAGCGCGGGAATGCCGATCTTCGAGCCGGACAGCGGTCGGCCGCGGCTGGTGCAGCCGATGCAGCCGCTGGCGGGCACGTTCCTCGGCGAGGTGCGCACTCTGCTGGGCGAGCACCTGTCCGCGGTGGTGGGCGAGCCGCTGTTCGCGGTGCGCACCCGTGCGTCACAGCCCGAGCACAGTGACGTCCCCGAGCTGCTGGCCCTCGACGTCACCGGTCGCCCCGTGGTGCTGGAGGTGGCGCAGGTGGTGGACGACGCCGCGATCGTCGCCGCGCTGCGGCACGCGGGCGCCGCCGCGCGCCTCACCAGTGGCGACCTCGCCCGTGCCTACCACCCGGACCAGGCGCGCTTCGTCGCCGACTACGCCGCGTTCCGCGACCAGGTGCCCTTCGCCCGGCCGGCGGACCTGCGCCACGGCATGCGGCTGGTGCTGATGTGCGCGGAGATCGCGCCCGAGTCGGTGGACACCCTGTCCGCGATGCGCGGGCCCGGCTGGCCCGTCAAGGTGCTGCAGGTGGGTGTGGTGCGGGGTCCCGACGGCGCGCGGCTGCTCGACGTCTCCCCGCTCGCGGGGTACGAGCAGGCTCGGCGCGTCGTCGAGCCCACGTCGCTGCGGCTGGTCCACGGCGCGTCGCCCGCCGCGGTGCCTGCGGCGCCCGCCCCGGCCTCCCCGGCACCCACCACCGGCCTGATCCCCACCCAGCCGCCCATCACCCGGCCCGCCGGTCCGGGCTCCCGCCCGTTCAGCCACCAGGCTCGCCCGGTCGCCCCGATGGTGCGTCCCGCGGCCACCCCGGTGCCCGAGGTCCCGGCGCGCCTGGCCCAGCCGCTGTCGTCGGCGGCCCTGACACCCCCGCCGACCAGCCCGGCGCAGCCCTTCTCGTCGCTCATGGCCACCGCGCCGGCCCGGCACGATCCGCGCGGCGGCATGCTCGCCGGCTGGGGCACGGGCCCGGCGCCGGCATCCCCTGCCGGCCTTCCGACCGCCCAGCAGCTCGCCGAGCCGCGCTACTCGTTGATGCCCAGCCGGGGCGCCGAGCCCGGCGCGGGCTTCGGCACCGGGTCCGCGCTGCGCGAGCTCGTCGCGCTGGCCGCCGCCGTGCGCGCACCGGCGCTCCTGGTGTGGACGCGCGAGCGCCGCGGCCAGCGGCTCGAGGCGACACTGCGGCCCGACGGCCTGATCCAGCTGGCGGACGGTGCCGTGTTCTCCGACCCCGACGTGGCGGCGACGCGTGCGGTGCAGAGCGAGAACATCGTCGACGGCTGGCGCGCGTGGCACCTGGGCGACGGCGGCCCGTCGCTCGCCGAGGTCACCGGGCGCTGACCGCCGCTCGACCGTGCGGCGGCGTCACCCCCAGCCGTACCCGGCGAGCCAGCGGTCGATCTCGGCGTAGAACCGCGCCCGTGCCGGCTCGGCGGACAGCGACAGGTCGTGCAGCCCGCCCGCGATCCGCACCACCGTCACCACCGACCCCAGCTGCACCGCGCGGCGGGCGACCAGCTCGACGTCGAGGACGATGTCGGCGGCGCGCATCTCCTCCGACCACCGGGGGCTGATCAACGTGTGGGCGGACGCCAGCGCCAGGATCGGCACCTCGATCGACAGCCCGCGGGCGACGGCCGCATGGCCGGCGGTGATGGCGCGCAGCCAGCCGGCCCGCACCGGGAACGCCGGCGTGGGCTTCCACGCCTGGTCGTAGTCCCACTCGCCGCCGTGATCGGCGTGGACGGTCCTGGCAAAGAACCCGGGGTCGATGTTGGGCAGGGGGGTCTTGGGCTGGAACGTGGCCAGCTGGCGGATCGCCGGCGCAGACACGTGCCGCAGCACCGACGACCCCTGGAGCTCCAGCCAGGGGCTGTTGAGCACCAGACCGGCCACCGCGCCGGGCCGCCGGTCCGCCCAGAGGGCGCCCACCAGACCGCCGGTGGAGTGCGCCATCAGCAGGAGCCGGGCGGCCGCGCCGTGCGCGCGGCGGATCACCGCGACGGCCGCGTCGAGGTCCTCGTCGTACGTCGCGAGGTCGGCGACGTAGCCGGGCGTCTGCTCGGGGCGCAGGCTGCGCCCGTACTTGCGCAGGTCCAGGGCGTAGAACGCGACGCCGCGCGCGTGCCAGAAGCGCGCCAGCTCGGCGTTGAAGAAGTAGTCGGACCAGCCGTGCAGGTAGAGCACCACGCGCGCGGCGCGCACCGGCTCCGCGGTGGGCGGCGCGTAGCGCACCAGCGTGGCGACCACCGGGCCCTCGTCGTCGTCGGCCAGGTGCAGGGTGCGGGCCTCGAAGTGTTCGCCCAGGATGTCCGGGACCCAGGCGCTCATGGCAGCACGACCACCTTGCCCGTGTGCTCGCCGCTCAGCAGGCGCGCGAACGCGGTCCGGGCGTCGGCGAGGGCGAACGACGAGTCGATCACCGGGCGGATCCCCGCGCGGACGACGAACGCGGCGAGCCGGGCGAGCTCGTCGCGCGTGCCCATGGTGGCGCCGGTGACGGTCACCTCCCGGAAGAACAGGTGCGTCGCCTCCATCGGGGACGGGTCGCCGCTCGTCGCGCCGACCACCACCACCGTGCCGCCGTCCTGCACGCTGCGCATGGTGTGGTGCCAGGTCGCGGCGCCGACGGACTCCAGCACCAGGTCGACCCGCGGGATGCGGGTCCCCGTCTCCACCGCGTCCGCCGCGCCGAGTGCCCGTGCGCGCTCGCGCTTGGCGGCATCGCGCGACGTGACGGTGACGTCGAGGCCGGCCGCGACGCCGAGCTGCACCGCCGCGGTGGCGAACCCGCCGCCGGCTCCCTGCACCAGCACGCGCCGGCCCGGCTGCGCGTGCCCGGTGCGGAACAGCGCGCGGAACGCGGTCAGGTAGGCGGTCGGCAGGCATGCGGCCTGCGCCCACGTCAGCTCGGCCGGCTTGTCGACGAGGTTGGCCGCGGGCACCAAAACGCGCTCGGCCAGCGTGCCGGGGTAGCGCTCGGACAGGAGGCTGCGGGGCTCGTCGGGCGCGACGGCCTGGCCGGTGGGCGCGCCCGGGCCGCCGACGACGGCGTGCACGACCACCTCGCGCCCGTCCTCGGTGACGCCGGCGGCGTCCGTGCCGAGCACCATCGGCAGCCGGTCCGCCGGCAGGCCGACCCCACGCAGCGACCACAGGTCGTGGTGGTTGAGCGCGGCGGCCCGGACCTGGACCGGCACCCAGCCCCCGCGGGGCTCGGGCTCGGGGAGCTCGCCGACCTCTAGCGCGGACAGCGGGTGGTCGGCGGAGGTCCGTGCGGCGTAGGCGGCGAGCACGGGGCCAACCTAGCTGGGGCCGGTGACGGCGGCGCGCGGCGCATGAAGGCTGCGTTCAGCAACCGGGCGCGGTGTGGTCGTCGGCGCAGGTTGCGGCGACCAGGTGGGCGCGGCGTTCCTCGGCGGTGAAGGGGGCCGACGAGCTCGTCGTCGTCGCCGTGCCGGGGACAT
>Ga0255338_1005402_pt1 | contig 11825 bp, 9 predicted proteins | sample MeOH1_35cm_T4_19_FD_203715 | JGI IMG/M metagenome (GOLD analysis project Ga0255338, IMG submission 203715) | Sandy soil microbial communities from University of British Columbia, Vancouver, Canada - MeOH1_35cm_T4_195 | ecosystem: Engineered > Artificial ecosystem > Sand microcosm > Unclassified ... | reverse complement strand
ACCGCATGATGTCGTCACCACGCGATGAGCCCTGAATCGACGCCGCGTTCGTGTTCGTGACCTGCAGACTCAGCGTGTGTGGCGTGAGCGGGATGCCGAGTTGCAGGCCCGCACCCCACGCGACTTCTTCGCCATCGGCACGGCCGAGCAGCGTCACCGCATCGCCCGCCAGCGCAATCCATCGGTTCACACGAAACACCGCGCCGCCACCGATCGCATAACGAGTCTCACCGCTGTCGTAGCCGTGAAGCAGCAGCCGCGCCGTGCCGAGCACACGAACCGGTCCGACTGTGCGCCCGAGCGACAGCTCGCCGTCTACACTGTTCGCGGCAATGTTGTATGCGGCCTGCACACCGAGATCGAGCGGCGCGCCACCGCTCGTCCGCAACGGCGCGTACCGTCCAAAGAACTCCCACTCGTTCGGGTAACGCGCGACCAGGTTCGATCGCGTCGCGTAGTTGAATCCGACAAACCCGCCCTTCACCACACCGGTACCGAGCAGGAACGTCGGGTTGTTCGAGATCTGGTTGTCCGGCGGTCCGCTCTTCGTGAAGCGGTGCAGGAAGTTGAAGTGCACCGTGCCTCGCTCGCCGATCCAGCCGCCCGTCACGTTCGGCGTTCGCTCGAGCAGCGACTGCCCGCCGGCCGGCGCGGCCACCATCACCCATCCGATGACACAACACAGGACTCGCCTGCCTGAATCCATGGAACGATCCTTTCGTCGACGCCTCCGCCCACTACTTCGGCTAGAAAAGCAAAGACATGACTGCGTTAATCGGTTCCCGGACGTCATTACGAGCAGTCGCGCTGCTCGCATGCGCGGGCGCGTGTACGGGTGAGTCACAACCACCGAAGCCGGCGGAGGTCGTCAGCGAAAGCAGTGCCCGGCCCGAACGGAGAGCCGCGGCGGAGTCAGCCGGGTTACCAGTTGCCGGACAACGCCAATGGACGGCTGGCATCGTTGACGTGCAGCCGGAGAACGACAGCGTCGCCGTGCTGCGTGCGCTGCGCGTCGGACGACACGATGGCTTCGAACGCATCACCTTCGAGTTCGAGGGCAGTCGCATGCCCGGTTATCGCGTCGAGTACGTCGATCGCCCCGTTCGCGCTTGTGGTTCCGGCGATGTCGTTCACCTGCCGGGCGATGCGTGGCTGTCGGTCCGCTTCTATCCCGCGGCGGCGCACACGGAGGAAGGCAGTCCGACAATCGGACAGCGCGTGATCGTCGTCGATCAGCCGATCATCCGCGAGCTGCGGCTGACGTGCGATTTCGAGGCGGAGGTCACATGGGTGACCGGGCAAACGAAGCCGGCGCAGTATACGACTCAGGTCCTACGTGACCCACTTAGATTGGTCCTCGACGTGCGGAATGAGTAAAAATTTCGCACTTCTCTTGCGGGAGCCTACCGCCTTGTGATCGGACAAGGGCCAAAATGCAAGTCCGACCGCATCTATAAAGTGGATTATCAACAAGTTGGGCCGAATCGCTTAACAAGATGCTTGACAGCATTTGTTTGACCGGGCATCTTCGTCGCCGAGGTCCCAGTACTGCGGGATCTCATTCCCCGACGACAGGTTCGGACCCGACCCGGACCTAGGACGGTCCGCAGGCGCGTGTCATGTTGCCGCGCTTCGCTGAGGCGAAGTGTCGGCACTTGTACATGCTCTCGTGCACCTCGCTGGCAAAAACAGGGTTGGTTGTGCCCGATCAGGGACTTCCTCCGGTACCCCTGCAGAAATCAGCGAAGGTGAGTCGTCCGGAAGCATTTACGGGCGAGGGACAGTTCGGGGTCGCAGTCAGTGCAGTTGGCAGTACACACTCAATTCACCCCAGCCACCCGATTATCGGGGAGGACTTGGAATGACAACACGCAAGTCAGGATTTTTCGCCCTGGCGCTGATGACGGCTGTTCTCGCTGCGTGCGAGAGCGACGAGCCGATCGTTCCGGCGCCACCGGTCGAAGTCGAAGTGGTGCCCGCAGCGATTCAGGTTGACTCGGGCAGCACAGGCACGCTGGTCGCCGTCGTGCGCAACGCGACGAACACGGCGGTCACGTGGGCTTCGTCCAACCAGGCAGTCGCAACCGTCAACGCCAGCGGCGTGGTGACGGGTGTCAAGCCGGGCCAGGCAACGATCACGGCCACGTCGGCCGAGAGCGCAGCCGCAATTGGCGCGGCCACGGTTACCGTCACGCGTCCCGCGGGTCAGGGCACCGGTCAGGATCCGGTGATCTCGATCCGCTCGGTTACGCAGGGCAGCACGAACAACCCGGTGGCCGTGAACAACGTTCAGGGTCAGATCGACGTCACGGTTGACTTCGAACTGCGTGGCGCGCCGGTGAGCCGCCTCGAGGTTCTGGTTGACCAGACGGTCGCCTGCTCGCAGTCGTTCAGCACGAGCGGCTCGGTCGAGGCGAACGGCGAAGCCGGCCTGACCATCGTCTGCTCGATCAACACGGCGGAAGTGAACGCCCAGGGCGTTCCGCGTTTCCCGAACGGTCCGCACACGGTTTCGGCGCGCCTCGTCGGCACGACCGGCACGGTTGCGGCCAACTCGAGCACGAACCTGACGTTCGCCAACCTCGACCAGCTCCAGGTCTCGGCGACCGCCAGCGGCGCTACGGCGAATGATCAGGGTGGTTTCGTCTGGGCGACCGGTGACGTGACTGCGACGGCGACGCCGGCGATCTTCTCGGGCGCTGCCAACGGCGTTGCCCGCGTTACCTTCACGGTTCGTGATGCCGCTACGGACGCGATTCTCGCCACGCTGGCAGATTCGACGGCGCCGTTCTCAGTGACGTTCCCGCGTACGGCCACGACCAGCAACGTTGGCGCAAACGTGGCCGGCGTTGAGCAGGCGATCATCGTTCGCGCGACGTCGGTGACGTCGGCTGGTCAGCCGGGCCCGGATGGCGTGCGTGGTACGGCTGCACAGCCGGCCCTGCGCCTCGACAACGCGGCGCCGGATGCTGAAGGCGCTGACGTTGCTTCGGCGATCATCATGCCGCAGACGGCAGCGTGCGTTGCTGCGCCGCCGAATGCTGACGTGAACAACTGCAACTGGTTCGGCATCAGCACGTCGCTCGCACCGGCGGATCGCATTTCGGACTATGCGACCTCGCTCGACGACGAAGGTGTGAACCGTAACACGGTTGAGTGGCAGTACAATACTAACCTCGCTGCGACGAACAACTCGACTGGCTGGACGACGTTTACGGCCGTTGGCGAGCTCCCGCAGACGACGACCACGGCCGGCTTCCGTGTCCGTGCTCGTGTTTGCGATGCGCTGAACAACTGCGCGACTGTGCTGTCCCCGGCTTCGGCGGCCGGCACGGCGGGTGGTGACGCTGCGGCGCCGAGCATCAGCGATCTCACGACGGCACCGGACTCGATCGACGAGACGGTCGGCGATGTCGCGCCGGAACTGACGATCGGTTCGACCGAGAACCTGAGCGGCTTCCCGGGCAACTTCGTCCAGGTGCGTATGATCCGGACGACCTACACGGGCACCGCGATCAGCACCCGCTGCATCACGGACCTCGCTGCTGGTACTGATGCGGCCGTTCCGACCGCAGGTTGCGCGTTCGTTGCACAGGCCGGTACAGACATCAACGTCCCGGGTGGCGCAGGCAACGGCTACTTCGAAGTGACCGTTCGCACGACGGACGTTGCTGGTAACCGCAGCGAGACGATCACGAAGTCGTTCCTGGTCGATAACACGGCTCCGACGGTGGCGGTCAGCGGCCTGACGTTCACGGCCAACAACGTCACGGTTTCGGGCACCGTTGCTGACAACCTCGACCTCGGCCGCTGGGACACGCGTCTGCAGTTCGGTGCGGGCGGCACTGAGCTGCCGTTCACGGCGACTACTGCTGCTGGTTCGTTCGGGCTTCCGATGACCAACAGCGTGGCGGCGAGCGGCACTGCTCCGATCGTCCGTCAGCTTGATGCAGTGAACCTGTCGGGTGTTGGCTTCGGCGCAATCGACATTGCCAATAACTTCGGTTCGAACTACATCGGTTTCGCGCAGGTTGGTAACGGCATCACCGGCACGGCGATCGCCGCGTTCGGTGCGCCGACCATTCCGGCGTCACAGCAGAACCTCTGCCGTTCGGGTGTCGGCAGCGTTTCGTGCTTGGACGGTGCAAACCCGGATGTCACGGCGACGAGCGCCAACATCACGGCTACGGTCCAGACCGCAGCAAACACGACCAACCCAATCGCAGCTGTGTACTTCTTCGTACAGGTACCGGCGGCGAACGGCGGCACGTACAACCTGCTGATCGGCTCGGACAACTCGGCCGACCTGCAGATCGTCGCGCCGGCAAACGACCGTAACTGGAACTACACGGCCACGCTGCCGGTGTCGATCCTGCCGACGGTCCTCAATCCGGGCGTTGGCAACTCGTACACGGCCAACGTCTTCGCGGTTGCTGTCGATGCTGACGGCGATGCGATCAGCACGGCTCCGACTGCGGTCACGGTCTACTAAGATCGTATCGTAGGACAAAAAATTGGGGTCCCGCCTTTTTAGGCGGGGCCCCAATTGATTTTGTTGGCCATCAGATCCTATTCGCGCACGTACACCAACGTGTGAAGCCCACCCCGGACAAGTATCGTATCCTGACCTTGTCTTAACCCGATTCCAGTCAGCACACCCGCATCGTTCACAAGCTTCACCGTATCGCCCGCGATCGTGTAGCGGCCGTTCTTTACGCCGGGATCATCAATTGCCGGGTCCGCACGGTCCCTGCACACATGCGACATTCGGAATGAAGACGAATAACTTCCATCGCGCTCGAATTTTGCCGATCCGTTCTCAACCGCATGTACACATAGCGGATCACGTGCGGCCACAAACGGCACCGTGTCGGACAACGTTCCCACAAGCCTGTATTTGCCTGTCAAGGTTTCCTCGCCACTGCTGCAACCAGCCAGGGCTGCGATTGCGAACAGCATCGTGGCGTTTACCAGCCAGCGATCGCGGCTAATCCCCAAAACTCCTCCCTGCCGAGGCTAAGTTTCCGTGCATGCAACGCTAAAATCTCAGGACCACAGCCCTGCGGCCGCAACTCGAGGCACATATCTGGCCCAGACTATATGGCAGTTTTATCCCTCGTCCTTGTTTCTGAACCATTCGAGAACAGATTGGAATCGGCGAACTACTAGACAACCGTTACCCGTTGTTTTATCAAATGGACAAATCTGCAGTCATTAGGTTGGTACTCCTATTCTCAGCGGCGGCTTGCAACGGCGACGTGGCACCGCCACCTCAGATCACTGTCGATGTAGACCCCGCCATGTTGCAGGTCGATTCCGGGGCAACCGGCGCGCTTTCGGCATGGGTACGAACGAACACCGACGCATCCGTCACATGGACATTATCGGACGAGAGCATCGCGACGGTCGAGCGAGGAATCGTCCGGGGAGTAAATCTCGGCGAGGCGATCATAACTGCGGCGTCTACCGCTGACCCGAGCGCAAGGGACTCGGCGTCGGTCCTTGTGAAGCGCCCGGGTCCCGTCATCATCGACGACCACACGGTCATCTATATCCGCTCAATCACGGCGGCAGGCACGAATACGCCGCTCCGGCCGGACAGCGTCTTCGGCACGATCGTGATTACAGTGGATCTGGATTGGTCACCGCACTTGGCCAGCAGATTGGAACTGGTGGTTGATCAGACTGTGATCGCGACGCAGGCGCTCCCAACAGCGGGTACACGCTATTCACAGAGCTTCCCGATGACCATCAACACCGCGGAACGTGATGCGTCCGGAAACCTGCGCTTCCCCAATGGACCGCATGCGGTCCGCGTCCAAACCGTGCATCCGGCCGGATCCATCAGTGCCACAAACAGTACGATGCTCATTTTCAAGAACTAGAGAGTCTCCGGCCCTCTAAGCGAGGATAATGGCAGCACGAAATTCGATCTCCCGAACATTCGCATTCCTGATCTTCGCGGTTGTCGGTTGCGGAGAAGTCTCGCCGCCACCGCAGGTCAGTGTCGATGTAGACCCAACTACGCTGCAGGTTGATTCCGGTGGCACCGGCCAGCTCTCCGCATGGGTACGAACGAACACCGACGCATCCGTCACATGGACGTCATCGGACGAGAGTATCGCGACGGTCGAACGTGGAATCGTTCGCGGCGTAAATCTCGGAGAGGCGATGATCACCGCGGCGTCTACAGCTGATCCGAGCGCCAGGGATTCCGCACTGATTCTGGTCAGGCGCCCGATTGGCTTTATTGATGGGTGCCAAGCGGTTATCGCGATCCGCTCGGTTACCGTCGCTGCCACCGGAGCCCCGGTTCAGCGTGACAGCGTGTTCGGGACCGTCATGGTTAGGGTCGACAACGAAACCTGCCCGGAAGTCGCGAACACGCTGCAGGTACTGCTCGACGAGACGATTGTGATGGAAGTGGAATCCCCGCGGGGGCAACGCGTCCCGCAGACGGCGACCGTGTCCATCAACACAGCGGAACGTAATGCGATCGGCAATCTTCGTTTCTCGAATGGACCGCACACCATTTCCGCTCGCATCGCCTCCGAGACAGGGGTCGTCAGGGCCAATTCGAGCACGGCGCTAACCTTCAAGAACTAGCGGTCGCTACTGATCCGTTCGGGGCCGCTGCGCGCGCGGCTGCCCGAGCGATCAGCCTTCGCGACGGATCTGTTCGCGGCCGGGCCTTCTATTTAGGCCCGGGATCGTGTGAACTCGCGGCAACGGGCACGGCCAACTCGTGCGCGTGACTGATCGTAACACCTCTGCGTCTCAACCAGCCGCTGTTCAGGTTCTCCGGTTCGAAGCGGCGCGCGATCACCCACGCGATCGCAATCGTCATCATGAGCGGAAGTACGATCTCGTGACTGTTCGTCAGTTCGTACACGATGAGCAGGCCGGTGATGGGTGCGCCCTGGGTGACGGCGACGACGGCGCCCATCGCGACCAGCATGTACGTGCTGGTGGCGATGTCGATGCCGGCGATCGTGTGCAGCAACACGGCGAAAGCGGCACCGGTCGCGGCGCCGATGTACAACGAGGGGGTGAAGAGTCCGCCGGAGCCGCCGCCGCCGAGCGTGATGGAGGTTATCACCATTTTGCCGAGGACGAGCAGGGCGAGCGTGAACCAGGGCAGCGACTCGAACAGAGCCAGTGGCACCGCGAGGTGGCCCTGGCCGACGAGTGCACCGTTGGACGCAAGTACGGCAGCCCCGACGAGTGCACCGCCGGCGAGCGCTTTCGTGAGAGGCGGCAATCGCAGCCCCGCGATGGCGTCGCCGATGCGGAAGTGACTGCGGATGAAGGCGACGGATACGAGTGCGGTGATCAGGCCGAGCACCGGTGAAAGCAGAAGCATCTCGGCCGCGAGCGGTGCTTCGTAATTGCCGGCGAGGTCGAAAGCGGCGTGTTTGCCGAGGAAGATGCCGGACACGACGGAGCCGATGACGCTGGCGACAACGACGGGCGGAAACGCGGCGACTGCGAACGAGCCGAGGATCTCTTCGAGAGCGAAGAACGCGCCTGCGAGCGGCGCATTGAACGCTGCAGAGATCGCCGCGGCAGCGCCAGCGCCTACGAGCACGCGGATGCGCGAGTGGCTCATGCGGAACGCGCGGGCGAGGAACGCGCCGACAGCGGAGCCGAGTACGGCGACGGGCCCCTCGCTTCCCGCGGAGCCGCCTGCGCCGAGCGTGACTGCGCTCGCACCCGTGCGTGCGAGTGCAGGGCGCGTCGGGATATTGCCGCCGCGTTTGGCGACGGTTGCCTGCACATCGGCGATGTTCATACCGTCGTGGCCGCGACCGAACCGTTGCATTAGCCACCACGCAGCGGCGAGGCCGAGCGCAGTCAACACCGGACGATGCACGTGTGTGACCTCGCCGCCGATGAAGCGGCCGGGAAGACGGAAGAACAGCCAGTAGGACAGGTCGATCAGCCGGTAGAACACGACGACGCTGAGGCCACCGACAAGGCCGATGAGTGCGGCGAACCAGACGAGGATTGTGTTCTCGTTGAAGCGGCGTGCGTGGAACCAGTCGAGGAATTCGCCCCACACGATTTCCGCGCCGCGCCTGCTGGTGCGAATGAGGTGCTGCGCGCGTCGCAGGACGAGGAGCAGTGAGCGGACGCGGCGCAAAACATCGCGCCCGGTCACCCGTGTGCGGCGCTGTTCATCTCTTTTCAACTGATCGGGATTCTTTCTCGCCAATTCGCCGTTTGTGCCGGAACACTCGATTCAATGCCCAGGTTTGCCGTACACACCGCTGCAATAGCGGTTCCCGCATCAAGTTCGCTGCGCACGCTGTGGGCCGAGCGTGATCACCTGCCCCGGCAGTCCGCCGGTGAGCTTCGCTCCATCAACGACGAACTGGCCGTTCACGATCACGTAGTCGATGCCTTCCGCATGCTGGTGCGGCTCCATGAACGTTGATTTATCACGGATCGTGTTCGGATCAAACACCACAACATCGGCGGCCATGCCTTCGCGAATGAGGCCGCGATCGCGCAGGCCAAGGATTTGCGCGGGCAGCGATGTAGACGAGCGGATCGCGTCCTCCAGAGACATGATGCCGCGATCGATCGCGAAGTAGCGCAGCTTGCGTGGGAAAGTGCCGTAGAAGCGCGCGTGTGTCGAAGGCCCGTCGTCAGGCAGCGCGATGCCGCCATCGGTCGCGGTCGCGACCCACGGCTGCGCGGCGTACATGTCGAGGTCGAGTTCGGATAGCGAGAAGCCGCGGATGCGGCCACCACCCGCGCGGTTTGGATCTCCTTCGAGCTGCAGCAGGATCGCCATCTCGACGGGGTGCACGTTGCGCGTACGCGCAACCGCCCCGAGCGACTGGCCGACGTACGCGCGATTCGGATAGTCGAAGATCACGATCTTGTCGGCACCGCCGCGTCGCGATATCTCGTGCGTGATGTCCTGCCGCAGCTTGCGAGCGTTCGCGCTGTCGGCGAGGGTCTGACGGAGACGTTCGGTGGGCGGGACACGCTGACCGCCCGTGCCACGGATCGCCCACGACGGGATCAGCACGGTGTTGCCATCGGTGCCGCTCGTTTCATACGGGTACTGGTCGGCAAAGACCTGCACGCCGCGCGCGCGGGCGGCCTCGATCAGCTGGATCGCCGCCGCGCCCGAGCCCCAATAGTGCGCGCCCTTCGCCTTGATGTGTGACGCGACGACGGTAATGCCGGCGCGTTCGCCGATCTCGATCGTTTCGCGCACCGCGTCGAGCAGCGTCGGCGGGCCGGCCGGATCCTGACTCGGCCAGTACCACATCGGGTCCGAGCCTTCACTGCGCTCGTGCGAGATGTACACGCCCTGGTAGCGTTTCAGTTCTTCGGCGAGTGCGACGACTTCGTCGGTCGTGCTCCAGCGTCCGGGCGCGTACTCGAGGCCGGCGGACAGTCCGGAAGCGCCTTCCTCCAAGGCCTGTCGGACCAGGTTGCGCATTCTTGCGATCTCGTCGGCGGTCGCCGGGCGCTGAACATCGGGACCCATCACGCGGCCGCGTACGGCGCCGTGACCGACCAGCGCGATCGCGTTCGGGCCGATCTTCTTCGAACGGTACTGCGCAAGCTGATCGGCGATCGGCCACGGCGAGCGGCCGTCCTGGTTCACGACCACCGTTGTGATGCCCTGCGATACGAGGTTCGGCGCCGACCGCCGCGTCGCATCGTCGCTGCGGAGGTACCGCTGCGGATTACCCGAACTGTCGTCCGCGTGCGAGTGGATGTCGATGAAACCCGGCGAAACGATCTTGCCCTTTGCGTCGATCGTGCGCGTCGCGGTTGCGCCCAAGAGCTGCCCGACGGCCACGATGCGGCCCTCGCGGATGCCGACATCCCCGTAGAACCACGGGTTGCCCGTGCCGTCGATGATCCTGCCGCCGGTGATGAGCACATCGAAGCGCTGCTGCGCCGCAGCCGGCACAGCGGCCAGGATGAGCGTGATAGCCAACAAGCTGGTCAGTCGACGCACGAGTCCCTCCAAATCATAGTTGGATTTGCTTCCCATTATGCGGTGGCCAGGGGCGGCGCGTCCATAACGCGAAGAACGGTTCGCACGCGGAGTCCACGGAGTCAGCGGAGAGAGGCACTCACGCGGAGTCCACGGAGTCGGCGGAGAAATGCTCTCACGCGGAGTCCACGGGGGTGGCGGAGTCCTTCGCCGCAGCGCGCGAAAGCCTTCGGCCAGGCGGGCGTCGTATTGTTTTGCTTCGCCGTCCAGCGTGTGGGTTCAGGCCGAAATGTGCAGGCGGGAAAACAATCAAAATGTAACCCGGCCATGCCGCGGAGCATGCTCCCGTCTGGGTGCCTAACTCCGCTAGCTTCGCGCCTCCGCGTGAGAGCCGTACTCCGTGGACTCCGCGTGAGAGCCGTACTTTGTGGACTCCGCGTGAGAGCCGTACTCCGTGGATTCCGCGTGAGAGCCGTACCCCGTGATCTCCGCGTGAAAGTTTGCCGGGCCGCCGCGCCACCCGGTATGATGCCGGGGGTTGGAAGATCTGGGAGGCTGAATGACCAGGCAGTTTGCGGTTGGCGACATCGCTACAAACCAGTTCGAGCACGCGGCGGATCTGCTGGGGTTGTCGGAATCGATGCGCAGGCGGCTGAGTGTGCCGTTCCGCGAGTTCACGGTGCAGGTGCCGGTCCTGATGGACGACGGCCGCGTCGAGGTTTTCGTCGGTCATCGTGTGCAGCACAACGGGGCGCGCGGTCCGACGAAGGGCGGCATCCGGTACCATCCGAGTGTGGATCTGGTGGAGACGCGCGGGCTGGCGACGCTGATGACGTGGAAGACGGCGCTGCTGGACCTGCCGTTCGGCGGCGCGAAGGGCGGCGTGGGTGTCGATCCGCGTTTACTGTCGCGCAACGAACTCGAGCGACTCACGCGGAAATTCACGGAGCGTATCGCGCTTGCACTCGGGCCGTATCGCGACATTCCTGCACCCGACCTGGGCACGAACGCGCAGGTCATGGCGTGGTTGCTCGACGAGTACAGCTCGAAGCGCGGATACTCGCCGGCGATCGTGACCGGCAAGCCGGTGAGTCTCGGCGGTTCACTCGGCCGCGAGGAAGCAACCGGCCGCGGCGTCATGCTGGTCATGCGCGAAGCCGCGCGCGATCTCGAGCTGCCGTGGCAGGGCGCAACCGCGGCGATCCAGGGCTTCGGCAACGTCGGTTCGCACCTGGCGATGTTCCTGCACGAGGAAGGCGTGCGTGTGATCGCCATCACCGACGCCGAAGGCGGCGTCTACAACCCTGCAGGCATCGACGTACCTGCACTGCGCGAGCACGTGCAGCGCACCGGCACCGTCGCAGGCTTCGCGGGCGGCGACCCGATCACGAACGAAGAACTGTTCCGCCTGGAATGCGATTACCTGATCCCGGCCGCACTCGGCGGCGTGATCACCAGGGACAACGCGCACGACCTGCGCTGCCGCATGGTCGTCGAAGCCGCCAACGGACCCACGACACCGATCGCGGAAAAGATCCTCGATGAGCGCCGCATACCGGTTCTCCCCGATTTCCTTGCCAATGCCGGTGGCGTCGTCGTTTCATACTTCGAATGGACGCAGAACCTGCAGCAGCTGCGCTGGGAGCTGGAGCAGGTGAATGAATCGCTCGAGCGGAAGATGATCGCCGCGTATCGGACTGTGCTTTCACTGGTCCGTGAGCGCAGCGTATCCCTGCGTACGGCTGCGTACGCGATCGCGTTGGGGAGGGTCGCGGAGGCTGAGGAGATGCGAGGGCTCTGACTCGGCGCTTCGGCCCGGCCAACAAACAGCGTATTCACCGCCGAGCGCGCGGAGAAC
>Ga0255338_1005401_pt1 | contig 11825 bp, 11 predicted proteins | sample MeOH1_35cm_T4_19_FD_203715 | JGI IMG/M metagenome (GOLD analysis project Ga0255338, IMG submission 203715) | Sandy soil microbial communities from University of British Columbia, Vancouver, Canada - MeOH1_35cm_T4_195 | ecosystem: Engineered > Artificial ecosystem > Sand microcosm > Unclassified ... | reverse complement strand
CCGCTCATCGACGTGATGCTGGTGCTGCTGATCATCTTCATGATCGCGGCGCCCATGATGATGACGGGCGTGGACGTGAAACTGCCGGAGAGCCGCACGGGTCGCAATCTGGAGAGCGAGGCCCTCACGGTGTCCATCACCTTCGACGGCCGCCTGCAGTTCGACCAGGCCTTCCTGGCCCTGCCCGTCCTCGCGAACCAGCTGAAGGCCAAGGCCCAGAGCGGTGGCAAGCGGCCCGTGCTGGTGCGGGCCGACCACAACGTGCCCTACGGCCGCGTCATCCAGGTGGTGGACGCCATCCGGGAGGCGGGCTTCACCCAGGTGGGCTTCGTCACCGCCGCCGCGCCCATCGCCGCCCCGCCCACCGCAGCGAAATGAGCCAGGACCTTCAGGCCTACCTCCGCAGCCGCGCCCACCTGGGCGAGCTCCGCTGGGGGCCGGGCCTGGCCCTGAGCCTGGCCCTCCACCTGACCATCGGCGTGGCCTTCTTCTGGCACAAGGGCGGCGGTGCGGAGAAGGCCGAGGAGGTCAAGATCACCTGGGTGAACCTGCCTGCGGCCATGGGTGGGACCTCCGGCGGCTCCGACGCCATGGAGGTGGGCAAGACCGGCGAGCGCCTGCGGCGTGTGGAGGAGGTGGCCCCCGTCCGCGCCACGTCCCCGTCCGCCACGGCCCCGGATCCCTTCGCCACGAAAACGACCAAGTCCGCCGCCAAGGGCGATAGCAAGGACACCGCCAGCCAGGGCACGGGCACCACCGCCGCCAAGGGCAAGACCGCCTCGCCCAATCCTGTGGCGGGGGCCGTGGGCTCGGGCAATGGCGCGGCCTTCGGTGCGGGCTCGGGCATCCCGGGCCTGAACCCCACCGCCGGCGTCCAGGGCGGCGTAGGCCTCGTGGGGGGCGTGGATGGCAACTTCCCCTTCGTGTGGTATCTGCAGCAGGTCCAGGCCCGCATCACGTCGAACTGGAACCGCGTGTCCAGCACCCAGGGCCGCGTGCAGATCTACTTCCGCATCGCCCGCGACGGCAGCCTCGACCGGGTGCGCATCGAGATCCCCAGCGGCAATGCCGCCATGGATGAAAGCGCGCGCATGGCCGTCCTGCGCGCCGCGCCCCTCCAGCGGCTGCCGGAGGGTTACGACGGCGCGTACCTGGGCGTGCGGTTCTGGTTCACCTATCTGGGGAACTGAAGCCCCCAGACCCCGATCTCACTACGGGGTCCCGCCCCCGGGATCCGGGTCGATGACCATCCTGGACAGGGAGGTGGGGGACTTCGCCGTGAAGGAGAGCTTGTACTCGCCCTTTGCCTTCTGGGTACTCCCATCCGGGCCACTCAGCGTCCATTCGCCCTCGGCCTGGAGGGTGATGGTGATGGATTTGTCGGGATTCCATTTCCAGGTCCGGTGAGACATGGATCCTCCTCAGGTTGGAACTGGTTAAAAGCCGGTTCACCATCAGCCCTGGAACGCTCTTTGTCAAGACCGCTTCCGCCAGGCGGAGATCAGGGAACGGATCTCGCTGCGGTGTTCGGGATCCTCCTTCCGGGGATCTTCCAGGGCCCGGGCCAGGCAGTCCAGGGCCTCCTTCGGGCGGCCCCGCTGATGCATGACCCAGGCCCGGGCCCGCCAGATCTGTGGCCCCTCCCCGGCGATGCGCTGCGCTTCCTCGACCAGGCGCTCGGCTTCCGCGGGATTGGACTGGCGCGCCCGGCATTCCGCAAGCGCGGCCAAGACCTCCACCTGGTTCCCTGGCGTCCCCTTCATGCGCAGCAGTTCCCGCGCCTCCTCCAGCCGGACCACCGCGGGGCCCACCTTGCCCTGGGCCCTCAGGACGTCCCCGAGCCGGTAGAGGCAGCGGCCCTGGACCTGGAGCAGCTGGTGTTCCCTGGCCCCCTTCAGGACGGTCTCGTACCGTTCATTCGCCCGTTCGAAATCCCCCTGCATGTAGGCCACGATGCCCAGGTTCATCAGCACCCGGCATTCGCCCTCGACATCCCCGAACTCCCGCCGCAGTCCCAGTACCCGCTGGAAAGCCTGCTCGGCGGACCCCAGTCGCCCCTCTTCCAGATCCAGGATTGCCAGGTTGTTCCGATTGACGGCCTCGAGCCTGAGGTCCTCCAGGACCCCAGCCTCGGCGATGATCTGGAGGTACAGATCCCGGGCCTCTCCACTCCTGCCCTGGTACTTGGCCACATTGGCAAGGTTCACCAGGATATGGGCGCGCTGCCGGCGATTGCCCATCTCGGTGGCCATCTGGAGGGCGGGATGAAGCGCGAGTTCCGCCGCGGGATGATCCCCCCGGTTGATCTGATGGACCCCGATCTCGTCCAGGACCTGCGCCTGGAGATCCCGGTCCGCGGAGGCCCGGGCGAGGGCCAGGGCCTCTTCCAGCAGCGATTCCTCCGCATCGGGCCGCTCGTTCCGCCGGGCGAGGAGAGCCAGATAGATTAGCGCCTGGGCCTCGGAGAAACGGTCCCTCGATTCCCGGGCCACCGCCCTCGCCCACATGAGGGTGGGAAACGTCCTGGGATCCCCTTTGACCAGCAGCGTCCAGCCGTAACGGGTCAGGGCCGGCGCGTAGTTCGGCGCCTGGAAGACAGCCTTCTCCAGCCATGGCAGGGCCCGGGCGGCATCGCCCTGCTGGGCCAGGTCGAGGCCCAGTCCGTAGGCGTCGAGGGCCTCCTTCGAGGGCATGGATGGGAAGGCCGGGGAGCGCCCCAGTGGCGACAGGCTCCGGTTCAGCTCCTGCAGCACCGCAGGCACCGCCAGGTTGGGTTGGTAGTCCGAGGCCCGGGAGAGGGCCTCCCGGCTTGCCCTCAGGTGGCCCCGGCGATCCAGCAGCCTCACCCGCAGCGCCGTCTGCGCCGAACCGGGTGGCCTCAGGAGCTCGCCCAGCACCACCAGGTCCGCGCCCGTCCGATCCACGAGCCGCTGGACGAACCTCTGCTCGCCTTCCTCCGCCGTTTCTCCCGCAAGCGCCTGGAGCCGGGGTGGAGCCTGCCCCCGGTCCCGGTCCTGGACCACCTTCACCTGGGGGAAAGTGCGGAGGATGTGTTCGAGGAGGTCCGTGGTGGCCATCTCCCTGGCGGAGGTGAGGCCGGGTGCCGGGGTGAGGGTCCGGACCGGCACCACCACCAGCCGGGCCTGGCGCGAGGCCGAGAACTCGGGGATCGCGCCCCGTCCGTAGGCCCAGACTCCGAGCCCGACCAGGATCAGCGTGACGGCCGCCGTGGCAGCTGCCCACCACACCGGGGAGGCCGGCGCCTGGATCTGGTCCAGCGCCTCGACCACCTCCTGGGCCCCGGGCCGGGTGTCCGGGTCCAGTGACAGCAGGCGGTCCACCAGGTTCCGGAGGGCGTGGGGACCGAGGGGATGCGCGGTGGAATGCTGGCCCTGACCGGATCGCCACTTGAGCACCCGCCGGGTCCAGGGGATCGGGGTTCGGTCCTTTCCGGGCGGCGGGTCGCCCACCAGGGCCAGCGAGGCCACCACCCCGAGCGCGTACAGGTCCGTGGCCGCCGTGGCGGATTCCCCCATCAGCAGCTCCGGGGCGATGAAGCCGCGGGTCCCCATGACCGTGCCGGGCTGCGTGAGCGATCGCTTGGAACCCGAACTGGTCACCGCCGTGGTGTTGTCCTCGGGGGAGGTGGCCTGCGTCTCCCAACGGTCCTCCGGCGCCGCCCCCTCGAAGTCCTTGGCCAGGCCGAAATCCAGGAGTTTGGCGGAGCCATCCGGCGTGATCAGGATGTTGGATGGTTTCAGGTCCCGGTGGATGATGCCCTTGCCGTGGGCCGCCGCCAGCGCCAGGGCCACTTCCCGGAGCAGCCGGATCGCCTTCGGAACGGGCAGCGGGCCCTGTTCCAGTAGCGTCGAGAGGGGTGTGCCGTCCACCCACTCCATGGCCATGACCAGGGTCCCGTGATGATCCAGCCAGTCGTACACATGGCAGATTCCCGCGTGGTCGAGCTTGGCGAGGATCTGGGCCTCCCGCTGGAACCGGGTCAGGGCGGCCCTCTGGCTGGCATGATCCGCGCGGATGATCTTCAGGGCGACATGGCGCTCCAGCGAGACATCCCAGGCCCGGAAGACCCGCCCCATGCCACCTTCAGCGACAAAGGCCTCCACCTGGTAGTGGCCGACCACATCGCCTGGCTGGAGTGGGCTGACAGTCTGGGTTGCCATGGGAGCCGACGAAACGGGACACCAGCGTGGGCGGGCCATCCCGCTCAGGCAGCGCGCCCATCCTTTCAGGAATCCGGGATGTTCGCAAAAAGTCTACATCCCTTGTCCATATTCTCTGAATTCAACACGGCAAAGGGGCCTGCATCACCAGAGGCTCTTCCGGCGATACACTCCCAGAATGCTTCCACTCCTGCCCCTGGTGGCCCTCTACGCCCAGGCTCCGGCCGCCACCCCCGTGGTGGTCATCGCCGAGCCGAAGGAGGTGCGCCCCGGCGAATCGGTGCTGCTGACCTGGGCCTGTCCCCAGGCACCCCAGGTGCGGCTGGAGCCGGGCGGCATGATCCTGCCGGGACGATCCCAGGTGACGCTGCGGCCCGCCTACACGACGACGTACCGCGTCTTCGATGCGGGACCGAATGGCGCGGAGCTGGGCCATGCGGAAGTGCGCGTCACCCCCGGCCTGCCCCTGGGCGAGGCCGCCCGCATCTGCGCCTTCGACGCCAGCGCGAAGGCCGTGCTGCCGGGCGATCCGGTGGTGCTGAAGTGGGAATGCGCGGGCAGCGCCAAGGTGCGCCTGGAGCCCGGCGGGCTCGAACTGGATGGCAAGAGCGAAGTCACCGTCACGCCCCTGGAGAGCACTCGCTACACCATCACCGCCAACAACGCCGCCGGTGGCCAGAGCCGCACGGTGGAGGTCTCGGTGCTGGGTAACCAGGCCCTCGCCCTCGCCAAGGCCGCCAAGACTTCCACGGCCAGCGTCTGCAGCTTCGAGGCCAGCCGCACGGTGGTGAAGCCCGGCGAGCAGGTGGACCTGAAGTGGGTCTGCCAGGGCGACGCCAAGGTGCGTCTGGAACCCGGCGGCCTGGAGCTGGACGGCCAGTCCAGCATCGCCGTGGTGCCCGACAGGACCACGGTCTACACCCTCAGCGTGAGCAACATCATGGGGGGCTCGTCCCGCAGCATCGAGGTCCAGGTGGAGGCCCCGCGCCGGGTGCTCACGGAAAAGGATCTGGCCGATCCCGAAGAGGCCGTGAAGCCCCTGGAACACATGGATCTCCAGGAGGCCCTGCACCGGGGGACTGCCCTGCGCGCTGCCGCGCCGGAAGGCTCCTGGACCCTTCGGCTGGTGGTGTCCGGCCGCGCCCAGGGCCTCAAGCAGGTGGCCAAGGCCGCGGGCCCCAAGGCCCCGGATGTGCTCGTGCTGCCCTACGTGCGCCCGGACGGCTTCCGCTGGTGGCAGGCCTGCTACGGCGCCTATCCTACCCGCGCCGCCGCCCTGAAGGCCTGGAGTCTGGCCCCCGCACCCCTGAAGAAGGCCTTCCACGACGCCCTGCCCCTCAAGCTCCAGCGCCTGCCCGGCGATCCGCCGAAGGTCGAGCCTAGTCCCGGATGACGTCGATGGCGTAGGGCTCGCCGATCATGTTGACGTCCAGGGTGTCCACGATGAAGTAGATGGTGCGCGTCTCCTGGCTGCGGTTCTCGTAGGTGGCCTGGGGTTCGCCGGTAGGGATCCGGTTCTGGAGCAATCCGGCCTCGTCCCGCCCCCAGGCGTTCACCGCCAGCACCTGGAACCAGGCCTTCCGGCCCTCCACCAGATGCACCTTCACCTTGCCGCCCGCGGGCACCTCGATGGCATAGGCCCGCCAGCCACTGATATCAGGAATCTTGTCTGTCACGCGAACGCTGCCCGCGGGAAGCTGCAGGGCCGGAATAGAAGGCCCGCTCCGGGCGCCGCGGCGCGTCCTGCCAATGATGCCTGGCTCTGCCCCGGCATCCCGGCGCTCGGGCACCATGGGCCCCCGCGGGGCCGGGGGCAGGTCCTTGGCCGCCACCACGGGCAAGGGCGCCGGGGCCTGGAGAACCACCATGGGAAGCAGCAGCAGATTGGGCAGCATGGGCACCTCCGCGCACATCCATCTCTTGGATGCTCCCAAACCGGGATGGGTTTAGCGACCTCCATCTTTCCAGGCGGGCCGCTGTTGCGACAAGCATGGCAGGGGCCTATAGTCTGTCTGCCCGGTGCGGGCATTTTACAAGGAGGAGGCCATGCGGATCCCTTTCCCCAGGCCCTTCGCACTTCCCTCGGTCATGATCGCCGGCGTGCTGGCCTTCGCGCCCCTCGCCCAAGGGGGCGAGGCCTCTGGCAAGGCGATGGCCCTCGCCGCCGACAAGCTCTCCTGGGGGGATCTGTCCGCCAAGAGGCCCGGCGTCCTGGTCTCGGAGGTCCAGGGCCACCATGCCTCGGGGGCCTGGCGTGGCTTCATCAAGTTCCCCGTGGGCAGTACGAGCGACGTCCACACCCATTCCAGCGACCTGAGGCTCGTGGTGGTGTCGGGCACCTTCCGCTACGGGTCCGATCCGGCGCACGAGCAGCCCTTCGGGCCCGGCTCCTATGTCTTCATCCCGGCGAACCATCCCCGTTCGAACAGCCAGCCGGACGGGGCCCTGGTCTACGTCGAGCAACCCGGCAAGTACGACAGGCAGGGGGGCGGCCAGTAGGGGCCGGCCCTCAGCGGAGCACCTCGTACTCGCTTTGGACCAGCCCGCTCGGGAAGGAGCGGGTGGCGACATGGCGCAGGTGGATGTCGTGAGGCAGGGTGCTGAAGAGCGGGATGCCTTCGCCGATCAGCACGGGGACCCGGGTGATGATGAGGCGGTCCACCAGCCCGGCCCGCAGAAACCTCTGGATGGTGATGCCGCCGTCGACGTACAGATTCATGGCGCCGCTCTTGGCGAGCCGGGCCACGATTTCAGCCGGTGAGCCACCCATCTGCTCGACCGAACTTCCGATGGAACTCGGCAGCCCGAGCGGGCGACTGCTCAACACCACGACCCGCTTGGAACCGTACGGCCAAGGCTCGAAGGTCATCACCTTGGCGAAGGTATTGCGGCCAATGACCAGGGCATCGACGCCCGCCAGGAACTCCGCGTAACCGTGGGGTTCGCCTCCCCCCTCCGGCAGCCAATCGAGGTCATGATCCAGGCGCGCCATGAACCCGTCCACGCTCACACCCACAAAGACGGACACCGTCATCGGGCCCTCCTCATCCTTAGGTGGCTCTTAGCGACTGAAGGTACCCCTTTCTGCACCGAGGCGCTGAACGGAGACGGGGAATCGAGGAAATGAGAGAGCGGAAGGCAATGCAGGCGGGGTCCGAGTTGAGCGGAGGGTTAGACCTCGTGTTTCTGCGAAGTCTTGACTGTTCTCAGTTCAAGAGTTAATTGCTCACCCGCTGGAGTTGCAGACCAGAATAAGGCCATACCACCTGCTGTCGTCTGCAGGTACTGAATGTTCACAAGGTCGAGAGCGCGCAATTGCAAAGAAACAGTTTGGAAGTCCTGATCGTCAAGAGCTGGTGATGTCCCAGTGAAACCTGAAACCTCAAACGCTGCTGCCTCTAGAATGTCCTTAACACGTTGGGAGTTTGGCTGTTGTAGAAGGTATGGGCAAATGGCTGCGAAGATTTGTCGCCAAGTCATTTTCGCAGTCCATGAATAACCAGACTTTCTATCTCTCCAATAGTTCCCTGAAAGCTCAATCGATTCATCGAGACTCGCCAAGTTTTCGAGTTTTGGGATTGCAAGGCCTTGGTTCCGTTTAAGCTCAGCGACAAGATCTGCATTTTGTTTGCGAACCTCGTTTAGTTCTTCGAATAATGTTTCAGTGGCTACCTTATCAGCTCGAACCCACCCACGAGCAGGGTAGGTCTTTATTGTCTTGGATAGACTCAAGGCAACAATTCCCGGAAGTTCACTGGCCGATTTCCAAAACCTAATAAGGCGTTCCTTGGAAACCCGTTCGCGGAAGAGCTGCAGCCGTTCGCGTAGTACAGGGTCTTTCTCGGATTTCCCTAAGGGGATATCGTCAGGACTTTCATGAAGAAGAGCAATGACCTTAAGCCCCCTGGAAAGGGCATATTCATATTCCTGCTCTGTATAGCTAATACCCATGGCGGTCAGGGAACCATAACGCCCACCGATCATTAAGATGTAGTAGTCGCAGTCATCAATGATTTTTTTAATGAAGGCGAACTGATCTTCATCAGCGGCCGGGAAAAGTTCCATTCCTGCCGGAATACAATCCATTTCCATGAGAGCTTGAATTATTCGCTGACGTTCCTCTTTTAGATCGGCGTAGGTAGAACTAACAAACACTTGATATCGCTTATCCATGGAAGGTTCCTATTGGTGTTGTTGGGAATCCTGTGCGGTGAGAGGTCTAACGAAAGCAGCTAAGCGGCCACGCCTGCACCGAGACGATGAGCGGAGCCGAGATAGCGAAATGTTGAGAGAGAGCGGGAGGCAATGCAGGCGGGGTCCGACTTGAGCGGAGGGTTAGCCATTCTTGGCGATTAGCTTAGAAAGTGCTCGATTCAATTCGGCTTCATCTTTCAGTGCTTGGGCCAATCTTTCTGACAACTCGCCCAACACAATACGCACGCTACTTGCGACCTCCAGGCAATGCTCATCGGATTGTCCGTGAAGCCCCTCGCTAAGTGCCGAATGAAGTAATGCAAGCGGGTTGTGCCCGTTTACTAATAATGATTGAGGTAGTGCATCTTTTACTTCGGAAAGAGCTTTGCTGAATTGAGTTTCAGTTTTGGCGGCTTCAAGTTTCTTGAGTTGTTCTGGAGTAGCTCCGATTTTGTGTGAGACCTTCAGGATTTCATCAAGAATTCGGTTCTTTTGTGTTTCAACTACACGCCTGTAGTAAACAAAGGCACCTATGCCAAGTCCCAGATTCTCACAACGGCGTCCCTTTAAGAACATCTCACGGTCTGGACCGATCAGCTTGATCAAACGCGCTGGTGTTGGTGGACCGTATTGCGGCAATTCACCAAACTTGTAGCATTTCCCTGATTCATCGCCTTTGTTCCGGGTTGCCGCTAATGAGAATGTCTTTTCCGATTTCTGACAATTTGAACACGTGTAGCTGAGGTACAGATATTTGTATGTCGAGTCGGTGATATCTACGCTGGAATTTGGGGCCGGGCGAAAGAACCGTACTCCATTGCAAGCATCGTGAGAACAATGGAGCTGAATTTCAGGGGTGCTGAGCCCATATCCAGAAATCCCACCACTGTTGTAATACCTTGCCTTAGTTAAACCATCAATCGCAGTGACCACCCCTGGTTGAGTCGACTCAAGAAACTCTGAGAAGGAAATTGCTGGTGTGGTTTCTTGAACGGATGCTTCATTTTTTTCAGTCATGCGAGTCACCTAAGAGAATGGCTAACTTTGAATTAGGCGACCAGCCCCATTATGAGCCCGCCGTCGATGGGAAATGAGTGAACGATACTCCCATTGTAGATCGTCGAGTCGCAGCACGCCCAAACGGTGTCAAAACCCTGGGCGAACGGAAGATGCCCCTTGGCCGGGAAGGGATCAGCCGTGCCCGCCCGGATGGTCGCGGATTCCCTCTGATCGATATCGCAAAGCGTTCTATGCCAAAAGAGAATTAGCCACAAAGAAAAGCAGCCCTTTTGTGCCCTTTGTGTTCTTTGTGGCCAAATTTTTCTTTTGCGGTCACTCGCCCAGTTTGCGGAGCAAGTCTTCCGCCACGCGCCCGGCGGCACCGGGTTCGCCCAGGTGGCCGCGCACGTCCCCCAGCTCGGCGCGGAGGCGGCGGGCGGTGTCGGGGTCCAGCAGGCGCGTCAGCTCCACACCCAGCCGCTCGGGGTTCACTTCGCCCTGCAGCAGCTCGGGGGCCACTTCGCGGCGGGCCACCACGTTGGCGAGGCCGAAGTGGGGGACCTTCACGATGTGCCGGGCCATCTGATAGGTGAGGGCGTTCAGCTTGTAGACGATGGCGAAGGGCGTGCCCAGCAGGGCCGTTTCCAGGGTGGCGGTGCCGGAGGCCACCAGGGCCGCGTCCGCGTGGGCGCGGGCGGCGTACGGGCGATCCTGCACCAGCGTCACGGGGGCGTCCCCCAGGTGGGCGCGCACGAAAGCGGGCTCCAGCGTGGGCGCCACGGGCAGCACCCACTGCACCTCGGGCCGGGCCGTGCGCCAGCGCCGGGCCAGCTCCGCCATGGGGGGCAGCAGGCGCTCGATCTCGCCCTTGCGGCTGCCCGGCAGCAGGGCCACCAGGGGCCGCGCCGGATCGAGGCCCGTCTCCGTGAAGAAGGTGGCGCGATCGCATTCGGGCTTCACCACCTCCACCAAGGGATGGCCCACGAAGCGGGCGTCCACGGGATAACCGCGGAACAGCTCCGGCTCGAAGTCGAAGAGGCAGTAGAGCGTGTTGAGCAGCGTGCCCAGCTCGGGAATGCGGCCCTTCTTCCAGGCCCACACCTGGGGGCACACGTACTGGTGCAGCGATACGGCCGGCAGCTGCTTCCGCAGCGCCTTGGCCAGCCGCAGGTTGAAGCCCGGGTAGTCGATGAGCAGGGCGCCGGCGATGTGCTCTTCCTGCGCGGCGGCCAGGATCTGCTTGAAGAGGCGGTTCAGGCGCGGCAGGTGCTTGATGACCTCCACGAAGCCCACCACCGCGAGGTCCTTCACGTCCGCCAGCTTGCGGTCCAGGAAGGGGCTCATGCGCGGGCCGCCCACGCCGATGATGCGCAGATCGGGACGCCGGGCCTTCAACTCACGCAGCAGCTCGGCGCCATGCAGGTCGCCGGAATCCTCGCCCGCGATGACAAGCAGGGTCTGGGTCATGCACGACCCCGCGGCTCGCCAGAGATCAGGTGCCGGCCGAACACCACGCTGTCATCCGGGACCACGGGCCGCCCCAGGGCCGTGGCGGGCATCTCGGCGGGGAAGAGCACCGGCGGATGGGCGGCTTCCAACACCGCGGCCTGGGCGCGGAAGGTGGCGGGATCCTCCACTGGCAGGGCCATGTCCCAGCGGTAGCCGAGTTTCTGGAGGGCGCTCAGGTCCGAGCCTGGTTCGCAGACGCCGCACCAGAGGCGATCCGCGAGCAGCTCGGCATCCGCGGTGCCCGGATGCCAGCAGAAGCCCACGGCCTCGGCCCGGGCCTGCCGGAGCAGCTCCACCACCGCGGCCTCGGCCCCGCCTTCGATCCGCAGGGCGATCTTCACGCCCCGGCCGCTGGTGGCCTCCAGCAGGGTTTCCAGGTGGCCCAGGAGGCGGAAGCCCGCCTCCCGGTTGTCCGGGCGCGCCGCGGGCAGGATGAGGAAATCCGGGCCCAGGGCCGCATGGAGGGCCGCCAGGGCCTCCTCCACCGGGGCCCGGCCAGGCAAGTGGATGGCGTGGACCGCCAGCCCCCGGCGGACGGCCGGGGACCAGTCCGGGTGCAGCTGGCCGTCCCACCGCAACGCCAAGGGGGCGAAGGGCAGCCAGGATTCAGGAGCAAAACGGGATGGAATCTGGGGCACGAACCGCATCGGCTTATCATGGAGCAATGGAGGCGCCATGGGCCGCATTTTCACCCTCGACGAAGCCCGGGCCCTGATGCCGCAAGTGAAGGCGGTGACGGAACCTGTCTACACACTGGCCGCGAGCCTCGCCGAGGAACTCAGCCATGCGGAGGAAGGCAAGGACGAGGCCCGGGCCGAAGACCTGCGCGATCGCCTCCAGACCCTGGTCCAGATCTGGCAGCAGAGCATGCAGGACCTGGAAGCCGACGTGAAGGGCCTGTGGCTCGTGGATTTTGATTCCGGTGACGGCTACTGGTGCTGG
>Ga0255338_1005400_pt1 | contig 11826 bp, 7 predicted proteins | sample MeOH1_35cm_T4_19_FD_203715 | JGI IMG/M metagenome (GOLD analysis project Ga0255338, IMG submission 203715) | Sandy soil microbial communities from University of British Columbia, Vancouver, Canada - MeOH1_35cm_T4_195 | ecosystem: Engineered > Artificial ecosystem > Sand microcosm > Unclassified ... | reverse complement strand
GCGCCATCGAGGATCTGGCGCCGTTTGGCACTGTCCTCGTCCGCCTGCGTGGCGGGATTGGACAGCATTTCGGCCGTATCTGACATCTTCTGCGCTCCCTTCAGCGCGAATCCCCAAGGATTTCCAAGGTTAACACGCTCAGATAGCACCGAATCCCCGCGGCGCACCCAGTTTTGAACCACTCCAGAAAAATGACCGAACCGTTCGGTCAAAAACCTATTGACAGCGGCGAAAGGAAATCTATGTTGACCGAACCGTTCGGTCAATAGACCGCGAAGACCCTTCTGGAGTGAACAATGCAACCGGAACGCAGCCAAGCCGGCCAAGAGTTCCAGCCTTCGGACCGCCTTATCGGGGTCCGGGGTCCGCACGCCGCCCAGCGGGCGCGGGCCCTCCATCTGGCTGCCGTTGCCGAGACCGCGTCCTTGGGGGCCGAGCCGGCCGCCGAGGACGCCCCTTCGACCGAGCCGCTCGCCGCTCCGGCGACGGATCGGGGAACGCCCGCCGCCGACGCAAGTGCCCCCTATGCGAAAGCGGCGGGCGAGCCAACCGCCGCCACGGGCGAGCGGGCCGGCGGTAATCGCCGCAAGCGCTTCCTGCTCGGCGGCGTCGCCGCTCTGGCGGTCCTCGCCGCCGGCTGGTTCGGGACGCATTGGCTGACCGTCGGCCGCTTCATGGTGTCCACCGACGACGCCTATGTGCGCGCCGATACGACGACGCTGGCCGCCAAGGTGTCCGGTTACATCTCTTCCGTCGACGTCACCGACAACACATTCGTCCATGCGGGCGAGGTGATCGCGCGCATCGACGACGGCGATTATCGCCTCGCGGTCGATGCCGCGCGCGACAAGGTCGCGACGCAACGCGCGACCGTGACCCGCATCGGCGAGCAGATCCCGGCGCAGGAAGCGGCCGTCGAGCAGGCGCGCGCGCAACTCGTGTCGGCGCAGGCCGCGGCGACACGCGCGCAGTCTGAGCTTTCACGTCAGCAGGCGCTGGCGGTGCGCGACTTCGCCAGCAGGCAGACGCTCGAACAGGCGCAAGCCAATAACGATCAGGCGAACGCTTCCGTGCAGAGCGCGAAGGCGGCGATCGATGCCGCGATCGCCAATGTCGCGGTGCTGCGGGCGCAGCAGCAGGAGGCGGCACGCACGCTGCAGGAGTTGCAGACGGCGCAGGCCAAGGCCGAGCGCGATCTGTCGTTCACGCAGATCAAGGCGCCGATCGACGGCGTCATCGGCAACCGCGCCATCCGCGTCGGCGACTTCGTGCAGACCGGCACGCGGCTCGCGAGCCTGGTGCCGCTCGACGAGGTCTATATCGACGCCAACTTTAAGGAGACGCAGCTCGCGCGGCTCAAGCCGGGCCAGCCGGTCGACGTCCGCGTCGACGCGCTGCCCGACCACGACATCACCGGCACCGTGCTGAGCGTGTCGCCGGCGTCCGGCTCGGTGTTCTCGCTGCTGCCGCCGGACAATGCCACCGGCAACTTCACCAAGATCGTGCAGCGCCTGCCGGTGCGCATCCAACTGCCGCCCGACGTCGCCGCCAAGCGCCTGCTGCGCCCCGGCATGTCGGTCGTCGTCGACGTCAATACCAAAGCGAACTCCTCGGTCGCCGCCCGCGGCGACATGACTTTCGCCGCACAGGCTGCAGGCCGCGTGCGCTAAGGACCGGTGGAGGCTGATCGTATGAGTACAGCCGCCACCACGACCGCGCTTCCGGTTCCCGCTCGTTCCCCGACGGGTGGTGCCGGAAGCGCGGAATCTCTTTCGAGGCGCAGCCTGTTCGGCTTCATCGCCATGTGCTTCGGCATGTTCATGGCGATCCTCGACATCCAGATCGTCTCCGCTTCGCTCACCGAGATCCAGGCCGGTCTGTCGGCTTCCGCCGACGAGATCCCGTGGGTGCAGACTGCGTACCTCATCGCCGAAGTGGTCGCGATCCCGCTGTCCGGATTCCTCTCTCGCGCGCTCGGCACGCGCATGCTGTTTTCGCTCGCGGCCGCGGGCTTCACACTGTCGAGCCTGATGTGCGGCTTTGCCTCGTCGATCGACAGCATGATCATCTGGCGGGCGCTGCAAGGTTTCATCGGCGGCGGCATGGTGCCGACCGTCTTCGCATCCGCTTATCTGCTGTTCCCGGGCCCGCGACAGAGGCTCGTCGCCCCCGTCATCGGTCTCATCGCGACGCTGGCGCCGACCATCGGTCCGACCATCGGCGGCTATGTGACCGACGCGATGTCCTGGCACTGGTTGTTCTTCATCAACATCGTGCCCGGCATCATTGTCACGGTGGCGGTTTACGTGCTGGTCGACTTCGACAAGCCCGATTATTCGCTGCTCCAGAATTTCGACTGGTGGGGCCTCATCAGCATGGCCGGCTTCCTCGGCTCGACCGAATACGTGCTGGAAGAGGGGCCGCGTTACGGCTGGTTCGACGACGAGGCCATCCTCTTGTTCGCGATCGTCGCCTTCTTGTCAGCGGTTATCTTCTTCGCGCGGGTGCTGACCGCGCGGGTGCCGATCGTCGACCTGCGCGCCTTCGCCAACCGCAACTTCGCGCTCGGCAGCCTGTTCTCTTTTGTACTCGGTATCGGCCTCTACGGGCTGACCTATCTCTATCCGGTCTATCTTGCGCAGATCCGCGGCTATGACGCTTTGATGATCGGCGAGACCATGTTCGTCTCGGGTCTGGCGATGTTCGCGACGGCGCCGATCGCCGGCCAGCTCTCGCAGCGCTTCGATCCGCGCTACGTGCTGATCACCGGCTTCCTGTTGTTCGCGGCCGGCACCTGGCAGATGACCTTCGTCACCAAGGACTGGGACTTCTGGGAACTGCTTTGGCCGCAGATCTTCCGTGGCGTCGGCCTGATGCTGTCGATCGTGCCGGTGACCAACACTGCGCTCGGCACGCTGCCGCCCGACCGCATGAAGAACGCCGCCGGTCTGTTCAACCTGACGCGCAATCTCGGCGGCGCGATCGGCCTCGCCCTGATCAACACCATGCTCAACGACCGCATGGACCTTCACCTCGCGCGGCTGCACGAGGCGGTGACCTGGTCGCGCGTGTCGGCGCTGGAGACGCTCAACAACCTGACGCAGCGCTTCCAAGGCTCTGACGCGGAGCAGATGGCGCTCAAGCAGATGATGGGCCTTGTGCGTCAGCAGGCGAGCGTGATGAGCTTCGCCGACGTGTTCCTGCTGCTGACGCTGATGTTCCTCGCCCTCGCCGTTGCCGGCGTGGTGATGAAGCGGCCCGCGCCGGTCGGGGCGGGCGCGGGCGGGCATTAGGGCTCTGCTCGGCCAAGGTTCCCGTCGCGATCAGTAGCCCGGGCCTCTCAATCGTCTTATTTTATCGTCCACGGTCCGTGGGCGGCACCGGACCGGCATCGGTCTCCGCCGCCGCTGACTCAAAGCTGACGTGAGGATCGACAGGTCAATCTGGCCGTCGCGCATCAATGGAGAGACAGAATCCGCGCTGTAGGATATTCGGTGGTGCTTTGGGCTTCTGGGTTCGCCGAGAAGCGAAACTTCAAGGGCAATGATGCGCGGCCAAGCCAAGAAACGGCACTTTTCAGCTAATCCGGAAGATACGCTGAAAAACCTGGCCGGACTGACCGGGCCGAAGAGAAATATTCCGGTCGGATCCCTGCCCGCTATTCCGTGGGATCCCAGAGCCGAGCAAGCCTTGAAGGGCTTTTATGATCTGCGAGCGCTCGCCTTGCGCTTTCTCGATACCGAATTTGTTACCGCGATCAGGCCGCTGCATGCCGAGCAAGCCTGCATGTTCGATGCGGGACTCGATGCCATCGGCTATGTGGCCTTTGCCACAAGTGAATACGCAAAGTATCCCGGTATCCAAAAGAACATTGAAGCGCTGCAGAGATACCTTCTCAAGACGCCGACTCCGCAGATCGAGCAGTATGATCTGGCTGTTTTTCTCATCGTTTTGCGAGCCGCGCGCGAGACCCTGCCTGAATTGGCCACCAGCACGCTCGCTCTGGAGCCGCTGTTGGCTGAAGAGCGGATTTTTCAATTATCCGGAAAAAGACCCACCGAATTCTCCAGGATCATTCGCGGCCTTTTCAATAGACGGCAACAGTTTGCGAAATTCTTTCGTTCGCTGAGCGAGCTGAATGATGTGGTGGCCGCTTTTTTCCCGCTGCTTCAGCATGAGCCCGACAAAACCGTTTCGGATTATCGCACGCTCATGGAAAGAATTCGCGCCGCATCGAAAAATGCAGGCGCTCGCGCAATAAGAGAGCAACAGGTATCGGCCAAGCGGCCGGGAAACAGGCGCAAGCGATCTGCGCCGCGCAAAAAGCGCCATGCAAGCGGCGAGGTTCCTAATCTTGATTATTATCTGCCGGTGGCCGCCGCCGTCACGGATCGTGTTGCGCGCCCGGATCAATTCGCCAGCTGGCCCGTCGTGCCCACCACGATCAAAGAGCTCTATCTTCAGCACGCGCGGGAACTGAGCAGGGCGCAGAGAGCGTGGGATCAGTACGCGAAGGAAACATGGCCCGCAAAGTCCACCATGCGTCGCCAGATCGTGGAGGAGGGGGGGAGTCAGCCCCTTCACCTCACGCAAGCAGTCATCGATCCGTTCAGTCAGCCCCTGGAAGTAAAATTGATCGAGGAGGCGCAACAGGAGCGCCAAATCGAAGCGATCTTCCTGGTCAATTTATCCGTCTCGATCCAAGAGGATGAGCGCTATCTCTTAAGCTTCATGGTCGCCGACCGCTTCAGCGAGCTATTGACCCGCGGCGGAATTCCAACCGAAATCATCGGCCATACGACGACCGGCGAGCCAATCCCGCGGGTTACCGGCCGTAACCGCTCCATGCTTTACCTTCGCTTCAAGACACGCGAAGAGCCGCACAATTTGCTGACAATACAACGCCTATGCACCGTTCTGGATACGCGGGTGCACTATTTGAGCTACGACGGCGAGGCCACGATGTGGGCCTATGAACGTCTGAAGAACAGCCCCGCCAAACATCGTTTGCTGTTCGTGTTGACCGACGGGAACATCAGCGGCTCGTATGTCAACAAGAAGAACAAGGAGCTTCGCAATGCCACCACGAACTACTTTCGCGATGTCATCGCCCTTTTAGACGCCGAGAAAACCGTCGACGTTATTGGTGTGCCGATCAAAGCCGACGTTGACGATATTTTCAGTCGGTCGGTGCGTATCGATTCGATAGAAGACATTTATAAAAAGCTCAGTCCGTATGTTCTTAAACTCTTGCGCGAATTCAATGACGGCGAAGGAGAGGCCGCCAAAGCCCGCCGTTTGCGAATGATAGCGCACCGAAAAGCCAGAGTGGCAGGCCAAGGACTTACGTAGCTTCCTGCCACATGTGCGTTACATAAGCAGAATGACGTGGGCGGCCGGGCGTCCAGCTCTCGCCGACCTGGTCTGCATAGTCGGCGCAGGACATAAGGGCGTTCACGCCCGTCTTCGACGGGCTATGCCCGGCCACGATGACAGAGAGGTTGTGCTCGCGGTGACGGCGAGAGGTTACTTACGCTACTTGGCCTTCCCATATCCTCCCGCCGTCGGCGTCTGGATGATCACCGCTTCGCCGGCGTCGATCACCGTTTCGTCGCTGCCCTTCAGCTTCTCCATCGTGCCGTCCTTGCGGCGAACCCAGTTCTCGCCGGTTTCGCCCGCTTCGCCGCCGTCGAGTCCCGGCGGGCGTATGCGGCGATGGCCGGAGAGGATGGTGCAATCCATCTTCTCGAGGAAGCGGATGGTGCGGCGGATGCCGTCGCCGGCGTGCCACTTTCCTCTGCCGCCGGAGCCTTTGCGGATGTGGAAGTCTTCGAGCACGACCGGATAGCGGAATTCCAGGATCTCCGGATCGGTCAACCGCGTATTGGTCATGTGCGTATGGACCGCATCGGTGCCGTTGAAGCCCGGGCCGGCGGGCGAGCCGGAGCAGATCGTCTCGTAGTATTGATATTTGACGTTGCCGAAGTTGAGGTTGTTCATCGTGCCCTGCGCGGCGGCGAGGGCATCGAGCGCGAGGAAAAGACAGTTGGTCACTGCCTGCGACACCTCGACATTGCCGGCGACGACCGCGGCCGGATATTCCGGCTTCAGCATCGACTTCTGCGGGATGACGATGTTGATCGGCCGCAGGCACCCGGCGTTCATCGGGATGTCGTCGTCGACCATCACGCGGAACACGTAGAGCACCGCGGCGCGCGTCACCGGCTCCGGCGCGTTGAAGTTGGTGGGCTGCTGGTCGGACGTGCCGGTGAAGTCGACGGTCGCTTCGCGCTTCTTCTTGTCGACCGTGATCTTCACCTTGATCACGGTGCCCTGGTCCATCTCGTAAGCGTATTCGGCATCGTGCAGCCGGTCGATCACGCGCCGCACGCTCTCGGCGGCGTTGTCCTGCACGTGCTGCATGTAGGCCTTGACCACCGGCAGCGTGAACAGCGCCACCATCTTGCGCAACTCGGCGACGCCCTTCTCGTTGGCCGCGATCTGCGCCTTGATGTCGTTGACGTTCTGCACCGGGTTGCGCGCCGGATATTTGGCGCCGAGAAGCGCGGCCACCAACTCCTTCTCGCGGAACTTGCCGCGATCGACCAGCTTGAAATTGTCGAACAGCACGCCTTCCTGCTCGATCGTGGTCGCGTTCGGCGACATCGAACCGGGCGAGATGCCGCCGACGTCGGCGTGATGGCCGCGCGAGGCGACCCAAAACAAAATGGTCTTCTTCTTGTCGTCGAACACCGGCGTGCAGACGGTGATGTCCGGCAGATGCGTGCCGCCGTTATAGGGCGCGTTGATGGCGTAGACGTCGCCGGGCGCGATTTTGCCCTTGTTCTCGCGGATGATGGTCTCGACCGCGCGGTCCATCGAGCCGAGATGCACCGGCATATGCGGCGCGTTGGCGACGAGCGTGCCGTCGGCGGCGAATACGGCGCAGGAGAAGTCGAGCCGCTCCTTGATGTTCACCGAATAGGCGGTGTTCTGCAGCGACACGCCCATCTGCTCGGCGATCGACATGAACAGATTGTTGAACACCTCCAGCATCACCGGATCGGCATGGGTGCCGATGGCGGCGGCGCGCTTGAGCTTCTTGATGCGCGCGAGCACGAGGTGGTTCTTGGCCGTCAGTTCGGCCTGCCAGCCGGGCTCGACCACGATGGTCTGGTGCGGCTCGATGATGATGGCTGCGCCCTTCACCTTCGCGCCGGGCTTGAGTTGGTCGCGGGTATAGACGTTGGCCTTGTGCCATTCGCCCTGCGAGAAGAACTTCGTCTTCTTCGCCGGTTTCGGCAGCGGCGCGGACGAGCGGCGCGCGGCCTTTTCGTTGAACTTGGCGCCGCCGCCGACCGCTTCGACCGAAACGGCCTCGATCACCAGTTCCTTGTTGCGGTCGATGAAGCCGAAGCGCGCCTTGTGCGCCTTCTCGAAGGCGCGCTGCATCGCGGGCAGAGTGGCGGCGTTCACCGTGAGCGCCGTATCGGTGCCGGCGTAACGGATATGTGCGCGCACGATCAGCTTGATCTTGGCCTTCGGCACGCCCTGACCGGCGACTTCGGTCACCACATCCTTGCCGAGACGCTTGGCGGTGCGATCGAGCGCGGCGAGCGCCTTGGCGCCGTACGGCAACTCGATCGCCTGCTCGCGCGTCGCGCGGATATCGGCGAGGCCCATGCCATAAGCCGACAGCAGCGACGAGAACGGATGGATCAGCACCTTGGTCATGCCGAGCGCGTCGGCGACGAGGCAGGCATGCTGGCCACCGGCGCCGCCGAAACAGTTGAGCGCGTAGCGGGTGACGTCATAGCCGCGCTGCACGGAGATCTTCTTGATCGCGTTGGCCATGTTCTCGACCGCGATCTTGATGAAGCCGTCGGCGATCTCTTCCGGTGATTTGTCGCCGACCTTCTGCGCCAGATTGTTGAAGGCATGCCGCACGGCGCCGTCGTCGAGCGGCTCGTCTTGATGCGGCCCAAAGATCTTCGGGAAGAATTCCGGCATCAGCTTGCCGAGCATGACATTGGCGTCGGTGACGGCGAGGGGGCCGCTGCGGCGATAGCATTTCGGCCCCGGATTGGCGCCGGCCGAATCCGGACCGACGCGGAAGCGCGCGCCGTCAAAATGGAGAATCGAGCCGCCGCCGGCCGCGACGGTGTGGATCAGCATCATCGGCGCGCGCATGCGCACGCCGGCGACCTCGGTCTCGAAGGTACGTTCGTATTCGCCGTCGAAATGCGATACGTCGGTCGAGGTGCCGCCCATGTCGAAGCCGATCAAGCGGTCGAAGCCGGCCTGCTTGCCGGTTTCGGCCATCGACACCACGCCGCCGGCGGGACCGGACAGGATCGCGTCCTTGCCCTGGAACAGGTCGGCGGCAGTGAGCCCGCCGGACGACATCATGAACATCAGCCGCGCGCCGGACTTGTCGGTGTCGAGCGCGCCAGTCACGCGCGCGACGTAGCGCCGCAGGATCGGCGAGAGATAGGCATCGACCACGGTGGTGTCGCCGCGGCCGACCAGCTTGATCAGCGGCGAGACCTCGTGGCTGACCGACACCTGCGTAAAGCCCATCGCGCGCGCCAGCTCAGCAACCTGCTTCTCATGCGCGGGGAACCGGTAGGCGTGCATGAAGACGATGGCGACGGCCTCGATGCCGTCCGCCTTGGCGGCTTCCAGCGCCTGCCGCGCGCCATCGAGGTCGAGCGTCTTCTCGACCGTGCCGTCGGCGCGTACGCGCTCGTCGACCTCGGCCACGCGCTCATAGAGCATGTCCGGCTTGATGATGTGCCGCGCGAAGATCTTCGGCCGCGCCTGATAGCCGATCTTCAGCGCGTCGCGGAAACCCTTGGTGGTGATGAGCAGCACGCGGTCGCCCTTGCGCTCCAGGAGCGCGTTGGTCGCGACGGTCGTGCCCATTTTGACGGCGTTGACGCGCCCGGGCGGGATCGCCTCGCCGGCTTTCAGCCCGAGGAGATCGCGGATACCCTGCACGGCAGCGTCGGCATAGGCCTCGGGATTTTCGCTGAGCAACTTATGCGCGACCAGTGTGCCGTCGGGCCGCCGCCCGACCACGTCGGTGAAGGTACCGCCGCGGTCGATCCAGAAGTCCCAATGTGCCGTCATGTGCCGCTCCCTTCGCGATGATCCGACCAAACATCGGTCAGCTCATCGCGTCCAATCGTCATTTCGGATGAAATTTGATAAGCAGAATTTATCACGGCCGGGAATGGGTCTTCTCGCGTGCGACTTTGCCGGCGATCTCGGCCACCTTCTGGGCGGCGAAGCTGTCCGGCGTCACCGGCCAGCTCACCACGAAATTCAGTTTCGGCAGTTCGGGTCTGGTTTTCAAGACGCGCAGACGTCCGGCGAAGGCAATGTTGTCGATAATGGCGGAGGGGATCGCTGCAATTCCGATGCCATCGAGGGCCATGCGGACGATGGTGGCGAGCGAGGCGCTGGCGTGGATGGTCGCGCGCAGGTTACGGCGTTCGAACAGCTCGCGCACGTGGCTGTAGGGCTGGGTGCTGCGCGAAAAGGTAATGATCGGCCATTTGACGAGGTCCTGCGGCTCGACCGGCGACTTGTTGAACCTGATCTTGTCGCTGCACAGGAAGCCGACCGGGAACGAACACAGAGGCCGGGTCTGGATGTTGGGATCGCTCATCGGACCGAGCAGGAAGGCAAGGTTGAGCTCTTTGCTGATCAGTCGCTCGCGCAGGTTCGGCGAGATGTCGACTTCAATTTCCAGTTCCAGGTTGGGATAGGCCGCGTTCACCCGTTCGATCAGCTTGGGGAGCCAAGTGTGGACGATCGATTCGGACACGCCGAGCCGCACCAGGCCGCGCATCGTCGATGGGTCGCCGACCGCGTCGATCATCTCCGCGCGCAGCTTGATCAGCCGCTCGGCATAGTCGAGCAGCTCCAGCCCCTTCTGCGTCGGCGCCACCAGCCGTCTGTCGCGCTCGAGCAGGCGCATGCCGAGAAAATCCTCGAGCTGAGCGATTCGCATGGAGACCGCGGGCTGCGTGGTGTTGAGCTTTTCAGCGGCACCGCGGAACGAACGCAAGGTCGCGACCCACATGAAGGTTTCCAGCGTTTTGAAGTCGACCATCGGTGCCTCGTTCGCTCTGATAAGTTGATCTTATCAGAAGCCATCTAAAATCACGATTGGACGAAATGAGGCCGCGGTGGTCCGCTTGTCGTGCCGGATCATTCTCGCGCGGAGGGGACGCGCATGCTGCGAACGGAACGTGCCGCGTTGTCGGACAACGCGGCGCTCGACACCGGGCTTGCTGTACGGCTCGCCTGTCGCGACGGGCGCTTTGCCGGGCCGACCTCGGGCGTCGCGCCGGGCTACGTACAGGGCAATCTCGCGATCCTGCCGCGCGACTGGGCGGACGATTTTCTGCGCTTCTGCCAGGCCAATCCGAAGCCGTGCCCGCTCATTGGCGTTAGCGAATTGGGCGACGGCCGCGTGCCGGCGCTTGGCGCTGATCTCGATCTGCGCACCGACGTGCCGCGTTATCGTGTGTGGAAAAATGGCGATGTTGTCGATGAACCGACCGATATCCGCGCCGCCTGGCGTGACGATCTGGTGGGCTTCGTCCTCGGCTGCTCGTTCTCGTTCGAGGAAGCGCTGCTGGAAAACGACGTGCCGGTGCGCCACATCGCGCTCGGCTCCAACGTGCCGATGTATCGCACCAACGTTGCGACCCGATCCGTCGGCCGTTTCCACGGCCCGATGGTGGTGTCGATGCGACCGATGAAGCCGGCCGATGCCATCCGCGCCGTGCAGATCACCACGCGTCTGCCCTCGGTGCATGGCGCGCCGGTACATATCGGTTTTCCAGAAGCGATCGGTATCAAGGATATCGCCAAGCCGGACTATGGCGATGCGGTGCCGGTGGAGCCCGGCGAACTGCCGGTATTCTGGGCCTGCGGCGTCACACCACAATCGGTCATCGCTGCGGCGCGGCCGCCCTTTGCCATCACCCATGCACCGGGCTGCATGCTGGTGACCGATCTCAAGAACAATCAGCTTGCGCTGTTCTAGGATGAGCGGTGGGGCCAAGTCATACGATAACAGTCGATAAGACGATGGCCGGGCATCGTCCTTTTGTCATGGCGGAAGACGGCTTGCCGATCGGCCGGATGGCATGAGACTTGCGAGCTTTCGCTCTTGAGGGCGATGACCGGGCTGCTAGGCTCGCGGAATGGGAATGGACGCGACCGGCGTCGGCGCGAATGGGGGAGTAGGTTCCGCGATGCGGGTGTTTCTCGACGGTCTGTATCTTCTCGCCGGCTATCTGGCCGGCGCTTTTCTGATCCTGATTTTCGTTCTCATGATGCTCCTGTCGGCCGGACGTCCGGTTGGCTTCAACATCCCGGCGGGCGACGATCTCGTTTCGTGGTGCATGGTCGCCACGTCGTTTCTCGGCCTCGCGCATACCTTCCGTCATGGCGAGATGATCCGCGTCGGGCTCCTGATCGACCGGCTCGAGGGCCGCGTACGTCATTACGTCGAGATCGTCGCACTGGTGATCGGCACGTTCTGCGTCGGCTTCTTCACCTGGCACGCGGCTTGGTTGACCTTCGATTCCTGGCGCTTCAACGACATGGCGCAGGGCGTGCTGCCGGTGCCGCTGTGGATTCCGCAGCTCGGCTACAGCGGCGGTCTCTTGATCCTGTTCATCGCCTTCGTCGACGAGCTGATCCATGTTCTCGCGGGCAATCTGCCGCGTTACGAAAAGCCGAAGCCACAGACCGCCGAAGAGGTCGTCGAGCAGGCCATCCAGAGCGGTGTCTGAGAATGGCTGA
>Ga0255338_1005399_pt1 | contig 11827 bp, 11 predicted proteins | sample MeOH1_35cm_T4_19_FD_203715 | JGI IMG/M metagenome (GOLD analysis project Ga0255338, IMG submission 203715) | Sandy soil microbial communities from University of British Columbia, Vancouver, Canada - MeOH1_35cm_T4_195 | ecosystem: Engineered > Artificial ecosystem > Sand microcosm > Unclassified ... | reverse complement strand
TACTCGATCTCGTCCAGCGCGTCCTGGATGTAGGGCTGCAGGTCCGGACCAGGCTTCACGTATTCTCCCCGGAGCGAGTAGCCCGCGTAGACGCCCAGCACCGGCTCTGCGCCCATATCCTCGGTCCAGCGCAGGAACTCCATGAGCCCCATGCCGTCTGATGATCGGTAGCCCCACGGTCCCGGATGCCCCGGCCGCTCGGTAAGCGGTCCTAGAGTCTTTTTCCAGTCAAACCGGGTGGCGATGGTATTCCCTTCCAGGTAGTTCCCGCCCGGGAAGCGCAGGAAGCCCGGCTTCAGGTCGACGAGCATCTGCATCAGGTCCGGCCGGAGGCCATTGGGGCGGTTCTTCCACGTGGGTGGAAACAGAGAGACGAGGTTGAACCAAACCTTGCCGGGCTGGTCGAGCGTGAGCGTGTACCGGGCTTTGGCGGTGGAGGGCACGTCGCCCGTCTTGAGCGTGGCGGTGTACTCGCGCCATTCCCCGGTGAGGCGGGACACCTTTGCCTCCGCGTAAACCGTCGCCCCGTCCTCGCTCTGAAGCTGGAGGCGGACCGGACCGGAAAACCCGCTCGCCGCCCGTGCATAGAACGAGGCCCGGTAGCGGGTTTCCGGCTTGATGGGAAAACCCCAGTAGCCCCCGTTGGCAACCCCGGCCGGCTGCGACCGCGAGGCCGAGGCGACCTCCACGCGGAGACTCACCGGTAAGTTGGTGTTGAGCGGCTGCTCCCGGTCCAGCGCCAGCGAAGCCGCAGCCGTGCCTTCCTGCACCGCGGACCACCCCACCGGCTTCTGCGCGTCATCCAGGAAAACGCGGTTCCGCACGAGTTCGGCGTAGAGCCCGCCGTCGTAGCTGTGGTTGAGCTCCTCCGTCATCAGCCCGTAATGCAGCGGGCTTACCCTCCCCACCGCCTGGCCCGCCTCGATGGTGAGCGTGGGACTTTGTGCCCAGGCCGCAGCCGCGGCGCTGGATAACACCGGTAGAACCAGCAGTCGGGGAATTAAACGGCTCATGGGATTGCATAGCTCCGCAAGGAGAACGGCCGAACGCAGGCTCTTTGGTCGCTGTGCCTGCCGGTGATTCATGGGGGATCGTGGTTAAGCCAGTTTCGTAAATGTCGCTTAGATATCCTGTTTCTCGACTGAGAAAAGTAGCCCTTTGGGACCACGTAGACTGATTTCCGGTTTTGGGTGACAGATGGCCGGCTTATTTAGTAAATGAAGTTCAGATATTCGATCTCTTTTGGGGACGGCGGGCGTCCCCATGCAGCGAGCGGGTAACCGCCGGGATCCACCGGCAGCTTGAAGGGAATTGATGATGCGCACCCTACCACTACTTCTCTCGCTGGCTCCGGTAGTGCTGAGCCTTCTGGGGCAGCCAGCGGCGGACGCCGCACAGGAAGCGGGCCAGGCACCGCAGCGTCGGGGAGGTCCCGGCGCCCCCATTATGCTCAATCCGGACGACGTGCAAGCCTATCCGAAGCCGCCGGCCGGCATCGACGCGAACCGTCCGGAGATCCCGCACGGCAAGCTGGAGATGATCGAATATGACTCGAAGTCCGTAGGGACGCGCCGCAAGCTGCAGGTCTACACGCCGCCTGGCTACGCTCCGGACAAGAAATATCCGGTGCTCTACCTGCTGCACGGCATTGGCGGAGACGAGACCGAGTGGCAGCGGTTCGCGCACCCCAACCTCCTGCTCGACAACCTGATTGCCGAGGGGAAGGCGGTGCCGATGATCGTAGTGATGCCGAACGGCCGCGCCCAGAAGAACGATCGGGCGGAAGGAAACGTCTTCGCGGCCGCCCCGGCGTTTGCCGCATTCGAGCAGGACCTGCTGGGGAGCGTGATCCCCACGATCGAAGCGCGGTATGGCGTGCAAGCGGACCGGGAGCACCGCGCGCTGGCGGGGCTCTCAATGGGAGGCGGGCAGTCGCTCAACTTCGGGTTGGGACACCTGGAGACGTTTGCCTGGGTGGGCGGCTTTTCATCGGCGCCGAACACGAAGGCGCCGGAGCAGTTGCTGCCGGACCCGGCCGCCGCCAAGGAGAAGCTGAAGCTGCTGTGGCTCTCCTGCGGCAACAAGGACGGTCTGCTCCGCATCAGCCAGGGGGTGCACGGCTACCTGAAGGAGAAGGGCGTGCCGCACGTGTGGAACGTGGACGGCCACGCCCATGATGCCACCCACTGGCGGAACAACCTGTATTATTTCCTGCAGCGCGCATTCCGATAGGCGTCCTTCGAAGAAGGCATTCCTGGCAGCAATCCCACGCCGCCATTGATGAAGCCGTATCCGCAGTCCACGGGGATTCAGTAGAGAAACCGACCTTGTTTCTCTTCGCCGTGCACCCACCAGGGTCTCGGCATCATGCGTCCTGACGCATTGGGGATAACCTGACTCGGCCTGCGGTCTCGCAGGTTATCCGCAGTGCGTTAGGCAGGCTCACGGACTGCCTCCTCACCGGCTGGGCCCGTCAGCCTGCTTGGAGCGAATGCCTCCCGTACAGCAAGCGCCCCGCGCCAAACCGCCCACCCCACAAGCCCCCCGACCGTGTTGAGGATAAGGTCGTCGATGTCAACGGAGCGGCTCGCTAATCCCGTGAGGCCGAGCACGAGTTGCAGGATCTCAATCGATGCCGAAGCAGTGGCGGCCGCAAGCAGGAGCGGCGCAGCGCTCCGAAAGCGTGCGATCATGACCGGAAGCAGCACCCCGAATGGAACGAACAGGATTACGTTCCCGGCGACCTGCCGCACTGCTTGCGGCACGTTCTCAGAACGTGCGAACTCAAGGATGGTGCGCAGCGGCACGAGGTTAACCAGCTGCCACGAGTAGGCGGACCCCGTTCTGCCCAGCCTCCCGATCGAGAAGACGACGAAGGCGACGACGACCAGGTAGCTGGCGAACATCCCCTCGACCACGGCACGCCGGAGCGGTGCGCGCGCGATGAGGCGCAGTAGCGTCCAAGAGATTCCGATAGCACCGGTGAGCAAGACCAATTCAAGCAGATACAAAGTTCCCTCCTGCCCTCTCTAACTCCCAGCGCAGCCGCCAGGCACCTACACAGACGCTTCGCCGTTGCTGTCGGCTACGCCGGACGTCGTCGAATAGGGGGTTGCCCGCGAGGACACTGGCACACGGGTGTAGATACCGCATCAGGTAGTCTCCTCTCCGCAACGGCTACCAGAAGGTATCTACACCGATCCGGAGGTTCTCTGTAACCGCGCCGCGCCCGAATACATCCATAGGATGTCCCCTTGCCGATCACGGCGCAGGGGAGAGCTGGAGGAGAGGAATGGAGAAACGGATCTTGCTAGGTTTGCTGGGAATGGGTCTTTTGCTGGGAGTGATTCCGGTCCGGGCAACGACCTCGCTGGCAGAGGTTACACCGCAGAACATCGAAAGCGGAACGTTTCGTCTCACGTCCAAGGCCGGGCGGGATCGTACCGTGGAGTTCGTGATCCGCCGTGACATTCAAAACGTCAGCCTACCGGAGCGGTCCGCGTATCTTTCCAACCCCACGGTGGACGGAAACACATTAGGAATCCGGGTGAAGCCGGAGCAGCAGGGAAAGACCCAGACGTATCGCTTTTCCGTACCGGAAGAGAAGGTAGCGGGCAGCATTTTCACGCTGTGGGGATATGGCGCGGCCGCCGGCGAGCCAAACGTGACGTACCGGTTTCGTCTGGATCAATTCCGGAAGCCCCGCAAGGAGTAACGCAGAGGCTTAGGACGGAAACGGAAACAGTTGCCGGAGACGGCGGACCACCCACAACGCGGCGCTTCCCCCACCTCCGCGAAAGAACCGCTTCGCGCCGCCCGACTCCAGTCCGGAGCGCCCGGCGGGTGAGCGCGCCGGGTGCGTCCCAGCACTGCGGAATCCGTCGGTGTTAAACTGACTTGCCGCATGCTTGAAATAGGCACCGATGACGAAGAGTGTGAATGTTCGGGCTGCAGCAAGAGCGGACATTCCGCTCTTGCTGCACTTCCTTCGCTTGCTGGCGGAATTCGACGGCTATCCCAGCAGTGTTAGCGCGAAACCTGAGGATCTGGAACGCCACATGTTTGGCGCGGTGCGCTGCTGTCACGCAGTCATTGCAGAGCTAAGCGGCAAACCGGTCGCGTTCGCGACCTACCACTTCACGTTCTCCACGTTTTCGGCCCAACCTGGCCTCTGGCTCGACGACCTGTTCGTGCTCGAAGAGCAGCGCGGCACAGGGATCGGCACGACCCTCCTGACGCACTTGACCTCGATCGCGGTCGACGAAGGGTGCTGCCGGTTGAACTGGATCGTCAACCAGTCCAACGATCGGGGCATCGCCTTCTACGAGCGCATCGGGGCGGCGGTCCTGCATGACTACCGCCTTTGCTGTATGGGCGAGGAAGCGATGACGACCTTTCTCGATGCAGGTGGCAAGAGGTGGACGTGAAGCAGGAGCGGTTGACATTCTCGACCGCGCCTTCCTCCTACCCCGCCTCTTCAGTCCCGGGATCCCGATAAGCACGAGGCCGGAGCGGCCGTGGTCGAAGAGACCGCGAACCTGCTCCAGGCACATCGGCTCTAAAATAGGGCTCAGACCGCCGGCAGAGCCCTGCTTTTGTCCCCCTCGGTATTTGGCTGGGATGGTGGCCTTTAATCCGGAGCCGCTCACACCTTCGGTTCCCAACCCTTCCGGTACTCGCGGCCCCAGAGGGCGGACGCTTCCTTGTTGCCAATGATGCGTCCCGTCCTCGGGTCGCATTTCAGGGTGCTGCTGGTGCGGTAGGTGATGTTACCGAGATGGCAGAGCCTCGTTTGCTTGTGTCACCCGGGGAACCCACACCCGACCGCGGAACGACACCTCTGCGAGAGACTCGCCGCGTCATACGGCGGAGCTCTGTTCAACCAGGAGGGGGCACAGGGTTTGCCGCAGAGGCTATCGTGCCCGGCGCTACTGTCTCGGGTAAGTCGAGCAGGCACGCGGTTTACTTCCCTGCGGCCTTTCGCAAGGCATCAAGCACGAGGTCCACATCGGTTACATAGGAAGTCGGAGTGGCGAACGTGGGCTTGGCGGTGTAGACCAGTGTTCCCTCGCCGTCGATCACGAACCACGTTGGGCGGTTCTCGATCCAGCTTCCCCAGCGGAGACACTTGGTTGAGACGCCGTAGATCGCGCCCGCGCGCCCGGACGGATCGGAGAGCGCGGTCGCCCAGACAATGCTCTTCTCTTTGCCGAACTGACCGGTACCCCCTCCGAACAGGAGGTTCTTCTCCTTGAAGCCTTCCGTGCGATAAAGGTCCATCGAGACGACGACGAAGGCCTCGGCGCCCAGCTTTTGGATCTCATCTTTTTTGAGGCGCAACTGCGCCTGCTGGTGCATTCAGCCGCCTCACCCATCGAAGGCGGCGAAGTAGATCGCAATAGGCTTCTTGCCGCGTACCTCTGAAAGCCTGAAGAGCGTGCCGTCCAGTCGCCGCGCCGTGAAGTCCGGTGCCCTCTTCCCGACGACCGCCGAATCCATGTCCTTGCGCCGGATGCCTTTGGCGAACGACGCCCGCGCCTGCGCCGCATGGTCGACTCGGTCCGCGACCATACCCTCCACGGTCTTCGCGGTCCACTTAACCCCGAAATCGGGGTCAGACTTGCCGGCCGCGATCACCTCGGGCTTGGCTTTGAGGAAACCAAGCGCCTCGATGGCGCGAATGCGAACGTGATATTCGGGGTCTTTAGCAGCCATCTCCGCCAGGAGTTCGATGGACTCGCGATCCGCAAGGAAGCCAAGCACCTTTGCCGAGATCGAGCGGACATAGGGATCTGTATCCTTCAGACCCTGACGCAACTCTGGTAGGTTCGGATGATTAACCATCTCGAACTCGAGTTCGACCCGCTCCTGCCACCCCTTGTCGAAGTTCTCAAAGACGGGCTTCAGCTCCAGGTTTCGATAGCGTTCGAGCGCTGAATGGGAGGGTCGCGCAGAAACTGCGGGTAGGATTCCGAGTAGGCCAGTCAAAACGCCGGTGACGGCAATCAGGCCGATAGTCCTTCGTTTCATCGCTGGCCTTCCTTGACTGGAGGCAGTGATCTGACCAGTCCCATAGTCGCCCAGGCAGCACCGAAGTGGTTGATGGGCCAGAGGTTTATGGAGGCTTGGCGTTCCGGCGTGGCGCGGGGAAGCATCTTCCAGGAGCCATCTTCTAACTGCGTCGTTACGAGGAAGTCTACGCCGCGGCGGATCTCCTTGCACTCGTTCTTCACGCCGGCGAGGCCCAGCACGTAGAGCGCCTGCCCCGTGGCGTAGGCGTCACTGGTTAGCTCCGGGGTCTGCGCCCAGCCGCCATCGGGGTTCTGCCGACGAAGCAGCTTTTTGATCAGCCGGCCCCGCTCGCGGGACCTTGCGTCCCCCCTGACCCCGGTCAGCAGGCGCATCACCCAGTACTGGGTGGTGTCCGCAGGAGGCCGCGATTCGAGCCACTTCCGAGCCAACTCTCGGCTGGTCCGCGCCGCAGAGGAGGCTTTCGCCCCTTTCGGGGCATCTGCATCCAACCCCAGGTAGAACCACGTCGTCAGGGTCTCCCGCGAATCAAACACCGGCGACGGAGGGCGAGGCTGCAACACCCAACTGCCGTCCGGCTGCTGTCGCTCGACGACGTGCTGCGTCATCCGGTCGATCTCATCCGGGCTTAGCGCGGACGGGTTGCTCGTCTGTGCCAGCTTCAGCAGAGGCACCGCGAGGCTCGCGATCTCGAAGCCGTCCGAGAGCTTGGGCTTTTCTCCGGGGGGAGGAATGAAGCGTTCCTTGGTCCAGGCCAGGTTATCGGCGAGGGACTTCTCATCTACGGTGAACCCCCTCATCCTCGCCTCGGAGAGCGCGACGACCGTTATCGCGCCCTGGTGGCACGATGCGCACTTGGCCTTCTGATGCCATTTCTCGGCGTCTATCTGTAAGTAGGTGACGCTGCGCTGGACCGCGGATCGAGCCTTCCCGGCAGCGTCCTGCGATGAGTCCCTATCTGGCGCAGGAGCAGTCACCCCGGTTAGATTGAGAGCGAGTATTGCCGATAACCACATGGACTTCGATACTCCGAAAGTTGCCAACCGATCGACGGACCTACGCCGGCGGGGAAAGGCTGCAGGAACTGAAAGGTCCCGGGAGTAAGAGACGCTCCTGGTGCTCGTTGGTTGCACTCCCATTAGTGTCCACGACACCCAATCTCGTCTAACGGCTCCCTGCCGTCCTTCGCCGGCAGGATCTTCAACAGCCAGCCGTTCGCTCCAGTAGATGCCGTGGGACCGCCATTCCCTGGCATCCTCGACATAGAGGAGGTCAAGCGACCGGGTTCCGGGATTATGTGCGATACAAGGCCCGTCTCTAGCCAGATAGGCGGTCGAGATGGGCATAGCCGGCCAGTCCACCGATAGGAACAGGCGCAACAAGGTTCCCAATCAAGCCGTGAGCTAACAAGTGGAGACGGCGGCTGAGGCACGGATAACACGACGGGGAAGAACAGCCTGACTGGCAACAAAAATGGCCTGCGAGCAGCAGCGTGCTCGCAGGCCGCTCGCGTGGCGATGCGATCAGTTCGTCACACCTTTGGCTCCCAGCCCTTCCGGTACTCGCGGCTCCAGAGGGCGGACACCTCTTTGTTCCCGAGGATGCGGCCAGTCTTCGGATCGCATTTGAGCGTGCTGCTGGTCCGGTAGGCGATGTTCCCCAGGTGGCAGAGCATCGTTTGTTTGTGTTACCTGGGGAACCCTCTTGCATCTTTGCCTGGGTGCGTCTTGGAGCCAGCGGCACAGCGTGAAACTGATCCGAATGTGGCGAACACGATGAGCCCATCGCTTCTGTGGGTACCAGTAAACTGACAAAAAAGAAGATGTGTTAGGCTATTGGGAGTAGCAAACAAGCGGGGTTTGTTGTGCTGCGTTCTGGAAGTTCCAGATGTTTTGGAGTTACAGATTAGGACCCGGCCAACCGCTCCCTGCCTCACTTCTTCTGCGCCGGAACTGCCTCGCGGATGAGCTTCTCCAACGCGTCATCCATTGCCCTAGCACCGACCCCGCCGACCCATTTGTTGCGGATCACGCCGCGCGCGTCGATGACGTAAAACGTGGGTGTGGAGGGGTTCCATTGCCGAATGACTTCGCTCTCGAACTTGAACGAGCGCCAAGGCAGTTCGGCCTGTCGCATTACCTCCGCCAGCGTCTTTGACTCTCGGTCGTTTACACTGAATCCCACAACAGCGAGCGGCTGCTTCTGTTCTTTGAGCACGAGCGACCGCACGTGCGCCCATTGGGTCCTTCAGGTGAGTCAGCCATGCTGCCAGAAGTAAAGCAGCACCACCTTTCCGCGATAGTCGCTTAACTTGAAAGGTGTGCCCTGTTGATCTTCGCCTTTAATCTCCGGCGCGGGCTTGCCGACTGCCAACCTCCGAATCTCGTTCAGCTCCAGCGCTACCTGCTCGGCGACGGTCCCTTGATAGGGAATAGCGATATCGCCGTACTCGCGAGCTGCCTGTTCATACAAGGCCACATACTCCCCGGCGGCATCTGCCGGCTCGCGTCGTCTTAGTGAATCTAAAAACGCCTTGCCGAAGAGACTCTCATACCGCTTGGCGCGATCGGGACGGGTGGCGATGAGCGCCAGCCGCTGCGCGCGGGCGTACAGGAGCTGCGCCAGCTTGAGACAGGCCGTGCCGCGCACATTCCGGTGGGGGCTTTCCCGCGACACCCGCCGCAGAAACTGCTCGCACTCGCGGCTGAAGCCACCGCCGATGCGAATGCAGGCCGTGTCGAGCTGCTCGTTTTGCAGATGGTTGCGCAGGAGTTGGGCGATGGCCCGCTGTTCCGGCGTATTCTTTCCGCCGACCGCATAAGCGGTGTTGTTCTCCAAAGAGATGGCCGCATTGCAGGTCGCAACCAGCGCTGAGAAGGCGGTGGGGTCGCTGGGGTTCTGCTCCGCCAGCGCGATCAACTCGTGGGTGACGACCGCGACTTCAGTAGTGCGCTGCTTCCTGTCCTCGATCGTCTTCGCATTCCAGATCCCATTGGCAGCTTTGTTGAACCGCTTGTTGAGGTCGTCGAAACGCTTCGCAGGAGAGTCGGCCAGCGTCTGCGGCAGCTCCTGGGCGCCAACCGATACTGGCAGGAGTAAGAGAAGGCTCATCACGACCCGAAAACCCGCGAAAGCTCGAAGCCCAACCCGATGTGAGTTGAACCCGTTATTGCGCAAACGGCAGCGTGTGGTCGTAAGCATGCCAGGGTGGACACCACCCCAATCGTGGTGTTTCGGCGCCTTTCCCCACACCGAAAATCCACCGTATGACTCATTGTGTTCATCCGTCCAGACGAGAATCCGCCACAAAGTAGGAGCTCCAGTAGGTAACGGGCTGCGTGCGGGCGTGCACCAGCGGCCCCGTCCGCGGACGCTTGCTGGAAGCGGTGAGCGCCACTCACCGTCCATCGCGTCTGCCAGGATTCCGCATCCCGGTGTCGAAGTGTCAGTCGTGCCTATCCTCACCGAAGGGCCGACGCAATTACGGAAGCGTGTCAGTTTCGGAATTGAGTGGCGGATTTTCTTCCGAGGTAAATGGCGTATGTCTCCCCACCCACAAGTGACACCCAGGCACGAACCAGGACGGCGGTACTCTGCAGAGATACGCCAAATGCAGTGCGCGGCGCGCGAAGTAGCCAAGTGGACCGGCGGGAACCAGCAAACTGAATCGCCCGGTCACGGAACGTCACCACTGTGACACTTGCTGCGCCAGTCGGCGGAACCCGGTTCAATCAGGTGAAGCGTACGCCCCCCCGCGAAGGCGATCCTCAAACTTTGAGGAGCTTACATGCCTCCGCATACCCCGGCGCCGGACGCCCGAACTCACTCGCCGTATACCGCGCGAGCGCCACTAAATGCCGCAACTTGAACGCCGGACGCGCCGCCGCAAACTCCAGGCTCGCCGTGCGATAGTACTTCTCGGCGTGTAGGCTGCCGTCTTCGCTGACGGCGTACTTCAGCATCAGGTCGAACATCGGGCGCGACGGGTGCCCGAGCTCGCCGTATTTGTGGACGACTGCGCAGACCATTCCCTGCATGTTCTGGCGGATCGCGGTCTCCGCCAGCCCGAGTAGTTGGGCGGGGTCCTTCGTGCGGACCTGATTGAGATGGTAATCGATCGGCAGCGGAGGCGTGCTGAGCATGTCCGGATTCCGACTTCGATCCAATCCCGCCATATAGGCCGCGACGAGGGTGCAAGCGAATGCGTTTCGGGGGTTGCTGATCCTTGTCATGTTCCGCCAGGCATTCGCCGCGTCCGAAGCGTGGACGCCCTCCGAATCGCCGTGGACGCTCCCCGCCGGCTTGCCGATGCCCTCCCAGCGCGGAGTTCGGCCCGGATCGCACAGGACCATTCGGTTCGTCGCCAGCGCGATCGCTTCATGGATCGTGTCGGGCGCGAAGCCTTCCGCCATCATCGCGGCGGCGGCTTCGGCGGCAGGGACGCCCGGGCCCTTGAAGATCGTCATGCCCAGCTTTTCGACCCACGCGTCATCCGCTGTCCGCATGCCCGGGGTCCGCTCGACGAACCGGTGCTGCTCCATGAGGCGCGGCAAGAGGTCCTCCACCTCATTCCACTGCGGCACCCGCCCATTCTCCGAGCGCACGCAGAACCGCACTGATTGTCGCAGCATCGTCTGCGCGTGCTCCGGCCCCACGATCTCCAGAAGGTCCCAGGCGCGGGACGGCAGCACCACCCGGTGGACCTCTGCCTGGTCCTGCACCGCCACGAGGAGCTCGTTGAAGGCCTCATTGACCGTTCCCCGGCTCGCAGCGGTGAAGATCGATTCCGCGCCGGTCATATCCTTTCGGCGGATCGCTGCGCGGAGGGAGGCGCCATCGGGAGGCCCTTGGCCAGGGGGTGGCGCGGGAAGGGTTTTGCCCATCGTCTCATTCTTGCGCCCGCCCCACTCCTGAATGCCGGCGGCATTGCGATAGAGCACCTTCAGGATCGGCAGCGCCTGGCGCTCCTTCGGCAGCTCCGCGGCCATATGGTAGGCCGGCGACAGCGCCATCATCGTGTGGAAGCCGATGTAATGCTCGCCGCCGAAGGAACGCGCGTTGGCCAAAGCCGCCGCCGCGGTCAGCTCCTTCAGGCTGGACCCGTTGCTCAGGCGCTGGACTAGCAACAGCTGAAGGCGGTCGGGCGGCGTCTCTTGCATCAGAGCGACCAGCGGTTCAAGCGCTCCGAACGTCAATGCGTCGGGACCCTCCTCCGCCGCGCACGCCGGCGACAGCGCCAGATTCTCCGCGGCGACGCTACCGGCGGTCGCCAGGAGCATTCCCTTACCGACATCACGCAGAAACTCGCGGCGATTTCGTGGCTGCATCATTCCGGTCCTTCCGTGTCGGATACCTCGATGGACTGGACGCACGAGGCGCCTCTCCGGGATTATTGTCTCTGGCCTTACCGTAGCGGGTGAGGCAGTCAGGCACGCTGATTACTCCCGTGCGGCCTTTCGCAAGGCCTCCAGCACGAGGTCCACATCGGTCATATAGGAAGTCGGAGTGGAAAACGTGGGCCTGGCAGTGTAGATCAGCGTGCCCTTGCGGTTGATCACGAACCACGTCGGACGGTTCTCGATCCAGCTTCCCCAGCGCAGGCACTTGGTGGAGGCGCCGTAAATTGCGCCCGCGCGCCCGGACGGATCGGAGAGCGCGGTCGCCCAGACTATGCTCTTCTCTTTGCCGAACTGACCGGTACCCCCTCCGAACAGGAGGTTCTTCTCCTTGAAGCCTTCCGTGCGATAAAGGTCCATCGAGACGACGACGAAGGCCTCGGCGCCCAGCTTTTGGATCT
>Ga0255338_1005397_pt1 | contig 11834 bp, 9 predicted proteins | sample MeOH1_35cm_T4_19_FD_203715 | JGI IMG/M metagenome (GOLD analysis project Ga0255338, IMG submission 203715) | Sandy soil microbial communities from University of British Columbia, Vancouver, Canada - MeOH1_35cm_T4_195 | ecosystem: Engineered > Artificial ecosystem > Sand microcosm > Unclassified ... | reverse complement strand
GAGCGTGCGTTTGCGGCCGGCGCCGACATCGCCGAGATGAGCGAGCAAGACCGGGACGGGATTCGCAAGTTGATGGAATTGGGCAAGGAGGCTGCGTACACGCTCGAGGAGGCTCCGCAGCCGGTGATCGCCGTGGTGAACGGCTTCGCTCTCGGGGGCGGTTGCGAGCTGTCCCTAGCGTGTGATCTGGTATGTGCCGCCGAATCGGCGCAGTTCGGGCTGCCGGAGGTGGACCTCGGCGTACTGCCCGGCTGGGGAGGTACGCAGCGGCTGGAGCGACGGGTTGGATATGGACGGGCGCGAGACATGGTGTTGACCGGCCGCCGCGTGCCCGCAGTGGAAGCGCTGGCCTGGGGCCTCTGTGATCGGGTCTTTCCCATGGAGCATCTCCGTGAAGAGGCGACGAATCTGGCACGGTCGCTGGCGGCAAAAGATGCACAATCTCTGGCCGGGTGCAAGCGGGCGCTGCGCGCTCGAGCGCTGCTATCTCCCGCTGAGGGGCTGGCGGTCGAAACTGAGCTGTTCGTCCAGTTGTTCGACCGCCCGGAGCGCGCGGCGGCGATGGGGCGTTTCGTGCGGCGCTAGCTGGCGATCTATCGCTCAAAACCTGATACTCCTCGGCTACCAGGGGGCGCGCTACTTCACCGAAGGAGATCTGATCTGTAAGTACGAAGGTCTCAAAGGGCAGAACTGGGTATAGCCCAACGGCGATTGAATAGTCCCAGTCTAAGACTGGAACGTTTGCTTCGCAGCCAAAGGAGCCGTGCCGGGAATTCTCTCGGCCATCGGCCCAAGCTTTCGCAGTCAAAGAGGAGTGTCAACCATGAACCGTAGCGCATTCGTTTTCGGCGCCACGGCCGTTCTCGCGGTCACAGCAGCCTTGCCGGCGATGGCACGCCCGCAGTACCTGGGGACCTTCAAGGCCCATTACAAGACTACGAGCGGCAAGCCGGCGCTGAACGCCGCGAACTGCGCGATGTGTCACGTGGGCGCTCCGCGAGACAGCAAGTTCAATGCCTACGGAGAGGCCTTGAAGGCCGCTCTGGGCGCGCCTAACGTTCAGGACCCGGCTAAGATCGTCGCGGCCCTGCAGGCGGCCGAGAAGAAGCAAAACCCCACCACCAAGGCCACGTTCGCCCAAATGATCCAGTCGGACTTCCTGCCCGCGTCCGATAAGACGCCAGGCGGGTCCGCAGCCGCGACTACCGACCCCGGCTGGGTCGCGTTGTTCGATGGCCGCAGCTACGCGGGGATGACTAAGGAAAACGAAGGCAACTTTACGGTAACTCCGGAAGGCTATCTTCGGTATACGGGTGGCGGACGCGGCTGGCTGCGCACGAACAAGACCTACAAGAACTACGCCTTGGTGATGGTGTGGCGCTACCTGGACCCGGCTAATACCACCAACGACGCCGGACTCTTTGTGAAGGCCCGGGCCGGCGATCGCGGCGCTCCATTTCCCAAGTCCCCACAGCTCAGCATGGGTCCTGGCAAGGACTTTGGTAGTCTCCTCGGTCAGCCCGCGCGCGGTGAACTGATGAAGGCCAACGACTGGAATATGTATCAGCTCACCGTTCGAGACGGGATGGCGGGCTTCGCGCTCAACAATCAGGTGGCGTGGGAAGGGGTGCAAAACGATGCGCTCAATGGCGAAGGCCACGTAGGCATTCAGGTGGAGAACTTCCCCTTCGAGATCAAACAGCTCTGGATCTTGCCGCTGCCGTAGGCTCGGTGACTTGCCCTGGTGCGAATCGCCCTGCCCATCTCGGGTGGGGCGATTGTGCGTACCGCTCCGGTAGGGTAGGGTATGGGAGTAACTGGAGACTGAATTATGAGCCGTAAACCCCCTCCACCCAAGAAGCCACGCCGCGGTGGCGAGCTTCACGAGCCGCGTACCTCGGAAGAGCGAGCGCGAGACCTGCTGCTGCGTCTGGAGACCAGTGGCCCGAACCCGCGGAATGCCGCGGAAGAGCTGGACCGGCTACAAGGAAAGCTGGAGCGGGACGGGCAACTCGATGATTTCCGGGATCGGGTTGCCGAGTTGGCCGCCGCCTGGTCGGGCAACCCATTGCGCGGTGAGCGGGGCCACGCCTGGCTGACACTGGTCGGGGGCTTCGATCTCAAAGAGAACGTGAGCCGCGTCGCGGAGTTGGCGGAAGACCCTGGATTACCTACGGCGATTCGAGTCCATGCCTGCCGAGTGCTGCCCACCCTGAAGGGCGAAGTCGCGGTGAGCGCGCTCCAGGGGGTCCTGCTCTCCAGAACGGACGCCCAAGTACGCGTGGCAGCGGCGGATGGACTTGCCCTCATCGGCGACCGCTCCGTCGCTCCCGTACTGGAAGTGCTGCTGGACGAAGACTTACCCCGAAACGTGTGGTCCGCCGTTAGCGCGGCATTTGACCGGTTGAGGTAGCGGGACGATAGGAAGAGAACGCGGTGGACTACGAAGGTCTCGCCGCCTCGAATTCCGAATCGTTTCGCACGACCCACCAAGCCGCCGACGAGCTCTCTAGCCGCTCCCGCTAGCAGTTCATTCGGCGTTGACGAGGACCGCTTCCATGCCCGTACGCCCCGAACTCATACTTGCCGGCCGTCTCATCGACGGTACGGGTGCGGCTCCCAGAGAGCGAATGGCCCTGGTCCTTCGCGAAGGGGGGATTGAGGCGGTCGTTCCCCAGACCGACCTCTCGCGAACCCAGCGACAAGGTGCGTCCGTACTGGACCTGGAAGACGCCACGGTGCTGCCCGGACTCATCGACACCCATGCCCACCTGACTTTCAACGCGGGACCCAATCACGAGGTGGTCCGGAGCGCGGTGGTGGGGGAGAGTGATGGCCGCCTCGCACTCCGCTCGTTGACCAATGCCCAGGCCCACCTGGCGGGCGGCGTAACCACGATTCGGGATACGGGTGGACGCGGCTTCCTCACCGTGGCGGTGCGAGATGCCGTGCGGGATGGGCTGGTACTCGGTCCGCGGCTGCAGGTCTCCGGCCCTGCAATCACCACCACTCGGGGCCACTTGAACTATCTGGGAGCCATCGCGAATTCCGCCGCCGAGATGCGCGAATGGTCGCGGAAGGTATTGGATGTCGGCGCGGACTTCATCAAGCTGTGCGCGACCGGCGGCATCATGACCGCGGAATCGGAGCCGTTGGGCTCACAGTATACCGTCGAGGAGCTGCGGGAGGCGGTAGACGAAGCCGAAAGTCGCGGCACGCTGGTCGCCGCACACGTGCTCGCCGGCGAGGCTCTGGAGCGCTGCGTCCGCGCCGGCGTGAGAAGCATCGAGCACTGCCTGTGGCAGGACGAGCCGGGAGTGTTCCGCTTTCAGCCCGAACTGGCCGCGGAGATGCGCGAAAAACAGATCTTCGCCGGTCTGACCTTCGCAGGGGTCAGCCAGGCACGCTACAAAGAACTGCAGCTGGGCGCCGGGAGCGGCGCCGACATGGGCGTGTGGCAACAGCGACTGGCCAACCGTTACGCGGCCGAGCGAGAGATGGTGGCGTCGGGTGTGCGCTACGTGCTCCATAGCGATGCGGGCGTCCGTGAGACGCCCTTCGGGACGTTCTGGCTTACCCTCGCCACAGCCGTCTTCGAGTTACAGATCTCCCCCCTGGAGGCGATCACTGCCGCCACCGCCAGTCCGGCCGCGCTGATGGGTCTCGACCAGCAGGTAGGTACCCTTCAACCCGGCCGTCGTGCCGACATCCTGGTGGTGGACGGAGATCCTTCCGAGCGAATTGAACTGCTGGCGCGTCCGAAGAAGGTCCTATTAGATGGAGCCGTGGTGGCGGAATGCGGCCACCTCCAGACCGATTTTGGCCGATAATGCCATCGCTCCCCAAGGAAGCATCGGGACGTTCTGCCCTCCAAAGCGGTATAATGCTGGAGTCTTGGGTTCCCGGCTGCTGCGGGGCATCCTAATCGCTCCGCATCGACTCGCGGGCCAGAGCTGAAATGTACGCGATCAATTTTTACACCTCTCTGTACGAAGACATGCTGCTGCGCGGCCGGAAAACGGCCACCATCCGGTTGGGTGACAAAGCAGACAAATATAAGGCCGGCGAGCTGGTCTGGATCACCGTCGGCCAGCGTTTCGGCCGCCGTCGAAAGCTGTTCACCGCAATTCTGGATACGGTAGTCGTGAAGCCGATCTCGGAGTTGACCCCTCGCGATCTGGATCGAGAGAATCCGGAGATGCGTACCCACGAAGAGCTTTGCAAGTTCCTGAGTGTGATCTACGACCGGCCAGTGCTGCCGGAGCACCTGGTGACCGTGGTGCACTTTTCTCCAGTCAGCGAATAGCGGCGGGATGATTTCGGTACATAAAACGGGGCGGCTCTTCAGTGGAGCCGCCCCGTTTTTCTATGTTAAACCGCGCGCGTTTCGCGGGAAGTCTCCGTCCCGGCGAGGGGCCGGACGGTAGAGCGCGCTGTACCCTATTCAGTTTTGGGTCCACCAGATCAGTGGGTGCCGCTGGCGATCAGGGACTATTTACTTGTCACTGGAATAGACCCAAAGCGCTGCGTTCCGGTTCCCAGGATACCGCGCAAGATCGTGTGAAATAGCTCACACGCCCCCGGATTCTCTTTGAATGCACTGTAGTGCCGCGAAGAGGGCCATTGCAATCCGATCAACAGACATCGATGGCAACTGTTCGGCCTGCTCCGGCAGGCAGGGCACATGCAGGAATCCCGCGCGGACACCGCGCTTCTCCAGCGCCGCTCGCCGAAGGGAAAGATAGAGTGCGTGGTTGCACAGGTAGATCCCCGCGTGATTGGAGACGGCGGCGGGAACTCCACTCTCCCGGATGCGGGCGGCTATCTGCTCCACGGGCAGCGTGGAAAGGTAGGCGGGGGCACCGCCCGGGTCGATCTCCTGCTGCGGATGCTCCCATTCCGGCAGAGTGCGGTCGAACTCGTGCGCCCCATATCGCACGTTCACGGCGATCCGTTCCACCCGGATCACGCTCGCTCCGGTGGCCTGCCCGGTATGCAAGAGTACGTCGACCGGGTCCTCGGCCAGCGCGCGCTCTACAGCCGCTGCGTCCGGGCCATACTGCACCGGCAACACAACAAAGCGCAGGTCGAACTGGTCCCCCCAGCGGTCGATGAACGCCCGGCAGCCAGCAAGGCTAGAGTTCAGCCCAGTGCCATCGAACGGCTCGAAGGCAGTCAATAAGAAGCGCATCAGCCGGTTATTAGTTCAATCGAGCCAGGCGCCGTCTTCCAGCGCGCAACTGGCGGGCACCACGTCTCCGGGGTTAGCCCCAAGTGTCGAACCCATCCAATGGAGAGCGGGACGCTCCGACATGCTGGCATCTGAGACGAGCCGCCGACGCTAGCGTCGGCGGCTCGTCCCGGAACATTAAGCGATCAGCGCCTTGTCGAACTTCTCGGTCAGGCCAGCCGGCACACCGGAGCGTTCCCGCCCGGTGAAGACGACCGTGCACTCGTCTTCGAGTAGCTTCGGCTTTGCGCGGTCGAGCCACGCTCCGAGTTGGGTAGAAAGCCCGTCTTCGCCCTGCTTGCGCTCCCAGGCCGCCAGCGCTTTGTCCAACTTGTCCAGATAAATGACGCTGTTGCGCTGCGACTCACAGATCCGGAGCAGGTTCGCGAGAGCCCGGGAGGGGTCATCGTTGTCGAACAGCTCCATCAGGTTACAAAGCACCACGTCGCGACCCAGGCGGTGAGCCAGCTTGCCTACCGCGGCGGCTTTCCCGGTTCCGGGAGGCGCGAGGATTAGGACCGTGGTATCCGTTGCGCCGGTAAACCGGAGCCAGTCATTCAAACCGGGAATGTCGACGGACCCTTCCAGTTCTTCCGCACGCACGTTGCGAAACTGCATGATCCACTCCTGAACAGGGGAAGTGGGGCTACATCGCCCCGGAACTTTGCCTTGCCTTACCTTAACCCCCCCGCGGAACTCTCGAAACCGCTTTCAGTACGGATCGTCCGCGAGAGGTCATCTCCAACCCACACTTGCTCACCACGGCGCCGCACACCTGCACCTGTTGCGGCCTTTGTCGGCCGGATCCGTCCCTTGCCAGGGAACCCGATCCGCTAATTCGGGGTCCTAAAAGATACTGGCGAACCGGCGCAGCCCCAAACACCACTAACCAGCCAACCCCACAGGTTGCCGCACCAAAGCGGCGAACCGCCGAAGCAGTACTCCTCAGCATTCTTACAATGGGGCAAGAGCAACCGGAAACCCAATCTCCCCGTCTATCCATACACACCCCCCGATGTGGAAGAATCCGCGGAAGGGGTTTGCGAGACCGTCAACTGACTCCGACAACATAGTGGGCAACCGAGCGAGCGGGCACTTTATTCGCCGGATTTACGTTGTACTCATTAGCACGAGCGCAATACCGGCAGCGAGCATCCGGCTTCACCTCCAACAGTGACCGGATTATCCCCAGCGGTTGGCCGGCCGGGTAGGTCCCGGTCCGGGCGCACGAAGGAAACAAACATGGGCAAGCCGATCCCGGTAGTCGACAGGTTGTTGCGTCGCGCCCGGCAGGGCAGCGGTGATCAGCCCGATGAGGGCTTGGGGATCTCCGGAACTACGGGCCGGGACCTCAGCCCCTTTGAGCGAGAAGAATCTAGCCGCGATCCTTATGGCGCGGCCGGTCTAACATACAATACGAACCACCGGCTCCTCACCGCACGCGAGGAGGCGATCCTCGCGCAGCGCGCCCGGTCGGGCGATCCCGCCGCACGCCAGGCAATGATGGAAGCCAACATTCGCCTGGTGATGAGCGTGGCCCGGCGGTACACCTGCAAGAGCCTCACCTTCGAGGACCTCGTGCAGGAAGGCATCCTCGGGCTGCTGGAGGCGGTCAATAAGTTCGATCCGGCACGTGGCAACCGGTTCAGCACCTACGCTACCTACTGGATCCGTCAGGCCATCGTCCGCGCCATCGAGAAGCAGGACCGCCTGATCCGCCTGCCGGTCTATGGCTGCGATGCCGTCCGCAAGGTGGAGCGCGCCGAACGCTCCCTCGCCGAGCGGCTGGGCCGGCCCGCTACCCCGGAAGAGGTGGCACGCGAGACCGCCTTGCCGGTGCGTTTAGTGAAGAACATTGCGCAGTACGGCCAGGATCCGCTGTCACTCGACGTCCTCGTGGGCGACAGCGAAGACACGGTCTTTGCCGACCTGGTAGTCGACAGCGATGCCATCGACCCGGCAGAGACCGCGCTGGGCGGGATGGAGCGGGAGGCGCTGCTGGAGCAGGTCCTTGGTTTGGAGCCGCGCGAGCAGTGGGTCATCGAAAAGCGCTTCGGACTCTTCGACGGGCGGATCTACACGCTCAAGGAGATCGCCGACCAACTCAAGATGTCCCGCGAAGGCGTGCGCCACGTTCAGATCCGCGCCCTCCGCAAGCTGCGCGACGGTCTCGGCGGAGCGATGACCGCGTAGCGGTTTGAAGTCAAGAACCGGTAGGCAGGCGCCTCGTGCGCTGTGCGATCTTTGATGCGACATTCCGGTAGCGGGACTTCCCGCTACCGGAATGTCGCCTTGAGACCGGCCGAAACGCGTCCTGCGGCAATCGGCCCTGTTAGCGACTGGTAGTTCTCGGCGCCACCCGCTCCAGTTGCACCGTAATCAGGTCCAGCCCCATTCCGGTTGCGGCGGAGTTTCGGCCGATCAATTTGAGAAAGATCGGATTATTCCCTTCCTGCAGCTCCACCGAGCCGAGCGGCAGCACCGTGGTCTTGCTCTTCATTGCGCCGTAGAGGTCGATCGACTCGCCGATGGCTCGCTCATTCTGAAAGAGCTGCACCGTTCCTTGTTCCGGGCCACGCAGCGCCTCGATGCTCACTTTGTAGGTCCCACCGACCGGGACCTCACAGGTTAACGCCAGTGCGTGCGGACCAAAGACGTCTTCCTTCCCGGGTTCCGCGCGCACGGAGAGGAAGCGTACCTCTTCCGCTGGCGAGAGACGCTCCGTGCGTTTGGTAAGCGTGGCATTCGCGAAGGAGAACGCGTGGATCGGGACACTCCAGCCGGGAGTGTAGACGAAGCGGTCTAACTCCCGCACCGCGCGATTTTCAACGGCTGGGAGCGGCTCCCAGGCTTCGGGGCGGTCCTGAAGGTAGAGATATGCCGTCGAGACGTAATCCGTGGGGATGGCATTGCCTTCCGGGCCATGCTCGATCGTTACGCGAGCACTTTGGCGGAAGGAATAGGCATCGGTGAGGAACAGCCGGTAGGCGCCCGTGCGGCCCAGGTGCTTCTTATAGTCCAGACAACCGCTCAATGGGAACGAGTAGCGAGCGTCCCAGCGTCCCGGCACATCGTACCAGCCGCCGTTGTAGGCATCTTCGGAGCCGGTGCCATGGTGGGTCAACTCGCCGTCTAGCGTGACCTGGTCGTCGCCTTCGAAAAAGTAGGTATTGCCGGAGACCGGCCCCTGCGCCTGCTGGCTGAGCGCTACGATCTGCCCCTTGCCGCGCACATCCACAAAGGGGTACGGCTTCCCAACGGGGCAGGGGTTCTCCCGCCGCCAGAGGGCATAGAAACGCCCCTCGTCCGGCTGGCGGGGCAGGTCCGAGGAGATGACCTCTGCCTGAATCTCCGACGAGCTTCCCGACTTCCGCTCGGAGATCAGCTCAATCCGCGCCGAACGGTCGTAGGGCATGGGGAACCAGGCATAGCAGGTGTCCCCGTCCGTGCCGAATAGCAGGCTTTTCGCGGCCGGCTCACCCCAGGAGAACCCGAAGAAGTCACCCGCCGGCACGGACACCGCGGGCCGGGAGTCGCCGTCCCAGTGCATCCGCAGGAGCACGGCCCGATCCTTTCCGGCAAGCGCCGAGGCCGGCCGGATCTTCAGCCCGAGGACGCGGCCACCCCCCTTGCCGTTGAAGATCGACAGGGTCTGCCCAGGCTCCAGGGTCGCCCGCACCCGATTCGTCCGGAGCTTACCTTCGGACGGGGTGACGAACGGGGCCAGGTCTCCGCCGGACGCGGAGAGGAGCTTCTGGGCTTTCTCCAGCCCCTCTCGCTGCGGTGTGGTGAGCTGCGGCTGGAACGTCTCGATCGGCTGAGATGCCGGATACGTGGCGTAGTTGATCTGGTAGAACTGGACCCTGGGCGCGCGCACCACCACCTTGAGTGATTTGCGGTACGGCAGCGGTAGATAGGTCCAGAATCCACCCGCCCCGTAGCCACTGACAGGCGTCACAAAGGGCGGCTGCGTGCCGTCGAAGATTTTTCGGAAGGGGATGCGCAGGCGCGGTTGCGCCTCGCCGTCGAAGTAGAACTCCACCGGGTCGTCCGTGGGGGTAGGGGTCCAGATCCGGTAGACGCAGCCGGGGCCGGTCAGGTCCGCGATGACCAGCCCGTCGCCCTCTTTCCGCACGAATGAATACTTGCCGGAGAAGCCGTCGTCATTGCCGCCGGTGCGGTCATAGCTGGAGACCATCGCCACCTTCAACGGTTCCCGCAGCCGCGCAAGCAAGTCGACGCGAGATAGCTCGCCGATCCCCACGGGAGGAGGGGCGGGCAGCGAGGCACGCTCACGCGCCTGGACCACCGCCGTCGAGGCGAGCACCATCAAGGAGATCGCCGTCCACACCTGCTTCAAGTTCCGCATCGCCCTCCTCCCCTCAGCCCCACTGCTGAATACCGGGGGTTGGTTTCTGCGGCCTCACCGGGATTCCTCTTACTACGGCCTTGGGGTGCCGTGTGGGCACGGTCGCGCTGGGCTTCGTCGTCTCTACCTCTCTACGTCTTTGCGGTAAAGAATCCCCAGAGCCTCCGCCCGAACCGGGAGGGCGGTAGCCCTGCTTCGTGCTAACATGACGGCGCAGCCCGGGCAGCGGGGTCCGGCTGAAGCAGGAGAGGCCATGGCGAACCTGGAAGCGCCGGCGCGCCAGAAGCGCTGGGAATTGTATGGGGCGGGACTAGACAACCTGGACTTGGCGGAGCGGGACACCCCGACGCCGGGACCCGGTGAGCTGCTGGTGCGCATTGACGCGTGCGGAATCTGCTTCAGCGACATCAAGATCTTGAACCTCGGTCCGAACCATCCGCGGCTGCAGGGTCGCGACCTGCGGGCGGATCCGGTGGTGATGGGCCACGAGACGTCGATGACGGTCGTCTCCGTCGGTGAGGAGCTGCGCGGACGCTTCGAGCCGGGTCAGCGGTTCCTCATCCAGGCAGACGTCTACTACCAGGGACACGGGATGGCGTTCGGCTACCGGCTACCCGGGGGCTACAGCCAGTACCAGGTGATCGGGCACGAGATCCTGAATGGGGATGAAGGCTGCTACCTCCTTCCCATTACGGAGCGCTTCAGCCACGCCCAGGCCGCCCTGTGTGAGCCGTGGGCCTGTGTGGAAGCCGCCTACCTCTACCAGCCGCGGCGAGGACCGAAGCCGGGCGGGCAGGCGCTGCTGATGATCCTGGAGACGGACGAGCCGCGCGAATTGCTGGACGAGTTACGCCTGCTTTCATCCGGAGTGGTGGTCACCCCGATGGATGAATGGACCCATTTTCCGGAACGCGTCGCAGCCGGCGTGGACGCGATACGAGCCCAGAACCCGGACGGCTTCGACGACATCCTGGTATATGGCCGTCCGATCCCAGGATTGGCCCAGGAGTTGACCAAGCTGCTCCGCCCGGGCGGCGTCTTTGCGATTCAGGACGGCAACCCGATCGGCACGATTCCGGTGGACGTGGGCAGCATTCATTACCGGGACCATTGGTACACCGGTGCACCCCAGGGAAATGCGTACGACTGGAGGCGGACCACCGAGCTGCAGCCGGGCGGCATCGCGTGGTTCATCGGCGCGGGCGGACCGCTGGGCCAGATGCACCTGCAGCGCGCGCTCTCCATTCCGCATCCCCCCGCGAAGATCATCGTGACCCAGAATGGTGGCCCGCGAATGGAGGACCTGCGCCGCCGCTTCGCCGGCCTGGCCCAGGAGCGAGGAGTTGAGTTCCTGCTGCTGGACGCAAAGGAGCTGGGTGAAGGCGTTTACGACGCCGTGCGGGAGGCGACCGGCGGCTTCGGGTGCGACGACATCTGCGTGGTCATTCCCAGTGCAGAGGTAGTGGAGCGCGCCTACGAGTTGCTCGCCCCCGGCGGCGGGATGGACATCTTTGCCGGCGTGGCGGTGGGCACGACCGCCAACCTCGACCTCGGACGCATCGCCGCTCACGGAATACGTCTCTGGGGCACCAGCGGCAGCAGCGTGGCCGACTTGCGCACCATCGTCGAGAAGGTCGAGCGCGGCGAATTGGAGACAGGCCGCGTCGTTGCAGCGGTCGGCGGCATCGAAGCGGTCAAGTCCGGACTGGAAGCCGTGCGCGATGGCGTGTTCCTGGGCAAGACCGTCATCTATCCGCACTGCAAGGACCTCCCGCTGCTCACCGTGGCGGAGCTGGCGGAGAAGCACCCCAGCATCCAGGAGCGGCTCGCCGACGGCTATTACTGGACGCCAGAAGCCGAAGCCGAGCTCCTGCGCCTCTACGGCGCTGTTTAGGTCTTGAATGGCCGCAAATGAACGCAAATGGACGCGAATAAAAATGGGAAATGCCAACGGCGCTTCGTGACGCAAGGGCGTCGCGGCCATAGGCTACCTCGTCAACGTTGAAATGGTGGGAGGGCGCGGCTCCGGCCGAGCCGCGTATCCCGTACCGGCTCGGCCGGAGCCGCGTCCTCCCAGGGTCTCCATTCCTGACATTTCTTCCGTGACGGGATACTGGTTCTTCTCAACTTGAATTCGCGTCCATTTGCGTTCATTCGCGGCCATCCCATTCTGGAGAATCGTGGTGAGACTCAAAGATCGAGTGGCGTTGGTGACTGGCGCGGGGCAGGGGCTGG
>Ga0255338_1005396_pt1 | contig 11835 bp, 12 predicted proteins | sample MeOH1_35cm_T4_19_FD_203715 | JGI IMG/M metagenome (GOLD analysis project Ga0255338, IMG submission 203715) | Sandy soil microbial communities from University of British Columbia, Vancouver, Canada - MeOH1_35cm_T4_195 | ecosystem: Engineered > Artificial ecosystem > Sand microcosm > Unclassified ... | reverse complement strand
CTCCGAAGCACGGCAAGATCGGGCACGAGGACTGCATCATCGGCGATTTGGGCGGCAAAACGCACATCGACGAACATGCCCGGCCGCAGGCTGCCATCTGGATTGGGTAGCACGATCCGCGCGGTGGCGGTGCGAGTCTGGTCTTCGACCTGCGGAAGGAGTATCGCCACGCGGCCCTCCAGCATCCGCTCAGGCCCATAGGTTACGCGCACGGTGGCGCTTTGACCGGCGCGGATAAAGGACAGATCTTGCTCGTAGATTTGCGCAAGCACCCAGACGGATGAAAGCTCAGCCAGCCGGTAGATGCGTTCGCCGGGCTTCATCATCTGGCCGGCGACGACCATCTTTTCGATGACCATGCCATCGGCGGGCGCACGGTAGACATAGGTGCGCGCTGCCACACCTGCGCGGGCCAGTTCTGCAAGGTACTCGGCCGGCAGGTCGAAGAGCTGTAAGCGGGCGAGCGAGGCGCGGGTGAGCGGGCCACCGACCCCACCCTCGTTGCGCAGGGCGACGAGGTAGTTGAGCTCCGCATTGTAGAGATCGGGGGAATAGATCTCAAACAAAGGGTCGCCGGCCTTGACCGCAGTCCAGGTGGTGTTGACGAAAAGCTTCTCGATCCAGCCCTCGTATTTCAGCGTGATGTCACGCAAGCCCGATTCGTTGTAGGCGACCGAGCCTACGGTGCGAAACTCGCGGAGTACGGGTCCGTGAGTGACAAGACCGGTCTTGAGATTCATGCGCTGAACGGTGGCGGCGTCGATCTGGATGATCTGGGCGGATTTATCTCCGCCTTCGTAAACCGGAACGAGTTCCATCCCCATCGAGTCCTTGCCGGGCTTATCACTGACCTCTCCGGGATTCATCGAGGATTTGTAATACTTGACCTTGCGTTCGCCCGTTGCAGAGGGACCGGTGCCAGTGTTCGCCCGGATGGGGGTGAGTTTCATGCCGCAGATAGGGCAGTTGCCGGGTTCCTTCTTTATGATCTGGGGGTGCATGCCGCAGGTGTAGAGCTGCTCGGCGGATTCCGCGACAAGGGCAAACAAGCCGGCGACAAGGGTTAGAATGAAAAAACGGAGTATCGAGTTCATGGGAAATCAGGGCGGGGTTAAGATCGCTGCAGGGGCCAGGTCAGCGGTCAGCAAAAACAGGTCCGTGACAGCGGTTTCACGCTCCCGCAGGGCGGCGGTGCGTTCCAAGCGCATGGCGGAAGCCATGAACTGTGTCCCGGGAATCATTTCCGGACCGGTCATACCCGACTGATAACCGGCCTCGATCGTCGCGATTGTGCGGGCGAAGTTTGGCAGCGCGGTCTCATCGATGTAGGTGATCATGCGATCGGCCTCCCGTACCATGTAAAGCATTTGGGCGAGTTCGGCCGCAAGGTTGAGCTGCTCGGCGGAGAGGCGCGCCACGCTGGCGTCGTGCCGGGCTTCCGCCGCAGCGATGGTGGCGGCAATTTTCTCCCGCCAGATGGGCAGCTTGAGCGTGGCGGTGGGCCGGACCATGAGCGGATCGGCCTTGAGGTCAGCCATCACCCCGAGGGTAAAATCCGGCCGGCCTGTATTGCGGGCCACTTCCACCCCGGCGACCGCCATCTCGACCATGGCACGCATCCGGCCAAGCTCCGCGTTGGTCGCGGAGACGCGGCGCCAGAGTTCATCCTCTGCGGGAAGGGCGGTCAGGGTCAGCGTCGCCTGCGGCCAGGCGGGATCGGGATCGGCCGGAGATAATCCCAGCGTGGACTTGAAGCGGGTGCGAGCGGCCGTCCGGCGATCGACGAGCGTCGCGAGATCGCTGCGCACCTTGGCGGCGTCATTGGCGAAACGAACTTGGTCGGTCAACGTGCCCATGCCGCGTCCGGTCGCATAATCGGCATACGCGAGAGCGCCGGACTGTTCGAGGGCGACGAGTGAGGACTCGCGCAGTCGGATGGCCTCGTCAATGTATGCGAGTTCGATCCAGGCTTTCCTTGTCCCGGCAGCCGTGTTCAGCACTACGGCGAGGTAGCTGCGACGCGCGACCTCCGCCGCGGCACCAGCTTCTCGGCCCATCGCGGCGCGCTTACCGGCACCCATAAAGTCGAACATCAGGCCCGGCATGAACGACATCAGCGTGTCCGTGATGTCGGCCTCGAACGTGAGCGACGGTTCCGGAAGCGAGCGGGCCGGGGCGATCTCTTCTACACTGGCCCGCCAATCGTAATACGCTGCGACAACCGCGGGATGGTTCAATACGGCGTAGCGCACGAACTCCCCCGGTGGCGCTTCGCTACTTGGGACCGGCAACGCCGGCCGGCCTTCACGGGCCAGCAAGAAGGCACCGGTGGCTTGCAGGTCGGCCCGGGCGGATTTTTCAGCAGGCGAGGTGCTGGCGCAACCAGCCAGGAATGCGACGACCGCAGCTGTGATGCCAGCCACCGGGAGGAAAGCAGATCGTCGTGCGTACATCGGTCAGTTTTTCTTCGCCTTGGCGGCGGCTTCGTCGATCAGTTTCAGATACTTGGCAGGTTCCTTGTTGAAATCCTTGCGGCAGTCCTTGCAGCAGAAGCGGACCAGGCGGTCGGGTTTGCCCTCCTGTTTATAGACATAGTCGATGCCTTCGCCCATGGAGCCGCCGATTTCTTCGTCGGAGACAACGCAGGTCTTGAGCGGATATTCAGCCTTGGCCTTGGCGAGCCAGGCGGCATCAGGAGCGGGTGACTTTTCGGCCGTGGCATGATCATGCGCGGCGAAGGCCAGCGGTGTGCCGGCGGCAAAGAGCAGGGCGAACAGGAGGGTGAGTTTTTTCATGGTGGGATGGGCTTGGGCTGGGAGAGTATGCATCTATCAATAACAATCCAGCCCCGTCAGAGATGACGGCGACTGGATCGGGGTCGAAGAGGCGTTGGACAATTCAGGCCTTCTTCGCGCAGCAGCTGCAGGTGGTGCAGGAGGCAACCTCTGCGGCGGCCTGGGTCTTGGCCGTGCCGTCAACCTTGGCCTTGGCCTCGATGGCGGCCTTGTCCTTGGCGGCCTGGTTCATTCTCATCCAGTAATCGGGGCCGGCGCCGGCAAAGCTGAGGGAAGTGAAGCCGGTGAGGAGGGCAAGGGCGGTGATGATCTTGATGGTTTTCATGGGGGAGTTGAATTTGATTTTGCTCGCGCACGGATTGTGCGGTTGTCTTCCCGTCATACACCGCCGGGCCGGAAACCCCTCGGATTATTTGCACAAAAGGCCGGAGGGATTTCCGGGTGGCCGGTGTATTATCCTTCGCAATCATTATGAATACTTCCCGTGATAATCTTTCCGAAGTTCTGCACGGCTGGCGGGTCGCGCCCCCGGCCGACCCGAACTTCCGGCACGCCGTCTGGCACAGCATCGACGAGCAGACCCGAGTCACGTGGCCGATCTATCTGCGGGCTCATCCGGCGGCGTGGACGATGGCCGCTGTGCTGGCCGTGAGCGCCGCGGGTTATACCGGCGGCGCCCTGGCGCGGGCCCACGTGCAGGCCGACCGCGAGGCTATTGTCGTCACTTACCTCGTCGACCTGGATCCGCGCGTCCAAGCCGTGCTCAAGCCATGAGATTCCTGGGGCGCACGCTCGTGGTGCTCGCACTCGCGGCGGTGGCCGCGGGCTTCCTGTGCTACCGCCTGAACAGCGCCCCGGCCCTGCATGCCGCGGTGGCCAAGCGGGATGCCATGGCGTGGCTGCAGGTGGACTTCCATCTCACCGACCGGCAGTTAGCCGAGATCAAGCAGGCCCACGAGGCGTATGCCCCGTCCTGCGAGGAGCATTGCCGGATGATCAAGGAAGCGACTGTGGCACTCGACGCCCTCGCGGCCACCCGAGGCTCCAACCCGGCCCAAGTCGCGGCGGCGGAACGGACCTTGCAGGAACTGCGCACGACCTGCGAAACCGCCATCGCGGCCCATGTGCGGAAGGTGGCGGGACTCATGTCACCTGAGGACGGGCGGCGGTACCTGGCCCTGGTGCTGCCGAAAATTGCGGATTTTGACCATCAGATGGCCCCCGGTCTGGACCTGAAAAAAGGGCACCACTGAGGCATGGAACCCGACCCGGGCGCCAACCCGAGCGATGAGGAGCTGATGTGCCGCCTGCAAGCGGGCGAGGATGCGGCGTTGGCGCCGTTGATGCAGCACTGGGAAACACCGGTGAAGCGCTTTATCTTCCGCCTCGTCGGCAACACCGCGGAGGCAGAGGACCTGGCGCAGGAAGTTTTCGTGCGCATCTACGCCAAGCGCGCCAGTTACCGGGTGGGGGCGAAGTTCTCGACATGGTGTTTTTCCATCGCCGCCAACCAGGCGAAGAACCGGTTGCGCTGGTGGCGGCGCCGGCCGGCACTGTCACTCGAGGCCTGGACCGAGGCAGGGCATGAACCGATGGATGATTCCCGAGCCGGCGGGTCGGCCTCCGGGCAGGCGGTACGCCACGAGCAGGTCGCCGCCGTGCAGCAGGCGGTGGCGTCCCTGCCCGTGGATCTGCGGACCGCGCTCGTATTGTTCGAATATGAGCAGCAGTCGATGGCCGAGATAGCGGAGGCGCTCGATTGCACGCCCAAGGCGGTGGAGAACCGCCTCTACCGCGCCCGGCAAAGGCTCAAGCAGGTGCTCACCCCGCTCCTGACCTAAAACAAGTCCCGGACGTTCAGCCCAGCTGACGGACGAAAGCCTCGATGAGCGGATGCGGCCGGCCCTCCAGGGCGGAACGCTCGGGCTGGAAGAGGGTGCCGATGAAAAACGGATGGCCGGGCAGTTCCATGGCGCGGATCTGTCCCTCGGAATCGAAGCCGCTGAAACGCAGCCCGGCGGACTCGAAACGCGCCCGATACGCGGGATTCGAACCGTAATTGCAGTGGTAGCTCTCGTGCGCGGGCTGTCCGTGGAAGAGGGCATGCAGTTGCGAGCCGGGGGTGAACGTGATGTCGCCCTGCTGCCCGACCAGCGAACAGGCCAGGGGTGTGATCACGAGGTCGCGCGCCGCGGCATTCGTCTCCGCATGATCGGCGCCGGTAACACCAACGGCATGGCGGGCAAATTCGATCAGCGCATGCTGGAAGCCGCCGCAGGTGCCGAGGAATGGGCGTTTGCCTTCCCGGGCCCAGCGGATGGCGGCCAGGGCGCCCTCCATGTTGCGGTAGGGACTGGCCGGGACGCACCAGACGCCCGGTAACCGGCGAGCTGGCGCGGGGCATCCGTGAGGGTGTCGGTTCCGACCCAATCCCACGCGCACGCACTGCCGGTGTTTTTCCCGGCGAGTTCCAGGGCCAGGGGAATCGCACGGTGGGCGACGACCTCAGGGTTGTAGTCACCGATGAGGGCGAGCCGGGTCATGTCACCGCGAGTCCTGCGTGAGCGGTTCGGTCGCCGGAGGCAGGTCGGCGGCGGACTTGGCCGGTGTAGCCTTGATGGTCTTGGCCACGGTGATGAGGGCGACGCCCGCGATGATGATCGCGGCGGCCACGAAGATGCGCGGGCTGACGGACTCATGCAGCACCAGCCAGCCAAGGAAGACCGCGACGATGGGATTGACGTACGCGTAGGTGGACACCTTGGCGGGGGTGCTGTGCTTCATGAGCCAGGTGAAGGTGCTGAACCCGATGAGCGAGCCGAAGACCACAAGGTAGGACCAGGCGAGGACCGAGCGCCCGGTGATGAGGGACGGATCGAAGCGGGCCAGTTCGCCGGTCGCGAGGCTGGCAAGGAACAGCCAGCCGCTGCCGCAGATCATCTGGATGCCCGAGGCGGTGAACGGCTCGGCGGGATCGCGCGTGTAGCGCATGATCATCATGCCGACGCCCCAGAGAAAAGTCGCCGCGAGCAACCCGAGCACCCGCCAGGGATCGAGACTGCCCACGCCCGTGGCCAGCACGTCGGGGCCGACGAGGATGGCCAAACCGAGGAAGCCGAGGGCGAGGCCGGCGAAAGTGAGGGCGTTCGGCCGCGTGCCTCGCTTGCCATCCTTGGCCCAGGCGTGGACGGCCCAGTCCATGAGCACGATGAAGACCGGCCCGGCCGATATGATCAGCGTGGCGATGCCTGACGGCACCTTGACCTCGGCCCACGAGACGAGCCCGTTGCCCCCGAGGCAGAGGAAGCCGCCGATGATGGCGTTGTCGCGCCACTGCTTGCCCGTGGCATGGAAGCCCTTGGTGAAGGCGATGAAACCCGCCACGATGCCCCCGGCGACGAGGAAGCGGACGCTGGCCATGAGGAAGGCCGGGATGGTTTCCACGGCGATGCGGATGCCGAGGTAGGTGGAACCCCAGATGATATAGATGGCGGCGAAGCCCGCGATGAGGGCGGTGCGCGTGGGATGGGAGTTCACCGCTGGAGCCCTCCGTTATTCTTCCAGGGATATTCCATATAGTCAGCGGTCTGCTGCGCGACGGCTGCGCCGTGCAGGCGGGCCACGATGTGCAGCGACAGGTCGATGCCGGCGGAGATGCCCGCGGCGGTCAGGATCCGGCCGTTGTCGGTGAAGCGCAGGTCCTCCCGTACCGTGGCATGCGGGGCGAGGGCCCGGATCTCGGCAAAATTCTCATGGTGGGTCGTGACCTGCAATCCGTCCAGCAGGCCGGTCCTGGCCAGCAGGCGGGCGCCGGTGCAGACGGAGGCGACCAGTTCGGCCGACGGGGCCTTCCGGCGGATCCAGTCGAGCACGGCCGGCTGGTTGAGCAGCGCCTTGGAGCCGTTGCCGCCGGGTACGATGAGCAGGTCGGGCCGGGGCACGGATTCCAGGGTGTGGTCCGGCACGATCTTCAGGCCGTTGCGCGCGCGCACCGTGCCGGGCGACGAGGCGACAGTGTGAACATTGAAGAGCTGGTAGTTCGAAAGCTCGTCGGTGACGGCGAACACCTCGAACGGCCCGGCGAAATCAAGGACCTCGACGTCGTCGAAAAAGAGGATGGCAACCGTGCGGCGCATGGCGGGATGAGGCGGGGAGGTGAAGTCGGTGGACAGGGCGAAATTCAGGCGGGTGATTCGCCCCTCAGAGCTGCTGCTTGATGAGCTCGCCGAGCGTGCGCAGGGCGGCCTCGACCTCATCGGACCAGGGCACGCTGCAGCTCATGCGCAGGCAGTGCCGGTAGCGGTCCTTGACGGAGAAGAGGTTGCCGGGCGCGGTGTTGATGCGGTGCTTGAGGGCGTCCTTGCGCAGCCGCAAGGTGTCGACCTTCGCCGGGAACTCGACCCAGATGAAGTTGCCCCCCTGCGGGCGGCTGTAGCGCGTGCCCTCGGGGAAATACCGCTGCATGCCCTGCGCGAACAGGTGCAGGTGCTGGTGGTAGGAACGCCGCAGCGAGCGGAGATGGTGGTCGTAGCCGCCGTCGCGCAAAAACTCGGCAATCGTCTTCTGCAGCACCAGCGGGGTGCCCATGGTGTTGGTGAACTTGAGCCGGCGGACCCGCTCGAGGTAGCGGCCGGGCGCCGTCCAGCCGACGTGGAAGCCGGGGGCGAGGGTCTTGCCGAAGGAGGAGCAGAGCAGCACGCGGCCGTCCTGGTCCCAAGCCTTGAGGGGCTTGGGCCGGACGTCGCCGAAGTGCGTGTCGCCGTAGATGTCGTCCTCGATGCCGGGCAGGTCGTATTCGCAGAGCAGGTCGTAGAGCTTCTGCTTCTTCTCGTCCGACATGAGCGAGCCGATCGGGTTGTGGAAGTTCGGCATGACCATCACGGCCTTGACGTCGTTCTGCTCGATGGCGGTGCGGAGTTCGTCGAGGCTGATGCCCTGCCGGCAGCACGAGGGGATCTCCACCGCGCGGAGGTTGAGGCTCTGGATGATCTCGAGGAAGCCGAAGTAAGCGGGTGTCTCGATGGCCACGGTGTCGCCGGGCTTGGTGACGGCGCGGAGGCAGAGGTTCAGCGCCTCGGTGCAACCGGTGGTCACCACCAGTTCGTCGTGGGCGAGCGGCACGCCAGCCTGGAGGTAGCGGCGGGAAATCTCGCGGGTGAGCGGCTCGTAGCCGTGGTTGAGGCTGGACCGCACCAACAGCGTGGGATCACGCCGCGCGACCGAGCCGAGGATGCGGGCGAGCTTCTTGGTGGGAAAGAGGCTGTGGTGCGGGCAGGCCGAGCCGAACGGGACGTAGTCGGTCTTCATCGCGTAGTCCATGACCTCGGCGGTGAGGTCGTTGACGCCGACGTAGGAGGGCTTGGCCATCGGCCGGGCCATGCGGGGCTCGGGCGCGAGGCTGGGCGGCCGGGGCCGCACGTAGTAACCGGACTGCGGGCGGGCCTCGAGGTAACCGCGGTTCTCCAGCACGGTGTAGGCCTGGAGCACGGTGGCGATGCTGACGTCGCGCTGTCGCGACATGATGCGGACCGACGGCACGCGGTGGCCGGGACGGAGCGTGCCCTGCTCGACGAGGGACTGGAGCGAGTCAGCCAGCTCGACATAAAGCGGGCGGGCGGAACCCGCCACGAGGAGGCGGGTGCCGGACTTGGCCGGCGCCGGCGGCTGGGGGGCGATGGGGGTGGTCGTGGTCATGGCGGGGTGAATTGACCGCGGACTATACCGGAAGGGGACCGGGTCCAGTAGCGGCAGCCCGACAGGATTGGCACCAGTACAGTTATGCCAAACAGATTCTGTAACCGTGACAATTATCCTGTCAGCGAGTCGGCCTAAATCATTATCTCGCCGCGCAGATAGAGCACGGCCTGACCGGCAAGCTTTACCCGATCGCCCGCCAGTTCGCACCAAAGTTCACCGCCCCGCGCCGAGATCTGCCGCGCGTGGAGCTTAGTCTTCCCGAGCCGGGCGGCCCAATAGGGCGTCAGCACGCAGTGGGCGGAACCGGTCACCGGGTCCTCCGGCACGCCGACGCGCGGGGCGAAGAAACGGGAGACAAAATCGCAGTCTTCTCCCGGCGCGGTGGCAATCGTCCCATACTGCTCGAGCGTGGCGAGGGCGGCGAAGTCGGGCCGCAACGCCCGGACCTCGGCGGCGGTGCGGAACACCGCGAGGTTGGCCTGGGCCTGAGCATAATGGGCGGGCGTGGCGCCGAGACCCTGCAGCAGGGCGGTTGGCGGGGTCATTGGCGTGGCTGGCCGCGAGGGGAAATCGAGTTCGATTTTTCCGTCCGGCAGCCGGCGGACATGCAGCGGGCCGGAGCGGGATTCGAACGTGATCCGCTCGCCGGCGCAGCCCAACTGCGTGAACAGGGTGAAGGCGGCGGCCAGGGTGGCGTGTCCGCAGAGGTCGACCTCGGCACCGGGTGTCATCCAGCGCAAGTGGAAGCGATCGGCGCCGGTGGACACGAAAAAGGCCGTCTCGGAGAGGCCGTTCTCGAAGGCGATGCGTTGCAGCAGGGCGTCGTCCAGCCACCGCTCAAGCGGGACGACGGCGGCGGGATTACCGGCAAAGACGCGGCTGGTGAAGGCATCGACCCAGTAGAGCGGAAGTTTCATGGGCCCAGTGAGTAGGCCCGCACCGCTCGAGGACGAGCCAGATTGCGCTGTGTCAGGCGTATTGCGCGAGTGCTGCACCCGTCAGCCGGCAGATCTGCCAGTCCTTCATCCGGCGGGCGCCGAGGGATTCGTAGAAGGCGATCGCGGGCTGGTTCCAGTCGAGCACGGCCCACTCCATGCGACCGCAGCCGCGCTGGTTGGCAATCTGCGCGAGGTGGAGCAGGAGCGCCCGGCCGAGGCCGCGGCCGCGAAACCCGGTCTTCACGAACAGGTCCTCGAGGTAGAGGCCGGGACGGGCGAGGAAGGTCGAGTAGTTGAAGAAATAAAGGGCGAAACCGACGGCGACGCCGTCCACCTCGGCGAGGATGCAATGGGCGGACGGCGCGGTGCCGTCGGCGGGGAAGAGCGACTCGCGCAGCCGGGCCTCGGTGGCGGTGACCTCGTGGGCCAGTTTTTCGTACGCCGCGAGTCCGCGGATGAGTTCCAGGATCACGGGCACGTCGGGGGAATGGGCGGCGCGAAGGGTGGGGGACATGAACGGAGTCTGGCGCCTCCCCCGCGGATTGGCGAATGCGTTTCGGCGGGCGGGGTTTGCGCCTCGACATCCCCGGGAGTGATCATAGCAATCGTGGCCCTGTCCGTTCGCCACGCCGAATGTCCCACCGTTCTAAAATTCGATCCTGGGCGAACCGCCTGTTAATGATGGTGACGGTGGTCTTGCCCGCTGCCAGTCAGGCGGCGAGATCGAGCGAAAGGGTAGTGCTGCAACTACCCTACACCCACCAGTTCCAATTCGCCGGTCTCTATGCGGCGAAGGAAAACGGGTACTTCCAAGCCGAGGGCATCGATATCGAAATCAGGATTGGCACGTTGGAGCGCCGGCCGGTCAAGGAAGTGCTGGTCGATCATGCCCAGTATGGCATCGGCCAGTCGGAGATCCTGATCGAGCGTCTGAACGGCCGGCCGCTGGTCGTCGTGGCGGCCATTTTCCAGCATTCGCCTTTTGTTTTGATCGTGAAGGAGGACAGCGGTATCGCCACGCCGGTCGACCTGATCGGCCGGCGCATCGCCATGTCCCCGGGCCTGCAAAACGTCGAACTGCGGGCCATGTTCCAAGCCGAGGGATTGAAGCCGGATCAGTTCACGGTGGTCCCCGATCGCTGGGGCCGGGCGGAACTCGCCGAGGGCGATGCCGATGCCGCCACCATCTTCCTGCCGGATGTCTATCTCATCACCGAGGGGTCGGGCTTGAAATACAAGCTGATCCGTCCGGCGGACTACGGCGTGGACTTTTATGGCGACTGCCTGTTCACCAGCGAACAGGAGCTGGCGGACAATCCGGAACGCGTGGCCGCCATGCTGCGCGCGGTGCAGAAAGGGTGGGAGTACGCCCTGGCGCACCCGGAGGAGGTGATCGACTGGATCCTCACGCGTTTGCCGGAAGAGGAACGCACCAGGGGCCTGACCCGCGCGGGTCTCCAGCGGGAGGCGACCACCACCGCCGGGCTGATCAACGCCGACCTGGTCGAGATTGGCCACATGAACCCGGGACGCTGGCAGCGCATGGCCGAGCTGGCCGTGAAAACGGGCGATGTGGCTTCCACCGCACGATTGCCGGGCTTCATTTATACCCCGGCCGCGGACCAGTCCTCGAACTGGATCCGCTGGCTGGGAACCAGCCTGGTGATCGCCGCCGCGGCCGCCCTGTTGACCCTGCTGGCCAACCGGCGCCTGCAATCGCTGGTCCGGCACCGCACGCACCAACTGCAAGTGGCGGAACAGCGGCAGCGCGAATACTTCGAACTGGCCCCGGCCCCGATCGTCATCGAGGACTACACGGGGTTCAGTCCCGTACTGGATCAGTTTCGCCTGGAGGGGGTCACCGACCTGCGGGCCCACATGCAGACGCGGCCGGATCTGGTCCGGGACATCTTCAAGCACAAGCGCGTGGTGGCCGCGAACCGGGCGGCGCTGGCGCGGACGGGCTACCACTCGGTCGAGGACATGGATCGCAACCTGGCCGAGGTGATGAGCGAGCAGGCCATGATCATGTTCATCGAGGAACTGGACGCGATCTGGCGGGGCAAGGACCGGCTCACCCTGGAGAAAATCTACCACACCAAGCTGGGTGAGACGATCCACACCCTCATCAACTGGGAGGTGGGGCAGAAGGACGGCGGCCGCGACCTGGCCAATGTGCGGCTCGTCTTCACCGAGATCACGGAACGGAAGCTCGCCGAGGAGGCGCTGCGCCGGAGCGAGGAGCGCTACCGGGAACTTTTCGAGCAGGCGGTCGGGGGCATCTACCAGACCAGCCCCGAGGGACGGTTCCTGTCGGCCAATCCCGCGCTGGCCAAGATCCTCGGGTACGGCCAGCGGGGGGAGAAGGGCAACTGGTTCGAGGGCATCAATCTCGAGTCGCTCTA
>Ga0255338_1005395_pt1 | contig 11837 bp, 14 predicted proteins | sample MeOH1_35cm_T4_19_FD_203715 | JGI IMG/M metagenome (GOLD analysis project Ga0255338, IMG submission 203715) | Sandy soil microbial communities from University of British Columbia, Vancouver, Canada - MeOH1_35cm_T4_195 | ecosystem: Engineered > Artificial ecosystem > Sand microcosm > Unclassified ... | reverse complement strand
TACAATTGAAGTCAACTTAAGATACCAACAATTTCGCCTAATCAACTTATCTTCAAACAAGGCAATAAAAAAGCCAGCATTCAGCTGGCCTGTTCATTCATAACTTATTGATTTTTGGTCGGGACGGTGTGATTCGAACACACTACCCCTTGCACCCCATGCAGTTAATAATAAATTTCATAAGATTACCTATGAGGCAACATGACATTATAAAAAACAATTAATTTGTTATTTTTCAATAAGTTATATTTTAATAATTTTATGAAAATTATCTTGTAGTGTCTCATTCATTATCATACAATTTCAATTTTAGTTTACCCCTTGGTTTACCCCTCAGCATGACCACACGATACCCATCAAATAAGAAAACTGGCAAATGGACAACACTTGAACTCAAAAGCATACCTCCAGAGTGGAAGGGAGACACACTTCATGATGGTGAGGGCTTGTATGGCGAGGTGCGAGTAAATTCTAATGGATCAGTATCCATTAAATTCAAATACGCATTTAAATGGGAAAATCAGACTAAGTGGTATCAATGTGGCAGCTTTCCAGCAAATGACTTATCAGTAATACGAACAAACCGAGACCACGGCAAAAAACTTGTGAGCGAAGGTATTGACCCTCGCGCTCACAAAGTAGCCGCGAAAATTGAAGCACAAAATAAGGTTGACCAAATTATCGCCGCTAATGAAAAAGCTCGCGCAGACAATCTCACATTCCGTGACATGTATGATTTTTGGATTACCAACGGCGTCGTGCGTGCTGATAACAATAAGGCATTAATAATGCTTTTCAACAAGCATGCTTTGAATCCTCTCGGAAACATACCTATTAAAGAATTAACAGATATAGATTTGTCTGATGTTTACGAAGAAATTATCGATAGTGAAAAACAAAGAACCGCAGTGATGTTGCACAAAAGCATAAGACAAATGTTTTTGTATTGTGAGAAGCGTCAGCCTTGGCGCAAACTCATGGAAGAAGGAAATCCATCAGACTTAGTGGAAATCGATAAATATCTAGACCCTGATTATGAGGAAGAAAGAGACCGAATACTTAGCCCGGATGAAATAAGGAAACTTAACAATATATTTATTAACACCCAGCGAGAATATGATGAGGCGCCAAATAAATATAAAGTTGAACGCCCAGTAATCAAAGAAACTGAAATCGCGCTATGGATATGCCTTTCCACAATATGCCGAATAGGTGAACTTCTCCGAACTGAGTGGGAACACGTTAACTTCGAAGAAGGCACATGGTTCATACCAAAGAAAAACGTCAAGGGGAAAAAAAGGCAGAAGCAAGACCAGCTTGTGTTCCTGTCTGATTTCGCTCTAGCAAAATTTAAAGAACTACATAAGCTAACTGGACATACGAAATGGGCTTTCCCAGCAAAACACAACGATAACCACGTATGCATTAAATCGGTAAGCAAGCAAGTTGGCGACAGGCAAATCATGCTTAAGAACCGGAAGAAGCTCTTACAAAATCGAGTTAATAACAATATGCTAGTTCTTGGCGATAGAGACTGGACACCGCATGACCTGCGAAGAACTGGAGCAACAATGATGCAGGCGCTAAAAATATCACTGGATGTGATTGATAGATGCCAAAACCATGTCTTAAAAGGGAGCAAAATAAGAAAACATTACTTTCATCATGAATATGCTGACGAGAAAAAAGAAGCGTGGTATAAACTTGGCGCAAAAATAGAAGAAATACTTAACGAATAATAAAATGAAAAAAAATCTAGTCGAATGGAAAATCCTAAATACTTATACACTTGCCCAAGCAACGCTCCTTATGCTTGGGCATAATCCAGGCGATTGGTCTCAATCAAAGCTTATTGAAAACCCACCGCTGAAGTTTGATTTGATTTTCGGAAAAATGATTGAAGATGCTAAATTCCATTTAGGTTATCGGGAGTCCGAGGAAGTTGAAGGCAAGTATTTCGCTGAATACAAGCTCATGACTGACAACCCGGAAGATATAGATACACGCCCCCGCAAGGACTTTTTTACAACAACGTCAGACCGCCTTTCAATTAACCGCTGGACTAAGTCATTGGTGACTTATTTGAGTATGAATCAACAAACCATCGATGGCGTTGACTTAAACTATTTCAACGGCGAGATTCTTCATGAGCCAGTTTCTTATGTCGAAATTGAAGAAGAAAAATTATCTCCTCGTAAAGAGAATAACCTCTTAAAGATAATTAACGGTCTCTCTTTGAGGCTCGAGGGTTACGACCGTAAACACCCTTATACCGCGGCGGACATAATCATTAAAGAGTCCGCTGTGAATATAAAACGCGATACGGTAGCTAATTACATAATGAAACTGAATGAAATTCTTGAAAAAGAAAGTATGAAATCCTAATTAGGATCTGAACAATCCTAATTAGGATAATCTTGACTGTGGCTTTTTTTAATATTCCTCCTGTTGCATTTCGCAACAGTCTATTTAGGAGAGTTTATGAAAAGTACAAAGTCACAAAACGAAATTTCAATCTATGAGGCAGTCAAAAATTTTGACAACATGTCCTCACATAGCTTCATTCGGATCGCAACTATTTGTGGGCTATATGGTATTAGCCGTGCGACTGTATGGCGAGCAGTAAAGAACGGAAATATTCCCAAACCTGTTAAGCTTACTGAGCGTGTTACCGCATGGAATGTCGGCGTCGTTCGTGCTGCGCTTGCTGCAAAGGCAGGTGTTTAATGAAGATCAAAAATACCAAAAACTCCAGACCAACCTTTTTCATGCGTCGTAAAGAAATTCGTTTGGAACTTCTAAAACATCGCATACTAGATAATGACAATACCGAGGTCAGAATGCGCTTGGATGCGAATAAAGTTGACTCTCAACTGGCCGCCGAAGGCTACAAATTGGAATATCAAACCGAGTGGGCCAGAACTAGAGCTATTAAATACCCCTATTCCGCACAACAAGCTGACATGGCAGGTTTTGAGAGCATGGAGGTCTGTTAGATGGCATCAAGTCACTTATTTAGAATTGGCAGCGTCAAAGCCAAGAACCCCATCCAAGTAGCGCTCGAGCATAACAAGCGCTCACCTAAAAACTCATACGGTTCTAATATCGATGTGTCACGGATTAATTTAAATTATTCTCTGCATAACGATAATACTCCAGATGAAATTACTAGGCATGCCAGACGCAGGATTTTTGAAGCTGGGATTGTGCGTCTGCGCAAGAACGCGGTAATGGTGGTTGAAATTATTTTCAGTTTACCCATCAGTCACCATCAGCGCGATACTAGGCCATTTTTTAATGATTGCTATGAGTGGGTAAAAAGAACATTTGATGGAGAACTTTTATCGTTTGATGTTCACCTGGATGAATCTGCGCCTCATGCTCACGCACTCATTCTTCCTTTGATAGACGGGAAGATGCAGGGTAGCAAACTGATGGGTAACCGTGAAAACATATTGCGCCTTAACAATCTGTTTTCAGAGGAGGTTGCGATTCGCCATGGTCTGTACAGCACCAATAGCAAACGTCTTTCTTCTACGGAAGCTAGAGCGATTAAGCAAATGGTATATCTTCGCTTGAAAAGTGATCCGGCTATGTTATCCGCTGTATGGCCTTGCATACGTGATGCAATTGATAAAGACCCCCTACCCTTTGCCGAGGCTCTATCAATTAATACACCCGCCATTGTTCGGGACGCTAATAAACCGTTCGCTGCGATTATGACATCGACAAGCAAAGGGAAAGATATAAACCCTATAGCCAATTATGCATAAAAACATCAAACACTATCCTGTGTAGGGAATTTATTAATATCTATCATTAAACACAAGTTACAAAGGAGCTATCTATGTTCATTAACACCAGATTGAAAGCGTAACGCTTGCGTTATGGTTTCAATCACTACCGACGAATGGGTTCTCACCCAAGCTGCAACATTTATATTCTTATCTTGAATGCCCAATATTACGATTAAGACTCAGTTCTTATTTCCGGTGACATAAAGCATTATTATTTATGGAGGGTTGCCATCATGCATCCCCTAGTGTTTACGCAAGCGACGTCAACTTAAATGGCCGTTCTCATAGCATGAGTATCGGCCACTTCACTTTCTATTTCATAGGCTGGTTCATCCGGCACCAAAAACAACCTAAAGCATCAGGCCATAACTCTATCAGCCAAACTCAATACCAATTAACCTGGATCATCGGCAAAGATAGCGTGCGCGACTATCGCATGTGATTGCCTAACCAATTGATGACAAGAACTTCAAGCTAATCTTCCAGTTTAGACACGTCGATTAAATATGGATTGAACCCCAATGGCTTCGCCCTTTTATTGTGCGCCAACCGTTTAGCTTCAATCCTCTTGAATGTCCGGTAATTCTCTATTACCTCTAGCTCATCTTGGGTTAGCTCTAGTCCGTGAAGCAATGGCATGATTGCCTGAAACGTTTCTGGCATATATTCGTTCATCACCTTGTAAAACAGCTCATCCGGTGATATTTCTAACGCTTTAGCAATTGGCCCTATCTTCTCTAGCGGTAACTTGGTCAGTCCTTGTTTAAACATGGTAATAATGTTCGGTTTTGTGTAGCCAATCTCACGCGCAATCTCTCTTTGTGTTTTTCCACTTTTGCTAATGTGGTACGTCAAATATTGAGCAACATTTAATTCTTTGTAAGCGGTCATAATCATCCTCTAGTAATTTATAAATGCGCCACAAACTCATGTGCAACTCTATCTATATAGTTTAGCTACGGGGTGACTTATTCTTCTTGGGCATTTATTCGACCCAAGTTGGGGATGGAAGAGTTAATGTTTGGCGCACTATTTGTATATAGAGTTAGGAGGAATTCGGCTTAGTAGTGGCGAGTTATGCGTTAAGCAAGAACGCGAACGCCATGAACTAATAGCTGTGCGGTAAGATTTCTCCAGTGGACTACGCAATCGCTTGCCATATCGAAGTCCTAGGGAATAGCCTTTATATCGCATAGCATACTCGCCTTATTTTTCCTCGGCGCAGGCTTGTCCTTATAGAGCCGAAACTAATTACTAGCTCTCGCTTCTTTCTATGATGCGCGGCCATCTATCATGAATGAAGTTGTATTCATCAGGCGTATCGGTGGTTACAACATAGACGCGCGGTTGCGCGTTATTCACCGTTAGCAAGCCTTGTACAAGCTGACCTGGCTGCAAATTAAACCAGTGGCTGACCTTCTCAGCATCTTTTTCCATAAAGGATTGAATGGGCAGTAACACCGGCCGCGGCTGATAGCGCTGCCATTTACCTTCCTTGATGGAATCTAATCTTGCCCAACCACCATTTGGGAATGCCAGCGCGTCCTCTTCATTACGTTTGCCCCAAGTGACCCACTCTATTTCACCGTCTTTCTTCAGCACAGGCAGAGCCGCCTTCGGACTTGGGAAATACACCGTCCAGGTCTTGTTCTGTTTATCTGTATATTTAACGCCGCCGCACATGTTTTAAGTTTAGCAGATGCAACAAGATTGATAATGGGTAGCTGGAATCAATTAATTGTTGTTACAATAATCAAATGAATAACGTAAAGATAAATACATCCCATGGTGGTTTACGCGATGGTGCTGGGCGCAAAATTGGCAGCGGTAAATTCCGGGAGCCTACCAACGTAGTTCGCATTCCCGCCAGTCAGACAACGGTCATTAAGGATTTCCTCGCTGCTTACCAGAAGAAGCGCATGAACGCAGACATGGATGCGGTAACTGAGTTTGAGTTGCCCAGTCTGCATCGCGTGCAAGTATCTCTGCCTTTGTATTCATCGAAGGTATCGGCAGGGTTTCCTAGTCCGGCAGAAGAACATGTTGAGAAGAGGTTAAACCCTAATGACTTTCTGATTGACCAGGAAGACGCAACTTTCTTCGTAACGATACAGGGTTACTCAATGATAGACCTCGGATTATTGCCTGGCGACAAAGCTGTTGTGGATCGGTCTAAAACAGCGAATATCGGTGACGTAGTGCTTGCGGTAATTGACGGTGAGTTCACGATTAAGACTCTAGCTAAAAACAAGTCAGGTCAACCTAGATTGATGCCAGCGAATAAGGATTTCAAACCGATTGAGATTACAGATGGAATACAATTTGAAATTTGGGGCGTGGTGACAGGTTCGTTTAGGCGGTTTAAATAATTAGCTTTAATTAATTAAGGGAAATAGATTGGGACAGTCAAAAACAAAAGTTCAGCGATTTTTAATGAGTAATCCAACTTGTATATTTTGTGGTGGTTGCACTCCAGCATCAACTCAAGACCACGTTCCACCAAGGTCAATTTTTATCGACCGAAAATGGCCTGATGGTTATGTTTTTGCAGCATGCACCAAATGCAATAACGAATCTAGTGACTCCGAATACCTTGTAAGTATAATGGCTAAAATAGGCTGGGGACTAATAGAAGGTAAGGAAATAGACAAATCAATATATAAATCTACCTTTCTAGAACTTAAAGTCAAAAAACCAGAAATTTTTCATAAGATGCAACATGGCCTATCAGCTGCGGAAAAAAAACGACTAGCAAAAGAAATTGGTTATATCCCGCCTGTGGGTGGGTTATACGCTGATATGCCTATAATTAAATTCCCAGATGAAATTGATAGCGCAATAAAAATATTTGGTAAAAAACTAGCTATTGCACTTCACTATAAACACACCAACATTATTCCACCCGAGAATTTCGGCTTTAGATTAAAGTGGGCTACAAATTTTGAATTGCTGAAAGGTAAGTTTCTACTCGATCAAGAAACTTTAAAAGCATTCGCTCCTGCACGAAATCTAATACGTGAAAAAGTTGATTTATTTGACCAGTTTAACTATTCGTATGCAATAACTGAAGATAGTAAAAACTCGGCGTTCCATTGCAATTTTTCCAAGTCGTTTAACTTGTTATTTTTATTATCCTTTGAGAATATCATTTTAGATGATGAGATAGCCTAGTATTCAGCTTTTAGTCTGCAAGCTTTTTCCTAATTAATAAAACAGAAATATCTCTCGCAGGGCTTGCCAATATATTCTTTGCAATAACGAGTTATTCAAGGTGGAAGCCATGTCATCACTACCTTAGCTTTGTAATTAGATGACCGTGAGAGAAAGTAAGGAGTGCAAAAATTCATGAATGGGATTGCCAAAATACAGCACTATGTTCCTCAGTTTCTTCTTAAAAATTTCGGAAATGGGAAGAAGGATCAAGTTCATGTTTTTGATAAGAAAACAGGAAAGAAATTCCCGACGAATATAAAGAACGTAGCAAGTGAGAGCCGATTCTATGATTTTAATATTGAAGGTGCAGAGTTAACGATTGAGCCATCTTTATCCAAGATAGAGGCAAATGCGAAGCCAATACTTAAAAAGATACTAGACGAAGATTCTTTGAAATCAATTTCCCGTGAAGAGAAGGAAAGATTATGTTCTTTCTTAGCAATTCAGTTCACCCGAACGCGAGCATTTAAAGAGCAATTTCGTGCGCTTCCAGAAATGCTAAGCGAAAAATTGAAAGAGTTGGGGCAAACACCCGAGCAGCATAAAAGCATTGCCGAGTTCATTAGGTCGCCTGATGAGAACGAGTTGAAGATTCAAATGATTCACATGATGAAAGATGCACCAAGTACATTCGGACCTCATTTTGCGAGCAAACACTGGATTCTTATCACCACAGACGGAAAAAATCCATTCATAATCGGGGACAATCCGCTGGCAATGCAGAACACGAATAATTATTCACCATATGGAAACCTTGGTCTTGCGGTGCAAGGTATAGAGATCTATTTACCACTTTCACCAACTAGGGCACTAGCAATGTGGTGCCCATCAATTACCAATCAGATTGAGCAAGCAGTCAGCACGCTAAATGAATTAAGGGGTAGATTGCCCTATCTAATTGATGGTCGCATAGAGAACCCTGATTATCTCGAGGACCTTTGGAGTGCATTATCATCGGGCCGTCCGCTTCAATACAAACATGAGAACGTTACCAACTTCAATTCGTTGCAAGTTTGGTTCTCAGAAAGGCATGTATTCTCCTCGAGCAAAGACTTTGAACTGGCAGAAAAGATGGTTACTGAACATCCTTCCTCGCGAAATGGACCGCGCCCACATTTGGGCTAGGTTCAGTGAGTATCTAAACTTAAACGTTGAGAGTTAGCAACGCTTAATTATCGTTACTATAATCAAATGAAGTTGAACCCTACTTTTTCCCCAACCCGCCATATCGCCCTTATTGACGTAAACAACTTCTACGTCAGCTGTGAGCGCGTGTTTAACCCTAAGCTCATCGGTAAGCTGGTCGTGGTACTTAGTAATAACGATGGCTGCGCGGTTGCCCGAAGTAATGAAGTCAAAGCCTTGGGTGTTGCCATGGGCGCTCCTTGGTTCAAGATGAAAGACCTTGCCAGGCAGCATGGCATTATTGCCCTATCGAGTAACTATGCCTTGTATGCCGACATGAGCAATCGCGTCATGAGCATACTGAAAGAGTTTAGCCCGGATCAGGAAGTGTATTCGATAGATGAGTCATTCCTGGATCTCACGGGATTCCAGTCTCGTAACTTAACTCAATATGGTCAGAAGATGCGTAAGCGCATACTGAAATGGACTGGGTTGCCGGTATGCGTTGGTATCGGCGCTACCAAGACTCTAGCCAAGCTCGCCAACCATTGTGCTAAGAAAAGACCAGCATTCAAAGGCGTTTGTAACTTCAACGCGATGTCGCAAGATGAGCTGGATAGATTGCTATCGGAAATCCCGGTTGGTGAGATATGGGGTGTCGGCGGCAAGTTAGCACCCAGGCTTGAATCGCTTGGTTTCAAATCTGTATATGATTTAAAGCACGCCAATCAAAAAATCATGCGTAGGGAGTTCAGCGTCGTCATGGAGAAAACCATACGCGAACTTAATGGGCATGTATGTATAGAGCTTGAAGAAACACCACCCGCAAAGAAGCAGATACTTAGCTCAAGAAGCTTTGGTCAACCTGTGCGCGACTACAACAGTCTTGCTGAATCAATTACGCTTTACATCAGCAGAGCTGCTGAAAAGCTGCGACGTCAGCAATCACTGGCCGGATCGGTTTATGTCTATATCAGAACTAGCCCATTCAAGCCTGATGATCCTTTCTATAGCAACGGCATGACGGTTTCTTTGCCGAGTCCGGTGAGTGATTGCAGGCAGCTTGCAAACGTGGCTCTATGGGCTTTAAAACAGCTTTACAGGCCTAATTGCAACTACGCTAAAGCAGGCGTGATGTTAAGCGAGTTGGTGCCGGTTGGTCATGCGCAGATGGATATGTTTACCAAGACTGAAACATCCGTTAAATCAACGGAACTGATGAAAGCGATGGATAGTATTAATCGGAAGATGGGCAAGGATTCTATCAAGCTCGCCAGTGAAGGATTCAGGCGGCCATGGAAGATGCGGCAAGAAAATAAGAGTCCGCCATATACTACAGACTGGCAGCACATCATTAGAACCGTGTGAACATAATAATGTAATAAAAGTAGTCGATTGACGCGAGCAGTTTCTCATAAAAACACTTGAGAAATATGGTGAACATTTAATGAAAAAATGTCGAAAAATCGACAAAAAACACCATTTTTTTGGTCATTGTTGCGTTTGGTCTGTAACTACATGAATTAATTAATTAAATTTACGTTTAAGTTAAGTGCAAATGCAACCAAAACGCAACCAAAATGCAATAGATTTTTCGATTTTTTAAAAGAGCTTAAATTGCTTAATAAATGGATGTCCTAATGAGCAATATAAGGGTCTAAAACCTATGCTTGTTAAATTTATGCTTTCCTAAAAATTTGCCTTATAGAGCCAATAGTCATTAATCGATTAAATTTAACGACCGCTAAATCCGCAAAGCGGACTGACAGTTACAATACCAGAAACCCAAACTTTCAAATACTCCACTAGCCTATGAGCAAAAAAAGCATCAACAAACCTCTTAAAGAATGTCCCAGATCGCTAGACAATTACACCTATTACAATATTAATTATCAGGCTGTTAATATATAGTAAATCATAAAAAACTAAGGCGTTATATGTATGAAATCAAAACCATAGGCTTATTCATCATCACAGCAATTGCAGAAATCGTAGGTTGCTATTTGCCCTATTTATGGATTACGCAAAATAAAAGCATATGGCTACTTGCTCCAGCAGCAATTTCTCTAGCATTATTTGCATGGCTACTTACATTGCATCCTGCTGCCGCAGGCAGAGTATATGCAGCATACGGTGGAGTTTATGTCTTCGTAGCTATTTTTTGGTTATGGGTAGTTGATGGTATTAAACCTACACAATGGGACATAATTGGTGCAGGAGTAGCTTTACTAGGTATGGCTATCATCATGTTTTCACCTCGTTTTACGTAAAAAGTTATTCGATGCTAACAATTTAATGAGTGTTTGCTATGGGCTGATGGTATTTAATCCGGAAAGCGTACTGACAATTGCGTTAAGGGCAGCGCTATAGTTTAGAAGGAACTTTGTGTGCTGACTTCCTGTGATGTTGAACGCTTTGATAGCCAATAATTGCATGATATATAAATAGTGCGAATACCAACAAGCCAGCAACCAAATGTGTAACTGCGGCGAATATCATTAAGCGCTCATTAGAAAGATAATAAATTCCAATTGCTGTAACTAGCAGGTAGAACATCATTACTACAAGGCTGATGCCACTACGCCAGTGCTTACGATGACGCCATCCAGCCCTCATATGGATGTTCCATAGTGAACCTACGATTGCTATCATCATGAAGGACACAGTAGTGTGCATCGCACTAACAGAAATTTGCCAATCTCCATGGAGACGCCATGGCACACTCCATTCCAAATTCACATCGAGCAAGGTTGGAATAAGCAAGCCTCCGGTTACCAAAAGTAACAAGACCGTGATCATCAAAACTGGATAGAAGCTCTTTGGATAACCCTTCAATTAAATTCTCCTTCAACCAAGCAACCACCCAAGTTTTGAATCAGACTTTTTCTTTCGTCATCTCGTGCGAGGCAAGCAACTTTGGTAAGTGCATCGGCACGCCATGCCGTTCGTGCCATGACACTTCGGATGGCAGGAGTCGGTGTAGATGTGCTTCCGACAATCCAGCCAGGAAAATCAGCATTAGGAACCGCTCTTACTTCTGAGCTTGCTAAAGCTGCGTCACGCAACCCACCCAATTTAGTTAAACTACCATCTTCTGTGCGTAAATTAACTGGCAATATTAAATCACCGAACACACGTAAATCACCTCCCGCGTTAACCCAACCTGCAATTGCATATTGCTTTTTTAATGCCCGGACAGCCATGTCGACCGCAAAACCTTTGGCGACTCCATCCAAGGTGATCAATACTGGTCGTTCTAGACGAGCAAAATTACCATGCAATATAAGATCATTTGCATCTCCGTGATCTAGATAGCTGTTGAATCCATGATCAGGAAGTATTCCTTTGCGAACCAAAGTACCACCAACTGTAAAGTTAAAAAGTCCGCCACTCTTTCGCGTCATTACCTGTGCCAGCCTCAGCACCCTCGCACTTAATGGATGTACAGTGACAGTATCGCCACGTGCCATATTGAGTTTAGATAAATCGCTATTTGCGTCATGGAAACTCAATAAAGTTTCTATCTGCTTTATTGAGTCAAACGCTGCATCGATAGCCAAACCAATGTCATACTGAGGCGAAAGTGCCCCGATCTCTACAAAAGTCCCCAATAGGGGGCGCATACGTTTCAGACTATTCACTTGCAAGAGCTACTTTTTGTAGTGCAAGTAGCCTTTTGACTCCGTCTGTCAGATTTCGACT
>Ga0255338_1005394_pt1 | contig 11837 bp, 5 predicted proteins | sample MeOH1_35cm_T4_19_FD_203715 | JGI IMG/M metagenome (GOLD analysis project Ga0255338, IMG submission 203715) | Sandy soil microbial communities from University of British Columbia, Vancouver, Canada - MeOH1_35cm_T4_195 | ecosystem: Engineered > Artificial ecosystem > Sand microcosm > Unclassified ... | reverse complement strand
AAGCGAAGCGTCACTGCAGATATTTCTGAATTGGACATGAAACAGATTACTCAACTTATTCAGGCAATAGACCAGAATGAACGGATTATCATTGAAGAGCTCACTATTACTCGAAAGCCTTCGATGAGTCTTGATATTTCAATCACGGTGGCTACATTGGTTAAAAAAGTATAATTTCGACTCGAGGATCAATTGATTATGGTATTCTTCAGATTTCAATCCTCATTACTCTTCTCATTCGCTCTAGTGAGCTGTATATCAAATTCAGTAACTGCAGCCGATGCTGAACGAGAAACGCTCGAACAAGAACATGCTCGATTGCTCAAAGATATTCTCGAGCAAGACGCAGAGCCTGCTCGTCGTGGTAGCAATAAAAAAAATGCGCAGAAATTAATTTCATTTAATTACACCAATGAAAACCTCGTCGATATTATTAATACTCTAGCCGATGAAAAGCAGATCAACGTCATTCTGCCTACAAAAGATGCTACGATTAAAAACAAAATTACTATAGCGCTTGAAAAGAAAATTACTCTTGATGATGCCTGGAACCTATTGATTACCCTTCTTGATATGAGTGGGTATAGCATGGTTCAGATGGATGATTGGATTGAGATCATAAAAAATACGAAAGAAGCGATCAATCGAGAACCACTCCCCTTATACATTGGCATTCCACCGATCAAATTGCCAGACACTGAAGAGCGCATTCGATATATTTACTATCTTTCGAATCTCAAAATTGCTGAAAATGCTAACAAAAGTCTGGAAAAACCTGAAAACGAATTGACGCTTCTATTAACCAAGTTACTCACTGAACCTAATAAAGCAGCCGGCGGACTCTATTTTGATCAAACAACCAATGCAATTGTTATCTCCGATAAATCGAACCTTATTCGTTCGGCTATGCAAGTTATTGAACACCTTGATTCTCTTGAGGTCCAGGAAAAGCTGGAATTTGTCAAAATCAATCATCTTGAAGCCTCAAAAGTTGCGGATATTCTCAAGGAGCTTCAACAGGTCCCTGGTAAAAATCAGTATCAAGTAGATCCGCGAGCGCAACAGGCAGAGCCGGCGACCTATTTTTCGCGTAATGTAAAAATTATGCCGTTCGGTCAGCAAAATTCGCTGATACTGCTCGGCAAACAACAGGATATCGAACGTATCAAAGATTTTGTGAGCAAGTATCTTGATATACCTATTGGTGAAGGCAAATCGATTTTGCATGTATATAAATTGCAATATCTTGATGCCGACCAGTTTGCACCAACGCTTCAACGGATTGTTAAAACTGAAGTTGAAAAAACGACCGGTCAATCAGCTGGCCCAGTTGCCCAACAAAGCAAGGATCGCTATTTTGACGAAGTGATTATCAAAGCTGATAAACCAATTACCAAAGAAACAGAAAAAAATAGTTTTGCCGGTCAATACATGGGCGGCAATAAACTCATCATCGCCTGCCGAGAAGATGATTGGGGCCGCATTCGCAAACTGATTGAAGAGTTGGACACTCCGCAACCCCAAGTTATTTTAGAAGTATTGATAGCCGATCTTTCTTACACTGACTCGCGCCTGTTAGGCAGTATGCTGCGCAATCCACAATGCTTTCCAATGCCAAAAGACATGAATTTTCAATCGGCGCAGTTGACCGGGATAATAACCAATACATCTCCTCCATCACCGCCAGCCACTGAGCCAACTACCATTCAATCAGATCTATTGAGAAATTTTTCAGCTGGAGGCAGTTGGCCGGGAATCGTTCCACCAGGCGGTGCACTCATGTCATTTAACGATTCGCGTACCGGTAACACATGGGCCGTACTGGAAATATTGGAATCGATCGCACAAAAGAATATTATTTCCAATCCCCATGTAGTTGGCATTAATAACAGAAAAACTGAGATCACTATTGGTGAAAAACGATTACTCCCTGACGCAACCTCAAACACAGCCAATACGGGTGCTTCTGAAATAAAACGTGTGTGGATCGATGCTCCTCTTACCTTGGCAATAACACCACGCATAACCAGTAATGATACGGTAAATCTGACTATAGATTTAAGCATCTCCTATTTTACCAATAGCTCTGCAACGTCGACCGCTGCTTCCGAACAAGGGAGAAATGATCGCAAAGTAAGAACCAACGCCAATGTTAATAATCGCGATATCTTGGCGCTCAGTGGCCTTGCGATAGCTGATGACTCGGACTCCTATACCCAAACTCCTTTACTGGGTAATCTTCCCGTTATCGGCTTTCTATTCAAACAGCGTCAGCGCCAAAAAAATAGACTTAACTTAACCGTATTTATTTGCCCAACTATCATTCAGCCACGCTTACGCGGCGGTATGGGCGAATATACCCAGGAGCAAATATTGCTCTCGCAACAATATTCGCGTGAAGGAATGTTATTCGCTTCGCTGCAAGATCCTATTAATCGATGGTTCTTCCAGGATACGGGGCAAACAGGTTTTGATATGCTCGTTGCCAATACTATTGAAGCAGAAACGGGTAAGCCGATCACCAAAGAATCAGTAGAACTTAAGGGCGAGTTCCGGGATCTCTCGGCAGAACAACCTAAAGGATCTATCATTGAACAAACGCAACAGATAATTGCTCAAGGCGCATCCAAGAATCAGCCCACATCATCGGTAACAACAATGGCATCAGAAACAGTGCGTCCGGAAGCAACAAAAAAAGCAGCCCTTGATCCAAGAGCTGCTCACATTAAAGAACTATTAAAAGGCCTTGAAGGACCGACGACTGCTTAGCCGAGCAATGACATCATCAGTGAATCTTCAATACGCAACAGTTGATTATATTTACTGATGTTTTCGCCTCGGGCAAGACCTCCAGCTTTCAAATGGCCGGCGCTCGTGCCCACAGCAAGATCCACGATAAAGTTATCTTCCGTTTCTCCTGAACGGTGAGATACTACTACTTGCAGGCCATGCTCTTTGCATAAATTAATTGCCTGCAATGTTTCAGTAACGGTACCTATTTGATTTGGTTTTATGATCGAAGCGGTAGCTAATTCTTGTTCAATTCCTTGCACAATACGATACGGATTAGTTACAAACAGATCGTCGCCAATAATCTGAACTTTTTCTTTGAGTGTTTGAGTAAGATTCTGCCAACCCATAACATCGTGCTCAACCAATCCATCTTCTATAGAATAGACCGGATACGCATCAACCCATGAACTGTACATGGCAATCATCTGATCAGTATCAAGCAGAGAATCATACCAACGATAACGGCTTGTATTATGGTCATACAAATGTGATGCCGCTATATCAAATGCCAGAAATGCTCTGCTTCGACCGCCCGTTACTTCAAGTGCCTCCATCACCATATCAAAGGCGTGGCGAACATCAGAAACTTCCGGCGCGTATCCACCTTCATCACCTAATGCAACTCTCTTGCCATTTTTACGCAGGATCGTTTTTAACGCATGAAAAACTTCTTCAGATAGTTCCATAGATTCGCGAAAGGTTTGCGCGCCTGCGGGTATAATCATGATTTCCTGGATAGGGAGAGATGTGTCCGCATGCATGCCACCGTTGATGATATTAAACATCGGGTATGGAACGGAAATCGAATTCAGGTCGCACAAGCTTGCTATCAATTCATACAGTTCGATTTCATTAATCAACGCCTGCGCACGAGCGACAGCTATACTGGCAGCCAGAATAACATTAGCGCCAAGGTTTGATTTATTTTCTGTACCATCGATCTCAATCATGCGCATATCAAGCTCGACAACCTCAGGCTCAGAGCCAATCAATGCGGGTGCAACAACATGTTCCAGTTTATCAACCGCCTGGGATACCCCTTTGCCCATAAGTCGTTGACCCTTGTCTCTGAGCTCATAGGCTTCATGCGAGCCGCATGAAAGGCCGGCGGGAACTGATGAACGCACAACAACGGAATCATCGAGCCATAATTCGCATTCTAATGCAGGTATTCCCCGGGAATCGTATACTTCGCGTCCTGTCAATTTGGTAATCTTCATGCTTTCCTTTTGATGTAATGAATAGGTTGATATACCCGTACTATAGCATAATTACCCGGACGAAGTATAAATCCTTTTTTGATCAGGATCGTTACATACGTTGGCTACACAAGACGCAATACGTAAAAAAACCTCCGGCGAGCGGAGGTTTTTTTGTTAATCCTTTTTGACAGGCATTATTCTAAGGCCGTAGTCCTTAAGTTTTTCGTTATCTACCGGCGTTGGTGCTTCCATCATCGGATCGATACCGCGTGCCGTCTTAGGAAACGCGATCACTTCGCGAATCGATGCACCGCCGCTCATGATCATAATCAGTCGATCGATACCCAAGGCGATCCCACCATGAGGTGGAAATCCTAGCTCTTGCGCTTCAAGTAAGAAGCCAAAGTGTCCCTGGATAGCTTGTTTATCAAGACCAAGGAGCGTAAAGACCTTATCTTGAGTTACCGCATCATGAATACGAATAGAGCCACCGCCAAGCTCAATACCGTTGAGCACGATATCGTAAGCGCGCGCCTTCATCTGTGACGGCTCCAAGGTTTCCCATCCTGCCTGAGGCGAGGTGAATGGGTGATGAGCTGATACCCATCGCTTTGCTTCCTTGTCGTAATCAAACAACGGGAAATCAACAACCCATGAGAAATTGAATTCATGATGAGGAATAATATTCAACAGTGAACCCAACTCAAGACGAACACGTCCAAGCAAGGTCCAAGCTTCCTTGTAATCGCCGGCAATAATAAAGAGCGTACTGCCATTAGCAAATTCAGGGATGAGTTGTTTGATTCGATCAACAAAATCTGCTGGCAAGAAATTAGCAACTGGCGACTCCAATACGCCATCACGAATACGGGCATAGAGTAGTCCCTTGGCGCCTAGTTGTTGCGCCTTGTTGACCATACCATCCAGCTCTGATCGGGTGAACTCTTTATTGGTTACATGCAATGCGCCAATCGAACCTTTTTTATCAAGCACAGCACGCAGAAATTTCAGTTCGGTATCATGAAAAGCTTTGCTGATATCGGTGATCGGTAAGCCAAAACGAAGGTCAGGTTTATCTGAACCAAAATTCGAAAATGCATAGTCATACGTAATGCGCTTGAACGGAATTTCAAGCTCTACATCAAATGCCAATTTCCATAATTTTTTAAGCAAGCGCTCGATAACGCCCTGGATGTCGACCTCATTAATAAAGGACATTTCCATATCAAGCTGGGTAAATTCCGGTTGGCGGTCGGCGCGTAAATCTTCATCTCTAAAGCAACGCGCAATCTGGAAATATCGTTCCATACCACTTGCCATAAGCAACTGCTTGTATAATTGAGGCGATTGGGGTAACGCATAAAAATTGCCATGATGAAGACGCGAAGGAACAATAAACTCGCGTGAGCCTTCAGCAGTATTTTTGGTCAAAATTGGCGTTTCGATCTCGTAAAATTCTTCTTGATTAAGCATCTCGCGCATTGCATAGATCACTTTGTGTCTGAGTGCAAGCTTGTTATGCATTTCGGGTCTACGAAGATCCAGGTATCGGTATTTTAAGCGAACTTCTTCATCAACATTACCTGCTTCATCAAGATTGAAGGGCAGCGGTTTAGATCTGCTCAAGATGGTCATATGAGAAACTTGGAGCTCAAAGTGGCCGGTAGGTAACTCTTTATTGATTGTTTGTTCTGAACGAGAAATTACCTGGCCTGTAACTGCAATGACGTATTCTGAACGCAGCGCATGAGCGGTCTCATGTGCAGCCGCTGAAAAGTCGGGGTTAAACACAAGCTGCATTAAGCCGGTACGATCTCGAAGATCAACAAAAATCAGTCCGCCATGATCGCGGCGCCGATGGACCCATCCTGCCAGTGAGACTGTTTTGTTCAAATGTTCCCGGTTTATACGCCCACATCCTGTGGTTCGTTCAACAGCTTGCATGAAAATAAACCTTTGCTGATAAATGTTGGTACTTTTTTGTTAGGGTACCATAAATTTATCTGATTGCTAAGAAAAAAGCCCCGTGTGTAACGGGGCTTTTTTAGTAATTCTAGAATTTGAACTCGAGTCCGACGTTCAAGGTGAAGGCCGTATCGTCACCAAGGTTTGGTATACGATCGCCGTCAAAGCCTGTTGGATCAAGTTTATCAAGCGCCTTGCTTTGTTCTGAATTGAGTGGCAATCCCTTGATATCGGTGTAATGTCCACCAGGGATAAATACCGAGCCAATAAAGAACAGCTTCAAGGAATCAAATAACATGTAATGGCTAAACAGGTTACCTTCAAAGCCCAGGAAGTTACGTGCTGCTTCAGGAAGGTTCTTCTTGGTTAAGGCATCGAACTTAGGACTCTTTGCTTCTTGCCAGAATGCCAACACGTTTGGCTGGAACGAGAAGCGTTTGCAGGCAGAGCTTGGTATCCACAGCACACTGGTACCCAAATAGACCAAGTTACTAAATCCTGAAACGGTTTGAGTAAATTCAGTTGGAGCCTGGAGTGTTGTTGGAGCTGAACCTATTGGACGTTTGATCTTACCAGCGCCACCAAGGACAAAGACGCTACGAACTTTTCGTCCTGAATAGACTTCTTGCAAGCCAACGAATCCAGCGTAATCACCATCTTTGGTTTCAAAGTTAGGATTATCGTCACCGGTTGCCAATCCACCTTCAAAGCCTAGGCGAACATCTTTGCCATGCATCCACAGCGCCAAGTCGGCAACAAACATCATACCTTTATAGGCATTCTCATAAGGATTTCTATAACGATTTTTCTTGTTATAGAGAGCGTCAGGATTTGCAGAACCTACCGCATTTGGCACATCGGTCAAAATACCTCTCAAGCCAGGAATAACGGTAATAAGTTGTCCATTTTGTGTTTCATTTTGTTCATTGTTATTGATTGCAGTCTGAGCTTTTTTACCCAGGTCGCTTATTACACCGGTCGTAGGATTTACCGAGTTAGGAGCATGCTGAACTTGGTAGAGGCTCAAATCTTTAGGAGATGCAGGATCTTCAGGATCAACACCAATAACCACGTGGCTATTGACCAATATGGTCTGTCCGTTTCTATTTTGCATCTGGATAACGTTTCTATCCCAGCCAAACACTTCCTGATGACCAATATTGAATGCATATTCAAAACCGGTTTCGATTCTATCGCTCACGTAGTCGCACGCTATACCAAAGGTAGCCAAACGGGTCTGAGAGTCAGCGGTAAATTCAACGTCAACTTCAGGATCTCTATTAAAGAGCCAATATGGTTCGATGATCAGTTTTTTAGGCGAGTCGATAGGCATTGGGTACCAGCGAAGTCTTCCGGCAACTGCGTAGTTTACGCTGCCAAATCCGCGCGATGGATTCAAACGTCTTTCAAATCGTTGTGCATTTATTTTTGCACTCGTATCGGAAAGAACTGCACTGAAATTCTCAAGAATTGCAGCGTACAAATCATAGTGCAAACGATCTTTGATAAATTCACCGGCAAGTTTGAATGCTGGCGCAAATTGATCAACCAAACCGTCAGTATAGAAACCAAGGAAATCTTGACCCACTGCATACGCATCACCAAGGGCAATACCACGGCCTAATTGATAAGGGAAAAACCCTAACATAAAGTTATGAGGGTTATTAAAATGCAATTGTAATGCATCAGGAACCGAGAAACGGAGCCAACATTCACGCATCCAGAAAATCATACGCGGAATAAAGTGGCTATGTTCGCCGGTAACCACATCCATAAGTTTAATTGAAGAAGAAGTGGTTTCAGCAATCGTATTAGCATTACCCCAAATTGCTTTGTTACGTATAGTAAAATTAAATTCGGAGAGAGGATACCCTACTGACTCAGAGCCGTATAAGAGATTAAAGCTCAGGTCAAGGGTGTGGCGTTCGAACCAGACATTATCACCGAGATTATTATTGTTAAGCAGGCTTAAGTTATGTGCGCCAAACATATCTTCTTTGAGCATCCCGCCAAAGCTGTATTGAATATCAGGCGTTGCCTTATATTTAGGGAGCGCGTTGACCAATCCCGAGACAGTCAAAAGGGCTAATAATGAACTACGAAAAAAACTTTTCATTTTTTGGAATCTCCTTGCAAGGGAAGAAGTACTGTGTTGCGTAAAAAAAATTAAGCACCTAAAAAGTGCCTTTTCATTTTTGAGTACTTACAAACTATGTGTTACGCTTTTTAGCTAATAAATCGTAAAGAAATATATTAAATTGTCAACCAATCAACGGGCGACACGAGGGTTAATTATGAGAAAAAAAGCGATTCAGCTTGTCGGTGGACACATGTCTATTGCAGGAGGATTTGAAAAATCTATTGACCGCGGCGAAGAAACTGGTTGCACAGCAATACAAATTTTTACTAAAAGCAACAGACAGTGGGCCGCAAAAAACATTACCGCTGATGACGCCGCTCTTTTCAAGCAACGCAAAAAAGAATCAACCATTTCCCTGGTTGTTGCACACGCCTCATATTTAATTAATCTTGCTTCTGCAGAGTCCGCAACACGACATAAATCGATCAAAGCTCTGCACGATGAACTACTCCGTTGCGATATTCTTGGCATTCCGTACCTTGTGTTGCACCCGGGCTCAGGAGGACATCAAGAAAATTCTGCGGGACTTGATCATATTATCACCGGACTTGAGCAAGCATTTGATGGTCTTCAGACGTCGACCATGGTACTTCTTGAAACTATGGCCGGACAGGGCTCAAGTTGTTGCGCAACACTTGAGGACCTTGCCTATATACTCAACCATCTTTCAAAAAAAGTGGCTCACCACGTAGGGGTGTGCGTAGACACCTGTCACATTTTTGCCGCAGGTTACGACATACGTAACGCGCATGGCTACGACCAATTCTGGAAGGCCTTCGACAAGCTTATTGGTATCGATAAGGTAAAGACGATTCATTGCAATGATTCAAAAAAAGAACTTGGTTCTCATGTTGATCGTCATGAACATATAGGGAAAGGACAGATAGGTCTTGAGAGCTTTGCTCTTTTGATGAATGATAAACGTTTTGCCCATGTTCCCAAAATTGCTGAAACACCCAAAGGGGAAACGAGCGAACTTGAAGATGATCGCCGAAATATAGCAACGCTCAAAGCGGCGGCAAATGAATAGGAATTTAAACGAAAAAATAGACATAAAAAAAAGTAATAGACTAGAAACTCAAAGCGCTAATTCTTAAGAGCTAAGAAGGAATTGTAGCTCAATCTTCAAGTTTCATCATCTATTACTTTCCCTATAAGCAGTGCTACTTAACCACATCTCATCTTAGTGTTACCAAGGAAGAGAACTTTTAGGTTGTTAGCTCCTCCATTTTCCTATATGAACAATAAAAAACAATAAAGTTTTAAAACACAAAAAAAGCAACAACAAAAAAAGTAGTAATTTAGGCTGTTTTTCCAAAATATGTGTGCTTTTTTGCTCAAAAAACAACAAAAGCAACACTTGGTTGCTTTTGTTGCACGGCAAATATGGGTGCTTTATTAGCCATTTTTTGCCTATGCACATATTCTATCGACCCGAGCCGTGATGCTCTATCAAGAAAAATCTTAACGAAATTACTACTCAATTTTAGGATATGTATAACATTTTAGGGACCAAGGTATTGGGCAACACCCCTTGCATGTCGATCGGTGATTTCACGAACAAGAGCACTTTTGCAACTATCCTAAAACTCACCGTGCAACAAAATGCACAATAAAAAAGAATGGCGCCCTCGTTAAAAGGGCGCCATCAAAATACTCGGTAAATAGGCTCAATTATTTTTCAGAAGGAGCCATTGTGAAACATTCAACGCGATCATCTGGTTGCCAATCAGTGAGATCTTCAACCATGATACCACATTCGAATCCGGCATGAACTTCTTTAACTGTTTTCTTGTCACGTTGAAGACTGACAATTTTACCTTCGCCAACCTTTTGACGACCACGCCAAACAATGACGGTGCCTTCGCGCGAAATAACACCTTCACGCATATAGCATCCAGCAATAACGCCCAAATTTTTGATATCAAAGACTTTGCGAACAACTGCTTCGCCGGTCTTTTTGCGGACCATCTTGATTTCTTTTTTAGACGCTACAGCCTGTTCTAATTGCTCAAGAAGCTTGTAAATAATGTCATGAACAACAATGGTCACGCCAAGACGTTGCGCAAGTAATTGCGCGTTTGGTTCAGCCTTAACATGCAGCGTATAAATTTCAGAACCGGTGCTGGAAGCTAAATCAACATCGCTTTCACTCACACCACCAACTGACGCATGAATAACATTAAATGCTTTACCCATTTTAGTAGACAGTTTAGTCAAGGATTCAAGCAATGCTTCTTTAGAAGAATTCGTATCAGTTTTAATGATAAGATTCTTGCCACCTTCAGTGAATACTTTTTGAGCAAGACCAGGTGTTCTTAAACGTTCTGCAGCTTCTGAAGATTCACGACCCTTGCGCAGTTGATTTTTGGTCAATGCTTCAAGGAAATCCCCTGCTTCAGGAAGCTCTTCAAAACCTGATACCTGTACTGGGATAGATGGACCTACTTTATTCAGTCGTTTACCATGGGAATCAACAAGAGCGCTTACTCTACCTTGGGTAGACCCACAGGAGAAATAATCACCAATCGACAGAGTTCCTTGCTGAAGCAAGAGTGTTGCAACAACACCGCGACCTTTTTCAAGGCGAGATTCAAGTATATAGCCTGAAGCTGGACCGGTATCATCTGCACGGAGTTCCATAAGCTGGGATTGAAGGATGATCATTTCTAAAAAATGGTCAACACCAGTACCCAATTTTGCTGAAAGAGGCGCATAAATAACTGATCCACCCCATTCTTCAGGAAGAAGATCATACTGCGACAACTCTCTTTTGACGACATCGATACGTGACGGTTCAACCCTATCAATCTTATTCACGGCAACAATAATAGGAAGGCCTATTTCTTTAATTCTTTTGAGCGCTTCTACCGTTTGGGGCATCACGCCGTCATCAGCGGCAACAACCAGGATCGCTATGTCTGCAACCTTGATTCCTCGTGCTCGCATACGTGAAAACGCTTCGTGCCCAGGAGTGTCGAGGAAAATAATATTACCCTGAGGTGTTTGCGCCTCATAAGCGCCTAAATGTTGGGTAATTCCACCCTTTTCGCGGGAAGCAACACGTGTTTTTCTTATAAAATCAAGAAGAGTTGTTTTACCGTGGTCAACGTGACCAACAACTACCACAACGGGAAGACGTTCAACGCCTTGATCACTGGCCAAAGCAGCCGCACGCTTGATTTCTTCTTTTTTAACTACAGGTTTTTCAACAGCGATTCCCAACAAATCGGCAACACGCTGCACAACCTCAATAGGCAGGACCTGATTCTTGTTGGACAAGATGCCCCACTTGAGTAACACAAGGATCAGTTCACTGACCGGCTTATGGATAGCGAGAGCAAGGTCACCTACCGTTGTAGGTTGCAAAATGATTTTTTCAATCACTGGTTGAGCATGCTCGGACAATGTTTTTGGAGAAGGCACCACCGGACGGGTGGAAGTAACCTCTTCAGCTTGATGTTTTTTTGATGAATTTTCTAGAGGCATTCTTTGTTTCTCCGGACGCGTCTGTGATGATTCAGGTATTTTCTTTTCGTTCTTGATGTGTGCTTCTGTATGTGTACCCTGAATAGATTCTACGCTGGATTCGGGCTTAGGCGCATAGTGCTTTTCTAAAAAACTGAGAGCTTCTGGGGTCAATACCGCCATATGGCTCTGCAACTGGAACCCGTTTTTACTTAATAACTCAAGTAATTCTTTTGAGCTTAATCCATGCTGCTTTGAAAACTCATATA
>Ga0255338_1005393_pt1 | contig 11841 bp, 13 predicted proteins | sample MeOH1_35cm_T4_19_FD_203715 | JGI IMG/M metagenome (GOLD analysis project Ga0255338, IMG submission 203715) | Sandy soil microbial communities from University of British Columbia, Vancouver, Canada - MeOH1_35cm_T4_195 | ecosystem: Engineered > Artificial ecosystem > Sand microcosm > Unclassified ... | reverse complement strand
TGTCCAGCCGCATTCGGGCGCGCAGGCGAACCAGGCGGTCTACTTCGCCACGCTGCATCCCGGCGACGCCATACTCGGCATGGCACTGGAGGCGGGCGGCCACCTCACTCACGGCATGCGGATCAACGTGAGCGGCCGCTATTACGACGCGGTCGCATACGGCCTCGATCCGCAGACCGAGGCGATCGATTACGCGGAAGTCGAGGAGCTCGCGCGGGTGCGCAAGCCCAAGCTGATCGTCGCCGGCGCGTCCGCGTACTCGCTCGTGATCGACTGGAAGCGCTTCCGGCACATCGCCGACAAGGTCGGTGCGCTGTTCATGGCCGACATCGCGCACTATGCGGGCCTGATCGCCGCCGGGCTGTACCCGAGCCCGGTGGGCATCGCCGACTTCGTGACGAGCACGACGCAAAAGACGCTGCGTGGTCCGCGCGGCGGGCTTATCCTCGCGAGCGCGGAGCACGAGAAAGTGCTCAACTCGGCCATCTTCCCCGGCACGCAGGGCGGTCCGCACATGCACACCATCGCCGCCAAGGCGGTCGCGTTCAAGGAGGCGATGGGTCGCGAGTTCCGCGATTACCAGGAGCAGGTGCTGGACAACGCGCGCGTGATGGCGAAAGTGCTGCAGGAGCGCGGCTTCCGCATCGTCTCCGGACGCACCGAATGCCACATGTTCCTGGTCGACCTGCGCGCGAAGCAGTTGACCGGCCGCGAAGCCGAGATCATTCTCGGCAACGTGGGCATCACCATCAACAAGAACGCAGTGCCCAACGATCCGCAGAAGGCGACCGTCACGAGCGGCATTCGCATCGGCTCGCCCGCGATGACCACCCGCGGCTTCACCGAGATCGAGGCGGAGCAGCTCGCGAACCTGATCGCCGACGTGCTGGAAGCGCGCGGCGACGGGGCCGTGAGCAAGCGCGTCGCGGGTGCGGTGGGCGAGCTGTGCGCAAAGTTTCCCGTTTACGGACAGTGAGGAGCAAGAAGCGATGCGCTTCGCGGTCTTTACCCCTCGCTCTTTACACCTGACCCCGCACCGGCCATGAAGTGCCCCTTCTGCAAATCCACCGACACGCAGGTCATCGACTCGCGGGTGAGCGACGATGGCGAGAGCATACGCCGCCGCCGTCGGTGCGCAGCCTGCAGCAAGCGCTTCACCACGTACGAGACGGTGGAGCTGCGCATGCCGCAGGTGGTGAAGCAGGACGGCAGCCGCACCGAGTTCGACCTGGAGAAGCTGCGCACGGGCTTCATGCGGGCGCTGCACAAGCGTCCCGTGCCGACCTCGCTCGTCGACGATGCAATAGCCACCATCTCGCAGGAGATACTCGCGCTCGGCGCGCGCGAGATTCCGTCCCGCCGGATCGGCGAGATGGTGATGCGCGAGCTCTACCGGCTCGACCAGGTCGCCTATATCCGCTTTGCCTCCGTCTATCGCAGCTTCGAGGGCGTCGACGACTTCCAGGATGTCATCAAGGAAGTGCAGAAGCCGGAGAGACAAGCCAAGAGTGACTCGTGACCGGTGACGGGTAAACGCGCGATGCGTTCACGCCAGTTCCGACCGGCCGGCGATCACGAGTCACAAGCCACGACTCTCGACTCACCAGTCACGACGTTATGAACGAGGATAGCCGCCACATGGAGCGGGCGCTGAAGCTCGCCGCCCGCGGCCTGTACACGACGACGCCCAATCCGCGCGTCGGCTGCGTGCTGGTGAAGGACGGCGTGGTGGTGGGCGAAGGCTGGCATGAGCGCGCCGGCGAAGGCCATGCGGAAGTGCGCGCGCTCGCGCTGGCGCGTGGGGCCGCGCAGGGTGCCACCGCTTACGTGACGCTCGAGCCGTGTACGCATCACGGACGCACGCCGCCGTGCGTGCAGGCGCTGATCGCGTCGCGCGTGGCGCGCGTGGTGTCGGCGATGAAGGATCCGAATCCGCTCGTGGCGGGCAAAGGCGTGGAAGCTCTGCAGGCCGCAGGCATTGTCGCGGAGACCGGTCTCCTGGAAGCGCAGGCGCGCGAGCTCAACGTGGGCTTCATCGCCCGCATGACGCGCGGTCGGCCGTGGGTGCGGGTGAAGATCGCGGCAAGCCTCGATGGCAGGACGGCGCTCGCCAGCGGGCGCAGCCAGTGGATCACCGGCGAGGCGGCGCGTCGCGACGGCCATCGCTGGCGCGCCCGTGCGTGCGCCGTGCTGACCGGCATAGGCACCGTGCGCGACGACGACCCGCAGCTCAACGTGCGGGACGTGGAGACGCCGCGCCAGCCCGTGCGCATCGTCGTGGATGGCCGGCTCGAGACGCCGCTTCAGGCGCGTGTGATGGGCCCCGGCACGCTGATCGCCACGGTGAGCGCAGATGCAGTCCGCGCGGCCGCGCTGCGGGAACACGGCGCCGAGCTGATCGTGGTGCCGGGCACGGCGGACCGGGTCGATCTCGCGGCGCTCATGCACGAGCTCGGGCGTCGGCACTACAACGAGGTGCACGTCGAGGCGGGCCGCACGTTGAACGGAGCGCTGCTCGCCGCCGGGCTCGCCGACGAGCTGCTGATTTATTTCGCGCCGCTTGCGCTGGGAGACACGGCGCGCGGCATGTTCGCGCTGCCGGCACTGGAGGCGCTCGACGGCGCGCGCAGGTTCCGGATGCGCGAAGTGCGCAGAATCGGCGAGGACGTGCGCCTGATTGCGCGGATGGCGGAGGACTGATGTTCACGGGTATCGTCGCGGCGGTGGGACGGATCGCCGGCATGGCGCCGGTGGAGGGCGGGGCGCGCGTGGAGATAGACAGCGGCGCGCTCGCACTCGACGATGTCGCGATCGGCGACAGCATCGCCGTCAACGGCGTGTGCCTGACGGTCGTGACGCGCGGCGCGCGGGCCTTCGCCGTCGACGTGTCGGGCGAGACGCTTGCGTGCACCGTCGGTTTCGCCGCGGGCGAGGCAGTCAATCTCGAAAAAGCGCTGCGCCTTGCGGACCGTCTCGGCGGCCATCTCGTGAGCGGCCACGTGGACGGCGTCGGCGAGATCGTCGATATCGCGCCGGCCGGTGAAAACCGCGTCGTCACGATCGCGGCGCCGGCCGGGCTCGCGCGTTACGTGGCGCGCAAAGGGTCCATCGCGGTGAACGGCGTGAGCCTCACCGTCAACGACGTGGAGGGGCCGCGCTTCTCCGTGAATCTCATCCCGCACACGCTGGAGGCGACGACGCTCCACGCGCTCGCTGCGGGCGCACGCGTGAATCTCGAAGTGGACATGCTCGCGCGATACGTCGAGCGCATGCTGCAGTCCGACCGCACGGCCTGATTCGGCGGCGAGCCCGGAGCGCGCGGGCTATAATAGGCGTCTTTTTCAGCCGCCATTCATTCATCCCGGGAAAGCGCCGACACATGCCCGAGCACAGCAGCAGCGTCAGTCCCATCACGGACATCATCGCCGAGCTGAAGGCGGGGCGCATGGTCGTGCTCGTCGACGAAGAGGACCGCGAGAACGAGGGCGATCTCCTCATGGCGGCCGAGTTCGTCACGCCCGAGGCGATCAATTTCATGGCGCGTTACGGCCGCGGACTCATCTGCCTCACGCTCACCGAAGAGCGCTGCCGCCAGCTCAACCTGCCGCTGATGGTTGCGAACAACCGCTCGCCGCTCGGCACCAATTTCACCTTGTCGATCGAGGCGGCGGAAGGCGTGACGACCGGCATTTCCGCGGCCGACCGCGCGCGCACCGTGCAGGCGGCGATCCGCGCCGATGCGAGCCCGCGCGACATCGTGCAGCCGGGCCACATCTTTCCGTTGATGGCGCAGGAGGGCGGCGTGCTTGTGCGTGCCGGCCATACCGAGGCGGGTTGCGATCTCGCCCGGCTTGCGGGACTCATGCCGGCGGCGGTGATCTGCGAAATTCTGAAGGACAACGGCGAGATGGCGCGGCTGCCGGATTTGATCGGTTTCGCGCGCGAGCACGGGCTCAAGATCGGCACCATCACGGAACTCATCGAGCATCGCAGCCGCACCGAGTCGCTGGTGATGCGCGCGGCGGAGCGCGACATCGAGACCGTGCACGGCTGGTTCAAGCTCGTTGCGTACACCGACAAGATAGGCCGCGAAACGCATCTCGCGCTGGTGAAAGGCGAGATCTCGCCCAACAAGGAAGCGCTGGTGCGCGTGCACGAGCCGGTGTCGCTCATCGATCTGCTCGATGCCGGCAGCACGAGCCACTCGTGGAATTTCCACGATGCGCTCGCGACGATCGCCCGCGCGGAATGCGGCGTCGCAGTGCTGCTGCATCGCGCGGAGACGGCCGGCGAGCTGCTCGAACGTGCGCGGCCCGCCCATGCCGACGGCGCCCCGCAGAAGATTGCGCTGCGCAATTACGGCATAGGCGCGCAAATCCTGCGCGACCTCAAGGTGAAGAAGATGCGGCTGCTGGCGCTTCCGCGGCGCATGCCGAGCATGTCGGGCTTCGGCCTGGAAGTGACGGGATACCTGCAACCGGCAGGCATCGAAGACAGAAAGTGACTTGAGACCATGAATACTATAGAGCCCGATCACAACGGGAAGAACCTGCGCATCGCCATCGTCCTGAGCCGCTTCAACGCGGACGTGGGGCAGGCGCTGCTCAAGAGCTGCAGGCAGACGCTGGAGAAGCAGGGCGTGCGCGCCGAGGACGTCTGCGTGGTCACCGTGCCGGGCGCGCTCGAGTCGCCGCTCGCGCTGCAGAAGCTCGCGCAGACCGGCCGCCACGATGCGCTGATCGCGCTGGGCGCGGTCATCCGCGGCGAAACCTATCATTTCGAGATCGTCTCGAACGAGGCCGCGAGCGGAATCTCCGCCGTGCAGCTCGACTTCGGCGTGCCGATCGCCAACGGCATCCTCACGACCGAGAGCGACGAGCAGGCGCAAGCGCGGGCTGCGGAAAAGGGCGCCGATTGCGCGCTCGCCGCGATCGAAATGGCGAATCTTTTGAAAAAACTCGATGAAGAGCAATGAATCCGCGGGCAAGCGCAACGGTGCCGGGCGCAAAAACAGTCGCCGGCGCTCGCGCGAGCTCGCCTTGCAGGGGCTGTATCAATGGCAGCTCGCGCGGACCGATCCGGTCCTGATCGCGACGCAGCTCGCCGAGAGCGAAGGCTACGGCAGGAGCGATGCCGAGTACGTGCGGGACTTGCTCCACGGCGCGATCAACGAGGCGGCCGCGCTGGAGCAGGCGATACAGCCGGGGCTCGATCGCCGTTATGCCGAGCTCTCGCCGGTGGAGCGCGGCGTGCTCATGATCGCGGTCTACGAGCTGATGCGCCATCCGGAGATCCCGTACCGTGTCGTCATCAACGAGGCGATCGAGCTCGCCAAATCGTTCGGCGGCACCGACGGGTACAAATTCGTGAACGGCGTGCTGGACAAGCTCATGCCGCAGCTGCGGCCGTGGGAAGACAAACGCGCTTAGCGCGGCGCGCGCTGCGCAGTGAGGAGTGAAGGGTGAAGGGTGAAGGGTGAAGGGTGAAGGGTGAAGGGTGAAGGGTGAAGGGTGAGGGTCTAAGATTCTTTCTCCTCACCTCTGACTCCTCACTCCTTGCGCTTACGAGTGGAGGTAGCATGGACGAGCGGCTGAGAAAACGCATCATGTTGTTTTACCTGGCGGGGGTCATCAACCTCGTGCTGGGGCTTTACGTCCTCTTCCAGGGCGCCTCCGTGCTGCCCGCGGACAAGGTGATGATGCTGTCGTTGTTCTTCTTCGCTTTCGCCGCGGTGGATTTCTATTTCCCGTACGCCATGAAGAAGAAGTGGCGCGCGGAGCAGGCGAAGGGGATGCAGGGCGAGGCCGGGCGGGACGCCACGCGCTGACGCGGCGCTGCCATGCCCGGCGAATTCGAGCTCATCGAACGGTATTTCACTTATCCCGCGCCGGGCGCCGTGCTCGGGGTGGGGGATGACGCTGCGCTCGTGCGCGCCGAGCGCGGCCTGGACATCGCGGTGTCCACCGACATGCTCGTGTGCGGGTGTCACTTCTTTCCCGACGCGGACCCGCTACGCCTGGGCCACAAGGCCCTCGCCGTGAATCTCTCCGACATGGCAGCGATGGGCGCGACGCCGCGCTGGGTCACGCTGTGCGTCGCGCTGCCGCACGTCGATGCGGCCTGGGTGCGTTCGTTCATGCGCGGCTTCATGCGGCTCGCGCGTCGCCACGAGACGGACCTCGTCGGCGGAGACACCACGCGCGGACCGCTCACGCTGTGCGTGCAGATCATGGGCGTGGTGCCCGCGGGGCAGGCGCTGCGGCGCGACGGCGCGCGTGCCGGCGACGACGTGTGGGTCTCGGGCACGCTGGGCGATGCCGCGCTTGCGGTGGCTGCCGCGAACAAGCAAGTAAGGCTCGATCGCGCCGAGCGCGAACGGGTTGCACGCAGGCTCGATGCTCCGACGCCGCGCGTCGCTCTGGGACAGGCGCTGCGAGGCGTGGCGCGCAGCGCGATCGATGTCTCCGATGGCCTCGTTGCGGATCTCGGCCACATCTGCGAGCGCTCGCGACTCGCGGCGGAAGTCGAGCTCGAGCGCGTGCCGGCATCGACGATCGTGCAGCGATGCGCCGACACGCGTCTTGCGCGTAACGCCATGCTGGCCGGCGGCGACGATTATGAGCTCTGTTTTACCGCACCGCCCGCCGCCAGAGCGCAGGTCGAGCAGGCGGCGCGCTCGGTGCGCATGCGCGTGACGCGCATCGGCCGCATGAACAAGGCGGGCGCGGAAGGCCCGCAAGTGACCGTGCTGTCCGCGGGCCGACCGCTCAAGCTGCCCCGTGCGGGCTACGACCACTTCCGTTGACGATGTTCGAGACGACGGTGCGTCCGAGCTGGCCTTTCGTGCTCCGGCATCCGGCGCATTTCATCGCCTTTGCCGGCGGCGTGGGGCTGATACCGGTCGCGCCGGGCACTTTCGGGACGCTGCTCGCGTATCCCCTGTACTGGGCGCTCGCGCCGTGGGTAACCACGCTGGAGCTTCTCGCGCTCGTCGGCCTGCTGTTCCTGCTCGGCGTGTGGGCCTGTCGTATCACCGGACGCGCGCTCGGCGTCGCGGACCACGGCGGCATGGTGTGGGACGAAGTCGTCGCGTTCCTGCTGGTGCTGTGCCTCGTGCCCCCATGGGGCTATTGGCAGGCGTCGGCCTTCCTGCTTTTCCGGTTGTTCGATATCCTCAAGCCGCCGCCGATACGATATTACGACCGGACGCTGAAAGGCGGCTTCGGCGTGATGTTCGACGATCTCGTTGCGGCGCTCTACACGCTGATCGTGCTGGCGATCACCAAAAATCTGCTGGGTTGAGAGGAGTTATGGCTGAACCTCTGTTGTATGAGCTCGCCGAGCGCCTGGGCGCCGAGCTCAAGGCGCGCGGACTCATGATCGCGACCGCGGAGTCCTGCACCGGCGGCTGGGTGGCGGAGGCGATTACCGCCGTCCCGGGTTCTTCGGCATGGTTCGAGCGCGGGTTCGTCACTTATACGTACATCTCCAAGCGCGAGATGCTGGGGGTTGCGTCCGACACGCTCGGCCGGCACGGCGCGGTATCGGAGCCGACGGTGCAGGAAATGGTGGCCGGCGCGCTGGAGCGCAGCCACGCGCAGGTCGCCCTTGCGGTGAGCGGCACTGCGGGACCGTCCGGCGGCACGCCCGAGAAGCCGGTGGGAACGGTTTGCTTTGCCTGGGGCATGACCGGCGTCGCGCCGCGCAGCGAGACGCGGCATTACGCGGGCAGTCGCGAAGACGTGCGCAGGCAGTCGGTCATCCACGCGCTCAACGGGGCGCTCGCGCTGCTGTCGGAACAGAAAAAGTAAGGCGGCGGTCATCCTGTGCACCGCGCTCGCGTTAATGGAGCAGGTGTCGCTCGCGCGCTCGCTCCACCGAACTGGAACTCCCCGGACTCGCACGGGGGAGTTGTGACATAATCGGTCGCTTGTTGACGGGGAATCCTATGGACGAAAACAAGAGCAAAGCCTTATCCGCCGCGCTGTCCCAGATCGAGAAGCAGTTCGGCAAGGGCTCTATCATGCGGCTGGGCGAATCCGAGATTTCGAGAGACATCCAGGTCGTATCGACGGGATCGCTCGGCCTCGACATCGCGCTGGGCATCGGCGGCCTGCCGCGCGGGCGCGTGGTGGAGATCTACGGCCCGGAATCATCGGGCAAGACGACGCTGACGCTGTCGGTCATTGCGCAAATGCAGAAGCTGGGCGGCACCGCCGCCTTCATCGACGCAGAGCATGCGCTCGATCCGCAGTACGCCGCGAAGCTGGGCGTGGACGTCGAGCAGCTCCTCATCTCCCAGCCGGACAACGGCGAGCAGGCGCTGGAGATAGCGGACATGCTGGTGCGCTCGGGCTCGGTGGACGTCGTCGTCATCGACTCGGTCGCGGCCCTCGTGCCCAAGGCGGAGATCGAGGGCGAGATGGGCGAACCGCAGATGGGCCTGCAGGCGCGGTTGATGTCGCAGGCGCTGCGCAAGCTCACCGCGAACATCAAGCGCTCCAATACGCTGGTCATCTTCATCAACCAGATCCGCATGAAGATCGGCGTGATGTTCGGCAATCCGGAAACCACCACGGGCGGCAACGCGCTCAAGTTCTACGCCTCGGTGCGCATCGACATCCGCCGCGTCGGCTCGATCAAGAAGGGCGACGAGGTGATCGGCTCCGAGACGCGCGCCAAAGTCGTGAAGAACAAGGTCGCGCCGCCGTTCCGCAATGCCGATTTCGACATCCTGTACGGCGAGGGCATATCGCGCGAAGGCGAGATCGTCGAGCTGGGCGTGAATAACCGCATCGTCGAGAAATCCGGCGCGTGGTACTCGTACGGCAAGGAGCGCATCGGCCAGGGCAAGGACAACGCCCGCGAGTATCTGAAAGAGCATCCGGAAATCGCGGAAGAGATCGAAGGCAAGATCCGCGCGGCGCTGGGTGTCGGCGGCGCGGCGGAGCAGGAAGCGCAGCCGGCGTAAGGGCGGTGAACAGTGAGTGGTGAATAGTGATTGGTAGAAGCATAGCCTTCCACTCACCACTCACCAATCACGAGTCACGCTTTGGGTGGGGGCAGCATGCCGCCGCCCGATAAACCGAAACCCTCCCTCCGCGCGCGGGCTCTCCGCCTGCTCGCCCGGCGCGAGCATACCCGCGCCGAGCTGGAAGCGAAGCTCTCCGGCGAGGACACCGATGCCGACGAGCTCGCTGCGGTGCTCGACGACTTCTCCCGCCGCGGCTGGATTTCCGACGCACGCGTCATCGAGCAGGTGACGCACGCCCGCCGCACCCGCTTCGGCAGCCGCCGCATACGCCAGGAGCTCGAGAACAAGGGCGTCTCAGGCGAGCTCATCGCCGAGGCGATGACTGGACTCAAGGAAAGCGATCTCGAGGCTGCACGGGGCGTGTGGCGGCGGAAGTTCGGCTGTGCGCCGGCGAACGCCAAGGAGCGCGCACGGCAGTTGCGCTTTCTGCAGTCGCGCGGGTTCGCGCTCGACCTCGCCATGCGCGTCGTGCGCGAAGCGGGGCAAGATCCCGAAGAGTCCTGAGAGGCTGTCGAAATTCGCTGCGGTTGCATGGATTAAGCGGACTTTGCGTCGCCATCCCCGCTCGACAGCCTCATGCTGGGGGTCTAATAGGGACGTCGCCCTCTTTTTTCCGACTCTGCAGCTCGATCAAGCCGAGCCTCATTCCCCGAAGCGGTATTTCCGGCGGCCGGGGCGGGCGCAACGTTCGCCCGTGCGCTAAAATGCGCGTTCTTTCCGGGGGTTGGACGATGCTAAAAATCTCGAACACGGTCGTCGCCGGCGCGGTTGCGCTGCTGGCCGGCTGCAGTGCGCTGCCGTTCGGCTACACCAACATCGGCGATATCGTCGCCGCTCCCGCGCAGTTCGAAGGCAAGGAAGTGAAGCTGAAAGGCACGGTCACGGGCGCGCTGCAGGTACCCGTCATCGAATTGAAGAGTTATACGTTACGCGACGATACCGGCGAGATCGCGGTCCTCACCCAGACCAATGTCCCCGCCGCTCAGCAGACCGTCTCGATCACGGGCGTCGTCAAGAGTTTCGCCATCATCGGGGGACAATCGCTCGGCCTGCGTGTCGAAGAGACCGGGCGTCATTAGTGCGTCTTACATGAATGAAGGTCGTGCATTTATGGCTCGAATCTCCCCCCGCCCTCTGGGAGAGGGGGCGGGAGTGAGGGAATCGAGCGCCAGGATTTGTCCGGCTCGACGATAAGCGCCCGCGGGCGGAAGCGGTAAACAGAGGAAGCAGCATGATGAAGAGCAGCGACATACGCAGCGAGTTTCTCAAGTATTTTGCCGGCAAGGGCCACACGGTCGTGGCTTCGGCCCCGCTCGTGCCCGGCAACGATCCCACGCTGCTGTTCACGAATTCCGGCATGGTGCAATTCAAGGAGGTCTTCCTCGGCCAGGAGAAGCGGCCTTACGTGCGCGCGACGACCGCGCAGCGTTGCGTGCGCGCCGGCGGCAAGCACAACGACCTCGAGAATGTCGGTTACACCGCGCGGCACCACACGTTCTTCGAGATGCTGGGCAACTTCAGCTTCGGTGATTACTTCAAGCGCGAGGCCATCCATTTCGCGTGGGAGCTCCTCACCAAGGTCTACAAGCTGCCGGTCGACAAGCTCTGGACCACCGTCTATCACGAGGACAACGAGGCGTACGACATCTGGACCAGGGAGATCGGGGTCCCGGCCGAACGCTGTGTGCGCATCGGCGACAAGCCGGGCGCACCGAAGTACCAGAGCGACAACTTCTGGCAGATGGCGGACACCGGCCCCTGCGGTCCATGCAGCGAGATCTTCTACGACCACGGCCCCAGCGTGCCCGGCGGCCCGCCCGGCTCGCCGGATGCGGACGGCGACCGCTACATCGAGATCTGGAATCTCGTCTTCATGCAGTTCAACCGCGACGAGAAGGGCACGCTCAACCCGCTGCCCAAGCCTTCCGTCGATACCGGCATGGGACTCGAGCGCATCGCGGCGGTGCTGCAGGGCGTGCACTCGAATTACGAAATCGACCTTTTCCAGGACCTGATACACGCGGCTGCGCGCGAAACCGGCGCCCGCGATCTCGCGAACAATTCGCTCAAGGTCATCGCCGATCATATCCGCGCGTGCTCGTTCCTCATCGTCGACGGCGTGATTCCCGGCAACGAAGGCCGCGGTTACGTGCTGCGCCGTATCATCCGCCGCGCGATCCGCCACGGCTACAAGCTCGGGCAGCACAAGCCGTTCTTCCACAAGCTCGTTCCCGATCTCGCGAAGGCGATGGGCGACGCGTATCCGGAGCTCGTGCAAGTGCAGGAGCGCGTGACGCAGGTGCTCAGGCAGGAAGAAGAGCGCTTCGCCGAGACGCTCGAGAACGGCATGAAAGTGCTGGAAGGGGCGTTGACGCGCGAAGACAAGATGCTCGACGGCGAGACCGTGTTCCAGCTCTACGACACGTTCGGGTTCCCGGTGGATCTCACGGCGGACATCGCGCGCGAGCGCGGCGTGCGCATGGACTACGCCGGCTTCGAGGCGGCGATGGAAGCGCAGCGCGCCCGCGCCCGCGCGGCGTCGCGCTTTTCCATGGCGCAAAGCGTCGAGTACACCGGCCACGCCACCGAGTTCCACGGCTACGACACATTGAGCCTCGATGCGAAGGTCGTCGCGCTGTATCGCGAGGGCGCGGCAGTCGACCGGCTGGCTACGGGCGATCGTGGCGTCGTCGTGCTCGACCGCACGCCGTTCTACGCGGAATCGGGCGGCCAGGTCGGCGACCGCGGACAGCTGCTGCGCCACGCGACGCCGCTCTCCACCTTCACCGTCGATGACACGCAGAAGA
>Ga0255338_1005391_pt1 | contig 11848 bp, 10 predicted proteins | sample MeOH1_35cm_T4_19_FD_203715 | JGI IMG/M metagenome (GOLD analysis project Ga0255338, IMG submission 203715) | Sandy soil microbial communities from University of British Columbia, Vancouver, Canada - MeOH1_35cm_T4_195 | ecosystem: Engineered > Artificial ecosystem > Sand microcosm > Unclassified ... | reverse complement strand
CGGTCGCGATGTAGCAGTCGCTGAGCACCAGGCTGTACGTCGCCACGTCGGCCGCCGTGACCAGGAGCCCGCGCCGCTTGAACTCCTGGGCGACGCGGGTGGTGCCGGTGAACAGGTCCACGGCGGTACGGGCGCCGACTCGCTCGGCGATGTCGCCGAGCAGCGGCACCAGCGCACGCTTCGAGCCGAGGTACTTGATCACGGTCCGACCGTACGCCCGGGGGTGTGCCCGATCAGGACGCCTGGCCCCGGTCCTGCGGGCCGTTCGGCATGAACTGCTCGGCGATGTGCTCCCAGGCGTTGTCGATCAGCGTCACCAGGTCGATCCGCATCGCCTTGCGCACGTGCGGCTTCTCGAGCTCGCGGTCGACGAAGCGCACGATGAACCGGCGCAGCTCCCCGTCGAGGCCGGTGAGCTTCTGCAGCATCGCCGCCCGGCGGTTGTCCGACTGCACGTTGATGGACACGTCGTCGGGGTGCGGGGGAGTGATGTGCCACAGGATCGTGAGCGGCTCGACCAGCTCCATGGTCAGCCGCAGCGGGAGCAGCACCTCGGCGTCGAAGCGCATCATGTCCACCCCGAGGTCGAGGTGGAACGCCACGTTGACCGGCAGGTTCACGTTGTAGCCGACCACGTCGGTCAGCGCCTCGCCGTACGCCGTGCCGAAGGTGCCGGCCGCGGTGACCTTCGCGACCTTGCGCCCGGGGCCGGCCCCGATCGGGCCGAGCTCGAAGGTCTCGCCGAGGACCCGGTTGATCGACTCCATCACCCGGTCGCGGTGCAGCACCAGGTTCATGAACCGCATCCCGAACTCGTCGTAGCCGATCGGCTGCGGCCCCGGGACCACCGAGGCCGCCGGATCGACGAAGACCTCGTCGGGGTCCGGGGCGGTGTCGAAGGTGTGGTCGGTCACCGCACGATCATCGGGCATCGGCCCGGCCGGGAGGTCACCCGGGGGTAACCCCGTGGACCAGAACTCGTTGCAGAACCCATGAGGCTGAACCCATGAGGCGGGTCTCCGCCGTCCTGCTCGCCCTCGTCCTGTCCCTGGTGGCGTCGCCGGCGAGCGCGGACAGCAGCGGACCCGTCCCGCGACTCCACCGCGAGGGGCAGCACCTGGTCGACCAGTACGGCCGGGTCGTCATCGTGCACGGGCTCAACCTGGTCTGGAAGCGGGCGCCGTACGCGCCGCCGGACACGCCGGCCGGGTTCACCGCCGCCGATGCCGACTGGCTGCAGCGCCACGGCTTCAACGGCGCCCGGATCGGGATGCTGTGGGCCGGCGTCACCCCGAACCAGCCGGGCGTCGCCGACCCGGCGTACTTCCAGAAGTGGGACCGGGTCACCGGCCTGCTCGCCGACCGCGGCATCTGGATGCAGTTCGACCAGCACCAGGACATGTGGCACGAGACGTACGGCGGCGAGGGTGTGCCCGCCTGGGCGGCGAAGCGGCCGTTCCCGTACTCGCTGCTGCCGTACTTCCCGGTGCCGTTCCCGGAGGGCTACTGGACGCCGGAGGTGTCGACGGTGTTCGACGCCTTCTGGGCGAACAAGGGCGGCATCCAGGACAGCTGGGCGACGTACTGGAAGCTGGTCGCCCAGCACTACAGGGACCAGCCCTACTCCATGGGCTACGACCTGATGAACGAGCCCTGGGCCGGCCTCGAGTGGCCGCTGTGCCTCACCACGGGCTGCTCGCTGACCTACAGCCAGGAGCTCCAGCCGGCGATGACCAGGGGGCTGCGGGCGGTCCGCCAGGTCGATCCCGACAACGTGGTCTGGTGGGAGCCGCAGCAGCTCAGCGCCGGGCTCGCACTCCCGACGTTCTACAAGGCGGTGTCCGGGGAGCCGAACCTCGGTTACTCCTGGCACAACTACTGCTCCGCGGTCTTCCTGGAGAGCGCGGGCGTGCCGCTGGCGAACACCGACAGCTGCCGCGCCTTCACGACGAACCGGGAGAGCCACGCGGTCGACCAGGCCGCCACCCTGGGCGCCGTGCCGCTGATGACCGAGTGGGGCGCCACCGACAACGTCAATGCCGTCCGTATCGACGCCGACGTCGCCGACGAGTTCCAGATGGGCTGGATGTACTGGGCCTACAAGCACTGGGACGACCCGACGACCGCCGACTCTGCGCAGGGGCTGTTCACCGACGACGCCGACCTCGGCAGCGTCAAGGCCGACAAGCTGCGCCAGCTGGTGCGCACCTACCCGCAGGCCACCGCCGGCACGCTCGAGGGCTACGACTACGACCCGGACACCGGCCGCTTCACGATGAGCTACCGCGCCGACCCGTCGATCCGCGCGCCGACGAGGATCTTCGTCAGCCCGCTGACCTCGCCGCACGGGTACGACGTGGCCGCGACCGGCGGCACCGTGAGCACGCACGGGTCTTACGTCGACCTCGAGGCCGACACCGCCGAGGAGATCCAGGTCACCATCACGCCGAGGCCGTGAGCGGGCGGTCCCGGGAACACCGCGGGCTCGTCCGCTCGTTGTGTGGGTGACGACTCGATAGGATCGAGCCGACGACAGGAGCAACGATGCAGAGCAGCAACCCCGTCTTCGCCCGTTCCGAGGGCTTCAACGGCAAGGGTGGCACCGCGTACGCCGACTTCGGCAGCGGTTCCCCGATGACCCACACCCAGGTCGGCACCGGCCGGATGAACATCGACACGGTCGTGCAGAAGACCGGCCTCACGCTGGGCGTGGTGGTGCTCGTCGCAGCCGCGACCTGGCTGCTGACCGGCGACATCGTCGACGGCGCCGGCTACGTCCAGAGCGACGTCGCCTCCAAGCTCTACGGGATCTCGATGGTGGGCGCCTTCGGCGGCTTCATCCTGAGCCTGGTCAACTCCTTCAAGCGGGAGATCAGCCCGGCGCTGGTCGTCGCGTACGCCGCCTTCGAGGGCCTGTTCGTCGGTGCCTTCAGCAAGGTCGTCGGCCAGTGGGTCGGCGACGGCGTCGTGGTCGGCGCCGTCGTGGGCACGGTGGCCGCTGTCGCCGGCACCCTCGCGGCGTACAAGTTCTTCGACATCAAGGTCGGCGCCAAGTTCCGCACCTGGACGATCGGGCTGATGTTCGGCTTCGTGGCCGTGTCCCTGCTCGACTTCGTGATGGGGATGTTCCACAGCAGCTTCGGCTTCAACGGCTTCGGCCCGATGGGCCTCGTCTCGAGCGTGATCGGCCTCGGCATCGGCGTCCTGATGCTGATCCTCGACTTCGACTTCGTCGAGCGCGGCATCGCGGCCGGCCTCCCGGAGCGCGAGTCGTGGCGGGCGGCCTTCGGCCTCACCGTGACGATCGTGTGGATCTACATCGAGCTGCTCCGGCTGCTCGCGATCCTGCGCGGCGACTGACCCCAGCGGTCAGCTGACCTCAGCGCCCGATTCGGACGAGACTTCGTCCGGGTCGGGCGCTTCGGCGTCGACGGGCACCGGCCGGCGGCGGCGCATCAGCGTCACCCAGCGGCCGCCGATGCCCCGGGCCGCACCGTCGACCTCGGTCGCGTCGAGCTCGGTGCCGGGCACGTCCGCGGCCCGGACCGCGGCGCGTCCGATCGACAGCACGCCCTCGCCGCGGTCGGCATCGGGCTCGGCCTCGTCCCGGGGCGCGAACCCGAGGGCGGCGAGGGTCGAGGGCACCAGCACGCTGACCAGGGCCGCGTAGCCCGCGGCTGACGGGTGGAACCGGTCGGGACCGAACAGCAGCGCCGGGGACGCGTCGAACTCCGGGCCGAGGATCGAGCCGAGCGACACCGCCCGGCCACCGGCCTCGACGACCGCGATCGCCTGGGCGGCGGCGAGCCGCCGCGACCACGTGCGCGCCACCTGGCGCAGCGGCTGGGGGATCGGCCGGACGGTGCCGAGGTCGGGGCAGGTGCCGACGACCACGGCGATGTCGGCCTCGTGCAGCCGGCGCACGGCCTCGCTGAGGTAGCGCACCGACTCCGAGGGCAGGGTCTGGTTGGTGACGTCGTTGGCGCCGATGAGGATCACCGCGACGTCGGGCTCGGTGCGCAGGGCGGCGTCGACCTGCGCGGCGAGCTGGATCGACTTGGCGCCCGACACGCAGAACTCCCGCAGGTGCACGCGCCGGTCGGCGCCGGCGGCGACGCCGGACCCGAGCAGGGCGCCCGGGGTCTCCTCGACCGCGTCGACGCCGTAGCCCGCGGCACTGGAGTCACCGAGCAGCGCGATCTTGATCGCTGGTCCGGGGCGGCCGCGGCCGTACCAGCCGGTCGCATCCGGCACGGGCGCGTCGATCCGACCGATCGCCCGGCGGGCGATCTTTGCCTCGACCCGGAGCAGGCCGTAGGACAGGGCACCCAGCACGGAGAGCCCGCCGCCGCCGAACGCGGCGGCGGAGGCCAGCTTCCGCGCTGCTGCTGCCTTTCCCACGCGGCAATCCTACGGATCACACCGGAGGGCGCATCCGTTTACTCGGAGAGGTGCGCCCGGGTCCAGACGATCGGGTGGTCGGTCAGCTTCATGTTCTTCGGCTTCCAGTCCCGCGCGTAGCGGGTGAACCGCGCGCCGCCGGCCGCGAAGACCCAGTCGATGCCCGGGGCCGGCGGCAGCGCGCAGCCGGTCGAGGGGATGCTGTCCGGGGAGATCGACAGCTTGTCGAAGGTCAGCCCGCAGAAGGCCGGGGCCCGGTCGTTGAAGTCGCCGGTGATGAAGACCGGCCGGCCGGTCGCGCGGAGCTCGATGATCTTCGCCCGCTCGATCGCGAGTGCGGCGGCGCGGTTGGCGGCCTGGTCGCCGTACCCGACGCCGGACGCCGGGTTGTGCACGTTGATGAAGTACGCCGTCCGCCCGGTCATCCGGTCACGCAGCAGCACGATCGGCATGTGCCGGGTGCCGGTGAAGTAGGGCACGTCGACCCAGCTCGCGCTGACGAACTCCATGGTCCCGTTGCGCCAGATGATGGAGTTCTCGGTCGGCCCGACCTGCTTGTTGAACTCCGAGGTCGTGTCGGCCAGGGTCGCGTCGTCCGGGAAGATCCCGTAGGTGCCGGCCGAGACGGCCATGAAGTTGTCGCGCTGGACCCGCTGGAACTCCTGGAGCCCGGCCACGTCGACGGCGTAGCTGTTGAGCAGGTTGACCTGGCCCGGGGTGCGCACGTCGTACGTCGGGTAGCTGCCGTACCGGGTGTGGCTGGCGCCGAGGGTGTTGAAGCTGGCGATGACCAGGCCCCAACTGCCGAACAGGTTGGTGGAGTTCAGCGGCTTGCCGACCAGCTGGTTCAGCCACCGCGAGGGGTTGACGGTCCGGCCGAGGTTGCCCTTGACCGCGAAGTAGAGCGAGCAGTAGGCGGGCGCCTCGGAGCCGGCGCGGCCGACGCGACCGATCTCCTGGCCGGCCTGCACGATCTGGCCGTTGACCACCGAGGCCGACTGCATGAAGCCGTAGTAGGTGGTGGTCCGCCCGGGCGTGGTGACCACCGTGACCAGGCTGGGTCCGCTCTTCGGCGAGTTCGACACCAGGGCCGTGCCGGGGTGGGCGGCGACGACCTTCGTGCCGCAGCCGGCCTTGATGATCGTGCCGGGCCGCTTGCCGGAGTTGTTCAGGTCGTGGGCCCGCCGCGCGACGGCGGGGAAGAACACGTTGGGGGCGGTCGACGGGCGGTCCTCGGGTGCCTTCTGCGCGTGCGCGGGCGACGCCAGCAGGGGCACCGAGATCAGGGTGCTGGCGAGGATGCCGGTCATGGCGGCGGCGAAGCGCTTCGAGATCGTCACACGGAGGAGTATGACCCAAAACGGAAGAAATTTGGGGCTCGTGTGAAAAAAAGATACTCAAGGGGTGTGTCGGTGCTTGCAAATCACAACGGTGTAACACTCATCCCGAGCGCGATATGTTGAGCCCATGGACTATGCAGACTCCGTCCTCGAGCTGATCGGCAACACCCCGCTGGTCAGGCTCGACCGGACCCTCGACCGATCGCCGGACCGCGCCCCGGGCACCCCCGGCCCGCTCGTCCTCGCCAAGATCGAGTACCTCAACCCCGGCGGTTCCGTGAAGGACCGGATCGCCCGCCGGATGATCGACGCGGCCGAGGCCTCGGGTGCTCTGAAACCGGGCGGCACCATCGTCGAGCCGACCTCCGGCAACACCGGCGTCGGCCTCGCCCTGGTCGCGCAGCAGCGCGGCTACCGGTGCGTGTTCGTGTGCCCCGACAAGGTCAGCGAGGACAAGCGCAACGTGCTCAAGGCGTACGGCGCCGAGGTCGTCGTCTGCCCGACCGCCGTCGCGCCGGAGCACCCGGACAGCTACTACAGCGTCTCCGACCGGCTCTCGTCCGAGCCGGGGGCGTGGAAGCCCGACCAGTACTCCAACCCGAACAACCCTCGCTCGCACTACGAGGACACCGGCCCGGAGATCTGGCGGCAGACCGACGGGCGGATCACCCACTTCGTCTGCGGCATGGGCACCGGCGGCACCATCAGCGGCGTCGGCCGCTTCCTGAAGGAGCAGAACCCGGCGATCCAGGTGATCGGCGCCGACCCCGCCGGGTCGGTGTACTCCGGCGGCACCGGCCGGCCCTACCTCGTCGAGGGCGTCGGTGAGGACTTCTGGCCCGACACCTACGACCGCGCCATCGCCGACCGGGTCATCGAGGTCTCCGACGCGGACTCCTTCGCGATGACCCGCCGGCTCGCGCGGGAGGAAGGGCTCCTGGTCGGCGGCTCGTCGGGCATGGCCGCCTTCGCCGCAGCCCAGGTCGCCCGCGAGCTCGAGGGCCAGCCCGGCGCCGAGGACGCCGTCATCGTGGTGCTGCTGCCCGACTCCGGTCGCGGCTACCTCACGAAGGTCTTCAACGACGAGTGGCTGGCCCGGTACGGCTTCCTCCAGGCCAAGGACGAGCAGACCGTGGGCGAGGTCCTGCGGGCCAAGACCGGCGCGCTGCCCGACCTGGTCCACACCCACCCGACCGAGACGGTGGCCGAGGCGATCGCCATCCTCAAGGAGTACGGCGTCTCGCAGATGCCGGTCGTCCGGGCGGAGCCGCCCGTGATGGCGGCCGAGGTGTCCGGCTCGGTCTCCGAGCGGGCCCTGCTCGACGAGCTGTTCGCCGGGAAGGCCAAGCTGGCCGACCAGGTCGAGGCGCACATGAGCCTGCCGCTGCCCACGATCGGCGCGACCGAGGGCGTCGAGGAGGCGATCAAGGCGCTCGAGACCGCCGACGCGCTGCTGGTCCAGGAGGACGGCCGGCCGGTCGGCGTACTGACCCGCGCGGACCTGCTGACCTTCATTGCGGCCTTCCGTTAGTGCGCGCTTGCGTGATGCCTTAAGGTGTCTCCACCGGTCGCGATAGTCCGTACCCCACATGGATGCGACCGGGATCCGTTCGGGTGCAGCGCGTGCCTTCGGGCCTCCGCGCACGACGGATCAGGTGGCGGGGTGATCCTGGGAGGGGTACCCCGCCACCGCCCGGACTGAAGCAGAGGATCCGATGGCCTACCTCACGATCGCCGGGCAGGCGTCCGCCGAGATCGTGGTCAGCCGCTCCCGCTTCCTCGGCACCCTCGTGCGTGTCGAGGACGAGATCTCCGCGCGGGGCGTGATCGAGCAGGCGCGCAAGGAGTACTGGGACGCCCGGCACCACTGCTCGGCGTTCATCCTCGGACCCAGCCGTGCGGTCGAGCGGTCCAACGACGACGGTGAGCCTCCGGGCACCGGCGGTGCCCCGATGCTCGAGGTGCTGCGCGGCCGCGAGCTCAGCGACGTGGTCGCCGTGGTGACCCGCTGGTTCGGTGGCGTCCTGCTCGGCACCGGCGGGCTGAGCCGTGCGTACGCCGACGCCGTCCGCGCCGCGCTCGACGCCGCCACGATCGTCCAGCGCGTCGAGCAGGAGGTCTGCGAGGTCACCGTCGACCTCGCCGCCGCCGGCCGTCTCGAGCACGAGCTGCGCTCCCGCGGCACCAAGGTGCTCGCCACCGAGTACACCGACATGGCCACCCTCTCGATCGCGGTGCCGCTGATCGCGGTGCCGATCGCCGAGGAGATCGTCGCCGAGCTCACCGAGGGCCGGGCCGAGCTGTTCCGCCGGGGCCGGCGCTGGGTCGACGCCCCGGTCAGCGAGGCCTGATCAGCGCTGCCTGAGGCGGGCGAGCGTCTCCCGCACGACCTCGGCCGGGACCTTGAGCACCTCGCGGTCCCAGGTGAGCAGGCCGTTGAGCTCGTCCTCGACGTCGCTGAGCTGGGTGTAGACCGTCGCGGCCAGACCCAGGTCGAGCGCCGGCTCGACCTGCTCGCGGTGCAGGGCCACGAAGCCCGCCGCCAGGGCCTCGGCCGTCTCGAAGTGCCGGTAGCCGAACTCGCGCGTGCTCCAGTCGTGGCCGGGCACCTTCAGGCTGTAGCCGCCGTACTCGCTGAGCGCGTAGACGCGGCGTTCGCGGCGCCGGCGGAGCGGGTGCGGCAGCCGGAACGGGCGCAGGTAGCTGTGGAAGCTCCGGACGTCGCCGCCGCCCTGGTCGATCCAGCCGCTGACGTGGTTCACCGGCCGGGTCGGGTCGAGCGCCTGGACCTCGTCGGCGATCTCGTTCGCGTCGAACTGGCCCCAGGCCTCGTTGAACGGAGTCCAGAGGACCACCGACGGCGCGTTGTGCAGCAGGTCGACGGTCTGCCGCACCTCCGCGCGGAACTCCGCGCGGGCGGCGGCGTCCTCACGGAAGTACAGCCGGTGCCGCCGGTCGGAGATCCGGATCGGCCGGGTGGCCGGGAGGTTCGCGACCAGGTGCCGGTAGCGGCCGCCGCCGTTGACCATGTCCTGCCAGACCAGCATCCCGAGCCGGTCGCAGTGGTGGTACCAGCGCAGCGGCTCGATCTTCACGTGCTTGCGGAGCATGGTGAAGCCCAGCGATTTCACGGTGGTGATGTCGTGGACCATCGCCTCGTCGCTGGGCGCGGTGAGCAGGCCGTCGGGCCAGTAGCCCTGGTCGAGCACGCCGAGGTGCCAGACCGGCTCGCCGTTCAGCAGGAACCGCCGCCGGCCGCGGTCGTCCTCGCCGATGCCGAGGCTGCGCATGGCGGCGTACGACGTCACGGTGTCCTCGTCGCCGAGGGTGACGTCGAGGTCGTAGAGGTGCGGGTCGTCCGGCGACCACGGGTGCGGGTCGGGGACCGTCAGCCGGACCGGCGTCCCGGCCGGGCCGGTCTCCGCGGCCACCACCCGGCCGCCGTCGCGGACCACGACGGTGGCCTCGGCATCGGCGGTCGCCTCGACCACCACCTCGAGCACGCCCTGATCGAGGTGCGGCGTGATCCGCAGCGACGCGACGTGCTGCTCGGGCACCACCTCGACCCAGACCGTCTGCCAGAGGCCGGACTGCGCGGTGTACCAGATGGTGCCGCGGTCGAGGCGCTGCTTGCCGCGGGCGTGCAGCCCGGTCTCGGAGAGGTCGCGGACCCGGACCTCGACGGTCTCCTCGCCGCCGTGCACGGCGTCGGTGACGTCCAGGGTGAAGGGCAGGTAGCCGCCCGTGTGCGCGCCGACCTCGACGCCGTTCACCCAGACCGTGGCGCTCTGATCGACGGCCCCGAAGTGCAGCAGCACCCGTCCGCCGGGCGGGCGGCTCGGGGCGGTGAAGGTGCGCTGGTACCACAGCCACTCGTCGGGCCGGAGCTGCCGGCCGACACCGGAGAGCACGGTCTCGGGGGAGAACGGCACCACGATCTCGCCGTCCCACGTGTCCGGCCGCTCCTCGGCGCCGAAGGCGTAGCGCCAGCGGCCGTTGAGGTTGAGCCAGGTGTGGTCCGGCCGCACCAGCTGGGGCCGCGGGTACTCCGGGAGCGGGTGGTCCGGGTCGAGGTCACGCCCCCAGCGGGTCAGCACGGTGGATGAGCCTACTTCGCGCTGATCACCCTCGGGACGCCGACGCCGACCAGCTTGTCGGGGTTGCGGACCAGGTAGATCTCGGTGATCTTCCCGTCCACGGCGTGCAGCGTGCCGACCGAGTCGAGCTCGCCGTCGACGTAGAGCAGCAGCGACACGCTGCCGTTGGCGACGACCCACCTCGCGTCGCCCACCGGGGTCTTCCTCGCGACGCCGATGATCCAGCGGGCGACCTTGTCCGGACCGTGCAGCGGCCGGAGCGCAGCCTGCTTCTTCCCGCCGCCGTCGCTGAGCAGCACGACGTCGGGGGCGAGCAGGTCGAGCAGCGGCTGGATCTCGCCCTCCGCCGCAGCGGCGAAGAACCGCGACGTGATCTCCTCGATCTCGCGCGGCCGCTCGTACCGCGGCCGGCGCGCCTGCACGTGGTTGCGGGCTCGTGCGACCAGCTGGCGGACGGCGGCCGGCGAGCGGTCGGTGGCGTCGGCGATCTCGTCGTACTCGAAGCCGAAGACCTCGCGGAGCACGAACGCCGCGCGCTCGAGGGGGCTCAGCGTCTCGAGCACGAGCAGCATCGCGAACGAGACCGACTCGGCCAGCTCGACGTCCTCGAGCACGTCGGGCGCGGTGACCAGCGGCTCGGGGAGCCAGGTGCCGACGTAGGTCTCCCGCTGGCGCTGGAGGGTGCGCAGCCGGTTGAGCGACTGCCGGGTGACGACCCGGACGAGGTACGCGCGCGGGTCGCGCACCTCCTCCTGGTCGCCGTCGTCGTTCCTGGCCGCCCAGCGCAGCCACGACTCCTGGAGCACGTCCTCGGCGTCGGCGGTGCTGCCGAGCATCTCGTAGGCCACCGTGAACAGCAGGCCGCGGTGCTCGACGAAGGGGTCGGTGTCGTCGGTCACGGCTTCAGCTCACAGTGCTCCTTGAACCCCTGGCTGGTCAGGCCCAGGGCGCTGTTGAAGCGGGAGCGCTCGTTCTCCACGGCCACCATCATGGTCAGCTCGACGAACGCGTCGTCGCCCAGGTCCTGGCGAAGCGCCTCGGCCATCTCGTCGGTCACCTCCGGTGGCGTGGCGGTCATCGCCTCGGCGTACTCCAGCACCCGGCGCTCCTGCGGCGTGAACACGTCGGACTCGCGCCACGCCGGCACGTGCTCGAGCTTGCTGGTGTCCAGGCCGGCGCTGTGGGCGGCGAAGTAGCCGAAGTCCATGCACCAGCTGCAGCCGATTGCGGCGGCGCTGCCGGCCTGGGCGAGCACCTTCAGGTCCGGGTCGAGCCGGTCCCACGTGGCGACCTTCTTCTCGAAGGCGAACAGCGCCTTGAGGACGGGCCGGTTGTGCATCAGGGCCAGCGCGTTGTCCAGGACGTCGCCGTACGTGCGGCGGCAGTACCAGGCGATCGCCTTGTCGAAGAGCGAGCCCGGCTCCGGCAGCGGGACCCGCACGGCCTCGCGGCGCTCGTCGGCGGTGGCGTACGTCTTCGTGCTCATCACTGTCTCCTCGTCACTGTCTGTTCGTCGCGTGCGGTCCCTGGTGGACCGTGTCGGACATCAAGACACCGGTGCAGGACAATCTGTGACATGGCGAAACCGAGCGGCACGGCCGGCACGATCTGGGCGCTGCGCGGGTTCCACCTGCGTGTCGTCGTCGCCGTCACGGTCGTCACGTCCGCCATCGTGATGGTGACCTCGCTGCTGCTCTGGCTGGTGGAGAAGGACCACGCCGGGTCGAACATCCGCACGTACGGCGACTCGGTCTGGTGGGCGATGGAGACGGTCACGACCGTCGGGTACGGCGACCACCACCCGACCACCGTGGCCGGCCGCTTCGTCGCGGGTGGCCTGATGGTGATCGGGCTGGCCCTGGTCGCCGTGATCACCGCGACCGTGGTGACGTGGTTCTTCTCCGAGCTCGACGTGCTCCGCGAGGTGCGCGAGATCGAGGCCGAGGAGGAGCGAGCCGAGGCGACGCTCGCCGACATCCTCGCCCAGCTCATCGTCCTCAACGATCGTCA
>Ga0255338_1005390_pt1 | contig 11848 bp, 9 predicted proteins | sample MeOH1_35cm_T4_19_FD_203715 | JGI IMG/M metagenome (GOLD analysis project Ga0255338, IMG submission 203715) | Sandy soil microbial communities from University of British Columbia, Vancouver, Canada - MeOH1_35cm_T4_195 | ecosystem: Engineered > Artificial ecosystem > Sand microcosm > Unclassified ... | reverse complement strand
CCTCCTGGGCTTCGCTTCTCTCGCGAGCGGTCGTCCCTTCGACGCCGCCGACTTTACCGCCATCATCTTCACCCTCGGCCTCGTCGCCTGGACCGTGGATCAATACAGCCGCGAACCCCGCCCCCTGCGGCGGGAACGCCCGATCCGCGTCCCGGTGTCCATGCCTTCCCTGGTGACCGTCTCCAAGCCCCATCGCGTGGCGGCCTGATCAACCAACCCCAACTCAAACCAGCGGCCCCGGCTCGTTCCGGGGCCGTTTTATTTGGCCACCACGGCCACCGAGCCCGAACGCGTCAAGTGCACCTTTTCAAATTTGTCGTCGAGGATCAGCAGCAGGATCGTGGAATCCACGCGGTACGCGGCGGAACCCTGCGCCAAGGCCTGGTCGATCACCGGGGCGGCGGCGGGGCCGGCCAGGACCAGTAGGCCGGTGCGCTCCTGCTTGTTGTTTGCCGGCACCCCCAGGGGGGTGTCCTGGACGATGGTGCCGACCAAGGTGCCGTTCAGCGTGACCTTGTGGGTGCCCTTGGAGACCAGGTAGGAGACCACATTGGGATTTTCCACGGCCCAGGTCACCTGGATGGTGCCATCACCCGCGCGCTCAATCTTGGAAAGGGCGACCTTGAGCTCACCGGCGATGATCTCCGAGGTGTTGGAGCAGGCGCTGAAACCGCCGATCAGCAGGCCGGCCAAAAGCAAAAGGGACAATTTCTTCATGGGCGGAATGGTGGGGACGGGGGTAGGCGCGGCAAGACCCTAGTCATCCTTCAGCTTGGATTTCTTCGGCTCCTTCGCGCCACCCAGTTCCAACTGGGCGATCACGCCCACGGCCGCCAGGGCGATGATGGAAGGAAACATCCAGCTGTTGCTTTCGATCAGGGCCGGCATCTGCTCCGGCTGCCTGAAGTAAAACAACCAGTCGATCTGGCTGGTGAAATAAGACAGCGCCAGGATCGCCCGGAACGAACCCAGCAGCGAGGTGGAGAGGATGATCAGGACCCGCTGGACCTTCACCGCCAGGAATCCGCCGATGATGCCCAGCACGACTCCGGTGAGCAGGGCCACCATCTGATGGTAGTGCGAAAGCAGCAGCATGCCCAGCGTGGCGCCGAAACCAAAGCCCGCGACAAACACGGCGGCGATATACAGCAGGAAAGCCAGCCCGGCCCCGAGCAAGGCGCCGATGATCAGGGCCGCGGTCACCGGGCCCTGACCCCAGCCCAGGGCCGTGGCCAAAGCGTGGCCTGCCGCCAGCCCGATTAGCCCTCCCACCACGGCGAGCGTCATCTTGAAAATGCGATAACCGAAGAAAACATCCATCACGCCCCAGGCGATGGTGCCGGCGGAAATCCACGGATACATCTCGGCAAGGTCCGACATGGCCCCATCCAAGGGCGGACCCGGGCCGCGTCAATGCCGCGTGCGCCACTTCACGCCAAGGCGCGGATGCTTTCCCAGACAATCCAAGCAAGGATGAGGGCGATCGACCAGTGGAGGAGTGCGCGACCCAGGCGCCGGCGGCGCAACTCGCGGCCAAAATGATCGGTGCGGAGCGCGGGCCGCGCTCGGAACGGGGCCTGGCTGCGCCATTGGTCGTACGGCGTGGGTTTGTGCCAGGACGATTTGACATATTGGCGGTCGCTGCGGCCGTGGGGGAGCGGCAGGTAGTTCAGCAGACGGCGCAAGGTCAGGGACATGGGGGTACAGCGTCCCCAAAAATAGCGCTTCCGTTCAATTCGATTCTGGCTATCGAGACACCTTTCACGCTCCGTTTACCCACGATGCACCACTTCCACTACGCCGGGCAAAAGCTGCATGGCGAGTCCGTCGACCTCGCCGCCATCGCGCAGCTGCATGGCACGCCCACCTACGTTTACAGCGCGCAAACCATCGCCGACAACTACCACCGGCTGGCCGCCAGCCTCGCCGGGCTGGATGTGCAGATTTGCTACGCGATGAAGGCCAACTCCAACCTCGCCGTGCTGCGTCATTTCGCGAACCTCGGCGCCGCCTTCGACCTGGTGAGCGGCGGGGAGTTGCGCCGCGTGCTGGCCGCGGGGGGCAATGCCAGCCGCAGCGTCTTTGCGGGGGTGGGGAAGACGGAGGCGGAGATCCGCCTCGCCCTCGAGACCGGGGTCTTCGGGTTTCACGTCGAGAGCGAGCCCGAGCTCGCCCGCATCAACCACGTGGCCGGTCAGCTCGGGCGCAAGGCCCCGATCGCCATCCGGATCAATCCCGACGTGGACGCCAAGACGCACGCCAAGATCACGACCGGGAAGAGCGACAACAAGTTTGGCATTCCCCTGACGCAGGCCGCCGCCGCCTACGAGGTGGCGGCGAAGTACCCGCACCTTGAGCTCAAGGGGGTGCAGATGCACATCGGCTCGCAACTCACCTCCTCCGCCCCGTTCATCGAGGCGGTCGAGAAGGTGGTGCCCTTTGCCGAGCTGCTGAAGCAGCGCTACGGCATTGCCTATTTCAGCGTCGGGGGCGGCATCGGCATCATCTACCAGGACGCCCTCGCCAGCGGCGCGCAGGCCTGGTGGGACGGCAAGCCCGCCGCCGAGCGCCCGCTCACACCCGAGGCCTACGGCGCGGCGCTCAAGCCGCTCCTCGCCCCGCTCGGCCTCAAGATCCTGCTCGAGCCCGGCCGTTTCCTCGTGGGCAATGCCGGGGTGTTGCTCGCCCGTGTCGAGCACCTGAAGCGAGGGGCGCACAAGAATTTCCTCGTGCTCGATGCCGCCATGAACGACCTCGTGCGCCCGGCCATGTACGAGGCCTACCACGAGATTGTGCCCCTCGTGCGCGACACCACGCGCCCGGCGCTCAAGGCCGACATCGTCGGCCCGATCTGCGAGTCGGGCGACTGCTTTGCCAAGGACCGCACTCTCCAGACGGTGGGCGAGGGGGAGTTGGTCGCCTTCATGAGCGCCGGGGCCTACGGTTACACGATGGCCAGCCGCTACAACTCCCGCGCCCTGCCCGCCGAGGTGCTGGTGTCGGGCAGCCGGTTCGAGCTGGTCAACGCCCGGGAGAAATTTGAGACTGCGATTGCCGGGGAGAAAATCCCCGGATTCCTCCAAACCTGACGGTTTTCCCCATGCCTGAGCAGCGTCCCCTCCATTTCGCGGTCATCGGCGCGGGCGCGTGGGGCACGGCGGTGGCGGTCCACCTTGCCCGGCGCAACCAGCGCACCACGCTGGTCGCACGCCGGCCGGAGCACGCGGTCGCCATGCAACTCGCCCGGGAAAACCGCGACTACCTGCCGGGCGTCAAGCTCCCGGAGGCGCTCACCGTCACCTCCGATCTCCATGCCGCCCTGCTTGAAGCCGACGTGGTCCTGATCGCCAGCCCGTCCCACGCCCTGCGGGAATGGTGCCAGCGCATCAAGGGCGAGCTGGCCCCGGCCGGCCGGCTGCAGCTTTTCATCAGCCTGGTCAAGGGGCTTGAGGTCGGCACCCAGCTCAGGCCCAGCGAGGTCATGGCCCAGGTCTTTCCGGGGATCAATGTCGCGACACTGACCGGTCCGACCAACGCGGCGGAGGTGGCCCAGGGTCTGCCGGCCGCCGTGGTGCTGGCGGCGGCCACCCCCGGCGAATTCGTGGACCGGGTGCAGACGGCCATGAGTGGCTCGACCCTGCGGCTCTACACGAGCGATGACCTGGCCGGGGCCGAATATGGCGCTTCCCTGAAGAACATCTACGCGATTGCCGCCGGCTTCTGCGACGGGCTCAAGCTGGGTGACAACGCCAAGGCCTCGCTCATCACCCGCGGTTTGACCGAGATGGTCCGGGTGGGGGACAAGCTGGGCGCGAAACGGGAAACCTTCTACGGCCTGAGCGGCTTCGGAGACCTCGTGGCCACCTGTCACGGCGTGTGGAGCCGCAATCGCGAGTTTGGCGAGAAGATCGGGGCCGGGCACCCGGTGGAAGAATTGCTGGCCGGCCGCCGGACCGTAGTCGAGGGCTACCGCACCACCCGGGCCCTGCATGAGCTTTGCGTCCAGCAAGGCATCATAGCCCCGATCCTCGGCGAAGTGTATGCCATCCTCTACCAGGGCAAGCAGCCTCGGGACGCCCTGATGGCACTCATGTCGCGCGAGCTGAAGCGCGAAACCGTCTCGCCCTTCGCGAAGAAGTAGCTCGAGCGGTGCTTCCGCTCAGCCGCCCTTCGTCTGGTCGATGCTGGCGACCTTGCCGTTCTCGAACCTGACGCGGATCCGCTCCTCCTTGTGTTCACTGTAGGTTGAGACGATCGCCGGGCGGTAATACATGCGGTACCGGCGGATGCCGGGATCGAAGTAGACGTGGCGCTGGTAACCGACCACCTGGTCTCCCTCGTAGCGGGAATAGTAGGTGTTGTAGATCCAGGTGACAGAGCGACCGTCGGCGTTGATCGATTCGCGCTTTTCATCGGGATTGCCCAAGGCAAGGTAGACTTGGTCCTGGGTGAAGCCGAGGTCGATGCCCCCGGCCAAGATCTTGTCCTGGGCCGACGGACTGGCGTTCAGGAAGGCCTCCGGCCGTTCCTTGATGCGGCTTTCGACCGATTGGCAGCCAATGAGAAAGCCGAGGCTCGTTGCGAGGGCAATGGTGCGGAAAAGACGGTGGTTCATGGTGACTCCTTGGACTGGGGGCGAGCCGGCGGGGTTCCGCAAAAAGTACCTCACAGCCGTAGATGGCGCAAGCGCAACGCATTGGCCACGACGGTGATGGAACTCAGGCTCATCGCGGCGCCGGCGAACATCGGGTTGAGCAGCCAACCGGTGAAGGGGAAGAGCACCCCCGCGGCCAGCGGCAGGCCGGCGGTGTTGTAGGCAAAGGCCCAGAAGAGGTTCTGCTTGATGTTGCGCAGCACGGCGCGGCTGAGGTGCACGGCGCGCACCAGCGCGGCGAGGTCGCCCTTCACCAGCACGAGGCCGGCGCTGTGCATCGCCACATCGGTGCCCGTGCCCATGGCGATGCCGACATCGGCGGCGGCGAGGGCCGGGGCGTCGTTCAATCCGTCGCCGGCAAACACCACGCGTTCGCCGCGGGCCTGATGCTCGCGTACCAGCTCCTGCTTGCGGGCGGGCGAGACCTCGGCATGGAAACCGTCCAGTCCGAGTTGTCCCGCCACCGCGCGGGCCGCCGCGGTGCGATCGCCCGACACCATGTAAACCTTCAAGCCCAGGCGCTGCAGCGAGGTGATGGCGGCGGCCGTGCCCGGCTTGAGGGTATCGGCCAGTGCGATGATGCCGGCATCGACTTCATCCACCTGCACGCTGACGAGCGTGGCCGTGATATGTCCGGACAATTCGCGGTCGGACGGGGCGCGATGGATCGCCAAGCGCCGTCCCTCCACCGTTGCGGTGACCCCCGCACCGGGCTGCGCGGTGAAATCCCGGGCCGGGGCCAGCGGCAGACCACGGGCTTGGGCGGCGGCTACAAGCGCCCGAGCCAGCGGATGCTCGCTCGCCACCTCGGCCGAGGCGGCGAGGCGCAGCACCTCGGCCTCCGTGAACCGGCCGGCCGGCTGGATGAAGGCGACCTGCGGGTGGCCTTCGGTGAGCGTGCCGGTCTTATCAATGAGCAGGGTGTTGGTCGCGGCGAGGGCCTCGAGCGCGGCGGCATCCTTCACGAGCACGCCGGCCTGGGCCCCCCGGCCGATGCCGGTGACCAGCGAGACGGGCGTGGCCAGCCCGAGGGCGCAGGGGCAGGCGATGATCAGCACGGCCACTGCGTTCAGCAATCCGTAGAGCCAGTCCTGCTGGGGCGCCAGCAGGCCCCACACGAGGAAGGTGAGGACTGCGAGCCCGAGGACGATCGGCGCGAACCAAGCCGACACCCGGTCGGCGAGGCGGGCGATGGGGGCTTCGCTCTCCATCGCCTGCTCGACGAGTTTCACGATCTGCGCGAGCAGGGTGTCGGCTCCGACGCGTTCCGCCCGCAGCACAAACGACCCCGTGGTGTTCAGCGTGCCAGCGCTGGCCTTGTCGCCGGCGGCCTTGGCAACGGGCAGCGGTTCGCCGGTCAGCATGGATTCATCGATCTCGGCGCCGCCACCGGAGATAACACCGTCGACCGGGAGGTTCTCGCCGGGACGGACCCGGAGCAGGTCACCGGGATGAATGGCCTCGACGGGCACATCCTCCTCGCTGCCGTCCGCCCGCAGGCGGTGTGCGACCTTGGGCGCCAGGTCCATGAGCGCGCGGATGGCGGCGTCGGTGCGGGCATGGGCGCGTTGTTCGATGATCTGGCCCAGGAGGACGACGGTGATGATGAAGGCGGTCGCCTCGAAATACAGCGGCACGCCATGATGCGTCCGGTATTCCGGCGGAAAAAACGGCCAGAGAAAGAGGGCCGCCGTGCTGTAGAAGTAGGCCGCCCCCGTGCCGGTGACGGTGAGCGTGAACATGTTCGGGTCGCGCTCGCGGATGGATTTCCACCACCGCCCCAGAAACGGTGCCCCGGCCCAGAAGAAGACCGGCGTGGTGAGCAGCAGTTGCAGCCAGCCGCTCATGCGCGGCGAGATATGGTGCACCAGATCGGGCCAGAGCATCTCGCCCATGGCCAGGACGAGGACCGGAATGGTCAGCGCCGCCGCGACATAGAGCTTCGGGCGCAGGTAACGCTCATGCGGCAGGCCCATGTAAACGGGTTCATCCGGCGCGGTGACCAAGTCGGGTGCGATCGCTGGGCCATGATGATGATGATGACCACCGGTTTCGGACGAAGGGGAGTGTTTCATGGGGAAATTATTTGAGGGGTTTGCGGCGGATCATTTGACCAAAGTCCCAGAGGGCGAGGGCGAGCAGGGCGTTGTAGTCGTGGCAGCAACAGCGCGGGCCACGGTGGCAAAGGCAGTTCCGGCAACCGCAGGGCGGGATGGTGTTTTGGATCGAGGATTTGGGCATGGGATGGATGGTTCATCCCGGAGACGGACCCGGCCGGGGAATCTTACACCGAGTTGTCTTTTTCGGGCACCGGCACGCAATTGCAGTCCAGACAGGCGCCTTCCGCGCAGGCGCCACAGAAAGCCTCCAGCCGCGTGCGGAGCTCCTTACGGGCCCGGTGCAAGGTGACACTGGCATTGTTCGGGGTCATTTTCAGGGCCCGGGCCGCGACTCGCACCGATTCACCGTCGAGATCAACCCGGCGCAGGAGCTTGGCGTGCTGCGGCTTGAGCGTGTTGACCACGCTGCCGAGGCAGCGGCAGAGCTGGGCGTCCCAAGCCTTGGGCGGCGGGGCGATGTCCTCTCCCAAGCTGGCCACCAAGGTGCCGAGCGCATCGTTGCGCCGACGCCGGGCGCCCTGCGTCCGGTAATGGTCAACGATGGCGTGGCGCAGCAGCTGGTAGAACCAGGCGGTCAGCTTGGCATCGTCCTGCAGTTCGCCCGAGCGTTGCACGGCCTTGAGCAGGCCGTTCTGCAGGATGTCCTCCGCCTCGGCGGCACTGCCCACGCGCGCCGTGAGGAACGCCTTGAAGGCGTTCCGCTGGGCGTTGAGTTCGGCGGCTAGCTGGTCGGCGCGGCGGGTTTCGGCTGACCTCATGAGGCTTCCACGGTTTGGACGGACGGCGGGGTGGGTGGCAACGGAGCAGCAAGCCCGCGACGGCGCCAGAGATAGAAGATGGCGGGATACACAAGCAACTCCATGAGGGTGGAGGTAACAACGCCGCCGACCATCGGCAGGGCGATGCGCTTCATTGTGTCCGCCCCGGTGCCGTGGCTCCAGAGGATGGGCATGAGGCCGGCAATGATGACCGCTGCGGTCATGGCCTTCGGTCGCACGCGTTTGACAGCCCCGTGGTAGATGGCGTCGCGGAGATCGGAGGTGGTCTTGAGACGACCTGATTTTTTCGCATCGTCATAGGCAAGGTCGAGGTAGAGCAACATGACGACGCCGGTTTCGGCATCGAGACCAGCCAGCGCGATGATGCCGACCCAGACGGCCACGCTCAGGTTATAGCCGAACAGGTACAGCGCCCAGAAGGCGCCCACGAGCGAGAAAGGGACCGCAAGCAGGACGATCGAGGTCTTGATCCACGATTGCGTGTTCAGATAGATGATAAAGATAATCAGCAGCAACGTGAGCGGCACCACGATCATGAGGCGAGCCTCCGCGCGCTGCATGTATTCATACTGGCCGCTCCAGATAATACTATACCCGGCCGGCACCTTGATTTCGCCCCGCCGGAGCGCGTCGTTGACCGCGTGCTGCGCACCGCGAACATAATTGCCGAGATCGACACCCTGGACATCGACGTAGATCCAGGCGTTTGGCACTGCTGCTTCACTCTTTATACCCATGGGCGCCGAAACAACGCGCACTTTCGCCAATTGGCTGAGCGGAACCTGTGCCATGGCCGCCGAACCGCCGGCGGCGCCCATGCCGCCGCCCGCTGCCGTTCCCTTCACCGGCACCAAAATGGAGCGGAGGGCCTCGGGGTTTTCCCGGTAGTCACGGTCATAGCGCAGGATTACTCCGTAGCGCTCAAGTCCTTCAACTGTGGTGGTGAGCGGCATTCCGCCCAGCGCCACCTGCAGCACCTCTTGCACTTCACCAACGGTCATGCCGTAGCGCGCGATAGCATCCCGATCGAGGTCAAATTCGACATAGTTTCCGCCCATTACCCGCTCGGCGAATACGCTGCTGGTGCCGGGTGCCCGGCGGACCACCGCCTCGATTTCACCGGCGATGCGCTCCAACTCGGCGAGGTTGGGCCCGGCTACCTTGATGCCGACGGGTGTCTTGATGCCGGTGGCCAGCATGTCGATACGGGTCTTGATCGGCATGGTCCACGCGTTGGTAAGGCCGGGAATCTGCACGGCATTGTTCAAGGCAGACGTGAGTTCGTCGATCGAGCGCCGGCGATGGGCGATGACCTTGCCGCTGTCGTCCGTGATATCGACCACGGGCCATTCTTCTTCGGGATTCAGCATGATCGTGGTTTCGATCATGTCCATCGGCGCAGGGTCGGTGGCAGACTCGGCCCGGCCAATCTTGCCAAAGACATGATGCACCTCAGCGAACGATTTGATGATTTGATCGGTCTGCTGGATAAGTTCCCGCGCTTTCGTGGGCGAAATGCCGGGGAACGTGGTCGGCATGTAGAGCAGGTCGCCCTCGTAGAGTGGCGGCATGAATTCTGATCCGATGTTTTGGTAGGGAAACGCCCGGCCGAATTTCAGCGCGACTTCCTTTACCTCGCCGTCGGGTAACACCTTGGCCACGATCGCATTCCATGGGAAAAACACCCAACCGACGATCACGGCCGCGGTGATGATGACCGCCCAACGGAACCTGATCATCAGGTCCAGCAGGGGATGATAGAGCCAGATGAGGAAACGGTTAACCGGATTGCGGTCCTCCGCAGGAATCTTCCCGCGGATGAAGAAACCCATGAGAATCGGAGCCAGCGTGACGGAAAGTAGTGCAGCGGCGGCCATCGAGTAGGTCTTGGTGAACGCCAGGGGCTTGAACATGCGTCCCTCCTGTGACTGCAGAGTGAAAACCGGCAGGAAGGACACCGTGATAACCAACAGTGAGTAAAACAGCGTGGGTCCCACCTCGATGGAAGCGTCGCGAATGATGTCCCAATGTGGTTTCTTGCCACCGTCATGCTCCATGTGCTTGTGGGCGTTCTCGATCATGATGATGACAGCGTCCACCATGGCACCGATGGCGATGGCTATGCCACCCAGCGACATGATGTTCGCACTAAGCCCCTGCCCAAACATGATGGATATTGAGGCAAGAACCGCGATGGGCAGGATCACAATCGCCACGAAGGCGCTGCGCAGGTGCATGAGGAACATCAGGCAAACCAGTGCGACCACGATGCTTTCCTCGATGAGCTTCTCCTTGAGGGTGCGTACCGCTCGGTCAATGAGGGCCGTTCGGTCATACGCGACGGAATAAGTCACGCCCTCAGGCAGGCTCTTCATCGCCTCATCCAGCCGCGCCTTCACGGCTTGGATGACCTGTCGCGTGTCGACGCCGTAGCGCACCACCACGACCCCGCCGACCGTCTCGCCCTCCCCATTGAGCTCCGCAATGCCGCGGCGCATGTCGGGACCAAGCCCGACGTTCGCGACTTCGCCGAGTAGGATGGGGGTGCCGCCGGCGCCGCGCCCCACGGCGACCTTGCGCAGATCATCCACCGACGCGACATAGCCTTTAACGCGGAGGATGAATTCCTTTTCAGCCATTTCGACCGAACGGCCGCCGACTTCGCTGTTGCTGCGCTGCACGGCCATGGCGATGTCGCTGATCGAGAGATTGTAGGCATGCAGGCGGTGAGGATCGACCGTGATTTGGTATTGCTTCACGAAACCGCCGACCGAGGCCACCTCGGATACACCCTCGACACTGGCGAGTTGGTAGCGCAGGAACCAGTCCTGCATCGAGCGCAGTTCGGCGAGATCGTGCTTCTTGGAGTTTAGCGAATACATGAACGCCCAGCCTACCCCAGTGGCATCCGGACCGAGTCGCGGCACAACGTTGGCCGGTAGGCTGCCCTGGAGGCCGTTCAGGTATTCGAGCACGCGGCTGCGCGCCCAGTAGGGGTCGGTGCCGTCCTCAAAAATGACATAGACGAAAGAAAAGCCATAAAACGAGTAACCGCGCACCACCTTGGCCGCAGGCACCGAAAGCATCTTGGTGGTGAGAGGGTAGGTGACCTGATCCTGGATGATCTGCGGTGCCTGACCCGGCCACTCGGTGTAGACGATGACTTGGGTATCGGACAGATCGGGAATGGCATCCAGCGGGATTTTCTTCAGCGCATAGACACCGGCCAGCATCAAGGCCGCGGTAGCGGCGAGGACGAGGAACTTGTTTTTCAGCGAAAAATCGATGACGCGCGCGAGCATAGGGCAGAAGAGTTGGACGTAACGGGCGGTTTATGGGGTGTCCGGAGGGCAGGGCTCACCCGCCGCCATGGCCGCCTCGCTCATGCCACAACTGCCGCAGGCGCCACCGGCCATCGCGACGCTGCCTTGGGGGGCCGGCAAGGTGAGCAAATACGCGGCAACTGACATGCCGTCGATAGGCGGATGACCGGGTGGCAACGCGTATGAGCCGCCGGAGTCGGACGGAGGCACACGGGTAGATGAAGGCGCAGCTGGTGCGTCAATTTCTTCACCACAATCCAGCATCGCGGAACCATAGAAGGGATTTTTCAGGGATCCGGATCGCTGGAGCCAGCGGCCGGTGCCTATGCCGGGCGCCATGGGGCATTGGAAAATATGCAGTCCGGCCGCATGGTGCAGGTGGTTCTCGCGGGCCAGATCGGTCACGGCGGTGCTGAAATAAGCGAAGTCGCGGCGGGCGGCCTTGAGGTCCGATCGGTCGGGCAATGCCTCCTTGAATTTTCCAAGCGGGCCATGGGTGGCGTGCTCATAGCTTTCGAGAAAACCCGTAAGGGCCGCCCGCATTCCCGGAAGGATCTTCTGGTAGCGGGCCAGGTCGTCCTCCGCCAAAGCCTCGGTACCATCCATGAGGACGCCGGCCAATTCCTGCAGCTTGGCTCGGCCGGACTCGGGCAAGGCGGATGAATCCTCCATGCCGACCACGCCGGAAGCAGTTGGACGGGTTGCCGGCATGACCACAGCCGGGGTCGCTTCTGTCTGGGGCGAGCGCAACATCTTCTGGATCGCGTCGCGCAACTGACTTTCGGAATCGAGCATGAACTGGCCTGAAGTGACGATCCGTTCGCCAGCCGTCAGGCCGTCAAGCACCTGGTAGAGATTCCCCTGCGAACGCACCCCCAGCCGAATGTCGCGGGGCTCGAACGACCCATCGGAATTAGCGATAAAAACGGTATTACGCTCTCCGCTCCGAAGCACGGCAAGATCGGGCACGAG
>Ga0255338_1005389_pt1 | contig 11850 bp, 11 predicted proteins | sample MeOH1_35cm_T4_19_FD_203715 | JGI IMG/M metagenome (GOLD analysis project Ga0255338, IMG submission 203715) | Sandy soil microbial communities from University of British Columbia, Vancouver, Canada - MeOH1_35cm_T4_195 | ecosystem: Engineered > Artificial ecosystem > Sand microcosm > Unclassified ... | reverse complement strand
CGTCGACCGTGAGTCGGTCACCGTCGGCGGTCAGGCGGCCGAACCGCTCCAGCGCGGTCAGGCCATCGCGGTCGAGCCCGGTCGCACGGATTCGGACGACAGGTCCGCCGAGCAGGTCGTCGAGCCGGCCCTGGGCCACGACCCGGCCGCTGTCGACGATCGCGACGCGGTCGCACACGCGCTCGATCTCGGTGAGCAGGTGCGAGTTCAGGAAGACGGTTGTGCCGCGCTCCCGGACCGACCGGATGATCTCCCGGACATCGGTCCGGCCGACCGGATCGAGCGCCGAGGTCGGCTCGTCGAGGATGACGAGCTCGGGCCGCCCGAGGAGCGCGACCCCGAGACCGAGCCGTTGCTGCATCCCCTTCGAGAACGTGCCGACGACCGAGTCGGCGCGCTCGGCGAGGCCGACGACGTCGAGGACATGGGCGATCTCCTCGCGCCAGCGGCCGCGCGGCAGCCGGGCGAGCTCGGCGTGGAGCTCGAGGACCTCGCGGGCGCGGAGCCAGGCCTGGTAGCGGAAGAGCTCCGGGAGGTAGCCGATCCCCGCCCGGGCGGCACGGTCACCGAGCGGGGCGCCGAGGACGCGGGCAGTGCCGCCGGTCGGTCGGGCGAGGCCGAGGAGCAGCTTGACGACGGTCGTCTTGCCGGCGCCGTTCGGGCCGAGGAACCCGAAGACCTCCCCGCGCTCAACGGTCATCGACAGCCCGTCGAGGGCGACGACTCGCCCGAAGCGCTTCGCGAGCCGGTCGGTCGCGATCGCCGGACCGGCTGCGGGAGCGGACCTCATCGCCGTGACACGCTAGCTGTCACGCCCGCCGGCGATCGTTCGGTCCACGGAACCCGAACGAGGACGAGACGATGGTCATGATCGATTGCCCCTGGTGCAACGAGACGGTCGCCGTGGATGCCACGTCCATGGCGATCCGGTGCGACGGCTGCGCCGTCGAGGTGGAGTGTGCCGCAGACCGGCCAGACGACGTCGCGCTGGCCGCCTGACGGCGACCGGGCGGGGAATTCGCTCGAGCCCGCCAGGCTCGCGTGAGGCCGCCCTGGGCGTGAGCCTCCGGCCGACCCCCGCAGACGTGAGCCGGCTTCCTCCGCAGGCCGACGGCATTCCGTCGCATACTGGCAACGGTCTCGCCCGGCGCTGCCTGGGCGGCCTGCCCATGGAGGAAGGATGAACGCCCGGAGGTACCTCGCCGAGCTCGTCGGCACCTTCATCCTCGTGCTCGTCGGATCGCTGTCGATCGTCGCGGCGGTGGAGGCGTCGGCGCCGGTTCTCGTCGTCGTGCCGTTCGGCTTCGGGCTGGCGCTGCTCGCCGCCCTGTTCGCTGTCGGCGGGATCTCGGGGGGCCACTTCAACCCGGCGGTGACGCTCGGAGCGTTGCTCGATCGGCGCATCCCGGTCCGCGACGCCATCGGCTACGCGGTCGCCCAGGTGATCGGCGGGATCGGCGCTTCGGCGGTGCTGCTCATCCTGTGGAGCCGGGACGCCGTGGCCGGGACGCGGAACGCGCCGGGCGGCGGCGTCGGCGAGATCCAGGCGTTCGGGGCCGAGGTCGCCCTCACGGCGATCTTCCTGCTCGTGATCCTGACCGTCACGCGGAACGCCTCGGCGAACGCCGCATTCACGGTCGCGTTCACGCTCATCGCGATCCATTTCGCCGGGATCCCGCTCAGCGGCGCCTCGGTCAACCCCGCGCGGGCGCTCGGTCCGGCGCTCATCAGCGGCGATCTCGGCTCGCTGTGGGTCTACCTGACTGCGCCGTTCGTCGGCGCCGTCGTCGGCTGGGGGCTCTTCCGGGTCCTGCATCCCGACCTCGACTGACCGGCGGGTCGCGCCTGTCGGTCCGGTTCGCCGGCGCAACACGGTCGCAAGCGGCCGTCGTCGGACGGCGGCGCCTCCGTCACGTCACGGGGCGGACAGTGAGCGTGCTGGAAGGTGGCCGCCGACCACCCGCGGCGGATCGAACAAGGACGAACCGAATGGACCCCGCAATCGCTCCCCTCCTGCTGGTCGCCTTCGGTGTCGCGCTCTGGAGCACATGGACCGAGCTGCGCTCATCCCTTCAGCCGGCGACGTGCTCCGAGTGCCCACACTGCCGGGAGCTGCTGGCGCGACGTGCCCAGGCAGCCGAGGATGACGAGCGGCGACAGGCCGAGCTCCGCACGTGGTATGCGCGGCGGAACGGGCTCGACGATCGCGAGGACGAGCCCGGCCGCCGTCGTCACTGACCGGTCGGCGGCAGCACCGGCAGCGACCGCCCGCCCTCGACCAACCAGCACGCAGCCGCCTGCCCGGCCCCGACGTCGAAGAGCGGCGGCTCCTCCACCCGGCACCGCTCGAACGCGAGCGGGCAGCGGGGGTGAAACCGGCAGCCTGTCGGCACGTGGGCCGCGTCGGGCGTCTCGCCGACGAGGATCGTCCGGCGGGTCCGCCCGCCGCTCGACGGCGGCGTCGTCGTGGGCGAGACCGAGACGAGCGCCTTCGTGTACGGGTTGTGCGGGTCGCGGATGACCCGCTCGGCCGGCCCGATCTCCATGACCTTGCCGAGGTACATGACGGCGATCCGGTCGGCCAGGACCCAGGCAAGCGACAGGTCGTGGGTGATGAACAGGTAGGTCAGCCCGCGCGCCTCGCGCAGCTCGAGCATGAGTCGAAGCAGCTCGGTCCGGATCGAGACGTCGAGCATCGAGACCGGCTCGTCCGCGACGACGAGCTCGGGGTCCATGACGAGTGCGCCGGCGATCACGACCCGCTGCCGCTGGCCGCCGGACAGCTCGTGGGGATAGCGGGTGGCGAACTGGTCAGCCGGACGCAGGCCCGCCGACTCGAGGGCCCGGGCGACCTTCGCTGCGCGATCGCGGACGGTGAGGCGCCCGCCACCGACGACGAGCGGTTCTGCGACGAAGTCTCCGATCGTCTGCTTCGGGTTCAGCGTCTCGTACGGGTCCTGGAAGATGATCTGGACGCGCCGTCGGTACTCCCGGAGCGAGGGACCGGCCCACAGGTGGGACACATCGCGCCCGTCGAATGTCACCCTCCCGGCCGTCTGCCGGGTGAGCTTGACGACGACGCGCCCCGTCGTCGTCTTGCCGCTCCCCGACTCGCCGACCAGCGCCAGGACCTCGCCACGACGGATCGCGAGATCGATCCCGTCGACGGCCCGGACGACGCCCGTCGAGCGCCCGAGGACCGTGTCGAAGGCGCCAGACCGGATCGGGAAGTGGACCTTCAGCCCGTCGAGCCGCAGGAGCTCGTCGGTCACGCGACCGACTCCCCGGCAGGATCCGGCGCGGCGGCAGCGATCGGAGGTGCGAGGGGCACCGGGACGGGCTGGCCGCTGGAGCCCGCCGGATAGAGGTGGCACGCCACCCGGACCCCGTCGAACGTCACCTCGGGTGGGACGACCTGGGAGCAGACCGGCATCGCGAGCGGGCAGCGCGGCGCGAAGCGGCAGCCGGGCGGCGGCGTCCGCAGGTCCGGCGGGCTTCCCGGGATGACGTCGAGCGTGCGCCGGTCGGCACGGATGTTCGGGAACGCCGACAGCAGCTTCTGGGTGTATGGGTGCCTCGGCCTCGTGAAGACGTCGGGGACCGGCCCCTCCTCCGCGACCTTGCCCGCGTACATCACGAGGACCCGGTCGCAGGTCTCGGCGATCACCGACAGGTCGTGCGTGATCAGGATGAGCGACAGGCCGAGCTGGTCGCGGAGGCGCTCCAGGAGCGCCAGGATCTGCGCCTGGACCATCACATCGAGCGCCGTCGTCGGCTCGTCGCCGATGACGATCGCGGGGTCGCACGCAAGGGCCATGGCGATCATCGCCCGCTGGCGCATCCCGCCGGACAGCTCGTGGGGGTAGGCCGACCCACGCTTCTTCGGGATCCCAACCAGCTCGAGGAGCTCGGCCGCCCGCTTCCGCGCCGCGCGCGGCGAGACCGACAGTCGCTCCTGGATCGGCTCGGCGATCTGGTCCTGGACGCGCTGGACCGGGTTCAGGGCGTTCATCGCGCCCTGGAACACGATCGAGATCTCCCGCCAGCGGTATCGCCGGAGTGCGTTCTCCGACTTCGGGACGAGGTCGATTCCGTAGAGCCGGACCGAGCCGGAGGTGATCCGGGCATTCGCCGGCAGCAGCCGGACGAGCGACAACGCGGTCGTCGTCTTGCCGCAGCCGGATTCACCGGCGATCCCGAGCGCCTCCCCGTAGTCCAGGCGGAAGCTCACGCCGTCGACGGCGTGGACGGCCCCGGACGGCAGCGCGAACTGGGTCGTGAGGTTGTCGACCTCGAGCAGCGGTGCCGCAGGGTCGGCGAGCTTGGGCAACGGCCATTGCCGGCGCCCGAGCGCCCTGGGCGTCACCGGCGTCGTCGTTGGCGCGAGCTGCGTTTCGTCTGTCACCGCCGCTGCCGCCGCTTCGGGTTGAGGATGTCGTCCAGTGCGCCGCCGACGAGCGTGAACGCGAACACGACGAGGACGATGCAGATCCCCGGCGGCGCGAAGTACCACCAGGCACCGAGCCCCGGCGCGTCGACCTCGCGGGCTGCGTCGAGGAGCTGGCCCCACGACGGCTGGAACGGGTCGCCGAGGCCGACGAACGACAGCGTCGTCTCGGTCAGGACGGCCCCCGCGAACACGAGCACCGCGTTCGCCACGATCAGGTTGATGACGTTCGGCAGGATGTGCCGCCGCATGATGTAACCGGGACCTGCCCCGACGACGCGCGCCCGGTCGACGAACGCACGCTCCCTGAGCGACAGCGTCTGCGACCGGATGATCCGGGCGGTCGAGGACCAGCTCGTGATCCCGATCACGATGATGATCGCGATGAGACCGAAGCGGATCCCGAAGACCTCGCGCGCCCCCGACCCCACGACGTCCCGGATGATCGAGGTGAGGATGATCGCGAGCACGAACGTCGGGATGACGAGGAAGAAGTCCGCGATCCGCATGAGGATGCCGTCGAGCCACCCGCCGACGAACCCGCTGACGACGCCGAGCAGCGCGCCGATGACGACCGTGATGATCGTCGCGAGGAGCCCGATCACCATCGAGATCCGGCTCGCATGGACCGTCAGGTTGAGCATGTCGCGCCCGAGCTCGTCGGTTCCCAGCGGGAAGCCCGGCATCGGCCCACGGAGACGCGGCCCCTCGGCCGTGATCGCGGTCTGGAGCGGGCCGACGAGCAGGTCCGGGGCGATCGCGAGGACGGCGAAGGCGGCGAGGATCGCCAGCCCGATCAGCGCGTCGGGCCGGCGGACCAGCCGTCCCGGGAGGTTCCGGCCCGTGTCGAAGCGCGGCCGTGCGGCGTCGTCCCGGAGGACGTCCGCGGGGAGGGTCGGAGCGGTCACGGTCGACGCCTCGGGGTCACGGAACGTGCCGGACGGTCATGTTCGGACCCGCGGGTCGAGGACCCCGTAGACGAGGTCCGCGACGAGGTTGGCGAGGACGACCGCGACGCTGAGGAGCAGGAAGACCCCCTGCAGGACGGGGTAGTCGCGAGCGCTCAGGGCTTCGACGGTCAGGGTCCCGAGCCCCGGCCAGTTGAAGACGATCTCGACGGTGATCGCACCCGCCACGACGTAGCCGAGATTGATGGCGATCAGCGTGACCGTGGGGAGCATGGCGTTGGGGAGCGCATGCCGGCGGAGGATCCGGCCTTCCTTGAGGCCCATCGCCCGCGCCGTCGTCACATAGTCCTCGGACAGGGTCTCGATGACCGACGACCGCATGACGATCGCGTACTGGCCGACGAGGCCGATGGCAACCGTCGCGAGCGGCAACGCGAGATGTGCGAGGAAGTCGACCAGCCGCGCGCCGAGGTCGGCGTTGCCCGTCCCTGACGTCAGCATCCCGAACGTCGGGAACCAGTGGAGGGCCGACGCGAACACGAGCAGGAACGCCATGCCGATGAGGAAGTACGGAGCCGAATACAGGAGCAGCGAGATGCCGTTGCCGATGTAGTCGACGGGACCGCCCCGGCGCCAGCCGGAGTACGCCCCGAGCGTCAACCCGATGATGATCGCGAGGATCTCGCCGAGGCCGAACAGGATGATCGTGGGCCAGATTCGCTGAGCCAGGACATCCGTCACGCTCTGGCCGCGCGCCAGGATCGAGAAGCCCAGGTCGCCCTGGAGGGTCGACCCGATGTAGCGAACGAGCTGGTCGGGGATGACCGGCTTGTCCAGCCCCCATGCCGCCCGCTTCTCGGCGAGCAGCTCCGGCGTGACGTTCGGATTCCGGCCGAGGATCCGTTCCGGCGAGCCCGGCATCGCCCGGAAGAGGAAGAAGTTCACGACGAGGATCAGGGCGATCGTGACGACCGCCGTGACGAGGCGCCGCGCGAGATACCCGCTACCCACGATCAGCCGGCGACAGCGTGCGGGCGGGCGGGCGGCGGGACGAGATGCCCGCGCCGCCCCCCGGCTCCGTCATTCCTCCTCGCTCACGGCGCTCCGCCGTCGCATCACGAGGATCCCGCCGGCGAGGACGACGACGAGGACGATCAACCCGGCCAGGAGGAGCGGCGTGTTGCTCCCGCTCGACGTCGCCGGCACACCCGGGCCGCCCGGGCTCGGCGCCGCGCTCGCTTCGCCCGCGGCGGTCGAGCCGGGCGAGGGTGCGGCAGCCGACGGCGCCGCGCTCGGGGTCGCCTTCGCGTCGGTCAGGCTGAGGTACCCGATCGGACCGTACCCGAACAGCGGCGTGCCGCTATCGGGCGGCTGGTTCGTCCAGCCGGCGAACCTGTCGGTGCGGTACGCGTGGAGCTCCGAGTCGTAATACAGGACGTGGTAGGGCGCCTTGTCATAGACGATCTGCTGCATCCGGGCGATGTAGCCCTTGCGCTCGGACGTATCGACCGCTCGCTGCTGCTTCTTGAACAGGTCGTCGTACTCCGGGTCCGAGAAGAAGCTGTCGTTCGAGGACCCGATCTGGTCGGTCGTGAAGAACGACAGGAGCGACTGCGGATCCGGATCGCCAACCCAGCCCCAGATGAACATGTCCCAGTCCGCCGTGCCGTCCGCCTCGGGTGGGAGCAGCTGGTCGGTTAGCTTGCCCTCCTCGGTCACGGACGCCTCGACGCCGATGCCGAGCTGCTGGAACCAGCCCTGGATGAACTGGGCATCGGTCGCGTGCTCCGCCTCGGAGTCCGGCCACGTCAGCCGCAGCGTGATCGGCTTGCCCTGCTTGTCGAGCCGCTTGCCCGAGCCGTCGAGCGTGTACCCGGCCGCATCGAGCCGGCGCTTCGCCTCCTCGATGTCGAACCGGCGCGGGTTGTCCGGCGGGACGTGCCAGTCGGCGTGGTAGGGCGGGACGATCGTGTCGCCGGCGACGCCGTGACCGCCGAGGGTCGCCGTGACGAGGCGCTCCTTGTCGATCGCGTAGCCGAGCGCGTCCCGGAACGCCACGTCCTTCAGCGCATCGGTCGAGGCGCCGCCCTTGGCGGCCTTGCCCCGGGTGTTGAACGCAAGCTCGGAGTACCCGTTCGCGAAGCCCTCGACGGTCTTGATGTTCGGGTCCTTGGCGAGGGCGTCGAACTGATCCGGCTGGACGCCGCGGACGTAGTCGATGTCGCCATTCCGAAGCGCCTGGACCATCGTCGCGGCATCGGCGAAGTGCTGGATGATCACCTCGTCCGCGGCGCCCTGCTTGCCCCAGTAGCTCTTGTTCCGCTGGAGCCGAATGAAGTTCCCCGGGTCCCATTCGACCGCCTGGTACGGGCCCGTCCCGACGACCGGCGGTTCGTTCTTGAAGAAGCCCTTCGCGTCCGCCTTGCCGATCTGGTCGAGCGTGTATTTCGACCAGATGTGCTTGGGGAGGATCGGCACGTACGCCTGGGTCAGCAGGGTCGTCGGAAACTCGGTCGTCACGACGACGGTCTGGGGATCGGTCGCTTTGACCGACTTCAGGCCGGCGTTGGTCAGGTACGGCTCGAGGTATCCGGAACCGACGTACCCGGCCGGGGAGGCCACGGCGTCGAGAACGAGCTTGTAGGTGTACTCGACGTCAGCCGACGTCGCCGGTTGGCCGTCCGACCACTTCATCCCGTCGCGGATGTGGAACGTGTGGGTCAGGCCGTCCGGCGACGACTCCCAGCGATCCGCGAACCCCGGGACGGGTTCGAGGTTCTGCCCGAACCCCACGAGGAGGTCGTAGTTGAGGGTGAAGACCTCGTAGTCGGCGACCGTCACGGAATGCCAGGGATTGAGGACCTGGAGGTCCTGGTCGGTGCCGGCGCGGATGACGAGTGGGTCCGCCGCGGTGGTCGGGCCAGCCGCGGGCAGCAGCGTGGCGAGCAGGAATCCGGCAGCCGCAAGGGCACGGCTGACACGGATGGGCAGGGACCGAGGCATCGTGACTCCTCCTCTTCCCCCGGCGGCGCGGTCCCCCGCCGCGACGCTGACCGGACCGGTGCTGGGTGGGCCGGACTGTGGCACAGGCGTGACGGCAGTTGCAACCTCGGCGCACCTCGTGGTTCCCCCGCCACGACTCTGGCCCCGATTGCCCCCAGGGCCGAGCCGACCGGCGCCGGCGGCGTCAGACCATGAAGCTCGTCGTCGGGTTCTCTTCGAGGAGGATCGGCCGGTCGACCCGGAAGCCGGCGAGGTCCGCCTCGGACGGGCTCGTCCCGTCGGCGATCCGCTCGGCGACGATCCGCCCGAACAGCGACGCGTACTTGAAGCCATGCGCCGCCCCGAGGAGGACGTGGACGGCCTGGTGGTCGGGCAGGCGATCGACGACGAAGTCGCGATCGGGCGGCATCGTGTAGAGGCAGCTCTTCGTGTAGATCGGCGGCCCGAGCCCGCCCGGGAGGTGCCGCTCCATGAACGCCGTCAACCGGCCGAACGACGCCTCGTCGCGGTCCCACGTTCGCGTCGCCGGCGTCACCTCGCGGCCACCGACGTCCTCGGCCGCCTTCGGGCCGGCCTCGCCATAGGTCGGGAATCCGTAGAAGCACGGGACGTCCATCCAGATCCAGATCGGGAAGCGATCCGGGGCGAAGTCCTCGGGGCGCGGGCAGGCGAAGTACGTCACCTGCTCCTGGGTGATCGTCAGCGGCAGCCGCCGGTCGAACGCGGCCAGCAGGTCGTTCGTCCAGGCGTCGGCGGCGAGGACCACCTGGCCCGCGCGGTACGTCTGCCCGCCCGCCTCGACCTCGATCTCGCCGCCGGCCTCGCGAAATCGCGTCACGGGCGTTCGATCGAGGAGGGTCGCTCCGTGGGCGCGGGCAAGCCGCCGGTGGGCGTCGTTGGCGCGGTTCGGGTCCGCGATCCCGGACTCGGGCTGGTACAGCCCGTGGTGCTCGTCACCGAGCCGCCACTGCGGCCAGCGGCGCATGATCTCGGGCCCGTCGAGGTGCTCGTACGGGACGCCCTCCGCGTCCATGCTCCGGGTGTAATCGAACAGCGGGATCGCGGCCTCGCGCGGCGCGACGTCGAGCCCGCCCGTCCGGGTCACGATCCTCGTTCCCGCCTCGGCCTCGACGAGCGCCCACGTCTCGTACGCCCGCTTCGCAAGACGCACGTACTCGGGTCGGTGGTACGACAGCCGGATGATCCGGGAGTGGTCGCGTGACGCCCCGTTGTCGTGCTCCAGGGCGAACTGCTCGAGCCCGAGAACGCCGTCGCCGTAGCGCCGCGCGAGCCAGTACGCCGCCGCCGACCCGAGCGCCCCCAGGCCGACGACGACCGCGTCGAACGCGCGCCTCACGCGCGGGCCTCGACCTCCGTGTGGCCGTAGTACTCGTACGCCGACATCGCCCGGCCGGTCTCCGACCGCCACTCGCGCTCCTCGCCGGGGAGCTTGCCGAGCCCCTTCGCCATCGCGCGAACGTGGTTCGCGACCGACCCGCAGCACGAGCCGATGAAGGCGATCCCGAGGTCGCGCGCCCGGACGGCATAGTCGGCCATCTCGCCCCGCGAGAGCGTCAGGTGCTCGAGGGCGAACGGGAACTCCGGGCCCGACGTGAAGTCCGGCTGCTCGTCGGTAACCCGGTACGCAACCGGCTGGGTCGCGATCCGCGCCTCGGGGACGGCGGTCCGCATCTGCGCCGCGAGTGGCAGCGTCCGCTCGGGGTCGCGCAGGCAGTTGATCCCGACGACGTCGGCGCCGGCGTCGACGAGCCGCCGGGCGCAGGTCCCCGGGTCGTCGCCCTCGTAGGCGCGGGCGTCGGTCTTCTCGAACGACATCGTGATGACGACGGGGAGCCCGGTGGCCTTGGCGCGTTCCAACGCGATGAGCGCCTCGCCGAGGTAGCTGAAGGTCTCGCCGATCACGAGGTCGATTCCCTCCCCCACCTGCACCTCGAGCTGGCGGTCGAACAGCGCGCGCACGCGGTCGGCGGAGCCCGGGTCCGCGGGGTCGTAGGCCCAGGTCAGCGACAGGTTGCCCGCGACGAGTGCGTCACCCTCGGCGGCGACGCTCCGCGCGACGCGGACGGCGGCGCGGTTGATGTCGTCGACGCGGCCGGCGAGCCCGACCGTCGCGAGCTTTTCCTCCGAGGCGTAGAACGTCAGCGCCTGGAGGACCTCGGCGCCCGCGCGGAGGAACTCGCGGTGGAGCTCCGCGAGCGCCCCGGGGTGGGTGATGCTCACCTCGGGCGTGAACGGGCCGGCCTGGGCGTAGCCGCGCTTCTCGAGCTCGAGCAGGTACCCGCCGTCGCCGAGCACCGGCCCGCGGTCGAGCCGCTCGAGGAACCCCTCAGCCATCCCTCCGCCGCCCTCCCTCGTGGTTGCCGCTCCGGCGATCGTAGCGCCCGGCACCGCGCGCGGGGGCGAGGTTACGCACGCCGCGGCCTGGGTCCGCGTCAGCCGGTGGGAGATCCGGGCTGGCGGTCGCCGTGCGGCCGCCGGGCGTTCCGCCGGTCGAGGGCGACCCGCTGGATCGCGGCGATCGAGAGGATGTCCGTGATCCGTCCGTCGACCGCCATCGTGAGCGCCTCGTCGAAGGGCACCCACCGGACCTGCAGCTCCTCGGTGCCGTCGGGGTCGGGGTCACCGGCGCGGAGCCCGGTCGCGAGGTAAAGCACTCCCGCTTCATCCGAGATCGAGTTCGACACGTGGACCCGACCCAGCTCGGTCCAGCTGTCGGCCTCGAGCCCGGTCTCCTCGCGAAGCTCGCGCCGCGCGCCGTCGAGCGGGTCCTCGTCCGCCGCGACACCGCCTTCGGGGATCTCCCACGAATACGCGTCGAGCGTGTAGCGGAACTGGCCGACGAGGACGATCCGGTCGTCGGCATCGAGCGCGACGACAGCGACGGCAAGCGTCGCGAAATGGACGACCCCGTAGATCCCCGGCTCGCCGTCCGGACGGACGACCTCGTCGTGGAAGACGGTGATCCAGGGGTTCTCGTAGGCGACCCGGCGCGAGCGGCGCAGCCACGGGGATTCGGTCACCGGGCCATCGTAGACTCCGCGGGGTGACCGCCACCACCCCCTCGGGACCGCGGCCCGCGAGTCCGCCGGTCCACGGGGTCGACACGCGCTGGGACGTCCGGATCCCCGTCCGGGACGGCCTCGAGCTCTCCGCGAACCTGTGGCTGCCGATCCCGCGCGACGACGCGCCGGAGGAGCGATTCCCGGCGATCCTCGAGATGATCCCGTACGGAAAGGACAACTGGCGCCGCGTCGCCGACGTTGGACGCGGCGAGTGGCTCGCGGCGCGGGGCTTCGCCCTGTGCCGCCTCGACGTCCGAGGAACCGGCTCGTCGCCGGGCATCGCGCTCGACGAATACACGGCGCGGGAGACCCAGGACGGGTTCGACGCCGTCGAGTGGCTGGCCGTCCAGGCGTGGTGCAACGGCCGGATCGGGATGTGGGGGATCAGCTACGGGGGCTTCACCGCGAT
>Ga0255338_1005388_pt1 | contig 11851 bp, 10 predicted proteins | sample MeOH1_35cm_T4_19_FD_203715 | JGI IMG/M metagenome (GOLD analysis project Ga0255338, IMG submission 203715) | Sandy soil microbial communities from University of British Columbia, Vancouver, Canada - MeOH1_35cm_T4_195 | ecosystem: Engineered > Artificial ecosystem > Sand microcosm > Unclassified ... | reverse complement strand
GAGTTATGCATTGGAATTAAGACGTCGATATCCTGATTCAGAGCAAGCTAAGTTGTTACAGAGCGGAAAATAGTCATGACAGAGTCACAAGAAATAGAGATTGAGAAACCTGGTGATGATTTGCAAAGTCGTCAGGAATCATTAGGTGAAGTGTTTCTGGCAGCTAGAACTGCCAAGAAGCTTTCACAACAAGATGTTTCCAATAATTTGCGCTTTAGCATTAAACAAATCGATGCCTTGGAAAATAATGCGTTTGATTTGTTGCCGGATGCAGTGATTACCCGGGGTTTTATCCGTAACTATGCACGACTTTTAGAGATAGATGCGGAACCATTGCTGGCGAGTTATCGTGCAAGCGTCGCGGATGATTCGCATAAGGGTATCACCGTGCGGTCATCTATGCATCCTGTGCAGTTAACTAAAGATAGCCAACCTTGGCTAAAGTATGTATTAGGTAGTATTTTGGTCTTGTTGTTTTTGCTGGCCTGGTTTTTTTATATGGATTACAAGCCCAAGCTGACAAATGCCGCGGTAGAAAAAGCACCGGAAGTTGTAGTGGAAAATAAAACATCCGTTGCAATGCCTTTACCGGAAGTCGCTTTACCTGCCGCAGAGCGTCAAACAGATGGCAGCGAGATTGCTGCCGGTGGTGTCAATGGTGCTAATCCTCAAATGAGTGATACTCAAGCTACTGACACTCTTGCTGGCTATGCCAAATCCTTAGGCGCTTCTGCTGCACAGACTGATTTGAAATTGCCGGCTGAAAGTAAAAAAATAGATGTAATAAAAGAAGCTGAGCCGAAAGAAATTAAGCCAAAAGAAGTGAAACCAGGCGATGTTAAACCAGGTGAAGTTAAACCAGCAGCACCGCAAGCTTTAGCGGCGCAGCCGTCTCAGGTAGCTGCTGCAAACTCAGCGGATAGAACTGTGAACATGACATTTTCTGATCGAACCTGGGTAAGTGTGACGGATAAGTCAGGTAAAGTGATTTATGAAAAATTGTCACGCAATGGCGATACGGAAACCATCAATGGCAAGCCACCATTCAATATGGTCATTGGGAATGCCAGTGCGACAAAACTCAGTTTTTCCGGACAGAATATCGATTTAACAGCACATACAAAAAATAATGTTGCGCGTATTACCCTGGAGTAGTCATTGAGTTTGTCTATACAAATTAAACCACGTCATACATTGCAGGTAATGATAGGCCATGTGCCGGTAGGCGGTGGTTTGGAAAATACAGTACCGGCTCCAGTGGTAGTGCAAAGCATGACTAATACGGATACTGCTGATGCTGTTGCAACGATCAAACAAGTGTTTGAGTTATGGCAGGCCGGTTCTGAAGTTGTACGTATTACCGTAAATTCTCCCGAAGCTGCAGCGCAAGTGGCTAATATCCGGCGCGGATTGGATGCCTTAGGTTGCAATGTGCCGTTAGTGGGCGATTTTCACTACAACGGGCACAAGCTGCTGGCGCAATATCCTGACTGTGCCGAAGCGCTGGCAAAATACCGGATTAACCCTGGCAATGTGGGCAAAGGCTCCAAGCGTGATGAGCAGTTTGCAGCCATGATAGAAGCCGCCATCCACTATAAAAAAGCGGTGCGTATCGGCGTGAACTGGGGTAGCCTGGATCAAGCCAAGATGGCGCAGATGATGGATGATAATGCCAGGCTTGCAACGCCGCTGACTTCAGATGCACTCATGCGAGAGGCATTGATTCAATCCGCACTTGAAAGTGCAGCGCAGGCTGTGGCGTTAGGCTTGTCACCTAATCAGATTATTATTTCCTGTAAAGTGAGTGATGTGCAGGATCTGGTAAAAGTCTATTCGGAATTAGCTAAGCGTTGTGACTACCCTTTGCATTTAGGATTGACTGAAGCGGGCATGGGGTCAAAAGGTATCGTGGCTTCAACCGCTGCGCTCGCACTATGTTTACAGCAAGGTATCGGCAACACAATTCGCGTCTCTTTGACGCCGGAACCGAACGAGTCACGCACCAAAGAGGTCGTAGTCGCCCAGGAAATCCTGCAAACGATGGGTATACGTTCCTTTACCCCGCTGGTAACCGCCTGCCCGGGTTGCGGCCGCACTACATCGACTTATTTCCAGGAACTTGCCATGCAGATTCAAAGCTACCTGCGCAATCAAATGCCGGTGTGGCGCGGAAAATACGCCGGTGTTGAAAATATGAGTGTGGCTGTGATGGGTTGCGTTGTGAATGGCCCCGGCGAATCAAAACTCGCCAATATCGGCATCAGTCTGCCCGGTACGGGTGAGGTGCCGGTTGCACCGGTGTTTGTGGATGGTGAAAAAACGGTAACGTTAAAAGGTGACAATATCGCGCAGGAATTTCAGGCCATTGTCGAAGACTATGTGCAAAAGAATTATGCTGAAGGTGGGAAGTTGCGCGTCAATACCGTTCAAAAAACAATTCCGATACAAGCTGTAAATTAATAATAGATAATAATTAAAAATTCATGAGTAACAAATTTCAAAGCATTAAGGGCTTCTACGACATTTTGCCGGAAGCAACACCATTATGGTTTAAGCTGGAAGACACGGCACGCCGTGTTCTGGCGCAGTATGGCTATAAGAATATTCGCATGCCCCTGGTGGAGCCGACCGAGCTTTTCGTGCGCAGTGTGGGCGAACATACCGATATCGTAGAAAAAGAAATGTATGCTTGGGAAGATGCGCTTAACGGCGATAAATTGACCTTGCGTCCAGAGGGAACTGCGGGCTGCGTGCGTGCGGTGGTTGAGCATAATCTTACCTACAATGGCCCGCTGCGCCTGTGGTACAGCGGTGCGATGTTCCGGCATGAGAATGTGCAGAAAGGCCGTCAGCGCCAGTTTCACCAGATTGGTGTTGAAGCCTTCGGCTTTGATACGCCGGAAGTGGATGCCGAGCAAATCGTACTATTGGCCAGACTCTGGCGCGAACTGGGCATTGAGGATGTAGAGCTGCAAATCAACAGTATCGGTGATGCACATGAACGCGCTGAATATCGCAATGTTCTGATTGCCTATTTTGAGCAGCATGCTGATTTGCTGGACGAAGATTCCAAGCGCCGCTTGCATACTAATCCCTTACGCATCCTGGATACCAAGAATCCGCGCATGCAGGCGATGTGTGAAGCCGCGCCAAAGCTGATTGACTGTCTGGGTGATGAGACCCGCGCACATTTTGATGGCCTGTGTAAAAGGCTGACTGAGGCAGGTGTACCGTATAAAATTAACCCGCGTCTTGTGCGCGGTCTGGATTATTACAATCGCACGGTATTTGAGTGGGTTACCACCAAATTAGGCGCACAGGGGACGATTGCAGGCGGCGGCCGTTACGATACTCTGGTTGAGAGGCTGGGTGGAAGCGCAACGTCTGCCTGTGGCTTTGGTATTGGTCTGGAGCGTGTATTTTTATTGTTGCAGGAGTACGGTGTTGCTGCATCAGATGTACCGGATGTTTACCTTGTGAATGTCGGCGAGCTGGCCGAGGCAGTGGCCTTCACTATTGCGGAGCAACTGCGTAACGCCGGCATACAAGTGGTATTGCATGCAGGTGGCGGCAGTTTTAAATCGCAAATGAAAAAAGCCGACAGAAGTTTAGCCAGGTATGCTTTGATACTGGGTGATGATGAAGTCAGTCATCAGCAGGTGACATTAAAGCCAATGCAGTTGGAAGTAACTGATGAACCAGGGCTGAAAGCCGGACAACTGCAGTGCAGTGTTGAAGTTGCAATCAAGATATTAACTGCAAATAAAAGTTAAACACTATTTACTAAAACCATTAAGCGCGTAAGTTTTACACATCATATTGAGCTAACATGACCGTCGACTTACAAATAGAGCAGCCCGTTAAAGTGCAGCCGTTATTGCAGCTGGAGCATGTGAGCGTGTCGCCTAAAAAAATGCCCGGGCGTTTGTTGGTGAATGATGTCAGTTTCAGTATCGAAGCCGGTAAAACCACTTGCGTTGTAGGCGAGTCCGGTAGTGGAAAAAGCCTGACAGCACTATCTGTGATGGGTTTGTTGTCTAATCAGTTGCAGTTAAATTCAGGCAGGATTTTGTTTAATGACACGAAATCAGGTGTTCTGGATTTAACTTCACTGAATGACGAGGGCTTGCGAAAACTGCGTGGCGACAAAATTGCCATGATTTTCCAGGAGCCGATGACATCGCTGAATCCTGTTCTCACCGTAGGTTATCAAATTGGCGAAAGCCTCACTACCCACCTTGGCCTTAAAGGTGGACGCTTAAAAAATAAAATCGCAAGTTTACTGGAAATGGTTGGTATTGCCCCGGGCCGGGCGAATAGTTATCCGGATGAACTGTCCGGCGGGCAACGTCAGCGCGTGATGATTGCCATGAGCATTGCCTGCGAACCGCGCCTATTGATTGCGGATGAGCCTACAACCGCGCTGGATGTGACGGTCCAGGCACAAATCCTGACGTTACTGGATGACCTCAAAACACGCATGAATATGGGTATGTTGTTTATTACTCACGATTTTGGCGTGGTTGCCGACATTGCTGATAATGTAGTAGTAATGTTTAGAGGTGAAATTGTTGAATCAGGCACTAGGGAACAGGTGCTGGGTAATCCGCAGCATCCCTATACGCAAGCTTTGCTAGCATGTGTGCCGGATGCTGAAGGTAAGAAAGCGCTGAAGCCGATTGATTATGCATGGTTGGCTGATGAGGAAATGCAGGCGCTGGCAGATGAGGCAATGCAATGAGCGAAGATATTTTAGTAGCCAGGCACTTGGTTAAAACTTACACGCAACGCAGTGGCAGGTTTGGCTTTGGTACGACATCAGTGAAGGCATTGAATGACGTTAGTATCAATCTGCGTGCAGGGACTACTCTAGCCGTTGTAGGTGAATCTGGCAGCGGTAAATCCACGCTAGCACGTTGTCTGTTACAATTACAACCCTTGGATAGCGGCGAAGTGCTGTTTTTAGGGCAGGATTTAGCCAAAATGCATGCTTCCGAACTCAGGGAAGTGCGGAAAAACCTGCAAATGGTGTTTCAGGATCCGTTTGCATCGCTTAATCCGCGTATGCGTGTGGGCGCAATAGTCGGTGAAGGTTTGCTCATACATGGCCTTGGAAACGCTGCCGAACAGCAGAAAAAAGTAGTGGCTATGTTAAAGCGCGTTGGCTTGAGTGAAGCGGATATGCAGAAATACCCGCATGAATTTTCAGGCGGACAAAGACAGCGTATAGGCATTGCGCGGGCTTTGGTGTTGCACCCCATGGTGGTTGTTTGTGATGAGCCGGTATCTGCGTTAGATGTGTCGATTCAGGCGCAGATTTTGTTGTTACTCAAAGAGTTACAGCAGGAAATGGCGCTGAGTTACATTTTTATCAGCCATGATTTGCGCGTGGTACGGCACATTGCAGATGATATTGTAGTGATGTACCAAGGCCAGGTGGTGGAGCGGGGTAAGGTAGCTGATATTTACAGGCAGCCACAACATAGTTATACACAAAACTTGTTGGCGGCAATTCCAGGCAAAAAAGTTGTGAACGGGTAAACCGGCGACAAATAGGTAATTAATAGATTTACATAAGATTGGGATATGAAATGGCATACGATTTAGAAGAGCAAGAACAGTTAGATGAATTAAAAGCATGGTGGAAGACCTACGGAAAAATGATAAGTAATGCCGTGCTGGCATTGCTGGTCGGTTATGCGGCTTATCAAGGCTGGAAATACTATCAAACGAAACAGGCGGTCGAGGCATCAAGTGAATATCAGGCATTACAAGTAACTGATGAAAAGGACTTGAAAGCGATACAGGCTAAATCAGCAGTGATTATCGATAAATATAGCGCAACGCCTTACGCCGGGCGTGCCGCCTTGTTTGCAGCTAAAGCCAATTACCAGGCCAATGATACAAAAAGTGCAAAAGCACAATTGGAATGGGCGATTAAAAATGCGAAAGAAACATCTGTCAGTGCAATTGCCAGTTTGCAATTGGCTAATATCCTTGCCGAAGAAAAAGATTACCAAGCTGCATTGAAATTGCTGGAAGCACCGCATGATGCAGGATTTGATGGCTTGTTTTCTGACTTAAAAGGTGACGTTTTAGTCGGCCTCGGTAAAAACACTGAAGCAAAAGCTGCATATGAACATGCGCTCACTAAATTGGATGCGCAAGGCAAATACCATACGCTGACGCAACAAAAACTAGAGGCATTAGGTTAAAAATTGACGCAATTTACTGAAAAATCAAAGTTTGCACTGCTATTAGCCAGCTTATTGCTGCTGGTATCTTGCACCACCATTACAGACCTTAAAACTGACATATCTGAACGGGTTTTTGGTCGTGAAGAGACCAATCCTCCCGAGCCGCTAGCAGAGATTAAGGAAACTGCCAGTGCAAAAATATTATGGCAAGCTAAAGCAGGTGATGCAGGGAACTTTGAGTTCACGCCCGCCACCGAAGCTGGCTATGCTTATGTGGCAAGTGCTGATGGTGAATTAAGTAAATTGGATGTGACTAACGGTAACCAGGCATGGCGTGTCAATGTAGGTGAGAAGCTGACTGGTGGCGTCGGTGTAGGTGGCAGCCTGGTGGTAGTTGGCACGCAAAAAGGTATTCTTTACGCTTACGATATTGCGGGCAAGTTGCAGTGGAAATCAAGATTAAGTAGTGAAGTATTAAGCGCGCCTAGATATTACGACGGGTTGGTTGTCGTGCGAACCGGGGATAGCCGCATTTACGGTATCAATGCCAATGACGGCAGCCGTAAATGGGTTTATGACCGTACCAGCCCCGCATTGACTTTGCGCAGTAGTGTGGGCGTTGTTATTGATGGCGGTGCTGTCTATGCGGGTTTTGCCGGCGGTAAGTTGATAGCAATTCGTGCGGACAATGGCAAAATGTTATGGGAAGCTTCTGTTGCGCAACCTAAGGGGGTGACAGAAATAGAGCGTATTGCAGACATTACCAGCCTGCCCGTGGTAGATGGTCCATTGGTTTATGCGGTCGCCTACCAGGGGCGTATAGCCGCGGTGGATAGGGCAACCGGGCGCGTAATATGGAATCGTGATATATCAAGTTTGTCTGGTTTAAGTGCGGAAGATGCGCGAATTTTCGTGTCGCATGCGGCAGGTTCAGTGTATGCACTTGATTACACTACGGGCAAGACTTTTTGGCGGCAGGGAACACTTAAAAATCGTCATTTGACAGCACCAGTGCCTATGGGTGCCTGGGTTGCAGTTGGTGACATTGAAGGTAATGTGCATTTTTTAAGTCGCGAAGACGGTGCATTTAGCGCCAGAGTCAAAACCGGCACTAGCGAAATCTTGCCGCAAATGGCACTAATAAATAGCAATACGCTGTTGGCGCAGTCGCGCGATGGCGGTGTTTATGCAATACAAATCAAATAATTAAGTAGTTGCGTTGGCATGATTGCATAAAGCTTTTACATGCACTGCAACTACAATTCAAAAATAACTTAGCTTGATAAGATTTTAAAGATCATTTAGCTTAAGCCCTATATAGAAGGCTCATATGATACCTACCATTGTACTGGTTGGCCGACCCAACGTTGGCAAGTCAACCTTATTTAACCGGCTTACCAAAAGCCGCGATGCACTTGTTGCAGATTTGCCGGGTTTAACCCGCGATCGCCATTACGGCCGTGGTATAGGCGCAAGTCAGCCGTATTTGGTTGTTGATACTGGCGGTTTTGAGCCCAATACCGATAGCGGCATTCTTAAGGCGATGGCGAAGCAAACCTTGCAGGCGATTGATGAAGCGGACGCCATAATATTTTTAGTTGATGGACGCCAGGGTGTTTCTCCGCAAGACATGGAAATCGCCAATCGCTTACGCAAATGCAAATGTCCTGTATTGCTGGCCGTGAATAAAACTGAAGGCATGCAGAAGGCTGTTGTCAGTGCTGACTTTCATGAACTGGGTTTGGGTTATCCGCTTTCAATTTCTTCAGCACACGGTGAAGGTGTGCGCGATATTATTGAACTTGCCTTGGAAAACTTCAAGGTGGTTGAAGATGAGCCTACAACAGACTACACGGGCGATAAAATACCTAAAGTGGCGATTGTAGGACGGCCAAATGTGGGTAAATCTACACTGGTAAATGCCTTACTAGGCGAGGAACGCGTCATTGCGTTCGATGAGCCAGGCACTACCCGCGATTCTATTCATATTGATCTGGAAAAAAATGGTAAGCACTACACCCTGATCGATACCGCCGGCGTACGCAAGCGCGGCCGCATTTTTGAATCAATCGAAAAATTCTCGGTGATTAAAACGATTCAGGCCATTGAAGAAGCCAATGTGGTGATATTGGTGGTAGATGCGCAAGAAGGGATTACCGAGCAGGATGCACATGTGGCGGCTTATATTCTGGAGGCAGGGCGTGCGCTGGTAGTAGCTATCAATAAATGGGATGGCCTCAAGGACGACGAGCGCGACTGGATCAAACGCGAAATTGACCGTAAATTGCAGTTCCTGGATTTTGCCGAGTTCCACTATATTTCAGCGTTACGTAAAAAAGGTTTGCCGGAGTTATTCAAGTCGGTGGATGTTGCCTATAAAGCTGCATTTGCAAAACTTGCTACACCGCAACTCACGCGTGTGCTGATTGATGCCATGCAGCAGCACCAGCCGCCAATCAGTAAAGGCATACGCCCTAAATTGCGTTATGCGCACCAGGGTGGCAGCAATCCGCCGATTGTTGTGATTCATGGCAGTCATGTGGACGGTGTGAAAGATGCCTATACGCGCTTTCTGGAAAAAACATTCCGTAGAACATTCCAGCTTTCCGGTACGCCGCTAAGAGTGCAGTATAAACAAGGAGCCAACCCATTTGCTGAAGATGAAGACAAGCGTAAGCCGGGCGAGGGTATTGTAAGCATGCGCCGCCGTAAAACCGCGCAACGTGCTGAGCTGAAAGCTAAAAAAGACGCTGACGATAAAGACCGAAGCGCTAAAAAACGTTAAATCCTGAAAGCGTCTGGGTAATTTAAAGATTGGGATATTTTTCCAGCGTTTTGTTTTCCTTGGGCAGTTCATAAGGGTCTGCAACATACGCAGGCCCTTTCATGATCATCACGACAACGCACCCAATCGCTGTCGCCCCCACAAAGAACCAGTAACTAAAAAGGATGCCAAGACATTGGTAAATGATTTTTTGCTGTTCCGGACTTAACGTTTCATTGTTGAAATAAATGAACAATATTGCAGCGCATGGTATTGCCGTGCCAGCAGCAAATAATAGTGGTATTTTTTTGAATAAAATCCACTCAAAGCCTGATGGCGTTTTAATAAATCCTGGAAGTTTATTAAAGTATCTCATTGATTAAATGGATCAGATTTTCAATAATTGGTTCAGTATAAACTTTCCCAGAACTTCCACCATACACGCTCATCGGTTGGAGCATTTTTGGCTAACATGGCGCTATTGGGGTAATTGGTTTGTAAAATGCGCATCGTGTCATTCTTCAAGTCATCCAACCCCATCAAATCGTAAGCGCTGATCATAATGACCAGGGCTTCTTCAACGCTTGGTGATTGAGGGTAATTTTCCAACACGTATTTGGTGCGGTTAACAGCCGCAAGGTAAGCCTGGCGCTTCATGTAATAGCGTGCTACATGCAGTTCATGTTCGGCCAAGCTGTTGGCCAGGTAGACCATGCGCTGTGTAGCATCCTTGGCGTAGCGACTATTTGGATAACGGGTAACGAGATCCTTGAATGTCATAAAGGAATCACGCAAAGCACGAGGGTCGCGGTCGCTGATCTGCTGTTTTGAAAGCTTTTCAACAATGCCGCGTTCGTTGAAAATAGATAACCCTTTCAGGTAATAGGCATAATCAACATTTGGATGATTGGGGTGTAATTTAATAAAGCGGTCTGCAGCTGCCACCGCTAATACAGGATCCTGTTTTTTATAGTGTGCATAGGCTGTTTCAAGCTGTGCCTGCGTGGCAAATTTGCCGTGCGGATAGCGTGATTCGAGTTTCTGGAAATAGACGATGGCTTTGTCGTAATCTTTATCTCTCATTTTTTCGGCACCCATTTGATAGATGCGTTCAGCAGACAGGCCTTTGGTGTCGTCAACCTCAGTTGGGTCGCCAAAAATGGCGCATGCATTGAGTAACAAGGTAAACGTTAAAATTAAGATATACTTCATGCCAAAACCACCTTTAAGAATTTGCAATAATTATAACCGATGACAGACACTACTCCACAATCTCTTAGCAATTCACTACTTACGCTTACTATTCCTCACGATTTGGGCGGTTTGCGTCTGGATGTTGCTTTGCAACGGCTATTGCCGGAACACTCACGTTCACGCTTGCAGGCTTGGATTAAAAATGGGCTGGTAACTGTAGACGAGAAACCCAGCACTGCCAAGACTAAAGTTTGGGGTGGGGAACGCGTGGTGGTCGAGGTGCAGGCCAAGCCGGAGCTTCATGCGTTTAAAGCGCAGGACATTCCACTCGATATTGTGTATGAAGATGATCATATCCTGGTAATCAATAAACCAGCGGGCATGGTGGTGCATCCGGCCGCAGGCAATTGGGAGGGGACCTTGCTCAATGCCTTGCTATTTCATGCGCCGCAGTTACATGATGTGCCGCGCGCCGGGATTGTGCACCGTCTGGATAAAGATACCAGCGGCTTGTTGGTGGTAGCCAAAACTCTAAATGCGCAAACGCATCTGGTGCGACAGTTGCAGGCACGTACGGTAAAACGTGAATATCGCGCCATCGTGTGGGGGCAGTTGTGGCGCAATGGCGTGGTTGACCAGCCGATAGGACGTGACCCCAGGTCCCGTACCAAGATGGCGATTAACCGCATGGGTAAACCAGCGGTTACGCGTTATGAGATATTGGAGCGTTTTTCAGTGCAAACCTATTTGCGCTGTAATCTGGAAACAGGGCGCACACATCAAATTCGTGTTCATATGCAGTTCCTGAAAGCGCCCTTGGTTGGCGACCCTGTGTATGGTTATCGCGGCATAGTGCCGATTCGCGCGATGACACAAACGCTGCGTGATGCGGTGAGTAATTTCAAACGTCAGGCATTACACGCAATCAAATTAGGCTTGATTCATCCGGCTACCAATGAGTTTGTCGAGTGGCAAATTGAATTGGCTGACGATATGAAAGCGTTGCTGGAAGCCATGCGTCATGAAGATGTGCGGGAAGATGAAGAAGAGTTTGAGTTGAGCATGGAACCATATCTCGCCGATGAGGATTATGAGTATGATGAGGATGGTGAAGAGTTTGACGATATTGAAGCAGATGATGGGGATATAGAGCCGGAAGATGACGTTTGAATTTGAATGTTAAGAAGGGCTTGGATGATGACAGGTAAACTTGATTTTATTACGCCAAACTGGCCAGCGCCTGCAAATGTAAAAGCCTTGCAGACTACGCGTACCGGTGGAGTAAGCGTGGTGCCCTATGCAAGTCTCAACTTGGGTGCGCACGTTAATGATGACCCGATTGCAGTGGCGAAAAACCGTCAATTACTGAGTCCATATTTACCAAGTGAGCCTGTGTGGGTCAATCAAGTGCACGGTATTGATGTGATTGATGCTGCCACAAGCGGCTGTCTGGAAAACGCTGACGCAGCCTTTACCAATAAACCAAATGTTGTTTGTGTGACCATGACCGCAGACTGCTTGCCGGTATTGCTTTGTGATAAAAAAGGTACTGTAGTTGCGGCTGCCCATGCTGGCTGGCGGGGTTTGTGCGATGGCGTGATTGAAGCGGCGATTACTAAAATGCAGGTGCCGGCGAGCGAGATTTTAGCCTGGCTTGGACCTGCAATCGGCCCTGATGCGTTTGAGGTGGGTGATG
>Ga0255338_1005387_pt1 | contig 11854 bp, 11 predicted proteins | sample MeOH1_35cm_T4_19_FD_203715 | JGI IMG/M metagenome (GOLD analysis project Ga0255338, IMG submission 203715) | Sandy soil microbial communities from University of British Columbia, Vancouver, Canada - MeOH1_35cm_T4_195 | ecosystem: Engineered > Artificial ecosystem > Sand microcosm > Unclassified ... | reverse complement strand
GCGCCGCCTATGTGCTGCCCGGCCTGTTCGGCCGCGACCCCTGGCGCAATGCCGACCTGACCGCCTTCGGCTTCATGGCCAGCATCGCCCAGGGCCACGCCCCCTGGTGGCAGCCGGCCATCGCCGGTATCCCCGCCGAGGGCGGCCTGCTGCCCTACTGGATCGGCGCGCTGGCCATCAAGGCCCTGCCCTTCCTGGAGCCGGCCCTGGCGGCGCGCCTGCCCTTCGGCCTGGCCCTGGTGGGCGTGCTGGTGCTGGTCTGGTACAGCACCTTCCACCTCGCCCGCACTGACGCAGCCCAGCCCGTGGCCTTCGCCTTCGGCGGCGAAGCGCATGCGATCGACTATGCGCGAGCCCTGGCCGACGGCGCCCTGCTGGCCCTGGTGGCCTCGCTGGGCCTGCTGCTGCTGGGCCATGAGACCACGCCCGAGCTGATCCAGCTGCTGGGCATCACGCTTTATGTCTACGGCCTGGCCGCCGCCCCCTACCGCGAGGGCAAGGCGCGGCTGGCCTGCGTCGTGGCGCTGCCGGTGCTGGCGGCCAGCGGCGCGCCGGCCATGGCCCTGGCCCTCGGACTGGGCGGCGCCCTGCTGTGCCGGCAGTCCGCGCGCGAGCAGGTGCAGCGCCTGCTGCCCTGGGTGTTCGCCGCGGGCCTGCTGAGCGCGCTGGCGGCCTGGGGCCTGCACGGCTGGGCCTGGCGCGTCGCGGTCGACGGCTATGCGCAGGAGCCGCTGCGCTTCCCCAGCCTGCTGGCCTGGTTCTGCTGGCCGGCCTGGCCCATGGCCTTGTGGACGCTGTGGCGCTGGCGGGCGCATTGGCAGCACCGCCATGTCAGCGTGCCGCTGCTGGGCGTGCTGGTGCCGCTGGCCACCAGTTTCCTGATGAACAGCTCGGACCGCGCCCTGCTGCTGGCCCTGCCGGCCCTGGCCGTGCTGGCCAGCTTCTCGCTGCCCACGCTCAGGCGCAGCGTGGCCGCGGCCATGGACTGGTTCTCGGTCTTCTTCTTCAGTGCCCTGGCCCTGTTCGTCTGGGCCTATTACGCCTCGATGCAGGCCGGCTGGCCCGCCCAGCCCCTGGCCAATGTGCGCAAGCTGGCCCAGGGCTTCGAACCGAGCTTCCACCCGCTCGCGCTGGCCCTGGCCCTGCTGGGCACGGCGGCCTGGATCTTTCTCGTGCGCTGGCGCACCGCGCGCCACCAGCACGCCTTGTGGAAAAGCCTGGTGCTGCCGGCCGGCGGCGTGGCCCTGATCTGGCTGCTGGGCCTGAGCCTGTGGCTGCCGGTGCTGGACTATGCGCGCAGCCAGCGCCCCCTGGTGGAGCGGCTGCGGGCGCAGCTGCCGGACCCGATCAACTGCCTGGCCGCGCCGGGCCAGCCCCTGCATCTGCTGGCGGCCCTGGAGTTCCAGGGGGGCTGGAGCGTCGATGCGCGCCAGCCGCTGGCGCAGACCAGCTGCAGCCATGCCCTGCTGCAGAGCGAGCTGATCAAGCCCACACCGGTGCCGGCCGGCTGGCAGGTGCTGGGCGCGGTGCGGCGGCCCACCGACCGCGTGCAGCATTACCTGGTGCTGCGCCGCCAGCAGCCCTGAGCGGGCCGGATCAGGCCTCGGCCTTGGGCATGGCCGCTTCCACGCCCACCTCGGCCTCGCCCCCGGCCTGGCGCACCCGCACGGCCGGCAGCACCAGGCGGAACTTCGAGCCCTTGCCGGGCTCGCTCTGGATCACCAGCTCGCCGCCATGGCGCTGCACCACATGCTTGACGATGGACAGGCCCAGGCCCGTGCCCCCGGTCTCGCGCGAGCGGCTGCCATCGACACGGTAGAAGCGCTCGGTCAGGCGCGGCAGGTGCTCGCGCGCGATGCCGGGCCCGGTGTCGCAGACGCTCAGCTCGCCGCTGCCATCGCCCTGCAGCCGCCAGACCACGTCGATCTCGCCGCCCTCCGGCGTGTAGCGCACGGCATTGGTCACGAGGTTCGCGATGGCGCTGAGCAGCTCGGCCTCGACGCCGGCCAGCTCGACATGGGTCCCGGTCTGCACGCGGATCTGGTGCCGGCCGCCCGACAGCGCCTGGGCGTCGGACGCGATGCGCAGCAGCAGCGCGTCCAGATTGACCCAGCGATCCGGCGCCGGCCGCGGGCTGCCCTCCAGCTGAGCCAGGGTCAGCAGATCGGCCACCAGGGTCAGCATGCGCTGGGTCTGCTGGCCCATCAGGGTCAGGACCCGCTTGCGCTCGGCCTCGGTCAGCGGCAGGGAGTCCATGGTCTCGATGAAGCCGGTCAGCACGGTCAGCGGCGTGCGGATCTCGTGCGAGACATTGGCGACGAAATCGCGTCGCATGCCCTCGGCGCGCTCACGCTCGGTGACGTCCAGGGTCAACACCAGACGCTGGCCCTCGCCATAGGTGCGCACGATCACCATCAGGGCGCCGGGGCCGCGCGCATTGCTGAGCATCAGCGGCTCGGCGTACTGGCCCGACTGCAGATAGCTGACAAAGGCCGGGTAGCGCACCAGGTTCGTGATGCGCTGCTGCAGGTCGCGCTGCGGATCGAGCGCGAAATGGTCGGCCGCCACCTTGTTGCACCACTGGATATGGTCGTGGGCGTCCAGCATCAGCACGCCGTTGGGCGAGGCCTCGATGGCCGAGAGGAACTGCGCCAGCTGCAGGCGCTCGCGCGCCAGCGCGCGCTCGCGGTCGCGCAGGCCGCGCTCGATGCGGTAGCCCAGCTCGCCCCAGAGACCGGTGTCGCGCGGCGCCGGCTGCTCCTGCGCGCCACGCAGCCAGTGCAGCAGGCGATGGCCGCGCACCGAATCCACCAGCAGCAGGATCAGCACCGCGCAGCCGCTGCCCAGCAGCTCACCCAGCATGGGCATGGCCAGCCAGCGGCCGGCCCAGGCACCGATGAATCCCCCCAGAAGCGCCGCCAGGGCGGCCAGCACGATACGCGGCAACAGCCAGGTCAAACGAATCTCCCGAGAATGCCCGGTCTCAGGCCGACAAGACGTTGCTGGCCTGCTGGGTCAGCCGGTAGCCGGCCCCGCGCACGGTCTCTATCATGCGCGCGCATTGCACCCGCTCCAGCGCCTCGCGCAGGCGCTTCACGTGCACGTCCACCGTGCGCTCCTCGATGAACACGTGGTCGCCCCAGACGCGATCCAGCAGCTGCGAGCGGCTGTGCACGCGCTCCGGGTGCGTCATGAAGAAATGCAGCAGGCGGAACTCGGTCGGGCCGAGCTTGACCTCGACGCCCTCGCGGCTGACGCGGCGCGTGCCCGGGTCCAGGGTCAGGCCGCCGACCTCCACCACCGCGTCCAGCGCCTCGGGCGCCTTGCGGCGCAGCACCGCGCGGATGCGCGCCAGCAGCTCGTTGGTCGAGAAGGGCTTGGTCAGGTAGTCGTCGGCGCCGGCGTCCAGGCCCGAGACCTTGTCGGTCTCGTCGGCGCGCGCCGTCAGCATGATGATGGGCAGCTCCTTGGTGCGCGGCTGGCCGCGCCACTGGCGCGCCAAGGCCAGGCCCGACTGGCCCGGCAGCATCCAGTCCAGCACCACCAGATCGGGCAGCACGCGGTCGACCTCCAGCTGGGCCTGGTCGGCACTGCCGGCCAGGGTGACCTCGAAACCGGCGTGGCGCAGATTGATGGAGATCAGCTCGGCGATCGCCGATTCGTCTTCCACCACGAGGATACGGCTCATTGCAGCTTCCTTGTTCTTGTTCTCAACGGACCATGGTCTCGACGGCCTCGGGCGTGTTGTGCCGCACGTCGGTGCCCTTGACCACGTAGATGATGACCTCGGCCAGGTTCTTGGCATGGTCGCCCACGCGCTCGATCGCCTTGGCGACGAAGACCAGATCGATGGACGAGGAGATGGTGCGCGGGTCTTCCATCATGTAGGTGATCAGCTTGCGCAGCAGGCCATCGAACTCCTTGTCGATCGCGTCGTCCTGCTTCAGCACCTCCAGCGCGCGCTCCACGTCCAGACGGGCGAAGGCATCCAGCGCCTTGCGCAGCTGCGCGACGGCCAGATCGGCCTCGAAGGCCAGGTCCGACATCGGCAGGCGCAGCCGGCTCGACACGCCGGAATTGATCAGGCGCTGCACCGTGCGGGCGATGCGGGCGGCCTCGTCGCCGACGCGCTCCAGGTTGGCGATGGTCTTGGAGATCGCGATCAAGAGGCGCAGGTCGCGGGCGGTGGGCTGGCGGCGCGCGATGATGCTGGAGAGGTCGCGGTCGATCTCGACCTCCATCGAGTTGACGCGCTCCTCGGTCTGCAGCACGGCGCTGGCCAGATCGCCACTGAACTGGGTCAGCGCGGACACCGCCTGCGCCACCTGGGACTCGACCAGGCCGCCCATTTCCAGCACGCGGGTCGAGATGCCGCTCAGCTCGGCATCGAACTGGGTGGAGAGATGCTTGTCGCTCATGTTTTCTATCTCCCTGCGATCAGCCGAAACGGCCGGTGATGTAGTCTTCCGTGTCCTTGCGCTTGGGCTTCATGAACAGCTCGGCGGTCGGGCCGAACTCGATCAGGTCGCCCAGGTACATATAGGCCGTGTAGTCCGAGCAGCGCGCGGCCTGCTGCATGTTGTGGGTCACGATGGCCACCGTGTAGTCGCTCTTGAGCTCGTGGATCAGCTCCTCGATCTTGCCGGTGGAGATCGGGTCCAGCGCCGAGCAGGGCTCGTCGAGCAGCAACACTTCCGGCTTGATTGCGATGCCGCGCGCGATGCACAGGCGCTGCTGCTGGCCGCCGGAGAGGCCGGAGCCGCTCTGGTTCAGCTTGTCCTTGACCTCGTTCCACAGCGCGGCCTTCTTCAGCGCCCATTCGACACGCTCGTCCATCTCGACCCGCGGCAGGGTCTCGAACAGGCGCACACCGAAGGCGATGTTGTCGTAGATCGACATCGGGAAGGGAGTCGGCTTCTGGAACACCATGCCGATCTTGGCGCGGATCAACGAGACGTCCTCGCGGCTGGTCAGGATGTCCGAGCCGTCGAGCAGGATTTGCCCTTCGGCGCGCTGCTCCGGATAGAGCTCGAACATGCGGTTCAGGGTGCGCAGCAAGGTGGACTTGCCGCAGCCCGAGGGGCCGATGAAGGCGGTGACCTTCTTCTCGGGGATGTCCAGGTTGATGCTCTTCAGCGCATGGAAGTTACCGTAGTAGAAGTTCAGGTTGCGCACCGAGAGCTTGGCCTTCTCGGTCACGGGCATGTCGACTTTTGCGTCCATGGTTCAGCCCTTCCTTTTCTCAATGCTTGTTCTTGAACAGCAGGCGCGCCAGGATGTTCAGCAGCAGCACGCCGATGGTGATGATGAAGACGCCCGCCCAGGCCAGCTTCTGCCAGTTCTCGTAGGGGCTCATCGCGAATTTGAAGATCGTGACCGGCAGGCTGGCCATCGGCTCGCCCAGGTTGGAGGTCCAGAACTGGTTAGACAGCGCGGTGAACAGCAGCGGCGCGGTCTCGCCCGAGATGCGGGCCAGCGCCAGCAGGATGCCGGTCAGCACGCCGGCGCGGGCCGACTTCAGGGTCACCGACAGGATCACCTTCCACTTCGGCGTCCCCAGAGCGTAGGCGGCCTCGCGCAGCGCGTTCGGGATCAGGCTCAGCATGTTCTCGGTCGTGCGGATCACCACCGGAATCACGATCAGCGCCAGCGCCAGGATGCCGGCGAAGCCCGAGAAGCTCTTCATCCGGGCCACCACGACCGAGTAGATGAACAGGCCGACGACGATGGAGGGCGCCGACAGCAGGATGTCGTTGATGAAGCGCACCGTGCCACCGAGCCAGCTCTTCTGGCCATACTCGGCCAGATACACGCCGGCCAACACGCCGATGGGCGTGCCCAGCAGGGTGGCCAGGCCCACCATCACGATGGAGCCGAAGATCGCGTTGGCCAGACCGCCGGTATCGGCCTGCGGCGGCGGCGTCATCTCGGTCAGGGTCTGCAGGCTCAGGCCGCCGACCCCCAGGCGCACGGTCTCGAACAGGATCCACAGCAGCCAGAACACGCCGAAGGCCATCGCGGCCAGCGACAGGCTCAGGGCGATCTGGTTGACGCGCTTGCGCTTGGCATGCATGGCCAGGCGCTTGGCGTCCAGGGCGGACATGGTGCTTGTGCTCATGCGCGCGCTCCCTCGTTCTTCTTCAGCTTGTTCAGCAGGACCTTGGAGCAGGCCAGCACCACGAAGGTGATGAAGAACAGCACCAGGCCCAGATAGATCAGCGAGGCCTGATGCAGGCCCTCGCCGGCTTCGGCGAACTCGTTGGCCAGCGCCGAGGTGATGCTGTTGGCAGCCTCGAACACCGACAGCGAGCTCAGCTGGTTCATATTGCCGATCACGAAGGTGACGGCCATGGTCTCGCCCAGGGCTCGGCCCAGGCCCAGCATCACGCCGCCGACGACGCCGGTCTTGGTGTAGGGCAGCACGACCTTCCAGACCACCTCCCAGGTGGTCGAGCCCAGGCCGTAGGCCGATTCCTTCAGCATCGGCGGCGTGACCTCGAAGACGTCGCGCATCACCGAAGCGATGAAGGGGATGATCATGATGGCCAGGATGATGCCGGCCGAGAGGATGCCGATGCCCACCGGCGGGCCCGACACCAGGGCGCCGAGGAAAGGCACGCCGGAGAACAGGCTTTGCAGCGGCTGCTGCACAAAGGTGGCGAGGATGGGGCCGAACACCAGCAGGCCCCACATGCCGTAGACGATGGAGGGCACGGCGGCCAGCAGCTCCACCGCGATGCCCAGCGGGCGCTTCAGCCAGCCGGGAGCCAGCTCGGTCAAGAACAGCGCGATGCCGAAGCTCACCGGCACCGCGATCAGCAGCGCGATGAAGGAGGTCATCAGCGTGCCGTAAATCATCACCAGGCCGCCGAACTTCTCCTGCACCGGATCCCAGTCGCTGGACCAGAGGAAGGACAGGCCGAAATGCTTGATCGCCGGGGCCGCGCCGATCAGCAGCGAGACGATGATGCCCGCCAGGAGAGCCAGCGTCAGCCAGGCCGCGCCATGGGCCAGCAGCGAGAACAGGGTATCGGCCCAGGGCGCGACCCGGCGCCGCACGGGCGGGCTGCCCTGGGGTTGCGTCCGCTCGAGCTGGCGCTCGGCATCGTAGGAATTGGCGGGAAGTATTGCGGCCACGGGGCCTCCTGATGGATCGGACTTTATGGGTCTTGTCGGGTCTGGCGGGTCCGGACTCGACAACAGCCCGGCAAGCTTGCGATTGCCGGGCTGCGGGTCTGAGGGCTCAGCGCAGTCTTACTTGAAGGCGATGGCCTTGCCGGCAGTGTCCTTCACATTGTCGGACCAAAGCTTGCGGATCAGATCCTTGACCGAGGCCGGCAGGGCCACATAGTCCAGATCGTCGGCCATCTTGTCGCCGGCGGCGCCGTAAGCCCAGTCGAAGAACTTCAGCGAGGCGCTGGCGCTGGCCGGCTTGTCCTGGGACTTGTGCATCAGGATGTAGGTGGCGGCCGTGATCGGCCAGCTGTCCTTGCCGGGCTGCTCGGTCAGGATCTGGTAGAAGCTCTTGTTCCAGTCGGCGCCGGCGGCGGCGGCCTTGAAGGCGTCGTCGCTGGGGGCCACGAAGTTGCCGGCGGCGTTCTTCAGCAGCACATGGGACATCTTGTTCTGCTTGGCGTAGGCGTACTCGACATAGCCGATCGAGTTCGGCAGGCGGGTCACGAAGGCCGAGACACCCTCGTTGCCCTTGCCGCCCGCGCCGGTCGGCCAGTTGACCGCCGTGCCCTCACCCACCTTGCTCTTCCACTCGGCATTGACCTTGGAGAGATAGTTGGTGAAGTTGAAGCTGGTGCCCGAGCCGTCGGCGCGGCGCACCACGGCGATGGCAGCGTCAGGCAGGGCCACGCCGGGGTTCAGCGCGGTGACGGCGGCATCGTTCCACTTGGTGATCTTGCCCAGGTAGATGTCGCCCAGCACCTGGCCGGTCAGCTTCATCTGGCCCGGGGTGATGCCCTTGATATTGACCACCGGCACGACGCCGCCGATCACGGTGGGGAACTGGACCAGGCCGTCCTTGCTCAGCTCATCGTCCTTCAGCGGCGCGTCGGAGGCACCGAAGTCCACCGTCTTGGCCTTGATCTGCTTGATGCCGGCGCCCGAGCCCACCGACTGGTAGTTGATGCGGGCACCGGTGGCCTTGTGATAGGCATCGGCCCACTTGGCGTACACGGGAGCCGGGAAGGAGGCGCCAGCGCCGGTCACGTCCTGGGCCAGAGCCAGCGGCGCGGCGGCCAGGCTGGCGACGAAGACAAAACCCTTGCTGAGTTGCACGAAGTTCATGGGATGGACCCTATCGCAGTACTTGGTTGACGACGCTACGCATCCTATGACTCGAATATGACAATGCGGTGACGGAGATTCGGTCTATTCACCCCCGCCAGCCTGCGGTTTCATGGGGTAGCAGGCCTGTCACAATCGATTCACTGCATTGTCATACGGCCTGCCTACAGTCCCGCCGCAAGGGCGTTCCGCCCGGATCGGAGATCGTATGAACAAGCCTAGCCAATTCCTGGCCCTTGCCGCCGTGGCCCTCGGACTCGCCGCCTGCGCCAGTAGCCCCGCACCGACCCCCTTGGCCGACGCCCTGGGTCGCGACCCGCAACTGAGCACCTTCAACCGCCTGGTGCAGCAGGCCGGCCTGCAGGACAGCCTGCGCACCGATGGCCCGCTGACCGTGTTTGCGCCCAGCGACGAGGCCTTCAAGGCCGTGCCGGCCAAGACCATGGATGCGCTGGCCCGGGACCCGGCCCAGCTCAAGGCCGTGCTGAGCTATCACATCGTCAAGGCCAATCTGCATGCCGCCGACGTCAAGACCGGCAATGCCAAGACCCTGCAAGGCGCCGACGTGGCCCTGGCCAAGGCCGGCGGCTTCGTCACGGTGGAAGACGCCATGGTGCAGCAGGCCGACATCGCGGCCACCAACGGCGTGGCCCATGTGATCGACCGCGTGCTGATGCCCCCGAAGAAATAAGAAAGAGCAGAGACGATCGCAGGCCCCCCTCGACGGGCAATGCAAAGGCCACCGGGCGCGAGCCGCGGTGGCCTTTTTCATGGGTCGCTGGGCGCGGCGCTCGGGGCCGCCAAGGGGGCGTCAGGCCTTGACCGCGTCCACCAGGCGTTGGGCGCATTGCTGGGCCAGGGCCGCATCGCTGGCCTCCACCATCACCCGCAGCAGCGGCTCGGTACCGGAAGCGCGAATCAGCACCCGACCGCGCGAACCCAGGTCGGCGGTCACCTCGGCCTGCTCCTGGGCCAGGCGGGCATTGCTCTTCCAGTCCTGGCCCGGCTGCAGGCGCACATTGATCAGGGTCTGGGGGAAGAGGTCGACACCGGCCAGCAACTCGCCCAGATCCTTGCCGGTACGGCAGATGGCCTGCAGCACCAGCAGGGCACTGACGATGCCGTCACCGGTGGTGTGCTTGTCCAGAGCCAGCAGATGGCCCGAGCCTTCGCCGCCCAGTTGCCAGCCGCGCGCCGCCAGCTCTTCCAGCACATAGCGGTCGCCCACCTTGGCGCGCACGAAGTCCACATCGCGGGATTTCAGCGCCAGCTCCACGGCCATATTGGTCATCAGGGTGCCGACGGCCCCGGGCACGCGCTGGCCCTGGCCCAGGCGGTCGGCCACCATCACATAGAGCAGTTCGTCGCCGTTGTAGAGCCGCCCCTGGGCATCGACCAGCTGCAGACGATCGGCATCGCCATCCAGGGCCACGCCGTAATGCGCCCCATGCTCCTTGACGGCCTTGACCAGCGCGGCCGGCGCGGTAGCGCCATAACCGGCATTGATATTGAAGCCGTCCGGGCTGCAACCGATGGCGATCACCTCGGCGCCCAGCTCGTGGAACACGTCGGGCGCCACATGGTAGGCGGCGCCATTGGCGGCATCGACGACGATCTTCAGGCCCCGCAGCGAGAGGTCGGAGCCGAAGCTGTTCTTGCAGAACTCGATGTAACGGCCGCGCGCGTCGTCGATGCGGCGGGCCCGCCCCAGGCTGGCCGAGTCCACCCAGGAGGGCGCCTCGTCCAGGGCCTGTTCCACCGCCTGCTCCCAGGCATCGGGCAGCTTCTCACCCCTGGAGGAGAAGAACTTGATGCCGTTGTCGGCAAAGGGATTGTGCGAGGCGCTGATCACCACGCCCAGTTGCTGGCGCAGCGCGCGGGTCAGATAGGCCACGCCCGGCGTGGGCAGGGGGCCGGTCAGCAGCACGTTGACGCCGGCCGAGGCAAAACCGGCCTCCAGCGACGACTCCAGCATATAGCCCGAGATGCGGGTGTCCTTGCCGATCAGCACACTGGGCTTGTCCACCGTCTTGCGCAGCACGCGCCCCACGGCGTGGCCCAGGCGCAGCATGAAGTCGGGCGTGATGGGCGACTGGCCCACGGTGCCGCGGATGCCATCGGTTCCGAAGTAAGTACGGCTCATCGCGAGCAGCCTCCTGAATTTTTCAATGCGCGCTATTGTCCGTCAGGCCGGGACCGCCGGCCGCCGCCCAGACCTTGAGCGCGTCCACCGTTGCCGCGACATCATGCACGCGCAGCACCCTTGCGCCATGAGCGACGGCCGCCAGCGCGGCCGCCAGGCTGGCGGGCAGGCGCTCGCCGACCTCGCGCCCGGTCAGGTCGCCCAGCGTTCGTTTGCGCGACCAGCCCACCAGCAGCGGATAGCCCAGCGCCAGCAGCTCGCGCTGCCGGCGCAGCAGGGCCCAGTTCTGCTCGGATGTTTTCGCAAAGCCATAGCCGGGATCCAGCGTGATGCGCGCCGGCGCGATGCCCGCCGCCTGCGCCGCGGCCGCGCGCCCGGCCAGGAAGGCACCCACCTCGGCGGCGATGTCGCGGTAGGCCGTCAGGCCCTGCATGGTGTTGGGCTCGCCGCGCATGTGCATCAGGCAGATGCCGGCCGCCGGCTGGGCCGCCAGCAAGGCCAGGGCGCCCGGGGAGCGCAGGGCCTGGATGTCGTTGATGATGTCCACGCCCAGATCCAGCGCGCGCTCCATCACCTCGGTCTTGAAGGTGTCGACGGACACCGGCACACCCATGCTCAGGGCCGCGCGCAGCACACCTTCGATGCGCTGCCATTCGGTTGCGGCATCGACCGGCTGCGAGCCCGGCCGGGTCGATTCACCGCCGATGTCGAGAATGTCCACCCCCTCCCCCAGCAGGCGCTCGCAGTGGCTGACGGCGCTGTGCACCTCGCCATGCCGGCCGCCGTCGGAGAAGGAATCCGGCGTGACATTGACGATGCCCATCACCTGGGGGCGGCCCAGATCGATCTGGAAGCGGGTGGTCTGCCAATACTGCTGCATGATGGGGTACTGCTCGGGATGCGCTGCAATGAAAAAGGGCCAGTCCTTGCAGACCGGCCCCTGGAGAGCTCGCGCGGATCAGGCCGCGGCCGGCGCGCCATCAGCGCTGACCGCCGGAGCGCCGCCGTCCGACTTGCCGCCCGATGGAGGCGTCCAATCCTTGGGCGGGCGCGGCGGGCGCCCGCCCATGATGTCGTCCAGCTGCTCGGCGTCGATGGTTTCCCAGTCCAGCAGGGCCTTGGCCATCGCGTGCATCTTGTCGGTGTTGTCTTCGATCAGCTTGCGGGCGATGCCGTACTGCTCGTCGATGATGCGGCGAATCACCGCATCGACCTTGCGCATGGTCTCTTCCGACATGCTGGTGGTCTTGGTCACCGAGCGGCCGAGGAAGACCTCGCCCTCGTTCTCGGCATAGACCATCGGGCCCAGCTCGTCGGTCATACCGTAGCGGGTGACCATGTCGCGGGCGATCGCGGTGGCGCGCTCGAAGTCGTTGCTGGCGCCGGTGGTCATCTGGTTCATGAACACCTCTT
>Ga0255338_1005386_pt1 | contig 11856 bp, 11 predicted proteins | sample MeOH1_35cm_T4_19_FD_203715 | JGI IMG/M metagenome (GOLD analysis project Ga0255338, IMG submission 203715) | Sandy soil microbial communities from University of British Columbia, Vancouver, Canada - MeOH1_35cm_T4_195 | ecosystem: Engineered > Artificial ecosystem > Sand microcosm > Unclassified ... | reverse complement strand
CTTGCAGATATCCAGATACTCCTGGATGCTGTATTCCTCTTCCTTGCGAGCTTCGAAGCGTGTGGCGTAGTGGCCGAAAATGTCCATACCTCACTCCCGTCAGAGTCCCGTCCGAGGCGAAGGTAGATCTACTACATCTACTACAACTCAAGATTCCGCGGCAGCGTTTGCGGCTCCGCCACCCCGGCTTGGCGGTGCTGCCATGTTGCGAAATCTTTACTTAATCATAGTCAAATAACGGCAGGAACTGAGACTCGGTTGACGAACTTTGCAACTGTGCAACGGATCCGATCGACTCACCGTACCACCACCCCAGGCCCCGCTCGCGACGGGCATTTGAACCATGTCTTGTGACACACATTACACCTTTCCTGTACTCCCTGCACAGTTGGTTTTGTAACGAGAAGCACGCATCGAAACCTGCAACCCGCGCTGCGCCGGGCTTCGCGGGCAGCCTACTTCCAACGTCCTACGGCATTGGCATGAGTGGCTGCCCGCATGGCCCCTCGCGCATCAAAGCGTGCGCGCCACCAGCTCCTTCATGATCTCGTTGGAGCCGCCATAAATCTTGCTGACCCGCGCGTTCGCATACATGCGGGCGATCGGGTATTCGAGCATATAACCGTACCCGCCATGCAGCTGCAGGCATTCGTCGATGATTTCGCAGTTCTTCTGCGAGCACCACCACTTGGCCATCGCCGCGGTGGGGGCATCGAGTTCGCCGGCGAGCAAACGCACCATGCAATCATCGACGAAGGTCGCGGCGATGGTTGCCTCGGTCTTGCACTCCGCGAGCTTGAAGCGCGTGTTTTGCATATCGATCAGCGGTTTTCCGAACACCTGCCGCTCGCGTACGTAGTCGGTCGTGAGTTCGATGGCGCGCTGCATGCTCGCCACCGCACCGAGCGCGATGATCATGCGCTCCTGCGGCAGTTGCTGCATCAATTGATAAAAACCCTGCCCCTCCTCTTCGCCCAGCAGGTTATCCACCGGCACGCAGACATCGTCGAAGAACAGCTCGGCGGTGTCCTGGCCCTTCTGTCCGATTTTTTCAAGGATACGTCCACGCCTGAAGCCGGGCAGGTCCCGGGTCTCGACCATGATGAGAGAGACGCCACGCGCGCCGGCTTCGGGATCCGTCTTGGCCACCACGCAGATCAGGTCGGCGTGGTAGCCGTTGGTGATAAAGGTTTTTGCACCGTTGATGCGATAGATGTCTCCGTTCTGGGTCTTTTCACGCACCGCTCGGGTGCGTACCGACTTCAGATCGGAGCCCGCGCCGGGCTCCGACATGGCGATGGCGGCCACCATGGCGCCGGACGCCATCTGGGGCAGCCATTTGCGCTTCTGCGCCTCGGTACCGTAGTTGAGCAAGTAATGGGCCACGATGCCACTGTGCACGCCGTTGCCCAGGCTGGTGGCGATGGCGCGCGCCATTTCGATACAGATCACCGCCTCGTGCGCAAAGTTCCCCCCGCCACCGCCGTACTCTTCCGGAATGCTGGCGCACAGCAGGCCGACTTCGCCCGCGCGGTTCCAGACTTCGCGGTCGATGTAGCCGCGTTCGGCCCAGCGGGCTTCATTCGGCACCAGCTCGCGCTCGACGAAGCGGCGCACGGTGTCCTGGAACATGCCCAGCTCTTCATTCATCCAGGGCACCTTGCGGGCTGCCATCGCCATGTTCTTGTCGGTATTTCCCATGATGTCTCCTTGATGGATATTGCGTTGCGCGGCACGAACGAGGGTCCGGCCTGCCTGTTGCCTTGCTTTCTTCACGCCGGCACGAGCCATGCTGCGTTGCAGTACCGCCTGCCCGGCCTCGCTGTCAATCAGCGCATATGTGTTGAAGACGGCATAAATCTACCGTCTCAGTCGAGCTGGATGTGCGCGTCGCGCACGATGCGGGCCCACTTGGGGGTATCCGTCGCGACCAGCGCCGCCAGCTCTTCGGAAGAGGACCCGACCGGCTGCAGTCCCATCGCCGAAAGCTTCTGCGAGACTTCGGGCAGGCGCACGATGCGGCCGATCTCGGTCGAGAGCCGATTGACCACGTCGCGCGGCGTATTGGCCGGCAGGAACACCGAGAACCAGCCGCTTGGCTCAAACCCGGCGAAGCCGGCCTCCGCGAAGGTCGGCACGGCCGCCAGCGATTTGTAGCGCTGGGTGCCGGTGATGGCGAGAATCCTGAACTTCCCGCTATTCAGATGGCTGTTGGCGGAGGTCACGTCGACGAAGGCCGAATCCACCTGCCCGCCAAGCACGTCGCTCATCAGCGGCGCGGCGCCCTTGTATGGAATGTGCGTCAGCTCCAGCCCCGCCTGCATCTTCAACAGCTCGCCGTGCAGGTGCGAGGAAGTGCCGTTGCCGTAGGAGCCGTAGCTGAGCTTGCCGGATTTGGCCAGGGCGACGAACTCGGCCAATGTATTGGCCGGCACCCGGTTGGGCACCACGAACAGGTCGGAGGACCTGGCAATCAGCGAGACCGGCGCGAAATCGCGTGTCACGTCATAGGGAATGCGCTTGTACAGGCCGGGCGACTGGATCATTGCGGTAATGCCGAGCAGCACCGTGTAGCCGTCTGGCGGCGCCTTGGCCACGATGTCGTTGCCGAGCATGCCGCTGGCGCCGGGCTTGTTGTCGACCACGACCGGCTGGCCCCAGGCCTCGGTCAGGCGCTGGCCGATCATGCGCGCGATGGTGTCGGTGCCGCCGCCGGCGGGATAAGGCACCACCATGCGAATGGGCCGTGCCGGATAGTTGCCCTGCGCCAGTGCCGGCCATTGCCATCCGGCCAGCAGCACGCCGCTGCCCAGTGCTGCCGCCTGGCCCAGCCAGTTGCGTCTCGTTGCTTTCATGCTGTCTCCTCTTGTAGCGTTCAGGCCGCGCGTCCGGCGGCTTCCGGTTGCGGCGGCGGGTCCTGATCTTGTCCCTGCTCCTGCTCCTGCAGCGCCCGCCACTGGATCTTGCCCGTGGCGGACTTGGGCAGGGCATCGACGAAAGTGACGATGCGCGGCACCTTGTAGGCGGCCAGGCGCTCGCGGCACCACGCCATGATCTGCTCGGCGCTGGCCTCGGGCGTGCCGCGCGCGCCCGGCTTGAGCGCCACCACCGCCTTCACGGTCTCGCCCCGGCGCGCATCGCGCGCGGCGATCACGCAGGCCTCGTGGATGGCGGGATGCCCGTAGAGCAGGTTCTCCACCTCCGCCGGCCAGACTTTGAAGCCGGACGCATTGATCATGCGCTTGAGCCGGTCGCGCATGAAGAAGTAGCCTTCGGCATCCATGAATCCCAGGTCGCCGGTGCGCAGGAAGCGCTTGCCATCGATCTCGACGAACGATTCGGCATCGGCCTGCGGGTTGCGCCAGTAGCCGCGCATCACCTGCGCGCCGTGGGTCACGATCTCGCCCAACTCGCCCTGCGGCAACTCGGCCAGCGTGTGCGGGTCGATCACGCGCGCGTCCACGCCGAAGGTGGCGATGCCCAGGCATTCGCGCTTGGGCCGGTGGCGCGGGTTGGATAGGAGGAAGGCGGCGGTTTCGGTCAGGCCGTAAGCCTCCACGTAGGGCAGCCCGAAGCGCTCCTGCAGCATGGTCGCCACGGCGTCGGGCATGGCGGCGCCGCCGCCGCCCAGGTAGGCGAGGCTGGAAAGATCGCGCCCGGCGATGCCGGGCTGCGCGAAAAAGTCCACCAGCATCGCGGGTGGGGCGCCCCACGTGGAAACCTGGTAGCGCTCGATCAGGTCTGCTGCCAGCGCGCGATCCCAGCGCGGCAGCAGCACAATGGTGGCGCCCAGGTAAAGCGGTGCATGGATGCCGTTCTGCATCCCGAGCAGGTGGAACATCGGCGCGACCGACAGCGACACGCCTTCCGGGCTGGCGCCGCGCCACAACTGCGAGCCCACCGCGGCGCTCATCAGCGATCCGTGCGTATGCATGCAGCCCTTCGGGTTGCCGGTGGTGCCGGATGTGTAAGCCAGCATGCACAGGGTGTCGTAGCCAGCCTGGTGCTCGCGCGGGACATGGCCCGCGGCGTCGGCCTGCGTCCACTGCGCCAGCGTGGCGTTTTCCGGCACGGATGCGGGCAGCGGGGCGCGCTCGTGAAGCCAGGCGGGTATGCCGTCGGTGCCGCAGGCGCTGTCGAGCATATCGCCGTACTGGTGCACGATCACATGCGGCAGCCTGCCGCCATGCAGCGGCGCGATGCGCGGATACAGCTCGGCCGCGACGAAGGCCGCCACCGCGCCGCTGTCCTCCACCACATGCTCCAGTTCGCCGGTCAGCCACATCGGGTTGGCCGGCACCACCACGGCCTCGGAGCGCAGGATGGCGTAGTACGCCACGATGAACTGCGGGCAGTTCTGGCTGAACAGCACCACCCGGTCGCCCGGCGCCACGCCGGCTTGCTGCAGGTAGCCGGCCATGCGTTCGATCTGCGCGTGCAGGCTGGCGTAGGTGATGGGGGTATGGAGGTACTGGATCGCGGTCTTGCCGGGATAGCGCCGGGCGGCGACCTCGACGTTATAGACCAGGCTGGTGCGTGGAACACGCACCTCGGCCGGCATCCCGGGCGGCCAGAAGGGGGAGCGGAAGGCCGGGGAGGGAGAAGGGCAAGCAACTTGATTCATGGCGAACACAAAGTAAGGAAATCGCCGGCCGCCGCCGGCTCGGCTCTAGTCAAGGCGGATATTCCGGGTGCGGATGACCTTGCCCCAGCGCGCGTAGTCGCTGCGCATGGTGTCGCCGAAGGCGTCCGGCGTGCTGCCCATGAGCACCACGCCCATCTCGCTCATGCGGCCGCGCACGGCGGGCATCGCCAGCACGCGGTTGACGTCGGCGGAGAACTTCTCCACCACCGGGCGCGGCGCGGCGGCCGGCAGCAACAGCCCGAACCAGCCCATCGCATCCATGCCCGCGATGCCGCACTCGCGGAAGGTCGGCACGTCCGGCAATTGCGGTGCGCGAGCCGGCCCGGTCACCGCGAGCGCGCGCAGCCGTCCGGTGGCGGTGTGCGGGCGGGCGCCCATGACGGAGATGATGGCGGCAGGCACCTGGCCGCCAAGCAGGTCGTTCAGCTCGGGCGCCTCGCCTTTGTAGGACACATGGGTCATGTCGAGCCCGGCGGCATCGTTGAAGACTTCCCCGAAAAGATGGCCGCTGGAGCCGGTGCCGAAGGAGCCGTAGTTGAATTGCTTCGGCCTGGATTTCACCAGCGCGATGAACTCGGCCAGCGTGGTGGCGGGCACCGAGTTGTGCACTGCGAATACCAGGCTGGTGGTGCCAAGGTTGGACACCGGCGCAAAATCGCGCACCGGGTCGAAAGGCGCCTTGGCGTACAGGCTCGGCGCCTGGACCAGGGTGGTGATGGTCAGCAGCGCGGTATGGCCGTCGGCATCGGCCTTGGCCACCGCGTCGGCACCAATCATGCCGCTGGCGCCGGGGCGGTTCTCCACCACGATGGGACGCTGCCACATCTTGCCAAGCGGCTCGGCAATGGCGCGCGCCAGCACATCGGTGGCACCGCCCGCCGGATAGGGCACGACCAGCCGCACCGGCCTGGCCGGGAAGCTATCTGCGCGGGCCGGGCGCAAGCCTAGCCCGAGGCCACCGGCGGCGAGGGCGCCGGCTCCGATCTGCTGCAATGCCTTGCGGCGCGTGTGCTGCATCGCTGCTCCTGTTAGGTCGGTTCCAGAGGGGGCCGGAGACGGCCGGAGAATGCCGCCGGCTCAGTCGAGCCGGATATTGAGTTTGCGGATCACGCCGGCCCAGTAAGCCTGGTCGGCACGCGCCACCTCGCTGAACTCCTGCGGCCGCGACCCTTTCACGATCACGCCGAGGTCGGTCATGCGCTGCTGGATATTGGGGCTGGCCAGGATGGCATTCACATCCGCCGAAACCTTGTCCACGATGGGCCGGGGCGTGCCGGCCGGGGCGAACAGGCCGAACCAGCCCGGGCCGTCGAGGCCGCGGTAGCCCAGTTCCTGGAAGGTCGGCACATCCGGCAGCAGGGGCGCGCGGGTGCTGCCCACCACCGCCAGCGCGCGCAGCTTGCCAGTCCGCAAGTGCGGCTTGATTCCCATCACGGAAATCGTGCCCAGCGACACCTGGCCACCCAGCAGATCGTTGAGCAGCGGCGCCTCGCCTTTGTATGGCACATGGACCATGTCCAGGCCGGCGGTGCCGGTGAACACCTCCATATAGAGATGGGCACCGCTGCCGGTGCCGTAGGTGCCGTAGGAATAAGCCTTGGGACGGCTCTTCGCCAGCTGCACCATCTCGGCGAGGTTGCCTGGCATGGACGAGTTGGCAGCCACCACGAGGTGCGTGGTCGCCAGTTCCGACACGGCGGTCAGGTCGCGCACGGGGTCGAAGGGCGGCTTGGCGTACTGGCTGGGCAATTGCACCACGCTGGTCAGCGTCAGCAACAGCGTGTAGCCGTCGGGAGCGGCCTTGACCACCGCGTCGGCGCCGATCATGCCGCTGGCACCGGGGCGGTTCTCCACCACCACGGTGCGTTGCCACTGCTGGCCGAGCGGAGCGGCAATGGCGCGCGCGAGCACATCGGTGGCGCCACCGGCCGGATACGGCACGACCAGACGCACGGGCCGGGCCGGATAACCGGACGCCCCGGTGCCTTGCGCAAGCGCGCTGGCCAGCCCGGCGAAGCCGCCGCCCGCGGCCAGCGAGGCCGCGCCAAACCGCAACAGGGTCCTGCGACGTTCTGACTGCATCCTGCCTCCCATCGTTGAAGCGCCCGCCACGCCCCAATGGCCTGGTACCGGCAAGAGATGAGATTGCGCGATGCTGCACTGCGTGGACAATGACCATTCGGCCCAAAATGATTGGCCGAATCGCTCAGGAAAAAGCCTGCCTTTGGTAAATCCGGATTGTGCAGGTGCGCCGCATCGGGCTAACTGGCGAGCATGGCCGGCAGAGAACCGGCACCGAACCGGTACATGACGGGCAACGATCCGTCCGTGCGCCTGGCGCGCTGCGGTGCAGCTAAGGCGCGGATGGCCGGACTGACCGGGGTGTCCAACGAGGACAAGGAGACCATGCATATCGCCGTACTCAGAGCGCCCGCGCCTTCATCGATGCCGGTGCCGCTGGGCTCCCGCCCGGCCGGCGCGATGGCCGCGCGACTGCCGCGCGTGCACGAGGCGCCGCGCGCCGGCCAGCCGCCCGCACGCCATACCATCGCGGTCCTGCAAGTGCACCAGATCATTCAGGGGGCGAGGCGCCTGGGCTGCGACATCGACGCCTTGCTGCGCCGCGCGGCCATCTCGCCGGCCTTGCTGCAATCGCCCAGCGCGCGCGTGACCCAGGGCCAGTTTGCCGCGCTGATGCGATCCATGCGCCGCGTCATGCGCGACGAATTCTGGGGATTGCTCAGCCGACCGGTGGCGCCGGGCGTGTTCGCGCAGGCCTGCCAGGCACTGATCCATTGCGCCACGCTGGAAGACGCCCTGCACGCCGGCCTGCACCAGTACCGCCTGCACCTGGACGATTTCGTCCCGCGGTTGCAGCAGCGCGGCGGCGTCGCCACCCTGCTGCTGCTGCCGCGCGCGCCCGCCACGCCCTGCCGGCACTACGCGGAATCCACTTTTGCCTTCCAGGCGTACGGCGTGGCCAACTGGCTGGCGGCGCGGCGCATCCCGCTCGCCGGCGTGGACATGGCCGCGTCGGCCACGGGCCAGACTGGCGGACAGGCCCGCCTGACGGACACCGAACGGGTCTTCAACACGCGGGTCCGCTACGGCCAGCCGTACACCGCACTGCACTTCGATGCCGGCTGGCTGCGCCTGCCGGTAGTGCAGGACGCGGGCAGCCTGCGGGAGTTCCTCCATGACACGCCGCGCAACCTGCTGACCCGCTACCGCGACGACTCCTGCCTGGCCGAGCGTATCCGCCGCCACCTGCGCTGCCACCTGGACGGCGAGTTGCCCTCGCTGGAGCAGATGGCCGAGACGCTGCGCCTGACGCCGCAAACGCTGCGCCGCCGCCTGCGCGACGAAGGCCGCGGCTACCAGAGCATCAAGGACAGCCTGCGCCGCGATGCCGCCATTGCCTTCCTGGAACACACGGACTTGCCGCTGCAGCAGGTGGCGCTGCGCGTAGGATTCTCCGAGCCCAGCACCTTCCACCGGGCATTCAAGAAATGGACCGGCGTGGCGCCGGGGGAATACCGGCAGCGGCAGATGATGGAATGCGCGGCCTGAGCCGCCGGGAGATGGCCATATGGCCCGGGCGCCGGATGGTCCGCAGGGGGACAGCGTGAACGAGGGGGAGGTGGAAGCGGTGGTGGCGGTGGAGGGAGTAGCGGAGCCGCGTTGCACAGGGGCGGTCCGCTGGCATTGACCTTCCGATACGCTGCGTCTCGCCCGCTTGCGGGTGAGACGCCAGCCGCCCTCAGCGGAACACCACCACCGGAATATCGCTATGTGTCAGCACTTTCTGCGTCTCGCTGCCGAGCAGCAGGCCGCTGATGCCGCGCCGTCCATGCGAGGCCATGAAGATAACGTCGCAACCCAGCTCTGTCGCCATGGCGATGATGCCCCGATAAGGCGCGGCCGCAATGGAGGTGGCACCTGTACACGGTACGCCCGCCTGCGCAGCGGCGGCTTCGATCTTCGCCAGTTCCTCGCGCGCTGCCGCCTCGATGCGATGCTCGAAAACCGATCTCTTCTCATGGCCCGCGTCGCTTGACTGCAGGAAGGGATATTCCTCCAGGCAGATGTAGGGCGTCAGTTTGGCGCCGGTCGTCCGTGCAAACTCGATGGCCGCCGGGGTTGCCTTTTGCGAGAGTTCCGACCCGTCAACGGGAAGCAGGATGTGTTTGAACATGTGATGGCCTTTGGTTGGCGGAGATGGAATTGGCGTCAGGAAGCCGAAGCCTTGCGCAGTATGGCGTAGAGCTGGTCCTTCAAGTGTAGCTTCTCCTTCTTGAGGACTTCAATGGCGACGCCATCGGCGGGCACCACGCCCGCCTCCATGTTCTTGATCTCCTGGTCCAGCTCGTTGTGGCGGGAAAACAGCCGCGCGAAGTGGGCGTCTTGTGTTTTGAGGATGGATATCTGGTCGCGGAATTCCGGGAACATGGGCCTCACCTTGGGTGGGAGTTGGAAGGCTTGCACTTCAGGAACATTCTGCCGGGAACCGGCCACGCGTGGATTGATATGGATCATGTCCGGTGGACAAGCAACCGGCGGCAACGCCGGCCCGCGCCGCCCCCTCAAACCACGCCCTTCCCCCGCAACGCCTCGATCCTCTCGGCCGACATCCCGAGAATCTCGCCCAGCACCGCCTCGGTATGCTCCCCCAGCCGCGGCGGCGCCGAGTCGTACCGCACCGGGGTAGCCGACAGCCGTAGCGGGCTCTTCACCGTGGGGCACACACCGCCGTCGCTGCGCAGCATATCCACCTGCAGCTCGCGATACCGGACCTGTGGATCTTCAAGCACCTGCGCATAGTCGTTGATCGGCCCGCAAGGAATCCCCTCGCGCTCCAGCGCTTCCACCCATTGCGCGGTAGTGCCCGTGCGCATATGGGCCTCCAGCAGCGGCACCAGCATGTCGCGATTGACGATGCGGCCCGTGCCGGTGGTGAAGCGTTCGTCCTGCGCCAGGTCCGGGCGCCGCACGCCGCGGCAATATCCCTGCCACTGCCCGTCGTTGCCGGCCGCCACGATCATGTACCCGTCGGCGGTGGCAAACACGTGATACGGCACCATGTTGGCGTGCGCGTTGCCGAAGCGCTGCGGCGTCTTGCCGGTGATCTTCTGCGCAAGGATGGGCGTGGCGCCGACCGCGACCACCGCATCGAGCAGCGCCATGTCGATACGCTGGCCTTCGCCGGTACGCTCCGCATGGCGCAGTGCGGCCAGCACGGCCACGGTGGCATACATGCCGGTGAGCATATCCACCACGGCCACGCCAACCTTCTGCGGGCCGCCGCCGGGCAGGTCGTCGCGTTCGCCGGTAATGCTCATCAGCCCGCCGATGCCCTGGAAGATGAAGTCATAGCCCGGCTTGTGCGCGCTCGGGCCCTCCTGCCCGTAGCCGGTGATGGAGCAATAGACCAGCGACGGGTTGATGGCCTTGAGGCTGTCGTAGTCGAGCCCGTAGCGCTTCAGGTCGCCGACCTTGTAGTTCTCCAGCACGATCTGCGATTTCGCCGCCAGCTCGCGCACGATGGCCTGCCCTTCGGCGCTGGCGATATCGAGCGTGACCGAGCGCTTGCCGCGGTTGGCGCCGGCGTAGTAGCTCGCATCGCGCGAGGGTTTTCCCTCCCCGTCCGGCAGCCAGGGCGGGCCCCAGGAACGGGTGTCGTCGCCCACGCCGGGGCGCTCCACCTTGATCACCTCGGCGCCGAGATCCGCCAGGTTCTGCGCGCACCACGGGCCGGCCAGGATGCGGGAGAGGTCCAGCACGCGTACGCCGTCAAGCGCGCTCTTCATTGTTGTTGTCGTTGTCGTCATGCACGGAACTCCGCTACGCCGTTGCTGAGCACGGTGACGTCGCGCGCGGGCACCCGAGCGTCGAACAGCACGCGGCCGGCGCCTTCGCGCCACATGCGCACTTCGAGGGTTTCGCCGGGAAATACCGGCCGGGAGAAGCGCACGTTGAGCTCGAGCAGGCGGTCGCCATCGCCATCGGCAAGGGTATCGACCAGCGCACGGGCGGCAACGCCATAGGTGCACAGCCCATGCAGGATGGGCTTGTCGAAGCCGGCGGCGCGCGCCACTTCGGGATCGGCGTGCAGCGGGTTGGGATCGGCATTGAGGCGGTAGAGCAGCGCGGCTTGCGGCAGGATCGCCAAGCTGCGCTGCGCGTCCGGCGCGCGTACCGGCGCTGCCGGAAGCGCCTCGGGCGCGGTATCGCCCTGGCCGAAGCCGCCATCGGCGCGGCAGAACGTGGTGTGGTTCACGGTGGCCAGTTCGGCGCCGGTGGCGTCGTCCACCAGTGTGCGTTCCACGATCACCAGCGCGCCCTTGTCGGCGCCCTTGTCGATCACATGCGTCACCCGTGCGCGGGCGCGCACGGTACCGGCCGCCGGCAGCGGACGATGCAGGCGCAGGCGCTGTTCGCCGTGCACGATGCGGACCCAGTCGATGCCGCTCTTCGGGTCCTGCATCCAGAAGCCAGGGTAGGCCAGCACCACGGCCTGCGTGGGAAACGCCTTGAGCCGCGCTTCGTAGACGTAGCGCAACTGGCGCGGATCGGTGGGTTGTTCGCCCAGGCCAAGGCCCAGCGCGTAGAGGATGGAGTCCTTCTCGCCGTAGGTCTGCCTGACCTCCGGAAAGTCCCAGTTCTTGATGCGTTCGTAGTCGAGCGGCATGGCGTCAGATCGGGTCCCAGTTGATCACGTCGGGCGAGCGTTCGAGCTTGAAAAAGCTGTTGCGCATGGCGGGGATGGCGATCTCGGCGATGGATTCCGGGGTCCAGCCTTCGCTCATATGCACCGAGCGCACCGGACGCGGCTGGCTCATCAGCATGATCTCGTTGGCGCGCACGGCAAAGATCTGCGCATTGACTTCATGCGCGGCATCGCTGGCGAGGAAGGCGGCCATCGGCGCTACCTTGTTGGCTTCCATCTTTTGCAGCTTGAGCACGCGGGCTTTCTCTTCCGGGGTCTCGGAAGGAATCGAGCTGGTCATGCGGCTCCACGCGAACGGCGCGATGCAGTTCGAGCGCACGTTGAAGCGGGCCATATCCAGCGCGATCGACTTGGACAGCGCGGCAATGCCAAGCTTGGCGGCCGAATAATTGGCCTGGCCCAGGTTGCCGATCAGGCCGGAGGTGGAGGTCATGTGCACGTAAGCGCCGCTCTCCTGGTCCTTGAAGTGGTTGGCGGCGGCGCG
>Ga0255338_1005385_pt1 | contig 11857 bp, 10 predicted proteins | sample MeOH1_35cm_T4_19_FD_203715 | JGI IMG/M metagenome (GOLD analysis project Ga0255338, IMG submission 203715) | Sandy soil microbial communities from University of British Columbia, Vancouver, Canada - MeOH1_35cm_T4_195 | ecosystem: Engineered > Artificial ecosystem > Sand microcosm > Unclassified ... | reverse complement strand
CGCGGCGGCACCGCCCGCCACGACGCGGTGGCCTGGGGCTATGCCCGGGCCGCCGACGCGCTCGGCGTCGACATCATCCAGAACTGCGAGGTCACCGCTATCCGCCGCGACGCCGCCGGCGCGGTGGAGGCGGTGGAGACGACGCGCGGCGTCATCAAGGCGAGGAAGGTCGGCGTCGTCGCGGCCGGCCACACCAGCGTCGTCATGGCGATGGCGGGCGTCCGGATGCCGCTCGAGAGCTACCCGCTGCAGGCGCTGGTGTCGGAACCGATCAAGCCGATGTTCCCGTGCGTCGTCATGTCGAACACCATCCACGCCTACATCAGCCAGTCCGACAAGGGCGAGCTCGTCATCGGCGCCGGCACCGACGCCTACACGTCCTACTCGCAGATGGGCGGGCTGCACATCGCCACCCACACGCTCGACGCGATCTGCGAGCTCGTCCCGACCGTCCGGCGCATGAAGATGCTGCGGAACTGGGGCGGCATCGTCGACGTGACGCCCGACCGCTCGCCGATCATCGGCAAGACGCCGGTTCCCGGCCTCTTCGTCAACTGCGGCTGGGGCACCGGCGGCTTCAAGGCGACGCCCGGCTCCGGCAACGTCTTCGCCCACACCATCGCCCGCGGCGAGCCGCACCGGATCGCCGCGCCGTTCTCGCTCGACCGCTTCAAGGCCGGCCGCCTGATCGACGAGGCGGCCGCCGCCGCCGTCGCCCACTGAGGCATCCAGAATGCTGCTCATTCCCTGCCCCTATTGCGGCCAGGCCCGGCCGGAGCTCGAGTTCCGCTACGCCGGCGAAGCGCACCTCGCCCGCACCCCGGACGCCGTCGACGACGACGGCTGGACCGAGTTCCTCTACGCCCGCTCCAATCCGAAGGGCCTCCACTTCGAGCGCTGGCGCCACGTCCACGGCTGCGGCCGCTTCTTCAACGCGGTGCGCCACACGGTGACCGACAAGTTCGTCGCGACCTACAAGGCCGGCGAGCCGAAGCCGGACCTCGCCGCGCCGGAGTTCGCCGAGCAGGTGGCGGAGGCGGGCCGATGACCGGCTCCTTCCGCACCGCCGCCGGCGGCCGCGTCGACCGGGCAAAGCCCGTCCGCTTCACCTTCGACGGCAAGCCGTTCGAGGGTCTCGCCGGCGACACGCTCGCCTCGGCGCTGATCGCGAGCGGGGTCCATCTCGTCGGCCGGTCGTTCAAGTACCACCGGCCGCGCGGCATCCTCGCCGCCGGCTCCGACGAGCCGAACGCCCTCGTCGGCGTCGGCCGCGACGAGGCGCACTACACGCCGAACCTGCGCGCCACCCAAGTCGAGCTCGTCGACGGCCTCGTCGCCGAGAGCCAGAACCGCAAGCCGTCGCTCGCCTTCGACGTCGGCGCGGTCAACGATTTTCTGGCGCCGCTGTTCCCGGCCGGCTTCTACTACAAGACCTTCATGTGGCCGGCGTCGTTCTGGAAGACGGTCTACGAGCCGATCATCCGCGCCGCCGCCGGCCTCGGCCGCGCCCCGAAGGCGGCCGACGCCGACCGCTACGTTCAGCGCTACGCCCATTGCGACGTGCTCGTCGTCGGCGCCGGCCCGGCCGGCCTCGCCGCGGCGCTCGCCGCCGCCGAGGCCGGCGCCTCGGTGATCCTCTGCGACGAGCAGGCCGAGCTCGGCGGCTCGCTCCTCTCGGAGACGGCCGCGACGATCGACGGCAAGCCGGCGGCGGCCTGGGTCGCCGAGGCGACGGCGACGCTCGCCGGCCACGACCGCGTCACCGTGCTCGCCCGCACCACCGCCTTCGGCTGGTACCCGCACAACCTGATCGGGCTCTGCGAGCGGGTGACCGACCATCTCGCCCGGCCGGCCGGCAACCTGCCGCGCGAGCGGCTGTGGCAGGTCAGGGCGAAGGAGGTGGTCATCGCCGCCGGCGCGATCGAGCGGCCGATGGTGTTCCCGGAGAACGACCGGCCTGGAATCATGCTCGCCGACGCCGCGCGCACCTACCTCAACCGCTACGGCGCCAAGGTCGGCTCCCGCGTCGTCGTCTTCACCGCCCACGACGCCGCCTACCAGGCGGCCCTCGACCTCGCCGCCGCCGGCGTGACGATCGCCGCCATTGCCGACCTCAGGCCGGTCGCCGACGGGCCGCTGCCGAACGCCGCCCGCGCCGCCGGGCTGCCGGTCAGGACCGCGACGACGGTGACCGGGACGCGCGGCCGCCTGCGCGTCGCGCAGGCCCACCTCGCCACCGTCGCCGCCGACGGCCGGGTGGCCGCGGCCGAGCCGGTCGTCTGCGACGCGCTGCTGATGTCCGGCGGCTTCAACCCGTCCGTCCACCTGTTCTCGCAGTCGCGCGGCAAGCTCGTCTTCGACGAGACGCTGAAGACCTTCCTGCCGGGCCGGTCCTTCGCCCGCGAGCGCTCGGCCGGCGCCTGCAAGGGTACGTTCGGCCTCGCCGAGGCGCTCGCCGAGGGTTACGCGGCGGGCGAGGCGGCGGCGAAGGGCTCCGTCGGTGGGCGCGGCTTCGCCGTCACCGCCGCCCCACCGGCCGCCGGCGGCTATGTCGGCGCGGCGCCGCACGGCCGCAACCCGGCCTTCGCCAAGGCCTTCGTCGACTACCAGAACGACGTCACGGCCAAGGACGTGAAGCTCGCCACCCGCGAGGGCTTCGTCTCGATCGAGCACGTCAAGCGCTACACGACGACGGGCATGGCGACCGACCAGGGCAAGACGTCGAACCTCAACGCCCTCGCCATCGTCTCCAACGCCGTCGGCAAGCCGGTGCCGGCGGTCGGGCTCACCACCTTCCGCCCGCCCTACACGCCGACGACGTTCGGCGCCTTCGCCGGGGCGGCGCGCGGCGACCTGTTCGACCCCGTCCGCACCACGCCGATCCACGCCTGGGCGCAGGCGCACGGCGCCGTGTTCGAGGACGTCGGGCTGTGGAAGCGCGCCTGGTACTTCCCGGTTCGCGGCGAGGACATGCACCGGGCGGTCGCGCGCGAGTGTCGCGCCGTGCGCTCGTCCGTCGGCATCTTCGACGCCTCGACGCTCGGCAAGATCGAGATCGTCGGCCCGGACGCGGCCGAGTTCATGAACCGCATGTACACGAACCCGTGGACGAAGCTCGAGCCCGGCCGGCTGCGCTACGGCGTGATGCTGCGCGAGGACGGCTTCGTCACCGACGACGGCGTCGTCGGCCGCCTGGCGCCGGACCGCTTCCACGTCACCACCACGACCGGGGGAGCCCCCCGCGTGCTGAACATGATGGAAGACTACCTGCAGACCGAGTGGCCTGACCTCGACGTCTGGCTGACCTCGACCACCGAGCAGTGGGCGGTGATCGCCGTGCAGGGGCCCAACGCCCGCAAGGTGCTGGAGCCTCTCGTCGAGGGCATCGACCTCGCCAAGGAAGCGATGCCGCACATGAGCGTGCGCGAGGGCCGGATCTGCGGGGTGCCGACGCGGCTCTTCCGGGTGAGCTTCACCGGCGAGCTCGGCTTCGAGGTGAACGTGCCGGCCGGCTACGGCCGGATGGTGTGGGAGGCGATCTTCGCCGCCGGCAAGGCCTTCGACATCACCCCCTACGGCACCGAGACGATGCACGTGCTCCGCGCCGAGAAGGGCTACATCATCGTCGGCCAGGAGACCGACGGCACGGCGACGCCGGACGACGTCGGCCTGTCCTGGGCGGTCGGCAAGACGAAGCCCGACTTCGTCGGCAAGCGCTCGATCGGCCGCCCGGAGATGGGCGGGCCGGGCCGCAAGCAGCTCGTCGGCCTGCTCACCGCCGATCCGAAGGAGGTGATGGAGGAGGGCGCGCAGATCGTCGCCGACCCGGCGCAAGCGGTGCCGATGACGATGATCGGCCACGTCACCTCGTCCTATTTCAGCGCCGTGCTCGACCGCTCGATCGCGCTCGCCATGGTGAAGGACGGCCGCAAGCGGATGGGCGAGACGCTGTTCGTGCCGATGCCCGGCGACAAGGTGATCGCGGCGACGGTCGTCGCGCCGGTGTTCTACGACACGGAAGGAGCCCGCATCGATGGCTGAGCTCTCGCACGCCACGGCCGGCGCGAGCCGGGCGAACCCGCTCGCCGCGCTCGCCGCCGCCACGCCGGGGGTGCCGGCGGCGACGCTCACGGTGCTGCCGGATGCCGCCCGATTCGTCTTCCGCTGCCGCGAGGGCGGCGCCGGCCACGCCGGCCGCGCCTTCGCCTGCGGCCTGCCACGCGAGCCCGGCCGCTTCGTTTCGGCGAGCGGCCGCATGGCGGTATGGCTCGGCCCCGACGAGTGGCTGCTGATCGCCGTGGGCGAGGAGGCGGCGCCGCTCGCCGCCTCCATCGAGGCGGAGACGGCGGCGATCCCGCATTCCCTCGTCGACGTCGGCCATCGCTCCGTCGGCATCGAGGTTTCCGGCCGCGCCGCCGCGGCGGTGATCAACGCCGGCTGCCCGCTCGATTTGTCGCTCGAGGCGTTCCCTGTCGGCTCCGGCACGCGCACCATCCTCGCCAAGGCCGAGATCGTGCTGCTGCGCACCGGGCCGGAGACCTTCCAGCTCGACGTCTGGCGGTCGTTCTCGGCCTATGCCTGGCAGTATCTCGAGGAAGCGCGGCGGGAGTTCGCCTAAGTCCCTCCCCTGCCAGGGGGAGGGACAGACCGCCGCAAGGCGGTCAGGGTGGGGCTCGTCGACGTGATCTGTCGGTCTTCGGTACGGGTCCCCACCTGCCGGCTTCGCCGGCTGCCCTCCCCCCTGGCAGGGGGAGGACGGCAGGTCGGCAGGGGAGGAACAATGCTGCCGCCGGGGAAGGACACCACCCAATGATCAGCGTCTTCGAGCTGTTCAAGATCGGCATCGGGCCGTCGTCGTCGCACACCGTCGGGCCGATGAAGGCGGCGCGGGCGTTCGCGGCGCGGCTCGCCGAGGAAGGGCTCCTCGACGACGTCTGCCGTGTTCGCACCGACCTGTTCGGCTCGCTCGCCTGGACGGGCAAGGGCCACGGCACCGACCGGGCGGTGGTGCTCGGGCTCGCCGGGATGGAGCCGGCGACGGTCGATCCCGACGAGGCAGACGCCGCCTATGCCGCCGCGCTCGAGGGCGGCCTGCTGATGCTCGCCGGCTGGCGCGGCATCGGCTTCGCCTATGACCGCGACGTCGTCTTCGACGGCGAGAGCCCGACGCCGAGCCACCCGAACACGCTCGCCTTCACCGCCCTCGACGCGGCCGGCGAGACCGTCGCCCACGAGCGCTGGTGCTCGATCGGCGGCGGCTTCGTCGTGCCCGAGCACGAGGTCGGGCTGACGGCGCAGGCCGAGGCGGACGTGCCGCATCCGTTCCGCAACGCCCGCGAGCTCCTCGCCATCGGCCAGCGCACCGGCCTCGCGATCGCCGACATCGTCGCCGCCAACGAGGCGGCGCTCAGGCCAATGGAGCAGGTCCGCGGCCATTGTCTCGGCGTCGCCGAGGCGATGATGACCTGCGTCGAGCGCGGCATGGCGACGGAGGGCGTGCTGCCCGGCGGGCTCAACGTCAAGCGCCGGGCGAAGGCGATCCGCGACCGGCTCAAGGCCGACGAGACGGCCAACACCCGCGCCCCGCACGAGATCATGGACTGGGTCAGCCTCTACGCCATCGCGGTGAACGAGGAGAACGCCGCCGGCGGCCGCGTCGTCACGGCGCCGACGAACGGCGCCGCCGGCGTCTTCCCGGCGACGCTGCGCTACTACCGCGACCACTGCCCGGGGGCCGACGCGGCGGGCCTGCGCGCCTTCATCCTCACCGCCACGGCGATCGGCGGGCTGTTCAAGATGAATGCCTCGATCTCCGGCGCCGAGGTCGGCTGCCAGGGCGAGGTCGGCGTCGCCTGCTCGATGGCCGCGGCCGGCCTCTGCGCGGCGCTCGGCGGATCGAACGAGCAGATCGAGAACGCCGCCGAGATCGGCATGGAGCACCATCTCGGCATGACCTGCGACCCGATCGCCGGCCTCGTCCAGGTGCCGTGCATCGAGCGCAACGCCTTCGGCGCGATCAGCGCCGTCAACGCCGCCTCCCTTGCCCTGAAGGGCGACGGCACCCACGTCGTCTCGCTCGACAAGGTCATCGCGACGATGCGTGAGACCGGCCGCGACATGGCCTCCAAATACAAGGAGACCTCGCTTGGCGGCCTCGCGGTCAACCTGCCGGAGTGCTGAGCGGCCCCGCGAGACGGGGCCGCTCGCGGCTTGGGCGGCGCTCCTACGCCGCCCGGGCGCGGCCGGTCATCCGGGCGAGCGTCGCGTCGCGGTCGACGAGGTGGTGCTTCAGCGCGCCGACAACGTGCAGCACGATGATCAGGCCGAGCCCGAGGACCAGCACCGGGCCGGAATGGAAGGCGCGGGCGAAGGCGGCGACCGCCTCGTTGCCGGGGCCGGCCGGCAGCAGCGTCACGCCGAACACCGCGAGCGGGCGGCCGCGGCCGATGATGCGGGCGAGGCCGGTGAGCGGCGCCAGGATGGTCATCGCCAGCAGCAGCGCGTGGACGAGGTGGGCGACGGCGCGCTCGTGGACCGGGTAGCTGCCGACCGGCTTCGGAAAACCCTCGCCGAGCCGCCGCCCGACGCGCCAGGTCGCGAGCACCAGGATGGCGAGGCCGAGCGCCATGTGGGAGTTGAAGACGAGGTCGCGGACGGCGCCCTTGTCCATCTCCTCCGACAGGATGCCGAGCGGGATCATGGCGACGATGCCGAGTGCGATGAGCCAGTGGAGGGCCCGGTCGACGGGAGGAATGGCGACGTAGGCAGTGGTGGCGGAACGGCTCATCTCGGTCTCCGTGGTTCGAGAGCGGAACGTCTCGAGCCCCTCGCGAGATGGAACGGTTCCAAGCGCGCTTCCCGACGCGCGGCAGCTGCGACAAGTTGGACGCGGGGAGGATCGTGCTCGGGCGGGCGTCGTTCCGGCGGCCGTCAGTCGCCGGGCTCGAACAACCCCATCTGGTCGGCCGGCAGGCTCGCCGGCGGGGCGAGACCGAGATGCTTGAAGGCGGCCGGCGTCAGCATGCGCCCGCGCGGCGTGCGCTGCACGAAGCCCTGCTGGATGAGGTACGGCTCGACGATCTCCTCGATGGCATCGCGGGGCTCGGACAAGGCGGCCGCGATGGTCTCGATGCCGACCGGCCCGCCGGAGAAGCTCTCGGCGATCACCCTGAGATAGCGCCGGTCGAGGGTGTCGAGGCCGAGCGCGTCGACCTCGAGGCGCAGGAGCGCGTCGTCGGCGGAGGCGCGGTCGATCGCGTCCCGGCCGGCGACGATGGCGAAGTCGCGCACCCGGCGCAAGAGCCGGCCGGCGATGCGCGGCGTGCCGCGGGCGCGCCGGGCGATCTCGGTGGCGCCGTCGTCGGTGAGGCCGATGCCGAAGAGCCGGGCGCCGCGCTTCACGATGAGCTCGAGCTCCTCGACCGTGTAGAACTCGAGGCGCAGCGGGATGCCGAAGCGGTCGCGCAGCGGGTTCGTCAGCAGGCCGAGCCGCGTCGTCGCGCCGACCAGGGTGAAGCGGGCGAGGTCGATCCTGACCGAGCGCGCCGCCGGCCCCTCGCCGATGATCAGGTCGAGGACGTAGTCCTCCATCGCCGGATAGAGGATTTCCTCGACGGCCGGCGAAAGACGATGAATCTCGTCGATGAACAGGACGTCGCGGTCCTCGAGGTTGGTCAGCAGCGCGGCGAGGTCGCCGGCCTTGGCGATCACCGGCCCGGCGGTCGCCTTGAAGCCGACGCCGAGCTCGCGCGAGACGATCTGCGCGAGCGTCGTCTTGCCGAGGCCGGGCGGGCCGACGAGGAGGACGTGGTCGAGCGCCTCGCGCCGGACCTTCGCCGCCTCGACGAAGACGGCGAGGTTCTCCCGCGCCCGCGCCTGGCCGACGAACTCGGCAAGCCGCTGCGGCCGCAGCGCCGTGTCGAAGTCGTCGCCCTTCTTCTCGGGCGAGAGGAGGCGGGAGGGTTCCTTCATTGGCGCCTCCTCACCGCGCCAGCTCCTTCAGCGCCAGCCGGATCAGTGTCGCCGCCGGGGTGTCCTCGCCGGCGCCGGCGGCACGGACGGCTGCGACGGCGCCTCGGGCCTGCGCATCGGCGTAGCCGAGGTTGACGAGGGCGGAGACGGCGTCGGCGCCGTTCGGGTCGCGCGCCGCGGCGGGGGAGGGGGCGGCCGCGACGCCCAGCGCCGCCGGCAGCGTCAGGGCCCCGGCGGCGTCGCGAAGCTCGACGACGAGGCGCTCGGCGAGGCGGCGGCCGACGCCGGGCGCCCGCGACAGCGCCACCTTGTCCTGCAATGCGATCGCCGTCGACAGGTCCTCGGCCGAGAGCACGCCGAGGAGCGATAGCGCCACCTTCGAGCCGACGCCCTGGACGGTGGTGAGGAGCCGGAACCACGCCCGCTCGCCTTGGCTGGCGAAGCCGTAGAGGCGGATCATGTCCTCGCGGACGTGGGTCTCGATATAGAGCACCGCCGGCTCGCCGGCCTTCGGCAGGTGGGCGAGGACGCGCGCCGGGCAGAACACCTGGTAGCCGACGCCGCCGACGTCGAGGACGACGTGGTCCTCCTCCATGTCGTCGACGAGGCCCCTGAGCTTACCGATCATGGGGCTTGCCGATCATGAGAGCCTGCCGATTATGCTTGCCTGCCGGTCGCGGGAGCTTGCCGGTCATGGCCGGGCCTCCGCCTTCGCCTCGGCGGCGAGGCGGGCGAGGCGCGCCGCCGGCGTCGCCCGGTGGTGGGCGTGGCACAGCGCGATGGCGAGCGCGTCGGCGGCGTCGTCGCTCTCGAACGTCGCCTTCGGCAGCAGCACGTTGACCATCATGCGGATCTGCTTCTTGTCGGCGTGGCCGGTGCCGACGATCGCCTTCTTCACCGCCGTCGGCCCGTATTCGGCGACGGCGAGGCCGGCGCGGGCCGGCACCAGCATGGCGATGCCGCGCGCCTGGCCGAGCTTCAGCGTCGCCGCCGCGTCGCGGTTGACGAAGGTCTCCTCGACGGCGGCCTCGTCGGGGGCGATCCGGTCGAGGACCGCCGAGAGCCCGGAGAACAGGCTCATCAGCCGCGCCGCGAGCGCGTCGTCGGCGTCGGAGGTGATCGTTCCCGACGCGAGGAAGCGGATCGCGTTGCCCATCACCTCGATCGCCCCCCAGCCGGTGCGGCGGAGGCCGGGGTCGATGCCGAGGATGCGAATCGGAGCCCTGTCCATGGCCCCAGGATACAGGAACCGGCCTTAACGGGTCGAGAACAAAAGGCGGACAAGGGGGCGCGGGCGGGCTTCTCGGCGCGCCCTCAGCTCGTCGCTGCCGATGCCGTCGGCAGCACCACGATGCGCGTGCCGTGCGGCACCCGGCCGTAGAGGTCGATGATGTCCTGGTTGAACAGGCGCACGCACCCGGAGGAGACCATCGTGCCGATCGTCCACGGCTCGACCGTCCCGTGCAGGCGGTAGAGCGTGTCGCGGCCGTCGCGGTAGAGATAGAGCGCCCGCGGCCCGAGCGGGTTGCCGGGGCCGCCCGGCAGCCCGCCGGCATACTGCGCGTAGCGGTCGGGATCGCGGCGGATCATGTCGGGCGTCGGCGTCCAGCGCGGCCACTCAGCCTTGCGGGCGATCGTCGCCTCGCCCTCGAAGTTGAACGCCTCCTCCTTGCCGACGCCGATCCCGTAGCGCAGCGCCCGGCCGGCTTCGAGGACGAGGTAGGCGTGGCGCGCGCCGGGGTCGACGACGATGGTGCCGGGCGGCTCGGCCGTCGGATAGGCCACTTCCCGGCGCAGGAACCGCCGGTCGATCTTGCGCAGGTCGACGGCCGGCACCGGGTAGGGATCCGTCTCGATCGCCGCGTACATCGCGGCGTAGCGCAGGTCGTCGGGGAGGTCCCCGCCCGCCCCGGCGAGCGGATCGCGCGCCGCGCAGGCGGCGAGGGCGAGCGGGCCGGCGATCACGAAAGCCCGTCTGCTGACTGACATCTTCTCAGGCGCTCCGTCTGTGGCGTCGATGCGTGGCATGGAGCGCGGAGACGGGTGCAGCGTCCATCTGTTATGGTGTGATGATCGACATAACCAAGAGTTTCAGATGGACCTCGCCGCCGCCCTGCGCGCCTTCGTCCGCACCGTCGAGCGCGGCTCCGTCAGCGCCGCCGCGCGCGACCTGGCGGTTTCCCAGCCGGCCATCAGCAAGCACCTGCGCAACCTCGAGCGGCATGTCGGCGCCCGCCTCGTCGAGCGGTCGGCCCGCCTGACCCGCCCGACGCCGCTCGGCCAGACCCTCTACGAGGAGAGCCGGTCGGCGCTCGCCTCCATCGATGCGGCGCTCGAGGGCGTGCGCCGTGACATGGGGACGATCGAGGGGCCACTGCGCGTGCACGCGCCGGCCTGCCTCGGCGCCAAGCATCTCCATCCGATCGTCCTCGCCTTCTGCGAGGCCCATCCGGGCGTGACGGTCGATCTCGTGCTGGAGAGCCGCGCCGTCGACCTCGTCTACGAGAACTTCGATCTCGCCATCCGCTACGGCCGGCCGGAGGGCCAGGAGCTGATCATCCGGCGCCTCGGCCTCGTCCGCCGCATCCTCGTCGCGGCCCCGAGCCTCATCGCCCGGGTGGGACCGATCGAGACGGCCGGGAGGCTCGCCGAGGTGCCCATCGTCACCACGCCGACGGTGCTGTCGCCGCGCGACACCCTCGCCCTCGTCCGCGGCAGCGAGACGGTGGAGGCACCGGTGCGGCCGGTGCTGCGCACCAACAGCGCCGAGGTCATCGTCAGGACGCTCGTCGAGGGTCAGGCCGCCGGGCCGGTGCAGCGGCTCCTCGTCGGCGAGGAACTCGCCGACGGGCGGCTCGTCCGCATCCTGCCCGAGTACGAGATCCGGCCGACCGAGGCCTTCCTCGCCTATCCCTCCGTGCGCTTCATGCGCCCCGTCGTGCGGGCCTTCACCGACTTCGCCGTCGCGGCGCTGCGGCGCGTCGACGGCATCGACGACGGCGATCCGCCAGCATAGAGGCGGCCCGACCGTGCGAACGGCGCGAACGGCGCGGTCGCGGCCGACATGGCGAAGGCTCCACCCGCCCCGCATTGCCCCGGCCCCGCCGATGGCCTAGAACGGCGGCGCATTCCCGAGCCCCCGAGCGACGAGCGGACCCGTAACGCCATGGCGCGCCAGTTCATCTATCACATGCACGGCCTGTCGAAGGCGTATGCCGGCGGCAAGAAGGTGCTCGACAACGTCCACCTGTCCTTCTACCCGGACGCCAAGATCGGCGTGCTCGGCCCGAACGGCTCGGGCAAGTCGACGCTGCTCCGGATCATGGCCGGGCTCGACAAGGAGTACTCCGGCGAGGCGTGGGTCGCCGAGGGCGCCCGCGTCGGCTACCTCGCCCAGGAGCCGCAGCTCGACGAGACCAAGGACGTGCGCGGCAACGTCATGGAGGGCGTCGCGGCGAAGCAGGCGATCCTCGACCGCTACAACGAGCTCGCCATGAACTATTCCGAGGAGACCGCCGACGAGATGGCGCGCCTCCAGGACGAGATCGACGCCAAGAACCTGTGGGACCTCGACAGCCAGGTCGACCAGGCGATGGACGCGCTGCGCTGCCCGCCGGGCGACGCCGCCGTCGGGCCGCTGTCGGGCGGCGAGAAGCGCCGCGTCGCGCTGTGCAAGCTGCTGCTCGAGCAGCCCGAGCTGCTGCTCCTCGACGAGCCGACCAACCACCTCGACGCCGAGACGGTGCACTGGCTGGAAAACCACCTGCGCAACTACCCGAGGGCGATCCTGATCGTCACCCACGATCGCTACTTCCTCGACCACGTCACCGGCTGGATCCTCGAGCTCGATCGCGGCCGCGGCATGCCCTACGAGGGCAACTACTCC
>Ga0255338_1005384_pt1 | contig 11858 bp, 9 predicted proteins | sample MeOH1_35cm_T4_19_FD_203715 | JGI IMG/M metagenome (GOLD analysis project Ga0255338, IMG submission 203715) | Sandy soil microbial communities from University of British Columbia, Vancouver, Canada - MeOH1_35cm_T4_195 | ecosystem: Engineered > Artificial ecosystem > Sand microcosm > Unclassified ... | reverse complement strand
AAGACCGGACTGCGACGACGCAAGGCCGCGGCGTCGGCCCTGAAGAAGACGATCGCCGAGGGCCGCAGGCGGCACGAGGCGCTGATCGCCCCGGTGATCGCGTCCGACGGCACCCCCATCGCCACGGAGCGGCTGCTGGCCGAGCTCGACGCCCTGCTGCGGCCCGACGACATCGTCGTCGCGGATGCGAGCTATTCGTCGATCTGGGTGACCAGCTATCTGCGGTCCCGTCGCCCCGGCCAGCGGTTTCTGGTGCCCCGCGGCCTCGCCGGGCTGGGCTGGGGCCTGCCGCTGGCGATCGGCGCGAAGCTGGCGTCGCCGGCGTCCAGGGTAGTGAACATCAGCGGCGACGGCGGGTTCGCCCATGTCTGGGCGGAGCTGGAGACGGCGGTGCGCGAGGACATCCCCGTGACGTCGATCATTCTGAACAACGGGCACCTGGGTTACCAGCGGCACGCGGAGAACTTCCTGTATGGGCAACCCACGACGGCCATCGATTTCAAGCCGGTCGATCATGCCGCCATCGCCAGGGCGGCCGGGGCGGACGGGCTGACGATCCGGGAGCCGTCGGAAATATCCGCGGCGCTGAAATCGGCGCTTGAATCGCGCAAGCCCACCGTAATTGATGTGTTCGTTGACCCTGACGCGTATGCGCCGGTGCGCCTTTGGGATGGTCACCATCAGAGGATCAACGCGAAATAGGCGCGAGAGAGCGGACGGCCCGATGGTAAAAGATGCAACTCAGACCAAAGACAAGAATGGAACGCCGACGCTCCAGACGGTCGACCGGGCGCTGACATTTCTCGAATTCGTCGCCGCGTCCTCGAAATCACCGAGCGTACAGGACGTTTCGATCGGGTTGGGCCTGAACATTACCACCTGCTACCACCTCATGCGGACTCTGCTGGCCCGCGGCTACGTCATCCGGCTGACGGATGGAAAGCTCGCGATCGGCAGCGCGATCGGCGGGCTTTATCGCTCCTACCGTATGCGGCTGAGCGTAGACGCGGAGATCTCGGAGATCGTGCGCAGGCTGGCCGAGACGACGTCGGAAACGGGCTTCTTCTCCGCCCCGGAAGGCAATTCCGTGGTGCTCAAGGTCCTGGTTGAGGGAACCAGGCAGCTGCGCGTGGGCGGCCTGTTCGTCGGCATGACGGGGAACGAGCATGTCCGGGCGTCGGGCCGCGCGATCCTCGGCCACCTGCCGCCGGAGCAGCGGCTCGCGATTATCAAGGCGTGCTTCGTGGGCCTGGAAGAGCCGGCCCTGTCCGAGGCGATCGCCCGCCTGGACGGCGAGCTGAAGCTCACCGTCGAGCGTGGCTGGTCCTATGACGCCGGAGAGACCGAACGGGGCGTTTCCGCGGTCGGATGCCCGATCTTCGACGGGCGCGGAAAGATCTACGGCGCAATCGGCGTCGTCGTGCCCGCGATCCGCATGGAGCGTTCGCACGACGCCTTGCTGGCGAGCGTCAAGCAGATGGCCGCAGAGACCGAAGGCCTGCTGAAGAACGCCATGACCACATGAAGGACACAGAATGGAAATCGATGCGGAAAGGTTGATCGCGTCTGTCCCGACCCGACTCCATATCGGCGGCGAATGGCGGGACGGCGCGACCGGCGAGACCTTTCAGGTCGAGAACCCCGCGACCGGCACCACACTCGCATCCGTTTCCAGTGCGACCCGCGCAGATGCCGAGGCGGCTCTCACGGCCGCCTCGGCCGCCCAGGCGGATTGGGCCCGCACGGCCCTGCGCGAACGGGGCGAAATCCTGCGGCGGGCCTTCGAGGCGACGGTCGATCGGAAGGCTGATTTCGCCGCCCTCATGACCTTGGAGATGGGAAAGCCCTACGCGCAGGCCCTCGGCGAGGTCGCCTATGGCGCCGAATTTCTCCGCTGGTTCTCCGAGGAGGCGGTTCGGGCATTCGGCCGCTACTCCGTGGCGCCGGACGGCGGCTCCCGGCTGTTGGTCATGAAGAGGCCTGTCGGCCCCTGCCTCCTGATCACGCCGTGGAACTTTCCGCTGGCGATGGCCACGCGCAAGATCGCGCCCGCCGTCGCCGCCGGCTGCACCATGCTGCTCAAGCCGGCGGAGCTGGCGCCGCTGACATCGGCCTTGTTCACGCAGGTCATGATCGAGTCCGGGTTGCCGGCGGGCGTCTTGAATCTTCTTCCGACCGACGACCCGGAGCGTCTGACGTCGGGATTGCTGGGCGATCCCCGCCTGCGCAAGATCTCCTTCACCGGATCGACGCCGGTCGGACGCATGCTGCTCGCCAGAGCGTCGGAAACCGTCCTGCGCACATCGATGGAGCTCGGCGGCAACGCCCCGTTCATCGTGTTCGAGGATGCCGACATCAATGCCGCGGTCGAGGGTGCCATGGCTGCCAAGATGCGCAACATGGGCGAGGCCTGTACGGCGGCGAACCGGTTCTATGTCCATCGTGCCGTCGCGGACGCTTTCTCCGATCGCTTCGCGGCACGCATGCGTGCGGAAGTGGTGGGCTCCGGCCTGCAGGACGGCGTGACCGTCGGCCCGTTGATCGATGCCCGCAGCCGGGACAGGGTCCACGCGCTGGTAGTCGATGCCGTATCGGGTGGCGCCAGGGTCGTGACCGGTGGCTCCCCGATCGCGGGGGCCGGGCATTTCTATCCGCCGACGGTCCTCATGGATGTCCCGCAGAAGGCGCGAATGCTGACGGAAGAAATCTTCGGGCCGGTCGCCCCCATCTCGACCTTCGAGACGGAGGAAGACGTCGTGGCCATCGCCAACGGCACGGATTACGGGCTCGCCGCCTATGTCTATACCAGGGATCTGAATCGCGGGCTTCGTCTCGGCGAGATGCTGGAGACCGGGATGCTCGGTCTCAACACCGGGATCATTTCCGACCCGGCCGCGCCTTTCGGCGGGATGAAGCAATCCGGCCTCGGACGCGAAGGAGGTCTGGAGGGCATCGAGGAATACCTGAGCACGCAGTATATCGGCATCGCGGATCCGTTCCGCATCTGACCGCGCGCCGCCGCCGGCGCGCCGCGGCGGCATCGCCGAGAAGCCGCTCGGAGCCCCTTCCGGGAGCACATTTGTTTCAGATGTCGCCGCCGCCGACGGTCGCCTGCTCTTAGGCGTTGGTCAAGTCGTTACATTTGAAGAGCAACCTCTCGCCGCTGCGGCGTCTGTCATTATTTGAAATCAAACTCGATATTTGATACGGGCGCGCGAAGTGCTAGGCTGTGCGTCATCGTCTCGACTACGCCGAAGGGAGGAAGAATGACGCGGCCGATAGGGAAGAGGCGGCTGACGGAGCACACGGTGCTCGACGCGCCGTTGATCCAGCTGTGCTTCACCGTCCATGATCTCGATGCCGCGGTGAAGTCGTTCACAGCGATGACCGGCGCCGGCCCCTGGTATCGCGTGGCATCGCTGCCGGAATCCGAGGATCAGACCACGCTGCGGGGTGTCCGCTCACCCCTGGGGGCGGACATCGCCTTGGCCTATGCCGGAAACACGATGTACGAGCTCGCCGCGCCGCGTGGCGGGTCGACATCCGTCTTTTCCGAATGGGTCGCCCGCTTCGGGGTCGGCCTGCACCATTTCGGATATGCCGCCGAAGCATTCGATCAGGAGCTCGAGGACATGATGTCAGCCGGAAAGGCACCGGTGATGACAAGCGTGACGGCGCGCGGCACGCGGGTTGCGATGTTCGAAGGTGATGGTCCGAGCAGTGCGCTGCACGAGCTGATCGAGCTCACGAGCGCGAGCCGGCTTTTTTACGACACCCTTCGTTCGGCCGCGAAGGACTGGCCCGATCGATCGACGCTCTACACGGACCTGGCGCGAAGGGAGGTCGACGCACCCGTCGGGATCGACTGAACGAAGCACGACTCGCGAGACGCGAGCGGAACTGAATAGGGAGGAAGACATGCCGAACACGACTGGAATCGCGATCCGGGACACGATCCTTTGGGTCGACGACACGGGTGAAGCAAATCTGCCCGTGGTCCTTTGCCTGCACTCGCTCTGGCTCAATCGAGCGATGTTCGACGATTTCGTCGATGCCGCAAAAGGGAGATATCGGATTATCCGCCCAGATTTTCGCGGCCAGGGTCAGAGCGCCCCGGCAACGAAAGACATCGTCACGATGGAGGATTGCTCAGCGGACATCGAAGCGCTTTTCGAAGCGATGGGGCTGTCCGACGTGCACGTCGTCGCCCAGTCGATGGGCGGCGATGTCGCCTTGCGGGTCGCCGCCGCGCGGCCCGACCTGATCGCCTCGCTGACCATGCTCGGCTCGTCGGCGCGCGGCGAGCCGCCCGAGCAACTGGAGTGGGTGAACAACTGGCTGACCAGCGCGATCGGCGAAGGTGGCTTCAAAGGTGAGAATCTGGAGATCCTCTATGCCGTGATGTTCGGCGAGACGACGCGAAACGCCGGCAAGCGTCAGGCCATGTTGAACCATTGGCGCGCCTACATGGAGGCGGGGACCTTGGCGCTGTGGCCGGCCATCCGCGGCGTGATCGAGCGCAGGAGCGTCGTGCATCTGCTGCCCTCGATCAGGCAGCCGGTTCTGGTGTTTTCGGGCACCGAGGACATGCCGCGCCCGCCCGCCTGGGCGGACGAGGTCGTGGCGGGATTGCCGAACGCCACCCTGCAACGCCTCGAGAGGATCGGGCACAGCCCCATCCTCGAGGCACCCGAGCAGGTCATTCCACGGATCACGGCGTTCCTCGATAGCCAGGTGATGGCGACCGCGTAGCCGGCCTGCGCGACGGCCTCGTCCCCCAAGTCGCCTTCCGCTCCCATTCCCGGCGGAGCGGAAGGCGACGGAGATTCCTCTGTCGACTTGGAAGGTCCGCGATGAGCAGACCGCGTTCGCCCACGGATCCGTTCGCCGCCTGGCCGAAGCGCAACGACGCCAACTTCGTCGCGCTGACGCCCATTACGTTTCTGGCGAAGGCGGCGCAGGTGCACCCCGACCGCCTCGCGCTGGTTTACAACGACGCCCGGCAGAGCTGGAGCGAGACCTATGCGCGCTGCCGCCGGCTCGCGGCCGCGCTGGCGCTCGCGGGGATCACGCGCGGCGATACGGTATCGGTGCTGCTGCCGAATACGCCCCCGATGTACGAGGCTCATTTCGCCGTGCCGATGGTCGGCGCGGTGCTGAACACGCTGAATACCCGTATCGATGTGGCGCTGATCGCGTTTCAGCTTCGGCACGCGGGCACGAAGCTGCTGATCGCCGACGGCGCCTATGGCGCGGTCGTCGAAGCCGCGCTCGCCCGTCTCGACGACCCGCCACGGCTGGTGGTGGCGAACGATCCGTACGAGCCGGGAGGCCGCGGGCTCGCCGGCCGGGACTACGAGGATTTCCTCGCCGAGGGCGACCCCGGCTACCTCTGGCGCCATCCCGAGGACGAATGTGACCCGATCGCCTTGAGCTACACCTCCGGCACCACGGGAGACCCCAAGGGCGTCGTGACCAATCATCGCGGCGCCTATCTCAACGCCATCGGCCAGATCCTGAGCTGGGACATGCCGGATGCCCCCGTCTATCTCTGGACGCTGCCGATGTTTCACTGCAACGGCTGGTGCTTTCCCTGGGCCGTCGCGGCCAAGGCGGGCGTGAACGTCTGCCTGCGTGGCGTCGTGCCGCCGATCGTGATCGAGCAGATCCGCCGGCATTCGGTGACCCACATGTCGGGAGCGCCGATCGTCTACGACATGCTGATCGGTGCTCTCGAGAGCGGCGACGCGCCTCTGCGGCACACCGTGAAGGCGATGCTCGCGGGTGCCGCGCCGACGACCCGGACCCTGCATAAGGGTAAGCAGGTCGGCTTCGACATCACCCATGTCTATGGTCTTACGGAAGTCTACGGACCGGCCGCGATCTGTACCCCGCGCGACGAGTGGCGCGGGGCGGGCGACGCGGAGCGCGTGCGGCTGAACGCGCGGCAGGGCGTCGCCAACATCATGCAGGAGAGCATGATCGTCGCCGATCCGAAGACGCTGCGGCCCGTGCCGGCCGACGGCGAGACCCTCGGCGAGATCATGTTCCGGGGCAATGTCACGATGAGCGGCTATCTTGAGAACCCGGCGGCGACGGAGGCGGCCTTCGCCGGAGGCTGGTTCCACACCGGCGACCTCGCCGTGATGGAGCTGGACGGATACGCCCGCATCACCGACCGGTCCAAGGACATCATCATCTCGGGTGGGGAGAACGTGTCCTCGCTGGAGGTGGAGGAGGTCTTATCGCGGCATCCGTCCGTCGCGGCGGTCGCGGTGGTGGCGAAGTCCGACGAGCACTGGGGCGAGGTACCCTGCGCCTTCGTCGAGCTCGTCGCTGGGCAGGACGTCACGGCGAGAGAGCTGCAGGGCTTCTGCCGCGATCACCTCGCACGGTACAAGGTGCCCAAGGCCTTCGTGTTCGGTCCGATCCCACGCACCGCCACCGGCAAGATCCCGAAGTTCGAGCTGCGCAGCCTCGCCAACAAGACGGCCGCAAGCACGCCGCCGCCGCGGACGGCGGTCTAGCGGCAGCGATCCGACCTCCGCGCGGCGCCCCCGCTCGCGCAGCACCGGCAAAGGTCACGGCGCGACGCGGCAAGAGTGGCCCGTGACCGCGGACGATAGCCCGCAGGGAAAGCGACCATGACGACGTCGACTGAAACGTTCCACGACCGCCACGTCCTGGTGACCGGCTCCGCTCGCGGGATCGGCAGGGCGATCGCCGGCGCGTTCGTCGGACGCGGCGCCACGGTCGGCGTGGCGGATGCCGACCGGGACGCGGCCGCCGCCGCGGCGACGGCGTTGTCCGCGGCCGGCGGCGGACGCGCCTATCCCATCCACATGGATGTCTCCGATGCCGCCATGGTCGAGGACGGGATCGAGCAGGCGGCCGCGGACGTCGGGCAGCCCTTCGACACTCTGATCAACAATGCCGGCATCTCCCCCAAGCGCGATGGTAAGGCGGTGCGCATTTGGGATATGGATCCGGCGGAATGGCAGACCGTCCTGGCGGTCAACCTCTCCGGCAGCCTGTTCGCCATCCGCTACGTCGTGCCGATGATGCGCGCGCGCCAGCGAGGCTGGATCGTCAACATGGCCTCCGTCGCCGGCAAGGTCTATTCCCCGATCGTCTCCTGCCACTATTCCGCATCCAAGGCCGGGATCATCGGCCTGACGCGCCAGCTCGCCGGCGAGCTCGGGCCGGACGGCATTCGGGTCAACGCCATTTCGCCGGGGCGCATCGCCACCGAGATGACCGCCTCCATCGACGCAGCGGCCTATCGGGCACAGGTCGCCGATACACCCATGGGCCGCTTCGGGGAGGCGTCGGAAGTCGCCCGGATGGCCGTGTTTCTCGCCTCCGCGCAGTCGAGCTTCGTGACCGGGCAGACGATCGACGTCTCCGGCGGCTATTGCATGACCTGAGCGACAGGCGGCGGCGAAGGACGGCCGGTTCCGATCGGCGCGCTCCCCGTCACCGGGAAGCGCGCCCCTTCTTCATGCAGCCTTCTTCAGGCGCCCTCGGCCTTCCGCATGGCCTGTTCCAGGAAGACGACTGCATTGCGCAGCGCTTCGTCGGCCTCCGGCATGCCGTCGAAGAGGTGCCAGACGTGAAACATGCCCGGCCAGACCTCGAGCGACGTCCGGACGCGATTTTCCCCGAGATGCGTGGCCAGGCGCATGGCGTCGCTGAGCATGACCTCGTTCTCGCCGGCCTGGATCAGCACGGGCGGCAGTCCGCGCACGTCGGCGAAGACCGGCGATGCGTCGGGGTCGGACGGCAAGGTATCGCCGAGGAAGTTGCGTGCTAGCAGCATCAGGAACTCGCGGCTGCACACGGGGTCGAGCCCGTCCCGCTCGAACTGCGATCTGCTGGAATGGGTGAGATCCGCCCACGGCGAGATGGCGACGCCCCCGGCGGGCAGAGGGTTGCCGGCGTCGCGCGCCATGCGCATCATCGTGATCACCATGGCCCCGCCCGCGGAGTCGCCGGAGATCGTCACCTTCGCCGGGTCGAAGCCCATGCCGAAGAGCGACTTGTACGCCTGGAAGGTATCCGTGAGCGGGATCGGGTAGCGGAATTCCGGCGCCTGGCGATAGTCCGGCACATAGACCCGCGCCTTCAGCGCCTTCGCATAGCGCCCGGCGAGGCCGCGATACGCCAGAGGGCCGCCGTGAACATAGCCGCCACCGTGGATGTAGAACAGCACCTTGCCGTCGATCACCACGTCCGGCGTGACCAGCATGGCGGGCACGCCGTCCATGTCGACCGTTTCGAACGAGACACCCTCCGGCGCGGGGAACAGGCGATTCAGCTCGCCGAGGTAGTTGGCGCGCGCCTCGTCCCAGGGCTGGTCGCTCTGGCCGAGCAGGATGGCCCCGAGCGGGCCTGCCGCACTCTGCCATCCCGCCAGGCGCTCGCGATCTCTCGGACCCAACATCGACATACTCCGTTTACAGCATTGATCTATTTCAGCTCGGCCTCAGTGAATCGCCGCGAACATGATCTTCTCTTCCGTGGCATCGCGCGCCGAGAACTCCTCGATGACCTTGCCTTGCCGGGACACGAGAATCCTGTCGGACAGCCCCATGACTTCCGGCAGGTAGGACGAGATGACGACGACCGCCTTGCCGTCGTCGGCCAGCTTGTTGATGAGATCGTGGATTTCCGCGATCGCCCCGACATCGACGCCGCGGGTCGGCTCGTCGAAGATGATGATGTCCGGGTCCTGTATCAGCGATTTCGCAATCACCACTTTTTGCTGGTTGCCGCCCGACAGCTCGACCACTTTCGCCTCGTCGCTGATCGCGCGGATGTTCAGCTTCTTCACCCAATCCCCGCCCGACCGCGCCTGCTCCCTGCGTGACAGGAGGCTGCGCCCTTCGGCGAACTTGGCGAGCAGACCGAGGTAGATGTTCCGGGCGATCGAGGAGGTTTGAAAGAAGCCCTCGATCTTGCGGTCTTCGGTGATATAGGCGATCCCGGATCTGACCGCCTGCGAGGGAACCCTGAATCGAACCGGCCTGTCGCCGAGGAAGATTTCCCCGCCATGGAAGAGATCCCGCTTCATCACGCCGGAGACGATCTTGAACGTCTCGGTGCGGCCGGCCCCGACCAGACCGAAGACGCCGGTGACCTGACCGGCGAAGATCGACATCGAGTTGCTCTTCACCGCCGGCGCCATCTTCAGGTTCTGGATGGTGAGCGCACGCGCTCCGGGCCGGCGCACCGACGTCTTCTTGTGCCCGTACAACGTGGCCGAGAGGTCGCGGCCCACCATCGCACGAACGATGCGGGCTTGATCGAAATTCGCGGCACCGTCCGTCACGATCCATTTGCCGTCGCGCAGGATCGTGACCCGGTCCGCGAGGTTCAGTGCTTCTTCCAGCGCGTGGCTGATGAAGATGATGGAGACGCCCCGCCGCTTCAGGTCGCGCACGAGCGCGAAGAAATACTTCCGCTCCTCGGGCGTCAGCGTCGCGGTCGGCTCGTCGAAGATGATGACCTTCGCCTTGTGGAGCACCGAGCGAGCGATCTCGACCATCTGCTGCCGCGCGGCACCCAACGTGCCGACCATCGCCGTGGGCGAGACGTCGAAGTTCAGGGATTGCAGGAACTGCTGGGCGGCGATGTTCACGCCGCTCAGCCGGTTGTAGAACCTCTCCCGCCCCAGGAACAGATTTTGCGCGACGGTCATCGTCGGAACCAGGCTGTTCTCCTGGAACACCATGGCGATGCCGTTGTGCCGGGCATCCAGCGGCGAGCGAAGGGAAACCTCCCGGCCGTCGATCTTGAGGCAGCCGGAGGTGAGCTGCACGACGCCGGCCATGACCTTCGTCAGTGTGGACTTTCCCGCGCCGTTCTCGCCGAGGATGGCGTGGATCTCTCCGCGCTCCAGCTCGAAGTCGATGTCCTCGATCGCGGCCACACCGGAATAGCGCTTGGTGGCCTTCTCGAGGGACAGCACGATGCCGCTCATGCGCCGAACTCCTCGGCCAGATGCTCGCATGACAGGCGTAGGACGCGGCGCGGCCCCTTTGCGACGGCGTAGAGGAAGCCCTGATGCTCGACCGCGGAGACGATCCCGTGGTTCTCGCCGTCAGCCCGGCTGTGCAGCGAGAACACCGGTTCCGCCGCCGCATTGAGGCGAACGATCAGGCCGTAGGACCGGGGCGGCGCCCACGGCTTGACGACGCCCATCATCGTCACGTGCGCCCCCTGAATGGGCTCGAGCGTGGACCGGCTGGAGACGAGCCGTGGCGCGATCCAATGATCGGGATCGATCTCGGCCATCATGCGCCTGCGGAATTCTGGCTCGCGCAGCACGAACTCCACCAGTTGCGTGCGACAGGCGAACGCCGTCATCCACCATCCGCCCCCAGAGGCGGCGGTCAGACGCGAAGGGTAGCTGGGCAGGTGGTTCAGGACGATACGGCGCCCGCCGTCGGCGCCGATCGCGACCAGGCGGTGGCGCCAGGTCTCCGCAACCAGCGCGCCACCGTTCGTCGCGGCGGCGCCGAAGGCATATTCCAGGCGGTCGGCGAGTTTCGAGACCTTGCGGGAGGCGACGTCGAGACGCAGCACGCAGCCGGTCCTGCCGCGCGCCATCAGGTCCCTGACCCACTCCTCCACGCCGTGAACGGCAGAACCGCTGGTGGCGTAGAGCGCCCCGTCGGCCGCCGGCGACAGGGCGTTGATGGAGGTCATGCCCGCCCCCGAGAAGCTCGCCGCCGGTGTCTCGTCATCCGGCCGCGCGAAGACGTGGACCTCCGTCCCCGCGAGCGCCAAGGCGAGCGTGCAGTCGGGCAGACAGGCAAGAGCGGTGATCGGCTCGTCGAACTCGCGGACGACGACCGCCCGCCCCTCGACGATCCGCACGAGGGCGGCGCCGTCCGCCAGAAAGAGCGACTGCCCGTCCGTCGCCAAATCCTGCGGCGCGGCGCATTCGAACAGAACCTCCGCGCGATCCAGCGCGGAGTTCGGCTTCAGCGCGCCGTCCATGGAGGGGACCGCGATCGACGCCGCGCCCCTGCCGACGAGTCCGTCGATGAAATCACGCACCGCGGCCAACGTCATTTCCTCCCCCAGCGGCTTTCGCATTGCGAGAACCCGCGATCCGCGGCTTCGAGCTTGTAGCGGCCGATGCGGTTGTTGGTGATCCCGCCGAGATAGAGGTAGCCGCGATGTTCGCGCATGGAGGTGATCATCTGATGGTTTTCGCCATTCAAATCCCACAGGCTCTCCAGTATCTCGCCGTTGTCGTTGAACTTCAGAACGCAGCCGGTGTTGATGTTGGGGAAAAGCCACTCGTCCGCGGGCACGCGCTTGGCCATCCGCCTGCGGAAGCCCGGCATTCTCCAGGCCAGGTCCAGCGCCGGGCTGCGCATCCCCGCGAGAGCGAGCCAATAGTTGCCGTCGGACGCGGGATTGATGTTGTCCGGGTAGCCCGGAAGGTTGGCGAGGACCGTCTCGGTCGTGCCCCTCTTCGGGCCATCGAACCAGTAGCGCCGGACGGAGCAGGCCCAGGTTTCCGCGAACAGGATCGATTGCCCGTCGCCGCCCACGCAAATGCCATTGGCGAACTTGAGACCCCGGAGCACCGTATGGGTCGCGTCGGTCGCCGGATCGTAGCACAGGATCCGACCGTTGCCGCGCGCCTCGAGGCCGTCGACCGGCCATTCGTCCATCTCGTAGCGAACCGTGCCCTCGGAGAAGAACACCCGTCCGTCGTCGGCGATGTCGAGGTCATCGGCCAATCGCAGCCGGCTGTCGTCACTGACGGAAAGCAGACTGCGGTTGGTCTCGTCGGTCGCCTTGTCGACTCCGCCATGAGGATCGACGCGATAGAGCCCCAT
>Ga0255338_1005383_pt1 | contig 11859 bp, 9 predicted proteins | sample MeOH1_35cm_T4_19_FD_203715 | JGI IMG/M metagenome (GOLD analysis project Ga0255338, IMG submission 203715) | Sandy soil microbial communities from University of British Columbia, Vancouver, Canada - MeOH1_35cm_T4_195 | ecosystem: Engineered > Artificial ecosystem > Sand microcosm > Unclassified ... | reverse complement strand
CGGGCGTCAGCGCTGGTGGGCACGCCCCACGTCTCGAAGAACGGTCCCAGGTTGCGGCCCGTGGCGCGGGAGAGGCGCACCAGCCACTGGTCGCGCTTCTGGTCGTCGCTCTTCGGGCGGTCGGCGGCGGGCAGAGTGCGGTAATCGGCGAAGACTTTGCGGAACGGCTCCCAGCCGAAGCCGTCGATCAGCTCGATGTACATGGAGAGGGCGAGGAACGGGTCGGACTTCCACGCCGCGTAGGGAGCTCCGGCGGCCAGGTGCTTCCGCACGCGCTCCAGGCGCTTGGCGCGGTCCCGGATGGCGGGGTGACCGCTGTCGAACGGCAGCTTGAACACTTCCGGATAGGCGTACATGGCCAGGACGTTGTTGGTCACTTCTCCGGTGCCGTCGAAGGTCCATTCACCGCTCTGCAGGTTGTGGCCCAGCTCGTGGAGGTAGCCCCACGACCCCTCCCGCCGCAGCCGCGGCTCGTCCACCGCCAGCCGCGCGGTGTCGTCGACCGGCGCCATGATCGGGTAACCGGAGTGCATGTAGCCGGCGGAGATCTGGCGGTCCGTCACAATCCGCTCCGGGCGCTTCCGGTCCGTCCGCCCCACCAGCGCCTCCTGTGCCCGCGAGGCCCGGTCCCACAACTTCAGCAGCGCCTCGGGGTCGTCCAATGCCCGCACGTTCGAGGAGGGAAGGGTGAGGATCAGCTTCTCGCCCTGCAGCTCCGCCCAGGGCGCGGGCCGCAACCGGATCGAGGCCTTCCACTCCGCCAGCGACGTCTCTCCCAGCCGGAAGTAGGGCGCCTCCACCCCACCCGCCAGGGAGGCGCTCAGCGTGCCGGCGGCGTTATCCGGCACCACCACGTAGACCGGCCCCCCAAAGGCGCACGCGGCAGCCGTGACCTCGCCGCGTACCGGAAACTGGCGGGTGATTGCCGGCGCCCGCTTCCAGGCTGCCAGGTGCCACAGCTCATCCGTATGGGCGCCGATGCGCAAGGCCAGCCCCTTCGGCGGCGCGCCGCTCACGTTGAGGGTGATGCGCTCACCGGGAGCCGCATATAGCCCCGTGCTCCTCCACCCCGGCGTCGAAAGGTCGATCGTCAGCCGCCGCGTCACGCGGGGAGCCTCCGCCGGGACCGTGCCGGGGAAGTCCGCCGCCGCGGGGTGCGCGCGCACCGCTTCCGGCGCGGCGCGCTCCGCTTCGTCCACGTCCAGCGCCAGGGCCACTCGCCGCAGCGGAGTGCGGGTGCTCACCGGGTCCTTCTCCGAAGGCAGTCCCGCCGCTCCCGCCGCCTTCTGAAGCTCGCGCAGGCGGGGCGCCAGCAGCGGGTCGCCCGGGGCGGCGCTGCGGGCCGCGAGGAGGATGCTCGTCGAGCACTGCGCGGCGTCCGCGGGGTCCAGAACGCGCTTTTCCAACAGGGCGGCCAGCGCCTCGCCGGCGTGCACCAGGGGCGAGACCGGCGCCGCCGGGTCGAACCCGCTCGGGGTGGTGCGCTCGACCGTTCCGTCCGTCCACACGATCCCGGCGCCGCGCGTGATCGCGCTCAGCGGATGCTCCGCGATCGGCCGGCCGGTGATCTGCGCCCATCCCCAGCCGGTGCTCGCGGCCACCACGCCCCCACCCGCCTCCCCGAAGGCGCGAACCCGCTCCGCGGCGGCGGCATCCAGGCCCCGGTGGGTCACCACCACGGCCCGGTATCCGGCCAACTCCTCGCGAGGGCTCACTGCTCGCGCTTCCATCCCGGCTGCGGCCAGGAGGTCCCGCACCGCCGGCAGTCCCACCACCGCCACCCGTCCCTTCTCTTCCCCCGCCGCCCACACCACCGCGTTGCGGATCAGCCGGCCGGTATCCGCCTGCCCCAACGCCTCCGCGTTGAAGTAGCCGTCGTGCGCCAGCGCCACCACCCGGCCCTTCCCCAACCGCCCCGCCGCGATCACCGGCACCCGGGCGTTGCCGTCCGCCTTCCCCACCACTAGCGGGAAAGCCCCGGGGCCGTACACCGCCAGCGAGCCGGGAAGGCCCGGGGCCGTCACGCCGCGGACTCCCTCGAGCATCCGGGCGCGATCATCCGGGGGCGCGGTCGCCGCGGGACGAGTGAGCAGGGCCAGTCCTAACGCGAGGCTGAGCGCGGGCCGCGCCCAGTGGGGGGTGAAGGTGATCATCGGAAGCTCCAGAGGTGTAGCGGCAGCGGCGCGGGCCGCCCCTTCCGGTTCGGCGCCTTGCCCCGCGCATACCTCCCGGCGGCTCGGCCGCCGGGGTTCCCGCCGCCCCGATTAAGCTTCGTTAAGAAACCCGCTTTCTTAACGGGTACTAACCCGGGTGGGCGTTGGCATTTGCTAGAGTTCCCTCAACAACGCCCGCAGTCCGCCTCCGGGCACCCCCTGGGTGCCTGCATCCGGAGAACCATCCAATGATCGCTTGTCCATCACCCCCATCGCGACGCGGCTTTACCCTCATCGAGCTCCTGGTAGTAATCGCCATTATCGCAATTCTTGCAGCCATCCTCTTCCCCGTGTTTGCCCAGGCACGAGAGGCTGCCCGCAAGACCTCTTGCACCTCCAATCTGAAGCAGGTAGGGGTGGCTTTCAGCCTCTACACCCAGGACTTCGACGAGACCTTCCCGTGGGCCGCCTCCAACCTGGGCACCCCCACCACCACCTGGTACGATCTGGTAGAGCCGTACGTCAAGGTCGGTGCTTCCGGGTTTGGCTACACGGGTGGGGTGCAGCGGACCTTCTATGTGTGCCCCAGCTTCGACAACACCCAGGTGCCGATGCAGCCGGGTGATCCGGCGGTGCCCACCTTCGCCGCGGCGCAGGTGACCCGCGCCATGAGCTACGCCGCCAATGGCTGGCTGATGCCGATGGCAAACAAGGCACTGCTGCCGAACAGCCCGTGGTTCCCCGGCACTGCGGGTCCGCAGGCCCTTCCCGCAATCGGGGCACCCGCTTCCGTGGTGCTGGTGGGGCACGCGCTCGGCACGCGCCCCTCCATCGCGGGCGACGATGTAACCAGCGGCTGCACCGGGAACGAGGAGGGCGTTAACGGGGTGCCGCCCATCATGGGGAGTTCCGCGGTCTATTGCGCCGCGCGCTACAAGCACAGTGGCGGCGCCGTTTACCTGATGGCGGACTGCCACGCCAAGTGGTTCAAAGGACCCGCTTCCTGGGCCGCCCGCGGAAGCAGCGTGGCGTATCGCAAGTCGCAGTCCCCCAACGCCCAGGCCTGGTTCCGGGAAGACTAGTCACCAGCCAATGGATCAATGAGTAAATGGCCCCAGTAACCAAGAGGCTGCCATTCCCTCATTTCCCCATTGACCGTTTTACTTCCGCCCGCAGTTCGCTCCTTACTATCCCGAGTGAAACCCAGACGATGTCTAGAACGATTCCCCTGTCTCTCTTCTGCCTCCTGGCGTTAACCGCTGGGGGTCCGCTCCTCGCCGCACCGGCCCCAGCGCCGGCCGCGGAGAAAGCTCCGGCCGCGCTCTCGTCCGGAAAAGAGCTGGCGCTCACCCAGTACCTCGTCCCGGAAAAGCCCACCTTGTTCCTCTTCCTGAAGGGGAACAGCACCATGGAGCGCAGCTTCGCGGACACCCTCCGCAAGGAGATCGGCCCGCGCGCCGGCATCCAGCTCATCCCGCTCAAGACGGGCGAGGAGCCCGTGGCGAAGCAGTATGAGGTGAAGGAGACGCCTACCGCCGTCATCTACGACCGCCGCGGCCGGGTGGTGGCTCGCAGTTCCGATGCCGAGGAGATCCGCAAGGCGGTGCAAAAGGCCGCCGGCGTGCCCCGCATCGATTGGGCCGCCGATGACGATCCCCGCATGGCTCAGGTGGAGAAGGTGCTGGGCCGCCGCCCGCCCGGCGGCATCCTGCGCACCATGAGCCTCCAGCCGGACTGGCTCGCCGGCATCAACGACGTGGCCCGCAAGGCCCACTTCTCCGACGGCGCCCTCACCCGCCGCCAGCACGAGATGATCGCCAGCTACGTCTCCGCGCTCAATAAGTGTAAATACTGACTGGGCAGCCACGCGCGCTTCCTGCAGTTGCAGGGACAGGACGAAAAAGACGTAGACCAGCTGGCCACCGGCCACCCGGAGCAGGGCAAGTTCGACGAGAAGGAGCAGGCGCTCCTGGAATACGTGAAGGTGCTCACCCTGGAGCCCGCCAACGTGCGGGATACCCACGTGGAGCGGCTCCGCAAGCTGGGCTGGACCGACGAGCAGGTGTTCGAAGCCTCGTTCATCACCTCGCTGTTCGCCTTCTTCAACCGCATGGCGGACGCCTACGGCTTGGAGTACCCCGCCAACGGCTGGCTCCCCGAAGACCTCCGCCCCGCCAAACCCGCCGCCGCCGCACCGGTAACCGAACCGAAGCAGCCAACCCGGGAGGCCGTGCGGAAGTAGCAGAGTGACTGCGAACGAAACGGAGGGGTGCGGCCATCCATTCCGTCCCCAGCCAATCCAGGGCCTCCTATCAACCGAGTCATTGCGAAGCCGCGCTTGGAGCACCCGCACGGCGGGTCCGGCTGTGGCAATCCTGTCCGACTAAAGGTAACTCAAGAGCACTTCGTCGAAGAGTCACCCTATCACGCTCGGGATTGCCACACGGCCGTTCGCTGAACCCGCAAGGGCAGCGAGGCCGCTCGCAATGACTCTGCTTTTGATGAACGGCACTCGTGCGCGGTACTTCACCCCAAACAGTGCCATCGGATAGAGCGGATTCCGCACCGCCTCTGCCCGCCGGTGCAGTACACTACTGTTGATGCGTACCCCGCCCCTCACCCGCCGCGTGCTCCTCCAGTCCGCCCTCGCCGGCGCGCTTGCCCCCGCCCGCGCCGCCGAGCCGTGCGCGGGAGACCTCGCCATCGACGCCGCCACCGCGCTGCTCTTCTCCGCGGAGGCGCCCCTGGCCCCGGGCGAAGGCCTCCGGGACGCGCGGGCCGTGTGGGCGCGCGTGCCCTCGCGGCCGGACCGCAGCGTGCTCGTCTACCTGCACGGAAACAACAACTACGTCACCGTGGACGCCGCCGGGAAATCGCGCGTGCCGGACTGGGCTACCACAGAGGCCGCCCGCGCCGGCGCCGCCGCCAAGCAGGCCGCCCCGCTGGCGTACCGCCTGGACCGCCTGGAGGAGCAGCGCGCCGGCAAGAGCCCGGTGGTGCTGGTGCCGGAGGTCGGCCGTCTCTCTTCCGGCTCCTTCTGGGCGGTGGAGCCTGCGGGGCAGTACCAGCACCCGGCCCGGCTGGCGAAGCTCACCGCGGACTGCCTGGAGCACCTCGCCTGCCTGCGCCGGCCCGGTGGGGAGCAGTACCTCTCCCGGGACTTCCTGGAGCGCGCGCTGCCGGAGCCCGGAAAGCCCGCGCTCGACCGGATCTACCTCAGCGGCCACTCCGGCGCCGGCATCCCGCTGGAAGAGGCCGCCGTCTCCTCCCTGGTGCTTCCCGAGAACGGAGTGCCCACCGACCTCTGGCTGTTCGACTGCACCTACTGGTCCCGGATCGACGGCTTCGTTCGCTTCTGCGAAGAGTGGGCCGCCCGCAAGCGCCTGGCTGGCGCCGACCGCAAGGCGGCCCGGCTGGTGTGCATCTACCGTGCGCGCACCCAGACGGAGCCCGTGGCCGACACCCTCCGCGGCGAGGCGGCCCGGATCCTCCACGTCGACCCGGCCTCCCTGGTGCGGGACCACACCCGCGAGAACTTCGAGGCGGAGATCCGGCCGGCGCTGCAGCAGTCCGGAGCCATGTTCCTCCGCACCTGCCTGCCGCACGACGAGATCCCCACCTTCTTCCTCCCCGCGCTGCTGGGAACGGCGGCGGGCTGAGCGGGCGACGGGCCTAAACGTCGCAGCCGGTACCGGTCAGAACACCTCGTGCTGCGCGGTGAATTCCCGGAACACCTGGCGTTTCTTCACGCGGTGCCGCTCTTCCGCGCTCAACAGCTCCGCCAGCACCTCCACCGCGTCCGCCACGTGCGGTCCCTTGTTCAGCATCACGCACTCCGCCCGCTGGCCCATCGCGGCGTCCGTGATCTCGGCCCGGGCGGGCAGGCCGGTTTTGGCGAGGGTCTCCAGGACCTGGGTCGCCCACACCACGGGCACGTGCGCCGCCTCGCAGAGGCAGAGGATGTCTTCCTGGATGAGCGCCAGATTTTCGAAGCCGATCTCCACGGCCAGGTCGCCCCGGGCGATCATCACCCCGAAGTGCGGCCGCTGCAGGCCAGTCAGCAGCATCCGGCCGAGGTGGTGGATGGCGGCCCGGGTCTCCACCTTCGCGATCACGCCCAACTCCGGCTTGCCCAGGTCGTCGAGGGCTTCCGAGAGGGCCTGCAGGTCCTCCGCCGAATGCGCGAACGAGAGCCCCACGGCGTCGGCGTGCTCCGCCACGAACCGGAGGTGCTCGCGGTCCTCCGGCGTGAACGCCGGGATGAGGAGCGCGGAGTCCGGGAAGTTGAGCCCCTTCTCCGCTGCCAGGCGCACCGCCTCACCGCGGGTCCCCTGGATCCGCAGCTCCAGGTAGTCCGGGGTCTCTTCCCCCACTTCCGCCTCGATCCTCCCATCGTCCAGGAAGACCCGGTGCCCGGCCCGCACGCTCGCCAGCGCCTCCGGCAGCGTGCAGCTTACGCCCGCCGGTCCCTCCGCGTCCGCCGGGTGCCCCAGGCGCTGGGCGTCGCGGTAGATGCGGAGGCGGTCTCCGCCGTCCAGCCGGATCTCCACCGGCTGCGGCAGGAGGTCGCGCACCCGGAGGCGGCGGTGGCCCGGCCCGGTCAGCTCCAGGCCGTCGAAGAGCACGGCCGTCCGTTCCAGCGCCACGCGCACTCGCGTGGCGCTCACCCGCTCCAGCACCGTCATCGAGCGGTCTCGCCCGCGCGCGTCCTCGAACCGGAGCGTGTCGCCGGCCCGCAGCCCGCCCGGCTCGGAAGCCAGCGCCACCACGAACCGGCCGGGCGCCCCGGCAGCGTCCGGCTCGGTGTGAGCGGCCTCCGAGTCGAGGACGCCCTCCAGCCGGCGCGCCGGCTTCCCCTGGCTGTTCTTCGGCACGGAAAGCTTCAACGGCCGCGGCTCCATCCGGAGCGCGCCCGTGCGGATCTTCGGCCCGGCCAGGTCCATGAGCACCCGGCACCTCCGCCCGGTGCCCCGGCCTCGCCGTTCGAGCCGCGCTTCCGCCTGTCGCAGGGCGGTGATCAGCGCCTCCCACTCCGCCGGGGCATCATGGGCGGTATTGATCCGGGCGATGTCCATCCCCCGCGCGAGGAGCTCCTCCAGCAGGTCGTGCTGGTGCGCGTAGGCGGCGTCCAGCGTCACCATGATCCGGGTGGCCCGCCCCGGCCGCGGCCGCCCCAGGAGCCGGCGGCTCCGCTCCTCCAGCAGGCTGCGCGCCTCGTGCCGCGTGGGTGCGTGGAATGAAAGTGGCGCCGGCTCACCGCTCAGGTGACGCAGCACGCTCCGGAGACCGGCGAGCACGTGCCCTTCCAGCCGCCCCAGCGAGGAGAGCCCTTCTTCCGCAAGCCAGAGTTGGAGGTCGAACAGGTCCTCTTCGCGCAGAACCAGGTACGCCAGGAGGTTGTCGCGGCTCACCTCCGCGGCGGGGTCCGGAAGCGGGTAGCCCTCCCGAGCGGCGGCGACTTTCGCCACGACTCGCTCGTAAATCCGGCGCAGCCGCATTTCCGGTCGTTCCAACTCCGGCGGTCGTTCCAGCTCCCGGGACGGTGGCCGGTTCCGCTCCATCTTCCCCTCCTTCGCCCTTGTTACCGGTCAACGCCAGCATGCCCATGCACTGCTTCCGGTGAACCCCTTAAAACGGAACTGTTCCTTAACGCTTGTCCCGGCGAGTGGTATCCGCCGGGGTGTCGTATTCTCGAAGTGACGGTAGCATGAGACGGGCGCCGGTCCGAGCACTCCCGAGACCGCTGTCTGCGCCGGAAAGAGGAATGATGTTCAAAACCGAAGCAGCACCCCCGGTCCTCCCACCGGTGGATCTCGCCGCGCCTCCCGTGGTGGAGACGGCGACCTTCGCCCTGGGGTGATTCTGGACCCCGGAGGCGAGTCTCGCCCTCCTACCCGGCGTCGTCCGCACCCGCGTCGGCTACACCGGCGGGGTCAAGAAACACCCCACCTACCACGACCTCGGCGACCACACCGAGACCCTGGAGCTGGACTTCGATCCCTCCGTCACGTCCTACGCGCGGCTGCTGGAGGCGTTCTGGAGCAGCCACGACCCCACACGCCCGGCCTGGAACCGCCAGTACATGGCGGCGATCTTCTACCACGGCCCGGAGCAGGAGCGATTGGCCCGGGAGACGGCGGCGCGCGCCGAGCAGCAGTCGCGGGGACCCGTCTCCACGCAGATCCTGCCCGCGGAAACGTTCTACCTGGCGGAAGAGTACCACCAGAAGTACTACCTGCAGAACGCCCGCCCGCTGATGAGCGAGTTCCGCCGGATGTATCCCCGCTTCCTGGAGGTGATCCACTCCACCGCCGCCACCCGCGTGAACGGCTACCTCGCCGGCTCCGGGTCGCCGCAGGAGCTGGAAGCGGACCTACCCGGCTTCAACCTCTCCGCCACCGCGGAAGAACGGCTCCGGGCCATCGTAACGGCCGCCGCCGAGGCGCAACGCCGCTGGGCGAGGTAATTGAGTGTGTGAGTAGGCCATTGAAGATTTGAAATTTCAGATTTCAAATCTTCTTTGCCCGCCCTAGTCTTCCGGTACCGACCACACGCTGACCTGACCATCGCTCTGCCCTACCGCGAGGCGGCGCGGTGAGTTCGGGAAGAAGACGATCCGGGTAGCGATGAGATTCTCCGGAAGCTCCCCGGCCGCGGCTCCGGTGTCCGGGCGGAAGAAGCGCACGCGGCCGTTGCTCACCCCCAGCAGGCGGCCGTCCGGCGAGAACGCCAGCGATATCTGCCCGGGGGTGCTTACGTACGGGCCCAGCTCCACTTGACGCCGGATGCTGCCCGTGCCCGCGTCCCAGATGCGCAGCACCCGACGGGTGGGAGCCCGTTGCCCGTCTACCTCGTAACCGGTCGCCGCCAGCAGCTTACCGTCCGGGGAGTAGGCCACCCGATCCAGCGTCAGCCCGCCGGGCCCCGGCAGCGTACTGAGCAGTTTTCCGGTTGCCACTTCCCAGATGCGCACCGAACCATTCACGTCCGCCGCGATCCGAGCCCCATCCGCCGAGAACCCCGCGGAGTGCAGGTAGCAGGCCCCCGCGGCCCAGGGCACCAGGGTCCGTAGCCATTTGCCGCTCTCCAGATCCCAGAGCTTGAGCTGAAAGTGATAGAGCGTGCCGCCGTAGGTAGCCAGGAGCTTTCCGTCCGGCGAGACGGCGACACCGCCGGCCTCGAACCGCTCCCGCTCCGGGTCGCTGCTCCGGTCCAGTTTCACCCGCAGCGCACGCGTGGCGTGCTCGTACGCTTCCGAGCCCTGGATGAGCAGCTTACCGTCCGGAGAGAATGCCAGCGGCGTGGCGCCGGGAAGGCCGGAGCCCGTCCAGGGGCGATTGAAGTGCTCCGCCCGCTCCTTCACGTCCCACACCCGCACCGTCTGCAGACTGAGGGCGGCGAGATTGCCTCCGTCCGGCGAGACGGCCAGGCCCGCCACTCCGTTCCAGGGGCCGAAGAGCTGGAGCCGCTTCGCCTCGGCCCCCTCCGCCGCCTGCGCCCCGCTGGGACGGAGTGGCAGACAGGCCGCCCAGGGCAGGGCTCCGATCAGCAGCGCGCGGCGAGGGAGGGGCATGGGGTCTCCGTGGGTCGGGAGATTGGGGTCCTCCTTTGGACTGCCAACCTCCCCCCTGGGTTACGCCCGGCGCGGGCTTGCTGTTCGTCCCTGCATTCGCTGTGTTTAGATCCGTCCCAGCCGGGTACTACCGCGATGAGAGGGATCGTTGAAGGGAATTAGGAGAAGAAACAAATGCTTTGGACTATCGTAGCAGTGCTTGCAGTACTCTGGTTGCTCGGCCTCGTCGGCCACGTGGGCGGCGCGCTCATCCACTTCCTGCTCGTAGCAGCGGTGGTCGTAGCGGTGATCAACCTCCTCAGCGGCCGTCGCGCCCTTTAGCGCAGCCCTCCGAGGATTTGAGTATCGGCCCGGAAGCCCCGCTTCCGGGCCGTGTTTGCGTCTCGAAGCAATTTGAAATTTGAAATCTACAATTTGAAATCTCAAATTGCATCTCCCCTCACCCCCGCCGCTCCCGCAGCCGCGCAAACTCCGCCTCCAGCGCGTCCAGCTCCTCGTCCGTGAGCTTCTCCAGGTTGATGAGTGAGGAGCGCGCAGTTTCAGAGCTGCGGATCAACTCGTCCAGCTTCAGGTGCAGCGCCCGCGTGTCCCGGTTCTGCGTGTTCTGCAGCAAGAACGCAATCAGGAACGTCACCTGCGAGGCCAGCGTGTTCATGGTGAGCTGCCAGGTATCCGAGAAGTGGAACACCGGCCCCACCAGCAGCCACAGCACGGAGATCGCCAGCACGAAGCCGAACATCCAGGGCGAGCCGGCCACTACCGCCGTGCGGTCCGCCAGGCGACGAAAGTACTCACGCATCGGAAATCACCTCGGGGTCAGGGATAGAGGATGGAGGTCCAGGAAATCCGGATTTCAAATTTTCAATTTACAATTTGAAATTTCAAATTTGAAATCCGGTTCCGCCCGGCCTCGATGAGAAGGAAGCCCTCCGCTCCGAAGGGAATCTCAACGGCATCCGCCGCGCGCCAGCAGAGAGGTTACCCCATGCCGCTTAAAATCGCGATGATCGGAGCCGGGTCGATCGGCTTCACCCGCCGCCTGATGGGCGACCTCCTCACCGTCCCCGAATTCGCAGACACCCAATTCGCGTTCACGGACCTCAGCCGGCAGAACCTGGACATGGTCACCCAGCTCGCCCGCCGGGACATCGCCGGCAACGGCCTCCCCGCCACCATCGAGGCGACCACCGACCGCCGCCGCGCGATCGCGGACGCGGACTACGTGATCTGCATGATCCGCCAGGGTGGCCTGGAAGCGTTCCAGACGGACATCGACATCCCCCTCAAGTACGGCATCGACCAGTGCGTGGGGGACACCCTCTGCGCGGGCGGCCTCATGTACGCCCAGCGCACCATCCCCGCGCTGCTGGAGTTCTGCCAGGACATCCGGGAGGTCGCCAAGCCGGGCGCGCTGTTCCTGAACTACTCCAACCCGATGGCGATGAACACCTGGGCCTGCAACCAGTACGGCGGGGTGAAGACCCTCGGCCTCTGCCACGGCGTGCAGGGCGCGCACTGGCAGATCACCCGCTGCATCGAGCACTGGGCCAAGGGCGAAGGGCTGCTCCCCGCCGACGAAACCCTCCACCGCCGCGAGGTGGACGTGATCGCCGCCGGCATCAACCACCAGACGTGGTTCACCCAGGTGCGCTGGCGCGGGCAAGACATGCTCCCCCGCCTCCTGGAGCTGTTCCAGAACCACCCCACCTACCCGGAAACGGAGAAGGTGCGCATCGACGTACTCAAGCGCTTCGGCTACTACTCCACGGAGAGCAACGGCCACCTCAGCGAGTACGTGCCGTGGTACCGCAAGCGCCTCGACCAGATCAACCGCTGGATCGACCTCAGCCACTGGATCCACGGCGAGACGGGCGGCTACCTCCGCGTCTGCACGGAAGGCCGCAACTGGTTCGAGACGGACTTCCCGAACTGGATGACCCAGGACCCGCCCCAGTTCACCCCGGAGCGCCGCAGCGAGGAGCACGGCTCCTACATCATCGAGGCGCTGGAGACCGGACGCCCCTACCGCGGCCACTTCAACGTGCCGAACCAGCACCACATCACCAACCTCCCCAACGGCTGCATCGTGGAGATCCCCGGCTACGTAGACCGCAACGGCATCAGCATGCCGGT
>Ga0255338_1005382_pt1 | contig 11860 bp, 10 predicted proteins | sample MeOH1_35cm_T4_19_FD_203715 | JGI IMG/M metagenome (GOLD analysis project Ga0255338, IMG submission 203715) | Sandy soil microbial communities from University of British Columbia, Vancouver, Canada - MeOH1_35cm_T4_195 | ecosystem: Engineered > Artificial ecosystem > Sand microcosm > Unclassified ... | reverse complement strand
CGGTTTCCGCAGTCCCTACGGCTCCGGCCCGCGCGGCGGCGGCAACCGCGGCGGGTACTGACCCTGCCCACGGTCAATCGAATGCGAAGCCCCTCGGCGTGCCGGGGGGCTTTTTTTCGGCTCGCGCATGTGCGAGAAATAGTCCTTCTGGCCACGGAAGGCCTCGCTGGGGGCCCAGGAAGTCGTCGCTCACGAGCGCCTTCTCGCCCGTGCCGACGGCTCAGCCCGCGGCTTGGCGGTGCTTGCGGGGCCGGCCGGCCAGCAGCTTGTCGTACAGCCCGTTGGGCAGCAGGCGCAGCAGCTTTGCGACGATGCCCATCTGCCAAGGAATGACACGGTAGCTGGCGCCCGCTTCGATTGCACGGTAGGCACGGTCGGCGAAATCCTCGGGCTGCATCAGGAACGGCATCGAATACCGGTTCTGGCGCGTCAGCGGCGTGTCGACGTAGCCCGGGCAGATGGTGACCACCTTGACGCCGCTCGCGCGCAACTCGCCGCGCAGGCTCTCGCAGTAGTTGATCACGGCGGCCTTGCTCGCGCAGTAGGCGCCGTGTCCGGGCAGGCCGCGGATGCCGGCCACGCTCGCGATGCCCGCCAACGCCCCCGAGCCACGCCGGGCCATCGCGGCGACGAAGGGGTGGAAGGTCGCGGCCAGGCCCACGTTGTTGGTGGCGAAGGTGCGGGCGATCACGTCGATGTCTTCACGGGCGGCCGTGTCCACCCCGACGCTGATGCCGGCATTGGCGATGACCGCGTCGGGCACACCTTGCCGGGCCAGGCAGGCCTGCCCCGCGGCGACGATGCTGTCGGTGTCGGCCACGTCGGCGCCATAGACCGCATAGCGGTCGGCGGCGATGCCTTGCGCGTTCGCCCAGGCCTCGATCTCGCCCGTGCGCCGCGCCACCAGCGCCAGCCGCCAGCCCGCCTGGTGGTAGCGCCAGGCCAGCGCCTGGCCGATGCCGCTGGACGCGCCCGTGATGAAAACCAGCTTGTCCATGCGTCGTCCGTCCGTGCGCTACTGCGCCGGGCTCGGCTGCAGCACGCCGTGCACCCGGCCCCGCAGCTCCATCACCTGGTCGATGTTGTCGTACTCCAGGTTCTCGGCGGTGAAGCGGTCGTTGCCACGCCTGAGCTCGACCGGCAGGTGCGACTTGATGCGCTCGGTGTTCACGAACGCATGCAGGAACTCCCCGCGAAACTCCAGCCGCGGCCGCTCGTGGCCCTGCGCGTCGACGGCATCGCGGGTGACGACGGCGTCCCCGAAAAGCTGCACCTCGGAGCCGTCGCCGTTGGAAAGCGCGCGGTTCGCGGTGGCCACGGTGAGTTCGCCGCGGGCGTTGAACGAGCGGATGCGCGGGTGGTCGATCTCCAGCGTGTCCGTGTCGGGGTAATGGCGCGCTTCGGTGCCGTACACCTCGCTCTTGATGCGACCGCTCGCATCGAAGGTCTTGACCGAGAAGCCGCGCATGGAATAGTCCGGGTCGTGCGTGGCCGGACGCTGCGCCTCGATCACGCCGAGCGCGGGCGTGTTGCGCGCCAGCCAGTAGGTGCCCATGGCCATCAGCGCCATCAGCATGATGGGCAGGTACACCGACAGGCGCTCCCACGCGGCACGCAACAGCACCCAGGCGCTGGCGGGGGCGGATCGCCTCACGGCCGTACTCACGAGTAGCTGTCCAGCAGCTCGCCGTAGCGGCCGCAGGCCATCAACAGGACATCGCAGAACTCGCGCGCGGCGCCCTGTCCGCCCGCCGCCTGCGTGACGTGGCGGACGGCCGCCTTCACCTCGGCATGGGCGTTGGCCGGCGCGCCGGAGAACGCGCAGCGGCGCAGCACCGGCAGGTCCGGCCAGTCGTCGCCGATGGCCGCGGCCTGCGCCCAGTCGACCCCCAGTGCCTTCAGCGTCTGCTCGGCCGCGGGCAGCTTGTCTTCGGTGCCGTAATGGACGTGGGTGATGCCAAGGGCCTCCAGCCGCACGCGCAGCGGCCTGGAGTCGCGCCCCGTGATCACGGCGGGCGTGATGCCCGCCTGCTGCAGCAGCTTGAGGCCCAGGCCGTCCAGGATATGGAAGCGCTTGAGCGTCTCGCCGTGCTCGGACAGGTGGACCCCGCCATCGGTGAGCACGCCGTCGACGTCGAAGAACGCCACGCGCACCCCCTGCGCCGCCAGCAGCAGCTCGGGCGGGAAGGACAGGGTGGGCGTCACGCCGATGGGCCGCCCCCAGGCGGGACAGCCCCCTCGGGGGGCAGCGCAGTACACGAAGTGACAAGCGTGGGGGCCATATCCTCAGATGACTTTAGCCCGCATCAGGTCGTTGCTGTTGACGGCGCCGCAGAGCTTGCCCTGCTCGTCGATCACCAGCACGCTGGTGATGCGGTGCTGTTCCATGAGCTCGGCCGCCTCCACGGCCAGCGCGTCGTCGCGGATGGTGCGCGGCCGCGGATGCATGACCTCGCGCGCCGTGCGGCCGCGCAGGTCCATGCCCTTTTCGATCAGGCGGCGCAGGTCGCCGTCGGTGAAGATCCCCAGCACCCGGCCCTCGGCGTCCGCGACGGCCGCGGCGCCCAGCCCCTTGGCGCTCATTTCGCGCATCAGGTCGCTGAAGGACGTGTCCGGGCCGACCCGCGGCACCGCGTCGCCCGTGCGCATGACGTCGCCCAGGTGCGTCAACAGCTTGCGCCCCAGCGCGCCACCCGGATGTGAACGGGCAAAATCCTCGGTCTTGAAACCGCGCGCTTCCAGCAGCGCGACCGCCAGCGCGTCGCCCAGCGCGAGCTGCGCCGTGGTGCTGGCCGTGGGCGCGAGGTTGAGGGGGCAGGCTTCCTTTTCGACGCCGCTGTCCAGCACGATGTCCGCGTGGCGCGCCAGCGTGGAGTCGAGCCCGCCCGTCATCGCGACCAGCGGCACGCCCAGGCGCTTGAGCACCGGCAGGATGACGGTGATCTCCTCGCTCTCGCCGCCGTTGGAGATGGCCAGCACCAGGTCCACCCCCTTGATCATCCCCAGGTCGCCATGGCTGGCCTCGGCCGGATGCACGAACATGGCCGGGGTGCCGGTGGACGCCAGCGTGGCGGCGATCTTGCGGCCGATGTGGCCGCTCTTGCCCATGCCCATCACGACGACACGGCCGCGCACCGCGAGCATCGCCTGCACCGCACGCCCGAAGGCCTCGCCGGTGCGCGCCTTCAGGCCCAGGATCGCGGCGGCCTCGATGTCGAAGGTTTCCTGCGCGAGGCGCAGCGCCTGCGCCGCGTCGAAAGTGCTGTTCTGGGGTTGCCGGGCGACCATGGCGCGATTCTATAGAGGCCGGTCGCGCCGCCTTGGTAGCATGCAGGAATGACCTCGCTCGAACTCACGCTGCTGTACCTGCTGGCCGCGGTGCTCGGGGTGGTGGCCTGCCGCTCGCTGAAGCTGCCGCCGATGCTGGGTTATCTCGTGGTGGGCGTGGTGATCGGCCCCAACGCGCTGGCGCTGGACAAGGATTCGGAGATCGTGAGCCACCTCGGCGAGTTCGGCGTGGTGTTCCTGATGTTCGTGATCGGCCTCGAGTTCAACCTCTCCAAGCTGCGGGCGATGCGGGTCCACGTATTCGGGCTGGGCCTGTTCCAGGTGCTGCTGACGATCGTGCTGGTGACGTTCGGGTCGCTGTTCCTCGCCGCGCTCGCGCCCGGGCTGTGGAAGATGGGCTGGCAGACCGCGCTGGTGCTCTCGGGCGCCCTGGCCATGAGCAGCACCGCGGTGGTTGTCAAACTCATGGCCGAGCGGCTCGAGCTGGAATCCGAGCACGGCAAGCGGGTGATGGGCGTCCTGCTGTTCCAGGACCTGGCCGTGGTGCCGCTGCTGGTCGTCATTCCGGCCCTGGGCAGCCCGCCGGAGATGCTGTTCGGCTCGCTGGCCATCGCCGGCCTGAAGGCGGCGGCGCTGATCACGCTGCTGCTGGTGGGCGGGCAGCGCGTGATGCGCTGGTGGCTCACCCTCGTGGCCCGCCGCAAGAGCGACGAGCTGTTCGTGCTGAACCTGCTGCTGGTCACCCTGGGCCTGTCCTGGCTGACCGAGCTGGCGGGGCTGTCGCTGGCGCTGGGCGCGTTCATCGCGGGCATCCTGATCTCGGAAACCGAATACAAGCACCAGGTGGAAACCGACATCCGGCCCTTCCACGACGTGCTGCTGGGCCTGTTCTTCATCACCATCGGCATGCGGCTGGACTGGCGCCTGGTGGGCGACCACGCGGTGCTGGTGCTGGTGCTCATGACGCTGCCGGTGCTGTTCAAGCTGCTGGTGGTCACGGTGCTGGCGCGCATGTTCGGCGCGTCCGCGGGCGTCTCGCTGCGCACGGGCCTGTACCTGGCGCAGGCCGGCGAGTTCGGCTTCGTGCTGCTCACGCTGGCGCAGCAGCACCAGCTGGTGCCGCCGGCGCTGCTCAGCCCGATCCTGGCCAGCATGGTGCTGTCGATGCTGGCCACGCCCTTCATCATCATGTACAGCAACCGGATCGTCATGAAGCTGGTGGCCAGCGAGTGGATGCTCCAGTCGCTGCAGATGACGACGATCGCCCGCAAGTCGATCAACACCAGCCGGCACGTGATCATCTGCGGCTACGGCCGCTGCGGCCAGAACCTGGCGCGCATCCTCGAGCGCGAAGGCATCCCCTACATCGCCCTGGACCTGGACCCCGACCGGGTCCGGCAGGCCGCCGCCGCGGGCGATTCGGTGGTGTTCGGCGACGCGGCCCGGCTGCAGGCGCTGGTGGCCGCCGGCCTGGCGCGGGCCAGCGCCGTCGTCGTGACCTACCTGGACCTGCCGAGCGCGAACAAGGTGCTCGCGTGCACCCGCGGCCACGCGCCGCAGGTGCCGGTGATCATCCGCACCCAGGACGACCGCGACCTGGAGAGGCTGCGCGCCGCCGGCGCCACCGAGGTCGTGCCGGAGTCGCTGGAGGGCTCGCTGATGCTGGCCAGCCATGCGCTGGCGCTGGTGGGGGTGCCCATGCGCCGCGTGATCCGCATCGTGCAGGACCAGCGCGACGCGCGCTACAGCCTGCTGCGCGGCTACTTCCATGGCGCCGACGACGACACCGTGAACGAGCTGGAAACCGAGCGGCTGACCACGGTGACGCTGCCCCTGGGCGCCCGATCGCTCGGCCGTGCGCTCAGCCAGCTGGCGCTGCAGGCGCTGGAGGTGCGGGTGGTGAGCCTGCGCCGCAGCAACGGCAAGCCGGTGGACCCGGGCGTGGACCCCGCGCTCGAGGACGGCGACACGCTGGTGCTGTCGGGGCGGCCCGAAACGCTGGCCGTGGCGGAAGAAAAGCTGTTGCGCGGCTAAGTGAACTGCCCGACCAGCAGCGCTTCGCGCATGCGCACGGCGAGCACGGCAGCCAGGCCCTTGACCAGGTCCACCGCGAGCCTGGGATGCTGGTTCGTCATGGCGTCGAACTTTTCCCAGTTCAGGCCCCAGGCCACGCCGGGCTGCGAGGGCGTCACCGTCGCGCTGCGCGGCGCGCCCGAAAAGAAAGTGCCCTCACCCACGACGTTGCCGGGCTTGAGGGTGGCGATAAGGGTGCCCAGGATGCTCACTTCCAGTTCGCCGTCGGCGAGGATGAACACTTCCCGCTCCGAGTCCCCCTCGTGCATCAGCGGGTCGCCCGTCTTCAGGAACCGGATGGACAGGTAGGGCGCCAGCGACTGCCATTCCTGGAGCGTGAGCTTGCACTGCAGCGCGTCCTTCGCATCGAGCGCGCCGATGGCATGGACCAGTTGTTCCACATTCATTGTTGTTGCCTCCTCAACGGCCGTCCCTGGGCCGCGCCCGCAGTGTAGGCCTGCGGTGAGCTGCCGCCCGCGCCCGCCGGGCGCGGCGACCCAGGCCGGAACGTCGAGCCTGTCGCTGCGCGTGCAGGCCTGAGCAGGAGCCGCCTACGCTGCGCAGGTGCCCAGGCGCCACGCTGCGGCGACTCAGTTCAGGTCGCCGTACTGGGTGCCGCTCAGGGCGGGGGCGCGCAGATCGGGATCGGGCAGCTCGGTATCCTCGAACCCCGTCAGCAGGGTGTAGCTCTGGGGCCCGTGCCGGCGAGACCCGTCGAAGGCGCGCGCCGTGGCGCCTTGCGCGACGCCCACCGCGGCGGCGGCGGCCGCGCCGGGGTTGGCGACGCCCGCCGCGAGCGCCTGCTTGAACGCGGCCACCTCATCGGCCTGGATCGGCTCGAAGCGCGAGCGCGTCGGGGGCACGGCGGCGGCCAGGGGCGATGGCCGCGACGGCAGGGGCGCGGGGCTCGAATCCAGTGCCGCGGGCCGGGAGTCCAGCGGGAGGGGTTGCGAATCGCCGGGCCTGGAGCGGGCGTTGAGATCACCCACGGCAACGTGCTCGTTCATGCGCCAATACACGGCGGTGACCAGGATGTCGTGCCGCGACTTCGCGCCCTGCGCGATCGATGCTTCGATCTCGGCCAGCCGGGCGGTTTCACCGCCGTGGTCGCGCGCCAGGTCGACCATCACCAGGAACTGGCGGCCGCGGGCGTCCAGCGAAAGCACCTTGAACTTGTAGCCGGCGGACAGCACCCCGGCGCGGGTCATGGCGTCGCGCACGACCGAATACAGCAGCTCGCGCCGCGCCATGCGCTCGCTCTTGCGGTTGGCCGGCTGGGCGTTGTTGACGGGGCCGTCCTTCGTCGATCGCGCGACGGGGCGGGTCGCCTCCATGCGCGACAGGCCGGAGCTTTCGGGTTGGGTCTTCACCGGTTTGGAGGCCGGGAACAGCCAGCTGAACAGGGACATGGCGGGCTTTCTGGGAAGGGAGGCCGGATCCGGGGAAGTAGCCTTTCGTTCCCTGGGAACGGCTAGTGTAGTGGGCGGCGGGCACAAACGCCGCCCACTTTTTGGCGCGCGTGCGGCGTTGCCACGGCGGGGCGGGAAGTCCGTGAAATAGTTGCCGCCCCGGCGCCTGCCCGGCTCAGGTGACTGCAACGCGCTTGGGCTTGTTGACCAGGCGCCGCGACACCAGCGACCCCAGGGCCATCGCGAGTTCGAGCGCGACACCGGGCTGCCGGTTGCTCAGCTCGGTGAAACGGATCGGCGTCAGCGACCACACCTTGCTGGCGTGGGACGCCTGCACCGTGGCCGAGCGCGGCTGGCGCGTGAAGAACGCGCCTTCGCCCACCGCCGAGCCGGGGCCGACGAAGGCCAGCCGCAGCCGCCCCTTCACGTCCTCGTAGTGCACCGTGAGACCGCCGGTTTCCACCAGGTACAGCGTGCGGTCGAGCGCGTTCTGCTCGATCAGCTTCTGGCCCGACATCAGCGCGAAGGGCTGCAGGTAGCTGCCCAGCAGCTCCCACTGGAGCGGGGTCAGCACTGGCGCAAAGCTGTCGTCGGAATGGTTGCGCGTGATCGCCTGGACGAGTCCCTGGACGTCGAACTTGATCGGGGTGCGCATCGGTGCGTTCATGAAGCGCGACAGTAGCCGCCGGCTCAGCCGCGCACAAGGGACGTTAACGCGCGATTACACCTGATACCGGTGCACCGGCCGTGTAACCAACCGTCTCAGCCGGCCCGGCGCTTGCCCATCTGCCAGAGCAGGAAGCTGTAAATGTCGGCCGCCAGCGCGTCGCGCTGCGCCGCTGTGCTGCCCACCCCATGGCCCGCCTGCGCGTCCAGGCGCAGCAGCACCGGCTTGCCGCTGGTGCTGGCGGCCTGCAGCCGTGCGACCGCCTTGGCGCTGTGCCAGACGTCCACGCGCGGGTCGTTCAGCCCGTGCACGACCAGCACCGCCGGGTAGGGCGTGCCGTCCTGGATCTGGTGGTAGGTGCTCATCGCCAGCAGCGCCGGGAACTCCTGCGGGTTCCGGTAGCTGCCGAACTCCGAGATGTTGGTGATGCCGTTGGCGCTGTCCTCGGCGCGCACCGCGTCCATCACGCCGACGTTGAAGATCGCGGCGGCGAACAGCTGCGGCGCCGTCGTCACCGTGCGACCGGCGAAGATGCCGCCCGCGCTCGTGCCCATGACGCCCAGGGTGCGCGGCGACGCGTAACCCTGCGCGATCAGGTACTGCGCGCAGGCCACGCCGTCCTTCCAGGTGTTGGCCTTGGTGGCCTTGAAGCCCGCCATCCGCCACGGCTCGCCGTACACGCCGCTGCCGCGCACGTTGGCCAGGGCCACCACGCCGCCCTGCTCCAGCCAGGCCATCGCGGGGGCGTAGAAGCCGGCGGTGTGGGAGTGGCCGTAGGCGCCGTAGGCGTTCAGCAGCGTCGGGTTGTTGCCGTCGCGCCGGAGGCCCTTGCGGTACAGCAAGGTCATCGGCACCAGCACGCCGTCGTGGCTGGGCACCTTGACGTCGACGACCTCGATCTGCGGCAGGGGCGGCATGGCGGCGCGCGCGTGCAGGCCCGCGTCCACCGAGCGCTCGCCGCGCAGCCGGAGCGTCCGCGGCAGCTGCGTCCAGCCGCTCAAGGTGTAGAGCAGGTCGCCATGGGCGTGCGCCGGGTCGTCGTGCGCGCGGGCGGCCCCCGCGAACGGGAGCGCGATGGCGCGGCCGGCGCGGTCACCCGCCGCGTGCCGGCGCAGGCCGATCGCCGTGCCCTGGCGCACGGCGGTGAACACAGCGTCGCGCGTGAGGACGAACCCTTCGAGCACGCTGTCGGCCGGCGGCAGCGCCACTTCGGCCGCGCGCGCCAGTTCGGGTTGGCGCAGGTCGAGCTTCATGACCTTGTAGCGCGGCTCGCCCTTGCGTGTCCGGTAGTAGAGCTCGTCGCCTTTGAGCTCGATTTCGACGATGTGGTCGTCGAACGCGGAAATCTTTTTCCACGGCACCCGCGGCAGCGCCAGGTCGCTCACGCGCGCAACGAAGAGCGAGCCTTCGGGCAACGTCGTGTCGGTCGTGCGCGCGATCATCCACGGGCTGCCGGGCGTGAACAGGATGCGGCCGACGTCCAGGCGCGCCAGCCCGAGGCCGGGCGTGACGGTCGGGCCGAACACGGGACGCGCCGCCGACTCCGGCTGGCCCACGGCCAGCCACATCACGCGCGAATCCAGGTAGGTTTCCGTTTCCGCGTCTTCCGGCGACAGCACCTTCAACTGGTTGTAGGTCAGCGACTTGCTGTCGGGCAGCCAGCTGACCGCCGACTCTCGCACGCGCGCGATTGGTGCGCCGACCGGCCGGCCGCTGCGCACGTCCAGGACGTGCAGCGAGGCATCCTCGGAGCCGCCGGACGACAGGCCGTAGGCGACGTAGCGGCCGTCCCAGGACGGCATGAAGTAGTTGACGGCGTGGGCGACGCCGGTGCGCGCGGCCTCGGCCTCGGGATCGACCAGCAGCTTCTCGCGCGCCTGCGCGCCGGCACGCATCACCAGCTTGTACTGTTTGCCGTTGCGCTCCCGCTTGAGGTAGAACGCACGGTCGCCGGGCATGCGCACCACATCCCGGATGCTGTCGCCGGCCGCCGAGGCAATCTCGCCGATGCGCCGGGCCATCTGCGCGCGGCCCTCGATCCGGTCCAGGGACTCGCGTGCGTACGCGCCCTGGCCCTGCAGCCAGGCCTGCACGTCCGGCGCCTTCACGTTCTCGAAGTAGCGATAGGGGTCGTGCACCGCGACGCCGTGCAGCGTGTCGACGACATCGCGCACGGGCGCGACGGGCGGGGCGGCGAGCGCCGGCAGGAGAGAGAGGGCGCCGAGCACGATCAGTGCGCCAGCGCGGGCATTGGCAATCATCATCGCCTTGTGAGCTGTGAGTGAAGCGGCGATTGTAGGTGCGCGATGCACCATCGCGGGCCCATGTGCATCGCAGGGTGCCGGTGGCCTGCCGGGCCTGATCGGTGTCGGCCTCTCGTGCCTCGTCGGCTGCCTGTTCGCTTCGGCGCGCGGGATGGCGCGAACGCCGGCGCTACTTGCCGATGCAGAAACTGGAGAAGATCACGCCGAGCAAATCCTCGGTCGTGAACTCGCCGGTGATCTCGTTGAGCGCGTTCTGCGCCAGGCGCAGCTCCTCGGCCAGCAGGTCCAGCGCCTGGGCCTGCGCGGCCAGGTGCACCGTGGCCTGCAGCAGGTGTTCCTCCACGCGGCGCAGCGCCTGGACATGGCGCTCGCGCGCGATGTAGACGCCTTCGGGCGCGGCCTGCCAGCCGGCGGCTTCCAGCAGCTTCCTGCGCAGCGCGTCGAGGCCTTCGCCGGTCTTGGCGGACAGGTGGATGTCAGGCCCCCAGCCCAACCCTCCCTCGGCGGGGGAGGGAGCAGGAGACTGCGGCCGGGCCGGGGCGAAGGTGGCGGTGGCGAGATCGACCTTGTTCCAGACCTCGATCACCGGCACGGCCTTCGGTAACTTCTCGGCAAGCATCGCCGCGATCGCCGCATCGCCCGCCAAGTAATCCGCTTGCGTCGCGCGCGTGAGGTCGTGCAGGAACAGCACGGCGTCGGCGCTTTCGATCTGGCCCCAGGCCCGCGCGATGCCGATCTTCTCGACGTGGTCCTCGCTCTCGCGCAGGCCCGCGGTGTCGATCACATGCAGCGGCACGCCCTCGATCTGGATCGCCCCGCTTACCACGTCGCGCGTGGTGCCGGGGATCGGCGTGACGATCGCCAGCTCGGCGCCGGCCAGCGCGTTGAGCAGCGAGCTCTTGCCCGCGTTCGGCTGGCCCGCGATCACCACCTTGATTCCTTCGCGCAGCAGGGCCCCCTGCCGGGCGCGCTGCATGACGCGGGCGAGCGTCTCGCGCAGGCGCTCGAGCTGGCCCTGCGCGTCGGCCTTCTGCAGGAAGTCGATTTCCTCCTCGGGGAAGTCCAGCGTGGCCTCCACCAGCATGCGCAGGTGGATGAGCGCGTCGCGCAGCGCGTGGACCTCGCGCGAGAACTCGCCGGACAGCGACCGGCTGGCGCTGCGTGCCGCCGCTTCGGTGCTGGCGTCGATCAGGTCGGCGATGGCCTCGGCCTGGGCCAGGTCGATCTTGTCGTTGAGGAAGGCGCGCTCGGAGAACTCGCCCGGCTCGGCGACGCGCAGGCTCGCCAGCCGTGGCTGGCCGGTGGCCGGATCCTTCTGCGCACCGGCCTCGAGGCAGCGCGCCAGCAGCAGTTGCAGCACCACCGGCCCGCCATGCGCCTGCAGTTCCAGCACGTCTTCCCCGGTGAAGGAGTGAGGAGCCGGGAAATGGATCGCCAGGCCCTGGTCGATCGCGCTGCCGTCGGCCGCGAGGAAGGGAACGTACGTCGCTTCGCGGGGTTTCAGCGCGCGGCCGCACACCGCCTGCACCAGCGAAGCGACCGAGACGCCGGACACGCGCACGATGCCCACGGCGCCCCGCCCGGGGGCGGTGGCGATGGCGGCGATGGGTTGGTCGAAGCGCGGGAGCATGGCGGTATTGTCCCCACAAAGGACAAGGGCCGCGAAGCGGCCCTTGTTGTCTCCTTGGCGAAGCCGTCAGTTGAACTTCGGCAAATTGAACTGCGGCGGCACGCCCATGCGGGTGTTGATCAGCCACTGCTGGGCGATCGACAGCACGTTGTTCGTGATCCAGTACAGCACCAGGCCGGACGGGAAGAAGAAGAACATGATGCTGAACGCCAGCGGCATGAACCACATCATCTTGGCCTGCATCGGGTCCGGCGGCTGCGGGTTGAGCGCGGTCTGCAGCATGGTGGTCGCCGTCATGATGATCGGCAGGATGTAGTACGGGTCCGGCGCGGCCAGGTCGTGGATCCAGCCGATCCAGGGGGCGCCGCGCATTTCCACGCTCGACAGCAGCACCCAGTACAGCGCGATGAACACCGGGATCTGGACCATGATGGGGAAGCAGCCGCCCATCGGGTTGACCTTCTCCTCGCGGTAGATGCGCATCATCTCCTGCTGCATCTGCTGCGGGTTGTCCTTGTAGCGCTCGCGC
>Ga0255338_1005381_pt1 | contig 11862 bp, 11 predicted proteins | sample MeOH1_35cm_T4_19_FD_203715 | JGI IMG/M metagenome (GOLD analysis project Ga0255338, IMG submission 203715) | Sandy soil microbial communities from University of British Columbia, Vancouver, Canada - MeOH1_35cm_T4_195 | ecosystem: Engineered > Artificial ecosystem > Sand microcosm > Unclassified ... | reverse complement strand
GGAATACGCACCTCGGCTTCCTCGTGATCGGTCAGAGTTCGTTTTGCAGTTTCTGCCGCGACCCGCAGACGCTCCAGCAGGCTGTGGTCGGAGGCATCAACTCCAGGGAACTTCGCCTGTAGATCCGGCAGGATCACGTTGAAGGCGAAGATGCGGTCCATGTCGTCGCCGCCGAGGTGGGTGTCGCCATTGGTGGACTGCACTTCGAAGATCCCGTCCCGCAATTTGAGGATCGAGATATCGAAGGTGCCCCCACCGAGGTCATAAACCGCGACGGTGCCCTCGCGGCGCTGCTCCAGCCCGTAGGCGAGACAGGCGGCCGTGGGCTCGTTAACGATGCGGAGCACTTCCAGCCCGGCGATCCGTCCCGCGTCGCGGGTAGCCTGGCGCTGGCTGTCGTTGAAGTAGGCGGGAACCGTAATGACTGCTTGATCGATCGTCTCCCCGAGTTGTGCCTCCGCTCGCGCCTTGAGCGCCCGCAGCACGTGCGCCGAGACCTCCGGAGCGGTATAGAGCCGGTCGTCCATCTTGATCCGGACGACGTCGGGGAACTCCTCCGCGAGCTGGTAGGCGAAGTACTCGCGGTCCTCCGCCACGTCGTCCAGGCCGCGGCCCATCAGGCGCTTTACGGAGTAGACGGTGCGCTCGGGACTGTCGAACAGGTGGGCGCGCGCGTCTTTGCCGACCAGGATCTCACCGTCCGGCGCGAAGTAGACGACCGACGGGACGAGCGGATCGCCGTCCGGTCCCGGGATCACGCGAGGCTGTCCGTTCTTCATGTAGGCGACCAGGCTGTTCGTGGTGCCCAGGTCGATCCCTACTACTCGCGGCTCTTTATGCTGTGAAGCCCCCGCCAGGGGGAGAGGTATTTTCATCGATCCATTGCTTCTAAGGTGCCGGCTGCTGCCGGCTTCGTACGACTCGGTCGATCCAAGGGAAGGGCGAAGGTCCCTTCGAGCGGGTGACATGTCCGCGGCTCGGCGGGAGCCTCGCCCTTCTGATTTCGTCTTAGCGTAATGCGTCGACGAGGCTGTTCAGCACTCGTCGCAGGTAGGCTCGCTCCCCAATGATCTTGCGCATCGCGTCCAACAGGGGCGCTTTATGTTCGGTGGTAGGCGGCTGGGGTTGCTCCTGCAATTGGTCCCATTGGCGGAAGAGCCGCTCGGTTAGCTCGCGCCCGCGGGCATCCTGCTCCGCTTGCAGCGCGTCCCGCTTCAGGATGAGTTGTGGCTTCAGCGCTTCTCGCTCGCCGGCGTCGGCTAGCCGGAAGTCCCCGAGCAGTTCCTGCACTTCCAGGATCTCCTCGAAGAGGTCCTGCGGCGGGGAATCGCGGCGGTCGCCTTCCCGGCCGCGCTCCAGCTCCAGCAAGTAGGCGGCGCGGTCGAACGGATCGCGGAGGGTGCGGTACGCCTGGTTCAGCACCGCGGAGTTCTCCAGCGCGATCATTCGCTCCCGCGGCGCGGACATCCGGTACATGTCCGGATGGAACCGCCGGGACAGCGCGTGGAACACCGGCTCCAGTACGCGCGCGTCGATCGACAGCTTCCGCGGCAATCCCATCACCGAAAAGTAATCCGAGGTTTTGCCGAGTGGCTGCAGTTTGACGCAGTGCGGGCAAAGCGGATCATCCCCCACGTCCGTTTTGCAGTTCCAGCAAAGGCTGTGGCCCGCGCGCGCGGTCACGGCCAGCGCCGCGTTGGTAGTTTCCTGTTCCGTCATAGTCTTCACCGCCTGCACCCGGGCCGATGCTAGCGGACCTCCGCTTTCAACCCTGCCGCGGTCAACATCCGGGCAAGGGAGACGATCTCAAAGCCACGCTGCCGCAACTCGCACACCAGGCCCTTGATCGCTCCGGCCGCCCCGCTTTGCGATTTCCTTCCGCCGTGCAGCACGATTACCGCCCCCGGGTGCACATCCGCCAACACTCGTCGTTGTAACTCTTCCGGGGTCAAAGGGTCCCAGTCCGCAGGCAATACGCTCCAATAGATGGGGAGCACGCCGCACCGTTTGATGGCTCCTGCGCCACCCGGGCCGATCATTCCGAATGGTGGACGAATGACCCGCAGTGAGCCGGGAGCAAGGCGTGCCAGCAGTTCCTCGGTCCGCCTGATTTCGCGGACCGGCGCCCCGCAGCCGGTCACCAGCGGCAAATGCGCCCACGTGTGATTCCCGACTTCATGTCCCTCGCACCGCATTCGGCGCACCAGTTCCGGGTACCGTGCCGCCAACCCGCCTTCCAGGAAGAAGGTGCCCGGTGCGTCCACGTCCTGGAGCGCGTCCAGAATGCGAGGGGTCAGCTCCGGGTGCGGCCCATCGTCAATCGTCAGCGTCACCCACGAGCGATCTGCAGGCCCTTCCCAGAGCCCGGCAGGGAAGAACCTTCGCCCTAACTGGGAGAGATGCCTCGGAATTGCTGCCATTTACCGGTCGCGATCTGTGCGCCCACCGCTCGCTCGCCAGACGCAAGAAAGCCCCCCAGGGTGCGGGGGGCCACCTCTCGCGGGCTCACTTAAGCCTGGAACGAGGTTCCGCACCCGCAGCTTCGCTTCGAGTTCGGGTTCTGGAACGTGAACCCACCTTCACCGATCACGTGGAGATCGCCTGTGTAGTCCAGCGTGGTTCCGGCCAGGAAGAGCAGGCTCTTCCGGTCTACCACCACCTTCACGCCCTCGAGCTCGAAGATGCGGTCGTACTTCGAATCCACATCCCGGTCGAACTCCAGCACGTAGGAGAAACCGGAGCAGCCGCCGCCCTTTACACCCATCCGCAGGTAGAGACCGTCGGCATCTTCCTGCTTCTCCAGGAACTCACGCGCTTTCCGGGCCGCCGCCGGGGTGAGGCTGATGAGGCCGCCGGGCGCGTCGGTAAGTGTTGCTGTTTCTGCCATGACTTCAATTCACCACAAAGACACGAAGGCACAAAGGGTAGAAGAAGGGGACACCAGCCCAAACGAGTTGGACCGGACACGTCCCCAATTCACTTGCCTAAGCTTCGCTACCGACCGGCTCCGGCGCGTGCGCTGCTTCGGCCTTCTTCTTTAGATCTTGGATCGCGGCTTTGATCGCGTCTTCGGCCAGCACGGAGCAGTGGATCTTTACCGGCGGCAGTGCCAGCTCTTCCACGATTTCGGTGTTCTTGATCAGCAGCGCTTCGTCCAGCGTCTTGCCCTTCACCCACTCGGTGGCCAGGCTGGAGGAGGCGATGGCGCTGCCGCAGCCGAAGGTTTTGAACTTTGCGTCTTCGATGATACTGGTTTCCGGGTTGACCCGGATCTGCAGCTTCATCACGTCGCCGCACTCCGGCGCTCCGACGATGCCGGTACCGACGGTCGGATCCGCCTTATCCAGGCTGCCGACGTTGCGCGGGTTGTTATAGTGCTCCAGCACTTTTTCGCTGTATGGCATCTCAGTCTCCCTCTCGCTGTGCGTTACTTACCCAGTTTCCCGCGCTCACGCGCGGTCCACGGAAATCGTCTCTAGTGCGACTCGTCTACGGACCACTGCACGGTCTTCAGGTCCACGCCTTCTTTGGCCAGCTCGTAGAGCGGGCTCATCTCGCGAAGGCGGTTCACCGTGTCGACGGTGAGCTTGATCACGAACTCGACTTCTTCGTCCGTGGTGAAGCGGCCGAGACCGTAGCGGATCGATGAGTGCGCCAGGTCGTCGCCTACGCCGAGCGCCTTGAGCACGTAACTGGGCTCCAGGCTGGCGGAGGTGCAGGCGGAGCCGGAGCTGAGCGCCACATCCTTCAAGCCCATCAGGAGGCTCTCGCCTTCTACGTAGGCAAAGCTGAGGTTTAGGTTGCCCGGAAGCCGCTGCGTCGGATGCCCATTCAGGTAGGCTTCCTCGATCTGGCTGACGATCCCCTGGTGCAGACGGGTCCGCTGCTCCGTGAGCCGCTTCGCTTCGCTTTCCATCTCCTGGCCCGCGATCTCGCACGCCAGGCCGAAGCCCACGATGCCGGGTACGTTCAGCGTGCCGCTGCGCATCCCGCGCTCATGGCCGCCGCCGTCGATCTGCGGCGCCAGGCGGACCCGCGGGTTGCGCCGTCGCACGTAGAGCGCGCCCACGCCCTTGGGTCCGTAAATCTTGTGGCCGGTCACGGAAGCGAGGTCCACGTTCATCGCCTGCACGTCGAACGGTATCTTCCCGAAGCCCTGCACCGCATCGCAGTGGAACAGCACGCCGCGAGCGCGGCAGGCGGCACCGATCTCGGCGATCGGGTTGATCGTGCCGATCTCGTTGTTGGCCAGCATGATCGAGCAAAGGATCGTCTTGTCCGTGATCGCCTCGGCCACCGCTTCGGGGCGAACCATGCCGGTATCGTCTACCGGCAGGTAGGTGACCTGGAAGCCCCACTTCTCCAGCCGCTTGGCGCTATCCAGGATCGCCTTATGCTCCACCACTGAGGTGATGATGTGGTTGCCCTTCTCGCGATACATCTCCGCCACGCCCTTGAGCGCGAGGTTGTCGCTCTCGGTGGCGCCGCTGGTGAAGATGATCTCCTTCGGGTCCGCATTCATCAGGGCCGCGACCTGGGCGCGACCCTGGTCGACACCCTTCTCCGCGGTCCAGCCGAACTCGTGGCTGCGGCTGGCCGCATTGCCAAAGCTCTCCCGGAAATAGGGGAGCATCGCTTCCAACACGCGCGGATCCATCGGAGTGGTCGCGTGGTTGTCCATATAGATGGGCAACTTCACTGCCATCTGCTTCTCTTGCCTCCAAGAACGAGCCGGTGTCCTGCTTCCCCGCACCGTGCGATGGGTTGCTCTAGGGACCGCTCTATTGCCGTTTCAACTCTCTACCGACCCCGAGCGGAGACTCTGGCCTCCGCCGGAAAACTAACCATCTTAGCGGGGTTTGTCCCCGACCAGCACCCGGAAATCGCCGCAGTCCGTGGGCAACAGCGCCTGGCAGCTCTGGCAGAGCTGGTCCAGCGCCCCCTCGTCTCGCAACGCGGCGGTGACGAAGCCCTGGAGCCCCAGGATCAGCGCGTGCCGCTCTTCGGAGCTCATCTCGTTCAGCACCCGCTCCAGTCGCTGGGTCCGCGCCTGCCGGATCGCGTTCACCAGCCGCCGGCCTTCCGTGGTGATGCCGATCTCGCTCTGGCGGTGATCTCCCGCCGAGATCCCCCGCGTCACCAGACCTTTCCGCTGCAGCTTGTCTACCAGCTTCACGGCGGCAGGATGGGTAACCCCCAGGCCTTCGGCAATGGAGCCCACCGAGCTCTTGCCCCGCTCCGCTACATGCGTGAGTGCCTGGAGCTGAGACAACGTGATGTCTAGCTCATCCCACTCGCGGAGCAACTGGACCGTCATCGTCTTCACGACGATGTCACTGAACTGGCCGGTCAGCTTCTCGGCGAAACTGGTGCACTCCTCACGCATACTCTGCTCGCTCCCCGCCTCGGAGATCCGACCGGCGCAGGTTCCAACCACTTATGTAACCCGGTTACATAATATCACCCGCGGCCGGGATTAGTCACGAGAAAATGGGGGTTGCGGATGGGAGTTAGGGGATAGGCGAGCGTCAGGCACCAAGTATTGGGTAGAAGATGAGTCATTGTGAGGATCGAAGCGACGTGGCAAGACCCTCCGTGTCGGGGCAATCTAGAACTCTGCGCTCCCATGATTGCCTGCACGCGGAGGGGATTGCCACGCTTCGCTCGCAATGACTCCGTCTGACGAATGCGTCGGGGTCCTCGCATGAGGCCCCGACGCTTGCTAGAGGCTCTTGAGCAGCGCTAACACGGCCTCCACCTGGCCCCGCACTTCTTCCGGTTGGATTTGCGGAATCAAGTCTTCGAGCGCTTTCTTGGCGGCGTACACTCCGTCACGGAGCTTCTGTTCGTCGCCGAGGGCGGCGCGGAAGTCGCGGTCGCCTACCTGCACCTCGTTCCATTGCGGCTCACCGCTGGAGCGCTCCACGGCGTTGTCTTCCGCCCGGCGGAGGAGGGCCTGGATCTGTCGCTCCTCGGCGCCGAACCCGCCGCCGGACGCATCCAGCTCTTCGTCCACACCGCGGACTCGGTCGAACGCTTCGCTGTCGCCACCCTTGAGAGGGCTCTCCCACTCCCGCTCCCATGGCTTGGCACCGGGGGTGGAAGTCTCCGGCACGAACGGATCGACGGCCGCACCGCCGCTGTCCCCGTTCGACGAATTGGAACCGGGCGGCTTGGGACGAGCCTTCGGATCGTTCAGCAGCCGGTTCAGCTCCGCGGTGGGCGTAGCGGGATCCAGCATGCGGTCGACCAGCAGCTTGAGCTCCGCCCCGGTGAGCGGGTACGGGCGGCCGTCCTCGTCCACCTTGGAGACGACGGCCTCCAGCAATCGCTCTCGCTGGTCCGCACCCACGCGATAGAGCGCGCGTACGTGGCTGGAGTTGATCACCTGGATGGGGGAGCCGAGCTTCTCGGAGAGCTGCTCGTTGAACTGGTGCTCACGCAGTGCCAGGGTCACGGCGCTCGCACTGATGCCCAGGAGTTGCGCTGCCTCTTCACGCAGCTTGCCGTAAGTACGGACCAGCGCCACGGCCAGCTTGTTGCGCTCGCCACGGGTCAGCGGTTGCCCGTGCTGCGCATTCGCCACGCCGGCTACGAGGCGGAGCTGCTCGTCGTCAATCTGCTCGGGGCGAACGGGGATCTCTTCCAGGCCAAGGCGCACCGCCGCTTCGACCCGGTGGTAGCCGTCCACCACCACGTTAGTTCCTCGCTGCACGCGTACGGGCGGCAGTGAAGAGAAGGACTCCATATACCGGATGATCGTCTCCTCGCAGAGACGAGCCCGGGGGTTCAATTCGGGGATTAGCGTCAACTCGTTGATGGGGACGAGCTGGGGCTCAGACACCGACATGCGTGCAATACCTCCTGCGACAATCAAGCACGAATCCGATTATCGGTGAAGTGGGTGCGGGGTGTGGAGTCGGTCTTCTCGCTGAAATGCAAACCGTTGTTCTCACTTTCCCGCGGTTAGATGCGCCACGAGGGCGGGAAGTCCCTCCGCTTCGAAGTCCGGACGGATGCCTTCCACCGGCGTAAGATGCGGATAGCGCCGGATCCAGGCGGTGCGGATGCCGAGTGCTCCGGCGCCGGCGATATCCCGGTGGAGGTTGTCGCCGATCATCAACGCCTCGCCGCTCTCCACGTCGGCCAGCTTCAAGGCGTGTTGGAAGATGCCGGCGTCCGGCTTCCAACTCCCGACCTCGCCGGAGACTACGACGTGCGGGAACCAGCTCTCCAACTGCACAGCGGTTACCTTCTCCCGCTGTAGATCGCCCAGTCCGTTGGTCACCAACACCAGATGGAAGTGCGGCGCCAGCGCGTCTAACGCGGCGGGTACGTCCTCATAGAGGCAGTAGCGCTTCCGGCGTTCCGCCAGGTAGACGTGCGCCAGTTCTTCACCCAATGCCGCCGAGAGGCCGCACGTCCGGAGCGTGTCTTCCCACGTTCGCTGCCGGAACGAGAGCTGGTTGGGGAAATCCAGCTCCCCGCTCTCAATTTGCGCCTCCAATACACGGTAGGTAGACACGAATAACTCTTGCAGGCGCTCCGGAATCCACTCCGGATGGTGCGCCGCTGCCCGCTCGCAGGAGAGGCGGATCGCGGTCATGTGCGCGTGGTGAGTTTCCAGGAGCGTGTCGTCGAGGTCGAACAGGAGCGCGCGGATCGGCATGGGCGTAGGTGGGAAGAGGTCAGGGCGGCGGCGAAAGGGAATGGACACCTCGGCGGGCAGTGTCGGCCGCATGGATAGTGTAGCCGGATCGGCGTCTCACCGGTTCCGGCATTCGGTCGTGCACCTGCACGGGAGGATCACGGGTGAACGTAGTGGTCTTTGGCGCCGCTGGCTGGCTGGGGCGCGCCATCGTGGACAATCTCGAAGGTGCGCATACCGTCCGCGCCTTCGATTTCGGACCCGAGGCCTGGGATGCCTGGGCAGACATTGACGGCCCCTTCACGGGCGAGCGTCATAACGGCGATATCTCGGACTTCAACACCGTGCACGCGGCGACGGAAGGCATGGACGGCATCATCCACGCTGCCGCGTACTTCGGGCAGGACCCGGATGACCCCAAGCCGTGGCTCATTAACCTGAAGGGCCTCTGGAACACGCTCGAGGCCGCCCGCCAGCGGGGCATCCGCCGCGTGGTCCACATCGGCTCCTGCGAGACCGTGCATCCCGAGGGGCACTTCTTCTCGGCCGAGCAGCGCCGCCCCGGAGGCGGGATCTATCCGCTCAACAAGCGGCTGCAGGAAGAGATGTGCCGCAGCTTTTATGACGCCTACGGCATGCGGATCATCGTGCTCCGGCCGGACTACATCGTCGATAGCAGGCTCGGCCTGGGGCGATTCCGCGAGAAACTGGGTCCGGAAGGCTCGCCCACGCGCAACGGGTGGGTCTGCCGTCACGATCTAGCCGAAGCATCCCGCCTGGCTCTGGAGAACGACTCCCTCGGCTTCGACATCTTCCACGTAGTCGGAACCCCCGAGGCGGATGCGACCTGCAACGTCGCCCGCAGCCGAGATCTGTTGGGGCTCACCTACCACGGTGATCTGGAGCAGTACCGATAGACCCTGTAGCAAGAGGGCTCGGGCGGGAGGTATCCCCCGAAAGAACCGGCAACAAGGACCGGGAGCCCCATGGGACGATGGTCCGTTCGCTCATTGCGGTCTCTATCGAGAGCGGTGCGTACGCCTACCGGGAGAATACTCAAAGAACGACGGACAAGCCCTTTTGCTACGGGGTCTGGTGCAGGCTCAGCGAGCCGCGCCTGAGGTGGCGACGTTGGCGAGTAACGCCTCCATCGCGTCGCAGGCCGCGGCCACCCCGTCTTCGGCGCGCACCCTCGCTCCCACCGCTGCGGCGCGGGTGGCGTAGCGGCTGTCGTCCAGCAAGGTCCGCAGCTCGGCGGCGGCTCGGGCGCCGGTGTAGCGCGGCACGGTGAGGGTGCGGGCGATCCCGATGCGGGTAACTCGGTGCGCGTTGTCCGGCTGATCGTGCGCGAAGGGTACCACCAGCATCGGCATCCCGGAGCGCATCGCCTGGCCCGTGGTACCCACGCCGCCCTGGTGTACGATTGCTGCGGCCCGGGGAAACAGCTCTCCGTGTGGGGCATAGTCGCAGGCAAAGATCCCCTGGGGAAGCGGTTGGGGCAGCGCGTTCCACTCCTCGCGGCCGATGAGCAGGACCGCCCGGCGACCCAGCCGTTGCGCGGCATTGATGCTCTCACGGTAGAAGTGGGTTCCCAGCATCACGGCCGAACTGCCGAGGGTGAAGACGATCGGCGGAGCGCCGCCATCAAGGAAGCGTTCCAATTCAACGGGCATACCGGCTCCCGCCTCAACGCGGTCGTAGAACGGGAATCCGGTGACCACCGTGTGCGCGGGCCAGTCGGGCTGGGGCCGACCCAACTCTTTGGAAAAGAGCGCGAGGTTCAGGTAGGGAGAGTGCCCGCCCTCAAACATCGCGTGACCGGCGTCCGGAAGGCCGAGGCTGGCGCGCAAATCGTGGATCGGCTGGACGAAGGGTCTCACGGACTGCTTTCCCAGTTTCAGGATAGGCCGGGTGAACCAGGGACCCAGCCGATAGAGGGAGGCGAACTGCGGGAACTGCGGCGGGATGGGCGGGTCGAAGATTGAGGCGAACACCATCGGCTGCAGGTAGGTGGCTACCCACGGTCGGCCCGTTAGCTCGGCGACCATGCGGATTCCCGGAGTGAGCATGTGGGCCACCAACAGGTCCGCGCCTTTCGCGGCTACGTTGAGGTCTTCATACTGCGCCGCAAAGTTCGGCCCCAGCACCTCCCGGAAGATCACCTCTGTGCCGCGCTTCGGATCCATGATCCGCGCGACCAGCTTACGGGTGTCCTCGTTCGCCGGCATGTCCGGACGCACCGCGTGAAACTGGATGCCTTCCCCTTCGATCTTCTCCCGATAGTTCGTACTGGTCGCGATGACCGCGCGGTGTCCCCGTTCTTGCAGCCCCCGGGCAAGTGCGATGTAGGGGTGCAGATCGCCGAAGGAACCGAAGGTCGCGAGAAGGACACGCTTCCCGCTCTTCCCTTCTCCGCTCCCCTTGGCCGCGGGCGGCGTTGCCTCGGCTCGATCGGTCATCGTGGGTGCTCCTTGCTTGAGAAATATTTCACAAGGAGTATAGACACGAGAATAAGCGAGCGTCACCAGCTTTGGGTGAGGATTAACTTCAGGTCCGTGCGCCTGCCCTTCGAAGCACAGCCAAGTATGCAGAGGGGGCACTAAACGCGGAGGCGGAGACGCGGAGGCGGAGACGCGGAGCCCTGGCCGGGTGCGTGGTAGCTGCTTCCGTACCCCGTCATCCTTGTATGTTCTGAGAGAGGCGGATTGGGGCATCTAGGAGACAGAGCCACGTCATCCCAGCCGCCAATCCTGGACGGCCTGCTCCAGATCGCTCGTGCCCTGGATGCCCTACCGCCGATGAAGAATCCTGCCGCCCGCTCCGCGCGGAGACGGCCGATGTGAGGCAAGGGAGCGGAGGGCGTCTTCTCTCTCGACGTGGGTGAGCACGGGTGAGGAAGTCGCCATGTTTGCACCGCACAGTACTCCCGTCCTCGGGATCGATGTCGCCAAGGCGGAGTTGGTGGCCGCTTTGGTGGAACCCCGCACGGAAAAGACCCGCTGGACCTGCACGGTCCCCAATACGCCCGCGGGCATCCAACAACTCCTGCGCCAGACCACCCCGGAGATGCCCTGGGTGGTTGAACCCACCGGTAGGTATAGTGAACTGGTGGTCGCCACCGGTTTGGCTGCCGCGCGGCCGGTGCTGATGGCCCAGCCGAAGAAAGCACTCCGCTTTTTGCAGAGTGAGAATGACCGGGTAAAGTCTGATCGGGTGGACGCGCGCGGGCTAGGCCTGTATGGCCTGAACCGGCCCCTGCGTCCTTTTCGCGTGAAATCCGACCCCGTGGCGCAACTCGAACAACTGCAAGCGGCACGCAAAGGGCTCGCGTTGTCGATCCAGCGGCTCACCCTCCAGGCCCAGTCGCTCCCGCTGGCTGCGGCGGGGTTGCAGGCCGCCATCGCCGACCTGGAGCGCCAACAGCAAGCGTTTGACACGCAGATCGCGGCGCTCCTCGCGCAGCCGGAGCAGCGCCCGTTGGCCACGCGCCTCCAAGCGGAACCGGGGATCGGCCCGGTCACAAGTGCGGCACTGGTCGCTTGCTTTTCGGCCCGCGATTTCGGGCATCCGGATGCGCTGGTGGCGCATGCGGGGTTCGCGATCGCGGTGCGCGAGTCGGGCCAGTGGCGAGGCAAGCGCAAGTTAACCAAGCAAGGGGACGCAGAATTACGTCGCCTGCTGTATCTGGCGGCCCGCAGCAATCTGCGGAGCAAGGACAGTCCCTTCCGCGCGCAGTACGAACGGGAGCGGGCCAAAGGGCTTCCCAGCACGGGGGCCTTGTGTGCGGTAGCCCGGAAGCTGCTGCGATTGAGTTGGTCGTTGTGGAAGCATGAGACGGACTATGATCCGGCACGGGTCTATCAGCAGCCCCCAGCATCAAGCGGGCGAGCGGTGCCCGGCCCGGAAACGACCGCGGGCAGCACGGTGGCCGCGCCCAGGGTCTCGCCCGAGATTACGGAGTAACGCGCCTCACCGGGTGCCGCTCGCCTGCGAGCCCGGGGTAGAATTTTCAACTTTCAGTACCGATACGCTTGACAGGAACCATAGAATCTGGAGCGCAGCGAAGGATCCTTGACCCGCGCGGAGAGTTCCAGAGACGTTTTCGCCCGCAGCCGAGATCCTCCACTGCGATTTGCTCCGTTCCAGGATGACCGGGTGCGGCGCAAGTGTGCTCTTTCAAGGCCGATTTCCACTACAGATGGAAGGTGCTCTCC